>ENA-OPSZ01001243-OPSZ01001243.1-human-gut-metagenome-genome-assembly--contig:-NODE-1243-length-12568-cov-3.228962_pt1 | contig 12568 bp, 9 predicted proteins | sample MGYA00241814_ERZ501919 | MGnify/ENA primary metagenome ERZ501919 (study PRJEB25962, sample SAMEA2042440) | human gut metagenome | biome: human gut; feature: human-associated habitat; material: faeces... | reverse complement strand
CTGTCGAATTTTTCGCTGCGCTCAACAACACGTGCATATCCGACAGAACATTAGCCTTGCTGTTTCTACACAATTTTGCCACACAGCTTATGTAGCAACAAGACTAATGTGCCGGCTGATTTGTAATCTGCCGGAATATAATATAAGGATTTTTCAATCCGCTTGCTTCCTATTGCTAATTTATAGGTATGTTTTTCGGATCGCAGATCCTGATATTCGATATAGCCGGATAGCATATCCGGCAAAACATTAGTCTTGCTGTTTCTCAATGCTGTCGAATTTTTCGCTGCGCTCAACAACACGTGCATGCCCGTGCCGACGGGTATGTAGCAACAAAGCTATTGTGCCGGCTGATTTGCAATCGGCCGGAATAGAATATAAGGATTTTTCAATCCGCTTGCTTCCTATTTTTTGATTAATAGGTATGTTTTTCGGATTGCAGATCCTGATATTCGATGCTGTCGGATTGCATATCCGACAGTACATTAGTCTTGCTGTTTCTCTGCAATTCGGTATGTAGCAACAAAGCTATTGTGTCTTGCTTGCTGCCGCATCTCATTAATCCAACTGATTAATGTTCGGAAATTTTATCATGACGGCACGGTTGCGACAGAAAACTTTTTTGTTTTGACGCTCTCAGACTTGCCGTTCTCATCTCATTTCCGGCTTTTCATGCGAAAAATGCTCAAAAATGAATGTTTTTGTTAAGTTGCTGATATGTTGCGAAATACGTGCTTTTGTGAATGGAGGTGCAAATGTTAAAAAACATAATTCGGTCACTTACGGTCGGTTAACCATAGGTTTGTCTCTTGAAAGTGGTGGGTTTTAAGGCGGAAAAGTGCTGTTTTGTGCCACGAAAACGATGATTTTAGATGATTGAGATGTGGTAAATGTAAACCAAAGTTAATTATTCTGCGGTCTATTCATTCTTTCTTAACATAAATTATACTGCAATTTTCTATTTCACAGAAAACTCTGTACACGGATAATGTAAATAGTTTTCCTTTTGCCGTGCCTTTAGCTCCTTTGCTTTGGCTGCAGCTTCTTGTTGCTTGCAGCCGTATGCTGATGCGTAGGTGTAAATATTATTTATGACAGATTTGTGGTCGTGTTTGTTTCAAAATCATTATATTTGCATAATGGTCATCCTTGGTGTATGTCATACGTTAGGGCACATATACGGCAGGATGAATTTATGGCAAGAAGTGTGTGCAGGCGCTTGCCTAAGACAAAGAAGTGAAGTTATGAGCGAAGAGCAGTTTGTTCCGTTTATCGGTGTGTCGCGCCACAGAATGGCGACCGACGGCAACGGCGTTACCACGCTTGCCGCCTTTCATGGCTGCCGGCTCGGTTGTCGCTATTGTCTCAATCCGCAGTGCCGCGCAGACGATAGTCCGTGTTTGTGGCATACGCCCGAAACGCTGTATGAAGAAGTCAGGGCAGACGAGCTTTATTTCCTCGCCACAGGCGGCGGAATAACTTTCGGCGGAGGCGAACCGCTGCTGTATCCTGATTTTATCGTAAGGTTCAGAGAACTTTGCGGACCGCAGTGGAAAATCAATGTTGAGACTTCGCTCAATGTGGCAGCCGCCAATGTTGAGGCCATAGCCGATGTTGTAGACACATGGTTTATCGACGTGAAAGACCTTGATGCCGACATCTACCGCCGCTACACGGGGCACGACAATGCGCAGGTAATAGATAATCTCTCGCTTATAGCCGGTGGCGGCAGGGCAGGGCGGTGCGTGATACGGCTTCCGCTCATACCCGGATATAACACCGATGCCGACCGCACAAGTTCAGAAGCCAGGTTAAGGGATATGGGCTTTGAACATTTTGACAAATTTAATTATGAAATACCATGACACGGGGAAAGGAAATTTGCGGAATACTGAAAGACATACGCCGCCGTATAGCCGAGGCGAACGGTATAGAATATGTTGCAGCTGAATGCCGTTATGAAGGCGACTGCAGCGGCACTTGTCCGCGATGCGAGGCCGAGGCGGCTGCTCTATGGCGTCAGCTCGACATGCGCCGTGCCGCAGGCAGGGCAGTGGTGCTCGCAGGACTTTCAGCCGGACTGCTTACGGCGTCGGCACAGAGCAGCGGCGGAGCAGGGCAAGGCTGCGGCTCATGCCACTCAGGTTGTCAGCCGGCGGAAGTGTCAAGCCGTAATCCGGCTGCGGAAAATGTTGACACAATTAAGGTTATGCACAACAGCGGCAAGGCAGAGCCGCGCTTGTCTGTCGATAAAGACGACCGGCAATTGTTTGGCGCGATAAACGAAGTGATGCCGCAGTTTAAGGGAGGCGTCAAGGCCATGGCAGATTATGTCAAGTCGTCGGTAGACTCTATTATGGTTAAGCGCAACCTGAAGGTCGACTCCCTGTCGGCAGGCCGTTGCGTAGTTTCGTTTACAGTTATGAAAGACGGCAGCATAGCCGATGTTAAGGTAGTTAAGAAACTTAACGATGCTTTCGACAGCGTAGCCGTTGACGTGGTGAAAGGCATGCCGCGCTGGAATCCCGGTAAGCGGAACGGAAAATGCATTGACGTAAGATACACCATACCGATAATATTTCGTGTTTATCCGGACGATGTGCAACCGGACAAGATGCAGCAATAAATTGGTTTGCAGATAGATTTGCAAAAGGCAAACATGTAATCAGAAGCAGTGCCTGCAGCAGATGTCTTTATTGTGCCGGAACAATTTATGGGCTTTGTTTTTGTGAGGCAAGATTTTTTTTATATTGCGGTCTGCCGGAAAAAATACAGCCTTGTGGCATCTTCTTTGTCAAGTTCCCGCAAGGCTGTATGTGTTGTTATGGTTTTACAAGCTCCATCTTTCCTTTGGCGTTCTTCCTGAAGTCGAGTTCATAGAACACCGTTGAGGTCTGTCCCGCATTGCTTACGGTCTCCTTACCTTTCTCGATGACGTTGAGTTTTATTGAAACTTTCGGGTCGTCGTATGTGTTCATCGTGTAGCTGTCCATCGACTTAAACTCAAATTCAGCCGGTATCAGTGCCTTTGCAGCCTCAATGTCCTTCATCACCTCGGCAGGGTTAAGGTTGGCCATGTCTATGGCAGGCACGTCTTTGGCGTTGAGATTTTTGTGCCATTTCTCCCATCCTGCGTCAGTAAGCTCTGTTGCCTTCCAGCCCAGGTCAGACATGAACGACTGGTTCCACACGCGTCCGTCTTTGTCAACCATCTCATAGGTAAAAATAGAAACGTTGTTAGAAAGTTCGTCGCGCCCCATGCCTTCGGTCCACGACACGCTGATTATCTTCCACTGGTCGGGCTTGATGTTGTCGGCTGCTATCGACTTGGCTTTCTCAACAGCACTCTCCGTGTCCATTTTCACCCCTGTCAGATCTTTCAGCCCCGACTTGCTGCACGCCGTAATCATTATGGCTGCGAGGGCCAGCATAAGCACTCTCTGTAAGTTTTTCATAATAACTCAATTTTTTTAATTAAACAATAAATATTTTTTGTCTTTCTCTAAAGTGTTTTTACCGTGTTGACCATATGCGGCAAACAAAACCGAACGGTCGTTCATATTTGTCTGCAAATATATGAATTTAAACCGTTCGCATTGCAATTTCAACAAATTGTTAACACTTTATAACTTATCGCCGGGCGTTGCTTTGCGTCTGAAAGAAGCTTACATTGAGCCGGCGCCCAGCCGATGCGTGCAAAGCAGTTGCCGGCAACAATAGTATGAAAGGCATGCCGGCGTTATGATTAAACAGTCAAAACCATTAAAAATCAATGAATTTATTTTGTCTTGCCCCCGATTTGCATTATCTTTGCACAAGAAAAGCTGCATCTCGGCATACCGCTCAAGCAAGCTTGGCGATTCTGCTCTCGATTTGCATTATCTTTGCACAAGAAAAGCTGCATCTCGGCATAACGTTCAAGCAAGCTTGGCGATTCTGCTCTCGATTTGCATTGTCTTTGCACAAGAAAAGCTGCATCTCGAAATATTTTATGCCGGACGGCCAAGGAGAGCAGCTGAATATCTTTCAAGAACAAACAATTATATACCGTAAATATGATTCTTTTTTTCAGAACTCCATCACAAAGCGTTATTGCTACCGAAGCTGACCATCAGCTCAATAACGAGGAAATAAAGGAACTGTGCTGGCTTTATGGCGATGCCACACTCGTAGAAGACAACTGCCTCAGCGGATATTTCGTAGGCCCGCGCCGCGAGATGATTACCCCCTGGAGCACAAATGCCGTTGAGATTACACAAAACATGAATCTGAACGGCATTTCGCGTATAGAGGAATACTTCCCCGTAAGCAGCAAGGATGCCGACCACGACCCAATGCTGCAGCGCATGTACGACGGACTCGACCAGAGCATCTTCACTGTTGACCACAAGCCGGAGCCTATCAAGCACGTTGACAACCTTGAGGAATACAACGAGCAGGAAGGTCTGGCGCTGTCGCCTGAAGAAATTGAGTATCTGCACAAGATTGAGAAAGAGCTCGGCCGCCCGCTGACCGACTCAGAGATTTTCGGTTTCGCACAGATCAACTCTGAGCACTGCCGCCACAAGATTTTCGGTGGTGTGTTCATCATCGACGGCAAGGAGATGGAGTCGTCGCTCTTCAACATGATCAAGAAGACGACAAAGGAGAATCCTCACAAGATTCTGAGTGCATACAAGGATAACGTGGCTTTCTCTCAGGGCCCTGTCATCGAGCAGTTTGCCCCGGAAGACCAGTCGACGTCTGACTATTTCCGTGTTAAGGACATCGAGAGCGTTATCTCTCTGAAGGCCGAGACACACAACTTCCCTACAACCGTAGAGCCGTTTAACGGTGCCGCTACAGGTACAGGTGGTGAAATCCGCGACCGTATGGGCGGTGGCGTAGGTTCATGGCCTATCGCCGGAACAGCCGTTTACATGACTTCTTATCCGCGCATCAACGGCGGACGCGACTGGGAGGACATCCTGCCCGTGCGCAAATGGCTGTATCAGACACCTGAGCAGATTCTTATCAAGGCTTCTAACGGTGCGTCAGACTTCGGCAACAAGTTCGGTCAGCCGCTTATCACAGGTTCTGTGCTTACGTTCGAGCATAAGGAAGGCGACGAGAAATATGCTTACGACAAGGTTATCATGCTTGCCGGCGGCGTCGGCTACGGCACAAAGCGCGACTGCCTGAAGAAGGAGCCGCAGAAGGGCAATAAGGTTGTCGTTGTAGGTGGCGACAACTATCGCATCGGTCTCGGCGGCGGAAGCGTTTCTTCTGTTGACACAGGCCGCTACAGCAACGGCATTGAGCTTAACGCCGTTCAGCGTGCCAACCCCGAGATGCAGAAGCGTGCTTACAACCTTGTACGTGCCTTGTGCGAGGAAGATGTAAACCCGGTTGTCAGCATCCACGACCATGGTTCGGCAGGACACGTCAACTGTCTGTCAGAGCTCGTTGAGGAGTGCGGCGGTCAGATAGACATGACCAAGCTGCCTATCGGCGACAAGACACTGTCGAGCAAGGAGATTATAGCAAACGAAAGTCAGGAGCGCATGGGTCTGCTCATTGACGAAAAACATATTGAACATGTGCGCAAGATTGCTGAGCGCGAGCGTGCTCCGCTGTATGTGGTAGGCGAGACCACAGGCGACGCTCACTTCTCGTTCGTTCAAGGCGACGGCGTTAAGCCTTTCGACCTCGACGTTGCTCAGATGTTCGGTCATTCACCAAAGACATATATGGTGGACAAGACCGTAGAGCGCCACTATGAAGACGTAACTTACAGCCAGGACAAGCTCGACGAGTATCTCAGCCGCGTGCTGCAGCTTGAGGCCGTTGCCTGCAAAGACTGGCTCACAAATAAGGTTGACCGCAGCGTTACAGGTAAGATTGCGCGCCAGCAGTGCCAGGGCGAAATACAGTTGCCTCTGTCTGACTGCGGCGTCGTTGCTCTCGACTATCGCGGACGCAAGGGTATAGCCACAGCCCTCGGACACGCTCCTCAGGCAGGTCTGGCTTCGCCCGAGGCAGGCAGCGTGCTGTCAGTGGCCGAGTCGCTCACCAACATAGTATGGGCTCCGCTCGAGGACGGTCTCGACAGCGTAAGCCTCTCTGCCAACTGGATGTGGCCCTGCCGCTCACAGGAAGGTGAGGATGCACGTCTTTACAGCGCCGTTAAGGCTCTGTCAGACTTCTGCTGCGACATCAAGGTGAACGTTCCTACGGGTAAAGACTCTCTCTCAATGAGTCAGCAGTATCCCGACGGAACAAAGATTATCAGCCCGGGAACAGTTATCGTCAGCAGCGGCGGTGAGGTTTCAGACATACGCAAGGTGGTTTCTCCCGTTGTTGTCAACGATGCTAACTCAAGCATCTATCACATCGACTTCTCGTTCGATGAGCAGCGCCTGGGCGGAAGTGCCTTTGCACAGAGCCTCGGCAAAGTAGGCGACGACGTTCCTACTGTGAAGAATCCCGAATACTTCCGCGATGCGTTCAACACCGTTCAGGAGCTTATCAAGAAAGACCTCGTAATGGCAGGTCACGACATCAGCGCCGGCGGTATGATAACCACTCTTCTCGAGATGTGCTTCGCCAACACCAAGGGCGGAATGGACATCGACCTGAAGGAGATTGGCGGCGACGACATGGTTAAGATTCTTATGGCAGAGAACCCCGGCGTTATCGTTCAGATTGCCGACAAGGATGCTGAAGAGTTCAAGACCATAATGGACAACAACAGCATAAGCTACGCCATGATAGGCAAGCCGGCTGTAGGCACACGCACGCTGAAGGTTGCCAAGGGCGCGTTCAACCACGAATTTGACATCGACGCTCTGCGCGACGTATGGTACAAGACTTCATATCTGCTCGACCGCGACCAGAGCATGAACGGATGTGCCGACGCACGCCATGACAACTATAAGAAACAGCCGCTGGAGATGAAGTTCTACGACTCGTTCACAGGCAAGCTCGAGCAGTATGGCATTTCGGCCGACCGCCGCGAGCGCACAGGCATCAAGGCTGCCATCATACGTGAGAAGGGAACCAACGGCGAGCGCGAGATGGCTTACTCGCTCTATCTTGCAGGCTTCGACGTTAAGGACGTGATGATGACCGACCTTATCAGCGGCCGCGAGACTCTCGAGGACATCAACATGATTGTGTTCTGCGGCGGTTTCTCTAACTCTGACGTGTTAGGCTCTGCCAAGGGATGGGCAGGAGCATTCCTCTTCAACCCGAAGGCTAAGGAGGCTCTCGACAAGTTCTATGCCCGCAAGGACACCCTGTCGCTCGGTATCTGCAACGGCTGCCAGCTGATGGTTGAGCTCAACCTCATCAATCCTGAGCACGAGAAGAAGGCCAAGATGCTGCACAACAACTCACACAAGTTTGAGAGCAGCTTCCTCAGCCTTGACATACAGCAGAACAACAGCGTAATGTTCGGCTCGCTGAGCGGCAACAAGCTGGGCATCTGGGTGGCTCACGGAGAAGGCAAGTTCTATCTGCCCGAAGGCGAAGACAAATATAATGTTGTTGCAAAATACAACTATGCCGAATATCCGGGCAACCCCAACGGCTCTGACTATGCCGTTGCCGGTATCTGCTCAGCCGACGGACGCCATCTGGCAATGATGCCTCACCTTGAGCGCGCCATCTTCCCGTGGCAGAACGCATGGTATCCGGCAGACCGCCGCAACGACGACGTTACGCCGTGGATTGAGGCCTTTGTCAATGCGCGCAAGTGGATTGAAGAGAACAAATAATAAACAAGCAAGCTGAAAAGTAAAAAGACAAGAGCCCTGTCATGACGGCCGTCAGCACAGCCCGTGGCGCCTTTACTGCAAGGCGGTGCGGCAAAGGCCGGACAAGGCGGAGCGCGTGTCTTTTTACTTTTCGTTTTTAAACAACTAAAACAAGGATGAGCAACTTTTATTTAGAGAGCTTCAAGACTTTTTTCAAGATAGGCCTGTTCACCCTGGGAGGCGGCTACGCCATGATTCCTATAATAGAGTCGGAGGTGGTCGATAAGAAGAAGTGGGTGAGCAAGGAAGACTTTCTCGACATCATAGCCATAGCCCAGAGCTGTCCGGGCGTGCTCGCCATCAACGTGAGCGTGTTTATAGGCTACAAGATGAAGAAGGTGAAGGGCGCCGTGTGTACCAGTCTGGGCACAGCCTTGCCCTCGTTTCTTATCATTCTGGCCATAGCCATGTTCTTCCATCAGTTTGAGGACAACAAGGTTGTTGCGGCCATCTTCCGCGGCATACGTCCGGCTGTTGTGGCTCTCATAGCCGTGCCTACGTTCAAGCTGGGACAGAGTGCCAAGATCACTCTTACTAACTGCTGGATACCCATTGCCGGTGCGCTGGCTATATGGCTGCTCGGCGTCTCGCCCATACTTGTTATCCTCATTGCCGGCATCGGCGGCTATGTCTACGGCAAGTATATAAAGCCTACGGAGTGACATTAATCTAAAAAAATGACGAACCAAATAAAGAGCATATTCTTATGATTTACCTGTATTTGTTCATAACGTTCTTTCAGATAGGTCTGTTCGGCTTCGGCGGCGGCTACGGCATGCTCTCGCTCATTCAGGGCGAGGTGGTGCACAATCACGGATGGCTCACCACGGGCGAGTTTACCGACATCGTGGCCATAAGTCAGATGACGCCGGGCCCTATCGGCATCAACTCTGCCACCTACTGCGGCTATACTGCCGTTCACAATGCCGGATACGGCTACTGGATGTCTATCCTCGGCAGCGTAACAGCCACCTTTGCGCTGGTGTTGCCGTCGCTAATACTAATGATTCTGATATCGCGCCTGTTCATGAAATATATGAACACGCCCACAGTTCAGAGCGTATTCTCAGGCCTTCGTCCTGCCGTTGTCGGACTGCTCGGCGCTGCCACTCTGCTGCTTATGACGCCCGAGAACTTCAGTGCCCCGTCTGTCAATCCCTGGCAGTTTTGGATTAGCTGTTTCCTCTTTGTGGCAACCATGGTGGGCACGTGGCATTTCAAGATCAATCCCATACGCATGATATGCTACAGCGGCTTTGCCGGACTGATTCTGTTATATTGATAAACATAGTTTGAGATAATATCCCCTTGGCTCTTCGGTTGTTGTGAGTTGAGGGGATTTTTTTATTGCATAATTTCCGTAAATACAGATTCCGCTTTACGCAAAACGCCATCAACTGTATTGCAAAAGGTAGCTTTTTACATGCTCAAAGGTGTCCTTTTGCATTATGAAAAGGCATGTTTCGCAGTATGAAAGGCTACTTTTTGCGCCATGTAACATGGTGGCAAAGAGCATAAGCAAAAAAGTTTTTGTTAAAAACTCGTCACTCGTCACATCATGGCTTAATGTGCTGTTTGTCAGAATGTTATGGTGTGACGAGTTGATCCTGTAACTCGTCACCGCCGGAGACAGCAGGGCTTGCGTGACGAGTTGGAATCTCAACTCGTCACACTCTAATGCTTTGTAAATCAGAAGGTTATGTGCTGATGTGACGAGTGATGAGTTTTTAAGAAAAATAATTACGCTTTATATTCCTGCTTTGGGTTGACTTCATGCAGGCCAACACCTGTTTTTCGTTGACTATAGCCCGTGTTATCGCTATTGCCGGTCGACTTTATGCGCCATTGTATGTTATTTGTTTTTGCGTTGCCGTATGCTTAATGATTGATGTTAAGTGCCGATAGTCAGTATGAATATATAGCGACAAAATAAAATTCCGGCAGATTTTTAATGTCTGCCGGAACATGAAGCATTGTCCTGTTGTAAGCCTGCTTAATTAGATTCGTGGTATTTCGGAAAAACTCTTTAATGTCTTTATATTGTTACGTCATATCTGATGTTTGTCATTTCTTCTTGTCGCTTTTAAAATAACGTATCATTTCCGGCAGATTAATGCCCATATGAATGGAAGTATAATAAGCCTTATTGTTTGTTATTGTCTTATACAACGGAGTTAAGGACATTGACGCTCCCATATATATACCCATGAAACAAAAAGAATATTCAAGGTTAAGTCCGAAGCGGTTAAGTCTTATGGCGTCAGGGACATTCGGTGCGGCACTGCCTGCTGCAGGAGAGAAGCGGTAAGCACCATTAGTGCGCACCTCTGCGGATATTCCGAGATTCATGCAATATGAACGATAGTCATGTTGTAAAGAGAGCATCAAAGGTATGCGCAGTGTTCCGTAATTCATGTTGTTGCCTGATGCCTTCATGTCAAGTTTGGTGAAGTCGAGCCTGTCGCCCTGCATGCCTGCTGCATAGTTCTTGTCGAAACACATGTGTACCCATGTAAGCTGAACGCCTCCAACCAGTCCTAATGTATTGCTCTTGTCGAATGGCAGGGCAAACGACCACGGCGTTATACCTATTTCGAACGATTTGCTTCTGCGGCTGTATATGCCCTCATTTTTAGTAGAACCTATTTTGTTGCCCATATAGTTGTAACCATACCATATAGTCGGCAGATATGAGCGGAATTTCAGGTTCTGCAGGTTTTCAGTAGGAATTAGCGGTGAACCTACATAAACCTGCTCCACTTCCTGACCGTTAACGTACTCCATTTCACGTGTTTTCAGAAGCTGAAAACCGTTGTTGTCGTAAACTTTCACTATTGTTTTGCTGTCCTGCACGTCTACAACTATTTTCTTGTCTTTCACGTTGAACGTAGTGTCGTTGGCCTCCTCGGCGTATGCTGTGGCAGAAAGTATGAGTGCCGTAAATAAGAATAGCAGTTTCATCATTAATGTGTTTTAGGGTTATTGTTTGTGTTATATACGTATGCCCAGTCCGAACGACACGGGATAGCATTTGGGTGCAACGCTGGTCTTGAGCAGCGGCGTGAGAGCCGTGCGTGCATAGATCATCAGACAGCCGTAGCCGGCGCGTATGTCGAGGTTGAGGCCCACGGGATTCATGTTTATGTCGCCCGTCTCGGTGGTCTTGTTCTTTCCGATGAAGTAGCGCGAGTGGTCGTTCCAGCGCAGTTCGACAGACGGACCTATTGCCGCGAACATATCAGCGCCGCCGGTGCGCTTCTGCCACTCTAACATCACCGGAATGCGGATGAAGGTGTAGCTTATGTAGCTCTTCTTGAGCGTCTCGCCCTCTATCTGCCTCATGGAGGTTATGCCGTCGGTTGTAGACAGCACGTAGTTGTCCTGAAAGTGATGATGCACCTGACCTATCTGAAACGCCGATGTAAGCGCCAGCGGATTGGTTATTCTGAAGGCCAGACTGGTCAGCGTGAAGCCATATTCCCACGACTTTGAGTCGCGTGTGTGCATGCCGGCGTTGCCTCCCGTGCCCATCACGCTTCCGGCAAGCTGGCTGAAGCCCATGAAGAACAGCGGATAGTGGCTTCTGGGCTTGCTCTTCTTGCGGTTGAGGCTTTGCGGAATGAAGGGCGACGTTACATATACGCGCTCAATCTCCTGTCCGTCAACAAAGTTAGTCTCGTATGTGCGGTTAAACTTCTTGCCGTCGCTGCCGTAGACAGATATTTTTGTGCTTCCTGCTGAATCGTTTACAACAATCTTCTTGTTGTTCACCACGAATGTAGTGTCGCCGGTTTCGGCGGCTATGCCCGTCAGGGGCAGCAGCGCCGCCAGAAGTAGTGTCTTTTTCATATTTGTCATATTTATTGTTTGTTTCTTTGATTATGCGTAACACAGTTTCATTATGTCGTCGGGCGAGAGTTCGCCTTCTATGTATATCACCGTTCCCCGGTTGGGCTTCACCTTGCTGAACAGTATGTAGCGGTTGATGCCCTTGCTTTTTGGCGGCATTATGTAGTATCCGCTCACTATCTGGCCGTTCTCGACCACCTCGCGTATCTTCTTGGCGTTCTTTCTGTCGGCCTTCAGATAAGGCTCTATGCTTGCTCCGATGTTCTTGTAGGTAAGGCTCTTGTACACCTTCAGCTCATATCCCTTCAGCTTGGCGTTGTGCATCTCCACCATCTTGCAGCCCTTGGCATGTCCGAACCGCTGAAACACCTTGTTGACGTTAAGCCCCTCCTGCGCCATGGCTGGCGTTGCGGCCGTAAGGGTCAGTGCGGCTATGAGCAAGATGCGGCATAGTCCGTGCCACATAGTGCCGCTCCGTGCGCGGCTTGTGCCTTTGGCGTTGCGTCGTGTGGCCTCGCTGTTGCCGAAGTATGTGTTAACCGGCAGTCTGCATGCCGCGGCAAGGCGTGTCATGGCCGTTATCATTATCGCGCATACAACATCTATGGCGTCAGCATGCGTTGCCGGCAGTTGCGGGTTATAATATTGCTGTTTCATATCTCGGGTTAATGTTTTTTACATTGTTGTTTATATTATCGTCTTTCATGTGCCTGCATGAGGCGTTCAGCCGTAAGAGAGTGTCATTGGCGCATCAGTTCGAGCGCGCCAAAGTTGTCTTCCTCGTCAGATGATACCATTTCGAGAGCCTTCAGGGCTTCTTCCTCAACCACCTTCTTGTTGGTGTACACCTTTCCGTCTATCACGGCATAGTTGTCGTTCTGGCGCGGCAGTGCGATCATCACCACCGCTATAAGTATGGCTGG
>ENA-OPSZ01001224-OPSZ01001224.1-human-gut-metagenome-genome-assembly--contig:-NODE-1224-length-12715-cov-3.231438_pt1 | contig 12715 bp, 7 predicted proteins | sample MGYA00241814_ERZ501919 | MGnify/ENA primary metagenome ERZ501919 (study PRJEB25962, sample SAMEA2042440) | human gut metagenome | biome: human gut; feature: human-associated habitat; material: faeces... | reverse complement strand
AAAGCCATAAGACATGAGTTTGATGCGAAAGCATCAAAGCATGATATGTATGATACATATTTGTATGCCTTCAAGCGGTGTGTAAAGGATGCAAAGGTTGAGGCTGTCATGGGGGCTTACAACAGGGTAAATGGAGAACCTGCCTGCGGAAGCAGGACACTGCTTAAGGATATACTGCGTGACGAGTTTGGATTTGAAGGTCATGTGGTGTCAGACTGCTGGGCAATACTTGATTTCCACGAACACCATCATGTGACGGATACAGTTGAGGAATCGGCTGCTATGGCTGTAAACAACGGCTGTGACTTAAACTGTGGAAGTGCATTTTTACATCTTAAGGATGCTTATGACAAGGGACTGGTTTCAGACGAGGCAATCACGGCAGCAGTAGAAAGGCTGATGGAGGTGCGTATTCGTCTGGGCATGATGAAGGATTATCCATCGCCATATGAGGACATATCGTATGAGGTTGTAGAATGTAAGGAGCATGTGGAGCTTTCTGTGGAGGCTGCCAGAAGAAGTCTTGTACTTTTAAAGAATAAGGACAATTTCCTGCCTCTCGACAGAAAAAATGTTAAAACTATTGCGGTTATCGGACCAAATGCCAACTCCAGGGATGCGCTTATAGGAAATTATTATGGTACCTCATCAAGATATATCACTCCACTTGAGGGATTGCAGCAATATCTTGGAGAGGATACAAGAGTGCTTTATGCAGAGGGCTGCCATCTGTACAAGGACAAAGTACAGGGACTTGCAGAGGAAAAGGACAGATTTAAGGAAGCCCTCATCATGGCAGAACAGTCAGATGTGGTCGTAATGTGTCTTGGACTTGATGCAACTATAGAAGGTGAAGAGGGTGATGCCGGAAATGAATATGCAAGCGGTGACAAGCTGGGACTTATGCTTCCGGGACTTCAGGAGGAACTTTTAGAGGCTGTTGCAGCAGTAGGAAAGCCGGTAATACTTGTGCTGTCAGCAGGAAGTGCGATAGATCTTTCCTGGGCAGAAGAGCATGTGGATGCCATTATAGACAGCTGGTATCCGGGAGCCAGAGGCGGAAAGGCTGTTGCGGAAGCTATATTCGGAGAGTATAGTCCGAGTGGAAAACTGCCGGTTACATTTTATCAGGGCACCGAAAATCTCCCGGAGTTTACGGATTATTCAATGGCTCACAGGACATACCGCTATACAAATGAGAATGTGTTATATCCATTTGGATATGGACTGCATTATGGTGAGACAAACTATGATGGAATGTCAGTGGATAAAGCAGAAAGTGATGTAAACGAATCTGTCGAGGTGTTTGTAAATGTGACAAATGACAGCAGATATACTGTAAATGAGATAGTTCAGCTCTATATCAGGCACGTTGATGCTGCAGAGTATGAGCCGGGATATCAGCTAAAGGGGATTGAGGTTGTAAAGCTTGAGCCATATGAGACTAAGAAAGTAAAGCTGACTCTTTCGCCAAGGGACTTTGCTGTGATAGAAGAGGATGGAAGCTGTGTAGCTGTGCCGGGAATTTATGAGATATCCGCAGGAGGACAGCAGCCTGATGACAGAAGCACAAAGCTCACAGGCAAGCGGACAGAGCGCATTGATATCACAAGATGTGGAGAGAAAACAGGGGTAGATTATTAATAATAAATATGTTATTCTATAATTAATGACAAGTTAAAACAGACTTTAGGAGCGGACATATGTCGGCTCCTTTAAGTGATTTCAGAGGAATTGTTTATGAGAAGACCAATATGGAATGCCATTGAGAGAAAGCTTGATGATTATTCACTCAGAAAAAAATTCTACATATTTTATGTACTTTGTGTCATGCTGCCGCTCATAGTGACTGATGCAGTGGTGCTTTCCATCGTAGAAAATGCTGAAAAAGAAAGCAGCAGACATGAAATGTCGAGCATAGCAAGTGCTGTGGGATATAATCTGAACAGCATGGTCAATAACGCAGAAGAGGCAGCTAAGAGTATCTACACCAGCAAGCGCATAGACGATTTTATATCAAAGGAATACACAAGCTCTGCTGAGTATGTATCAGAGTATCAGAGCTTCTTTCAGGATACACTTTTTGAAAACACACTTGGAATGAGCAATATAGTATTTTTTCTGTATGCTGACAATCCTACAATAGTAAATGGCGGAAAAGTAAATGATATGTCTGCTGTAAGAAATACGGATTCTTACAGACTTCTGGAGCAGAAGGAAAGCGGAGGACTCTTTTTTGTATATGAAAAAGGCGTAGCCGGATTGTCAGATGAAAGACATATGATTTATATGAAAAAGCTGGATTTTTACTCATCTGATATCGAAAAGGTACTCAAGATAGAGTTTAATTATGGCAGCATGATGCGTACTTTTAAGAATATGAATTATGATAATGAAGTGCTTATCTGCCATGGAGATGACATAGTGCTGTCAAATGGGGCCTACAGTGGAGTCAACAAACCATTTAAGACATTGGAGGCGATTGGGAAAATAAGCGACTCCGTATACAGGCAGAAGCTCTCTTTGTATGGCTGTGATCTTGATATATATGTGTTTAAGATACGCAGTAATATATGGAGCATGCTTATGCACAATGCACCGATTATTGTTTTTCTGATGCTTATAAATGTATTCTTTCCACTTTGTCTGTTCAGTATCTTTAACCATTCCTTTACGAGCAGGATATTACAGCTTTCAAAGGTATTTAAGTCAGTTGACAGCGAAAAGCTTGTATCTATGACTGACAGGGAGAGCAAAGATGAGATCGGCAGCATGATAAAAAATTACAACAGGATGGTAAGCCGCACAAATGACTTGATCCAGACTGTATATAAGAATAAGCTAAAAGAGCAGGAGATGCTTGTAAGTCAGAAAAACGCAGAGCTTCTTGCACTGCACAGCCAGATAAATCCGCACTTTCTGTTTAATGCGCTTGAGAGCATACGAATGCACAGTCTGCTGAAAAAGGAAAATGAGACGGCTGATATGGTCGAAAAACTCGCCATCATGCAAAGACAGTATGTGGAGTGGGGAAATGATGCTGTAACCGTTGCAAAGGAATGTGAATTTGTAAAAGCCTATCTGGCATTGCAGAAATACCGGTTTGGCGAGCGACTGAACTATAACATAGATATAGAAGCAGACTGCATGGAATGTCAGGTGCCAAAACTTACGCTTGTAACCTTTGTTGAAAATGCCTGTGTGCATGGCATAGAAAGTAAAGCTGCTCCGGGCTGGATATTTGTGCGTATATTCAAAAAAGCCGGGTTCATGCATATAGAGGTTGAGGATACAGGTAGCGGAATTGATCCGGATGCTCTTGAAAAAATGAAAAGTAACATGAAAAATGCAGATATCGATATGTTAAAGACCGGTGGCAGAGTGGGTGTGATAAATGCCTGCCTGCGTATCAAAATGGTAACGGAATCTAAAGCAGTATTTGATGTGGACAGTGAGGAAGGCTGCGGTACGACTGTGATGATAAAAATACCGGAAACATATTTATAGGGAGATTTAAAATGCTTAAAGTATTATTGGTGGATGATGAGCCTTTCATAATACAGGGGCTTAAGGTGCTCATTGATTGGGAAAATGAAGAATTTGAGATAGCAGGAACGGCTTCAAATGGAAAGGAAGCCCTGCAGTTTCTGGAAAATGAGAATGTGGATCTGGTCATAGCCGATATAAGGATGCCGGAGATGACAGGACTTGAGCTGCTTGAGACTTTGAGAAAAGATAAAAAATCAGATGTGTATTTTGTGATATTAAGCGGTTATGCAGATTTTAGCTATGCGCAGCAGGCCATGCAGAATGACTGTACGGATTACATACTAAAGCCGGTGGATAAGGAGATGCTGCTTAAGGTACTAAACAAGGTTCTTGTGCTCAAAAACGAGAAAAACCAGATCAACGAGGATAACAAAAAGATGAAACAGGCATACCTTGCAAGACACCTGATATCTCTGATACAGGGCAAATATGATGAAGTAAACCTGAACTATGTAAAAGAAAATATGAGGTGTGAGGGTGGAGCAAGGTATGTTGAAATACAGATGGAGCAGCTTCCGGCAGGTGATGAGATACTCGATAGTGATATGAGAAGCTTACAGCGCAAGATGTACGAAAGCTGTGTTGCTTTTCTGGGGGCTGATTCGGCACATTGTGTATTTGATGTATCGGTAAATGAAAAAGTGTATGACATAGGCTTTATATTCTCAGATTATATGGCAGAGGAAGCCGCAAAAACCGAGAGAAAATATCTGGAGGATCTGAGAAGGTATATATGTGATAATACACAAAAGAATATAGTTATGCTGGTCGGAAGAAAAGTATCAGATATATCAAAGATAGCCAGGTCATACGGCAATGCATGTATGCTCAGGTCGTTTCAGGGCTTTCGCATAGTAAAGAGCATATATTACTATGAGGATGAAGTAAAGATATCGGCAGATGGAATAGTGCTTTGTAAAGATAGTCTTGATAAGCTGCTTAGGACAGTGGAACAGAATAACCATCTTGAGATAAGAAATGCAGTTGCCAAATTTTATGATGAGATGTCCAGCATGGGTATGAATGGGGAAAGCATGAACTTAAATATTAATTATCTGTTGTTTCAGTTCATACACCTGGCAAGTGAGCAGGATGATAATGTAAATCAGCAGGAGATTTTGCGACTCATAAGTGAGAGCAGCTTTAAGACCGGTATTGAGAGGGGAAGCCGTGCGCATATGACCAGATTTTGCTGTGAGTATGGTGATTATCTGTCGCAGCTTAGAAAAAATGTGTCAAGAGGTGTGATCGGCATGGTAGAAAAGGAAGTAAGAGACAATTATGCCACGAACATCACGCTTAAGAGCCTGAGTGAGAAGTATTATGTAAACAGTGCATACTTAGGGCAGCTTTTCAGAAAAAAATACGGACAGTCCTTTAAGGATTATCTGAACAATTACAGGATGGAACGGGCGGCAGAGCTTCTGCTTAGGACTGATAAGAAGATAATACAGATAGCAGAGGAAGTCGGATATCATGATATGGATTATTTTGTGAACAGGTTTATACAGGTAAAAGGCTGCACACCGGCGCGTTTCAGACGCCAGATGCAAAGTGGAGAATAATATATATTACTGCAAAACAGGGTAAATTATAGTTCTTTCGAGAAACTATAGTTTACCCTGTTTTTGACTATAGTTACTCCGATTGTTTGAAAACTTAAAAAGTATAAAATTAAGTTATCAAAAGGGAGGACAATACAATATGAAAAGAAAAAGAATTGTAAGCATGCTGCTTGTGGCTACCATGGCAGCAACACTGTTTGCCGGATGTGGCAATGATAGTGGCAAAAAAGGTGGCACTGAAACTGGAAGTGCGAAAGAGTTTGATGCATTCTTTGCTGTACCGGGAACTGAAATCAATGATGATAATGAAATCCAGAAGATCATCGAGGAAAAGACAGGTGTAAGGGTAAAGGAAACCTGGCTTACCGGACAGACAGCAGATGAGGCAATCGGAACAATGATCGCAGGTGGCGAATATCCTGATTTCATTGAAGGTGCAAGCGGACAGATGCAGTTATATGATGCAGGCGCACTTGTTCCACTGGATGACTACATCGAGAAATATCCAAACATCAAAAATCTTTTCACAGATCTTGAGTGGGAAAAACTTCGTCAGGATGACGGACATATCTATTGGATACCACAGTTTAGCTGCATAAAGGGAGACGAGAAAGTCTGCACACACAATGACGAGGCATTCTGGATCCAGGCAAGAGTACTTAAATGGGCTAACTATCCGGAGATCAAGACACTGGATCAGTATTTTGACCTCATCGAGAAATATAATGAGGCAAATCCAACAATGGCTGATGGAACAGAAAATATTCCATATACAATCCTTTGTGATGACTGGAGATATTTCTGTCTTGAGAATGCACCACAGTTCCTTGACGGATATCCAAACGATGGATCATGTATGGTAGATCCTGATACAAAGAAAGTACTTGACTATAATACATCAGATACAGCAGTTAAATATTTCAAGAAGCTCAATGAAGAGTATCAGAAGGGAATTGTAGATCCTGAGTCATTCACACAGACATATGATGAATATATCTCTAAGCTTTCTACAGGACGTGTACTTGGAATGATTGACCAGTGGTGGGATTTCGCATACACAGCAGGTGATGCAATTAAACAGGCAGGTCTTGATGAGCAGGGATGCGATTACATTCCGGTACCTGTAACAATTGACGGCCGTGACAATCAGTGGCACAATGCAGGCGGCGCTTTCAACGAGTCAACAGGTCTTGCTGTTACAACATCCTGTGATGATGTAGATGCGGCCATGAAGTTTGTAAATGATCTTCTTGATCAGGATATCCACAATCTCAGATTCTGGGGTGTCAAGGGTACTGACTATGAAGTAGATGAGAATGGTGAGTTTTACAAAACAGCAGATGAGAGAAAGAAGGCTTCTGATACAGCATACAAGGCCTCTCATTCATGCCCATACTCATACTTCCCACAGTACAGTGGAACAAGTGATGATGGAATCAATGCCAACAAAGCTGATGGACAGGCAAGAGAGTTCTATGATGGTCTTAACAAGGATGTACAAGAGGCTTTCGATGCCTATGGTGTTAAGACATACGTTGAAATGCTTGGAACAAACAATGCACCTGGAGATTGGTATCCGATGTGGTCATACTCTAACAACTTTAACACAAGCACTCCTGGTGGAGTAGCCTGGACAAAGATTGGCGAAGTTAAGCATGAGCAGCTTCCACAGGTTGTTATGGCAAAAAACTTTGACAAAGCATGGGATACATACATGGATGCATACAATCCACAGGATTTCCTGGATGAATTACAGACTGAGCTTGATAAAAGATTAGAGCAGGCTGCTAAGTTCAAATAAAGCTTAAATGAAATTTAAGGCAGGCAGATGTAATAGCGTTGTATCTGCCTGCTGCCTTTTAAGGAGTGGTGTCATGTCATTAACGAGAGAAAATAAAAAAGAAAAGGTCAGAAAACCTAGAACAAAAATTACATGGAAAGAAGTCAAACGCCAGAAAGTGCTGCTGTTCTGGGCAGCAATAATGGTGGCATATGGAGTCGTATTCTATTATCTGCCGCTCGCTGGCTGGGCAATGGCATTTCAGGATTACAAACCAAGACTTGGTATATTTCATTCTGCATTTGTTGGATTGGACAAATTCAAGATGCTGTTCTCGGATATGACATTTATCCGTGTTATAAGAAATACACTCGCAATGGGCGTTATCAATCTGGTTGTAACTTTTGTCACAGCCATAGCATTTGCAATCTTACTTAATGAGATTGCATCAAAGGGTGGAAAGAAAGTAGTACAGACTATATCATATCTTCCACATTTCCTTTCATGGATCATTGTAACAGGTATTTTACACGATATGCTTTCAGGAACAGGTATTGTAAATGAGTTCCTTGTAAATATGCATATTATAGACCAACCGATAAACTTTTTCGCACATACGGGATATTTCTGGCCGATAGTGGCATTTGCCAATGTATGGAAAGAAACAGGATGGAATGCAATCATATATCTTGCAGCCATTACATCAATAGATCCTTCACTTTACGAAGCAGCATCTATTGATGGAGCGGGACGCTGGGCAAAGATCAAGTACGTAACACTGCCGGGAATCAAACCAACTATCATAATCCTTCTTCTTATGAATGTAGGTAATGTTTTAAATGCAGGATTTGAGATACAGTATCTCTTAGGAAACGGTCTGATACAGAAAGTATCACAGACTATTGATATTTATGTACTTAAATGGGGCATAAGCCAGGGAGATTATGCAATAGGTACTGCAGCAGGTATATTCAAGAGTGTGGTAAGTATAATTCTTATATTTATTGCAAATAAAATTGCCAAACATAATGGTGAAGAGCAGTTGTTTTAAGGAGGTCTTGTACGATGGCAGATATAACAGCAGGCTCTGTAAAGAGCAAAAAGAAAAAGAAGATAAGTATATTTCCAATTGTAAATTGCATCATTATGGTATTGTTTTTGATCATAACGCTTTATCCGGTGCTTAATACACTTGCGATATCGCTTAATGATGGTACAGATGCATTAAGAGGTGGAATTTACCTCTTACCAAGAAAGTTTACCTGGAAGAATTATATAACGGTTTTACAAAAAGATAATCTTATAACAGGAGCATACGTTACTGTTGCCAGAACAATAATTGGAACAGTCTTAGCACTGGTGGCAAATGCAATCCTTGCTTTTATAGTCAGCAGAAAAAGATTTTTGTTCAAAAGAGGTTTATCCCTGTTTTGGGTTATCACAATGTATGTCAATGGTGGATTAATCCCTACCTTCCTCCTGTACAAGGGACTTGGGCTTACCAATAGTTTTTGGGTTTATGTAGTCCCTGGAATGGTCAGTGCGTTTAACATGCTTGTTATCAGGACCTATATGAATGGAATTCCTGACAGCTTAGAGGAATCAGCGCAGCTTGACGGTGCAGGATATACCACCATTTTTCTGAAGATTTATTCACCTCTCTGCAAACCGGTATATGCGACAGTAGCTTTATTCGTAGCAGTAGGACAGTGGAACTCATGGTTTGATGCAATGCTTTATAACCGTATGAGTACAAAGCTTACTACATTACAGTATGAGCTTATGAAGCTTCTTTCAGCTGTAACAAATCAGGGAGGATCAGCAGAAACATTGAAAAATGCTGTAGGCGCAGTTACACCTACCTCAGTTCGTGCCGCAGCAACAATTATAACAATGCTTCCGATCATATGTATTTACCCGTTTTTACAGAAATACTTTGTTACAGGACTTACACTTGGTGGAGTTAAAGAATAAATATTTTTTTACAGAATGCCCGGCAGGATAACTGCCGGGTGTTTTTGTGTAAATGTTTATTTGAAAGGAGAATTTTCTTCAAATCAGGAGCAAAATGAGAAAAATGGTACGTTGGCACTAAATAGTAGTGGATTATTATAAAAAAATGTTGTATAATAAAGCTACTCTAAAAACTCAAACAAAAGAAGGGGGATTTTATGAATAGTCAACAGTATAACAGAGCCAACAAACGTGTATTCCTGGCGGTAATCATAGTATTTGCATATATAGCATTTACGTTATTTGCAGCAGTTGGGACAAAAGATGCTGATATTACCAGGATAAGTATACAGCTTGTTGCGGCAATAGCAGTAATAGTAATAGCTGTAATTGCATTTATTACAAAAAGAGACAGCAGAACAGGTGCGCTTATACTTGTAAGCGCCATGACAGCAGGATATTTTATTATCGCACTGATCAATTCAACAATCGGTACATGGACATATGCCCTGCCGCTTGTTATTGCAGCGATGATATATCTGGATATAAAGATGATGATGGTGATGAACGCAGTAATAATCATATCCAGCGTCATCAGGCTTGTAATGCAGCTTGGAATAGGGGGTACAGTTCTTCAGAATGATGTGATAGCAGTTTTTGTACTTGTACTTGTGGGATATGCGTCAGACAGCATCACGATTCTTCTTACCCATTTCTTCGATGAAAATATGGAAGAAATCAAAGAATCTGCTATGGCACAGGTGGACAGCAATAAGAAGATGGTAATGGTTGCGGAGAATATTTCAAAGCACTTTGACGAGGCTATGACCATGTTAAATGATCTCGATGAGTCTGTTGCGGTGAGCCATAGTTCAATCCAGGAGATAGCAGACAGCACAGAGAGCACTGCGGAGGCTATCCAGAAGCAGGCAGCTATGTGTGTTGATATTCAGGGAAATACAGACAATGCAGAAAGTGGAATCAAGGCTATGATAGATGCCTCACGCCAGACTGATGAGACCGTAAAGCAGGGAGCTGATGTTGTGGAAGAACTCAAGGAGCAGGCACACAACGTGGCAGAGGCAAGCAATGTTACAGTGTCAGTTATCCAGAGTCTTACAGCTAAGGTAGAGGAAGTAAAGAGCTTTGTTGAGTCGATTATCAATATTTCTAACCAGACAAATCTGCTTGCTCTCAATGCTTCAATTGAGGCGGCCAGGGCAGGTGAAGCAGGAAAGGGCTTTGCGGTAGTTGCAGATGAAATCAGACAGCTCTCAGAGCAGACAAAGGATGCATCAGCCAATATTACAGAGATTATAAACAAGCTCAATGAGGACACAAGGCGTGCCAACGAGAGTATCGAGAACTCAGTATCATCGGTAGAGAAGCAGAATGAGCTTATCGACGATACAAGAGACAAGTTTAATGCCATGGGAGAGGCCGTTGAGCTGTTGATGAAGGATATCAATGTGGCTGAGGAGAGTATCAAAAAGATTCTTGATTCAACAACAGTCATATCAGACAATATCACACACCTTTCAGCTACAGGAGAAGAGGTCGCAGCTTCTTCAACAGAGGGACTTCGCATGGCTGATACCACAGTCGAGAGCATGGCAAAGTGCAAGAAGGTACTGGAAAATATCTATATGCTTGCGGATGACCTCAAAAACTCTGTTGAGGAGAGTGAGGAAGAGCTTAGTCAGAAATTTGATTTCTAAGAGCAGTAATATGTTTTTTACGGCAGGAGCGCATTTGCTCCTGCCATTTTTATATATTTTTTATGATAAAAATATTTACATTATTGTAATATATGATAAAATATTTCTAACACAATAACACAATGGCTACATAAACAATAGGATATATGGAGGAAGTTATGGACGATAACAATTATATGAACAATGACAACCGGTCGTCAGGCACACCGGACAATACAGGTGTATTCGGTCAGCCTTCAGGAACAGCAAATGGCTCAGACACATACAGTCAGCCGACAGACACATATAATCAGTCTGTATCCCAGCAGGAAAGTGGGAATGCACATGGACAGTCATCAGACCAGACAGGCAGCACAGACGGATATGTCAATAATCCGGGCAGTGCATATGGTTATGCAAATCAGGGTACATACAATCAGAATCCAAATGCCCAGGGTACATACAACCAGAACACATATGATCAGGGCTCATTTAATCAGTCAGCTTACGGACAGACGCAGTATGGCCAGCAGCCAAACGGACAGGGTGGCTACAATCAGACTGCATACGGACAGACAGCCTACAATCAGCCACAGTATGGAGCTAATCCATACAACCAGCCGCCAAAGAACAGCAATGGCTTTGGTATAGCTTCTCTGGTACTTGGAATCGCATCTATTGTACTGTTTTGTACATGCATCAATTATGTGACAGCTCTGCTTGCTATCATTTTTGGTATTATACATATCATAAAGGGCAACAACAAGGTGTTTGGTATAGTTGGTATAGCAACAGCAGCTATCTCAGTTATAGTCAGCATCATATTCTGGGTTATAGCAGGCTCAAACGTAAGCACAGATTTTGAAAAGGAGTTCATGAAGGGCTTTGATGAGGGCTATGAGTATTATAATGATGACGATTCCTATGAGGATTACGATTATGATTATGATTCTTATGATTATGATGATTTTGATTATCAGAATTTTGAGTATGATGGCATTTATTAGAGTTAATTATTATCAAATTATTACAGAATCAATTACATCTTGACAACAGTGGCTTTTCAGTTATATACTTAAACACAGTTAGTAAAAGGCAGTGACGAAGACAGTAGAGATGGCGTGAAAGTCAAAGAGAGCCGGGACAGGTGAGAGCCGGTATGAGTAGAGCCATTTTGAAAATCACTTCTGAGCCGCAGGCTAAAATCGCCATACAGCGTTGCGAGAGTAGGTTCTGACGTATTCCCTACGTTACAGGGGCGGGGATGCAAGGGTATTTCCCTTAAGTACATTGTAATAGGTGGTATAGACGTATCAGGCACGCGTTCCTAATTACAGGAATGTGTGCCTTTTTTGTGAATATTCCATAAACCGAAAATTGTAGTGGAGTAAGCCACAAGGAAGCCTCGTAAGAGTCGAATTTGAGGTGCATGTTGGGATGTTCACGAACAATATAGAATAAGGAGAGATAGTCATGTACAACAAAGTTGACACCAATATGAACTTCGTTGAACGCGAGAAGAAGACAGAGCAGTTCTGGAGAGAGAACAATATCTTCAGAAAATCTATGGAAAACAGAAAAGAAGGAGAGACATACACATTCTATGATGGACCTCCTACAGCAAACGGAAAGCCTCACATCGGACATGTTGAGACACGTACCATAAAGGATATGATTCCAAGATTCCAGACCATGAAGGGCAAATATGTGCCACGTAAAGCAGGCTGGGATACACACGGACTTCCTGTTGAGATCGAGGTGGAGAAGCTTCTCGGCCTTGACGGCAAGGATCAGATTGAGAACTACGGACTTGAGCCATTCATCAAGAAATGTAAAGAGTCTGTATGGAAATACAAGGGTATGTGGGAGGATTTCTCCAACACAGTAGGTTTCTGGGCTGATATGGACAATCCATACGTCACATATGACGACAATTTCATTGAGTCAGAGTGGTGGGCTCTCAAGGAAATCTGGAATAAGGGACTTCTTTACAAGGGCTTCAAGATTGTTCCTTACTGTCCTCGTTGTGGAACACCGCTTTCTGCACAGGAGGTGGCACAGGGCTACAAGACAGTTAAAGAAAAATCAGCAGTAGTACGTTTTAAGGTAGTAGGAGAGGATGCATATTTCCTCGCATGGACCACAACTCCATGGACACTTCCAAGCAACGT
>ENA-OPSZ01001189-OPSZ01001189.1-human-gut-metagenome-genome-assembly--contig:-NODE-1189-length-13030-cov-3.297110_pt1 | contig 13030 bp, 10 predicted proteins | sample MGYA00241814_ERZ501919 | MGnify/ENA primary metagenome ERZ501919 (study PRJEB25962, sample SAMEA2042440) | human gut metagenome | biome: human gut; feature: human-associated habitat; material: faeces... | reverse complement strand
TGGTTTGCAGCGGTCTGAGGGAGGGAACATCTATGGCATCTATTATGAAACGTGGCAACACGTATTCCGTCCGATACAACTACAAAGATCATGCTGGCAAGCCCTGCAAGGGCTGGGAAACCTTCAAGACCAAGGCCGAAGCGCAGGAGCGCAAGATTACGGTGGAGAAGGAACTGCTGGACGGCACCTTCCTCGTGCCCGACACCATGACGGTGGAGGAGATGCTGTACAAGTGGATCCCCATTCAGTCCAGCAAACACAAGTGGTCTCCCAAGACCTACACCCAATCTGTGGCGATGGTGCAGAACCTCATCGTGCCGTATATCGGAAAGCGGAAGGTGCAAGACCTCCGCACCTACGATATTGAGCAGTTCTACGCCACCCTGAGCCAGACCCCCTGCGGGCAGTATGTGCACGGTGTGAAGCAGGAGCTGACGGAAAATCAGAAGAAACGGCTGTTATCCAGCACATCCATTCACGAAGTCCACACGCTCCTGAAGACCGCCTTTTCGTATGCCGTTGACTGGGATCTGATTCACAAATCGCCTACTCCCCGTGAAGCCCCCAAGATCAACACCGAAGAACGCACCATCTGGGATGAGCGCACCATGTTGGCGGCGCTGCAGACCATCGAGAACCCCGCTCTGCATCTGGCGGTGCACATGAGCATGATCCTCTCGCTCCGTGAGGGCGAGATCCTCGGCTTGCAGCCGGGAGACCTCGACTTTGATGCAGCAGACGGACGGGGAACCATCTCGGTGAACAAAGCCCTGCAGCGTGCCGACAAGGTCGCCTTGTCCAAGATCGACCCCACCCAAATCTACCACACCTTCCCGGACAGACGGGAGGGGAGCAAGTCCTCGCTGATTCTCAAGCGGACTAAGACCAAAAAGTCCAACCGCATTCTGTACATGACCAAGCCCTTGAAAGAGGAGCTTCTGGCATGGCTGGAAAAGATGAAGCAGGACGAGCAGAGCGCCCCGGAAAAGTACAGCAACTGCGGTCAGCTGTTCCGCTTACCAGACGGCTTACCCATTGCCCCGGACGTTCTGACCAAGTGGTATCGTATGTGGCGGGCAGAGCACCCGGAGTTTGAGAAGATCGTGTTCCACGGTCTGCGCCATTCCAGTGCCACCTACCAGCTGCTGCAGTCTGGCGGTGACTTCAAGTCGGTGCAGGGCAACACCGGCCATGCAACCGCCACCGTCCTGATGGACACCTACGCCCACACGCAGGACAAACCCCGGTTGGAGTTGACCGAGAAGATCGAAGCAGACTTCTACACGCAGGATGTGGCCGGTGCAAAGCCGCAGAAACCCCCGGAAAACAAAACGCCGGTGGCAACAAAAATCACGGGTAAAATGATCCTTGAAGCCATCCGGCAGATGGACGCAGAGGAACGCCGCGAGCTGACGCGGGTGCTCTTCGCGTAAAAGATTCTTTTTTGTGCAGCGAAATACACGCTGTGCAAGCGATGCAAAGAGTTCATGGCTTTTTTGTAAAGTGTGCAGGAGATGTGCAAAAGTGTGCAGACCCTGCCAGAAAAACAAAAAAGCCATGAAATCTTTCGATTTCACGGCATTTTCTGGTGCGATGGAAGGGACTCGAACCCCCGGCCTACTGATTCGTAGTCAGTCACTCTATCCAGCTGAGCTACCAACGCATACGTTCCGCTCGGAACATGATGTATTTTATCACTCAGACTGGGTTTTGTCAACCGTTTTTTGCAAATATTTTTATCTTTTTCAAAAAGCAGCATTTTTTATGATTTTTCTTGTATCGTTTTTGTCGTTCTTGTGCTATAATAGCCTTACTATATGTTTTTAATCTGTGTCCGTGCAGGGGTACAGGAGCTTTGCGGGCAGCACCGCGTGGAGGCTGCGCCGCTGGGTTTTCTCTGCAGCGAGACACCACGGAGGGTAGATCCTATGAAACTGGTAAGCGTGGAAACTCCCGAAAAGAGTGTCTGCAAAATGACCTTCAGCGCCAGCCCCGAAGAGCTGGAAGCTGCATCCAACGCCGTTTACGAACGCACCCGCGCCTCCTACACGATCCGCGGCTTCAAAAAGGGCGAAGCGGACCGCGCACAGATCGAGGCTGACCGCGGCGAGCACACCTTCTGGTACGATGCCATCAACGATCTGATGGACAAGGACGTGCCCGCGCTGTATGATGCCGCCATGGCAGAGCACAGCTTTGTGGCTGTTGACAATCCTGTGTACGATCTTGTGAGCGTGAAAAAGGACGAGGGCTTTGTGGCCACTGCCACTGTTGCCCTGCAGCCTGAGCTGAACCTGACCAAGACCACCGGCTTTACCGCCGATTGCGTCACCCCGGAAGTGACCGACAAGGAGATCGACAATGTGCTGGAGCGCCGCCGCGCTGCTGCCGCTGAACTGGTGCCGCACAAGGGTCCGGCCGTAAAGGGCAACATCGTACATATCGATTACGAAGGTCTGCTGGAGGGCAAGCCCTTCCAGGGCGGCACCGCAAAGAACCAGGCCGTCCAGCTGGGCAGCGGCCGCATGATCCCCGGCTTTGAAGAGGGCATTCTGGGCCACAAGGCAGGCGAGGAATTCGAGATCTTCGTCACCTTCCCGAACCGTTACCACGCAAAGGATCTGGCCGGTAAACCCGTCGTGTTCAAGATCAAGCTGATCGACGTATGTGTGCGCCAGATCCCTGCTCTGAACAGCGACTTTGCCAAGAAGGTTGCCAATCTGGACACCATGGACGAGCTGCGCGCACAGGTCAAGCAGCAGCTGCACGACGGCAAGCACGCCGGTGCGCTGAACCGTGCCAAGGATCAGATCCTGACCCAGCTGGCCGATGCTTCTGAGGGCGAACTGCCCAGCGTGCTGGTGGAGACCACCTACCAGCAGCAGATGGAGCAGATCCAGCAGCAGCTGCAGATGCAGCGCCTAAGCCTGGATCGCTACCTGAGCCAGATCCACGAGACCCGCGAGAGCTTTACCGCCAAGGTGCGCTCTTCTGCCGAGAAGACCGCCCGTGTGCACATGGCTCTGCTGCAGATCGCACAGCAGGAAAATCTGGTGCCCACCGAGGAAGATATCGATAAGGCTCTGGCCGCTCGTGCAGAGCGCGCCAAAAAGACGCTGGAAGAGATCAAGGAAAAATCCGATATTCCCGCCATGCGCCGCAACGAGGGCATCCGCAAGGCTGCCGACTGGGTGATCGAGCACTCCACCATTGAAGAAAAGTAAGTTCTGATACAGAGAAAGCCCGTGCAGTTTCCGGCTGCACGGGCTTTCTTTTTTCATTTGAAGGGCAGGGGATATCAGCTCAGAAGGTTGAAGCCCATAATGACCACGCCCAGCACCACCAGCACAATACCGGTGGCACGGTTCAGGGTCTTGGGGTCTGCCTTATTGGCAAACACAGCGGCAATGCGCGCCCACAGCAGGGTGAACACCACGCACAGCGCCCAGACGAACCAATTGGGCGCACCGCCGATCATGAAGTGGGAGACCGCACCGGTCAGGGCGGTGAAGGCCATAATGAACACGCTGGTGCCCACGGCGGTCTTCAGCTCGTAGCCCAGCACACTGGTGAGGATGAGCAGCATCATCATGCCGCCGCCTGCGCCGATGAAGCCGCAGATAAAGCCGATGAGCACACCGCACACGATGGACTGGATGGCACGCTTTTTGGCGCTGACACCCTGCATAGCTTCCTTGGTCGTCATGACCGGACGCACAATGAACTTGATGCCCAGCAGGAAGGTCATGAACACCGAGAAGCCGCCCATGGTGGCCGAGGGCACTCTGCTGGCCACCCAGCTGCCCACCACCGTGAACACCAGCACGCTGGCCATCATGATCAGTCCGTTTTTGATATCCAGGTTCTTGTTTTTGTGGTAGGTATAGGCCGAAACGGAGCTGGCCAGCACATCCGACGACAGGGCAATGCCCACCGCCATATAGGGGTCCATGTGCAGGAAAGTGATGAGCATGGGGCTGATAACTGCAGCCGCACTCATACCGGCAAAGCCGGTGCCAAGGCCGGCCCCCATGCCGGCAAAAAAGGTGACAAGAACCGTAAACAACACGTTCATTTTATGCGTTCTCCTTTATAATTTCGTCCAGATTTTTCCCGATCAGCTCCATGGTCCGGAAAAAGACCTCCTGATCGGCCGGCTCCACATGGTCCAGCAGGCGCTTGAAAAAGGCGTTCTGCACGGCACGGCCCCGGCGGATGATCGGGTCTGCCTTGCCGGTGCAGAGAAGCTTCGTTTTGCGGCGGTCGCCGACCACAGCGTACCGTTCCAGATACCCTTCCTGCACAAGCTTATCCACATTCATGGAGACGAGATTTGCCTTGATATGCCGCACCTCCACGATGTCCCGGGCCGTTTTATAGTCCGGGTTGTTGGCGAGGAACAGCAGGATGTCCAGCGCCGTCTGCGACAGGCCAAGCTCCTGACACAGCGGTTTGCAGACGGCATTGTACGCCTGCGCGGTCTTGATGGAAAATTCGATATTCGGGTTCACAGCAGGTCTGTCCTTTCATCTTTGAATGATTCATTTTTGAAGTATTATAGTGCAAAAGAGGGGAGATGTCAAGAGAAAAAGAGGTCCTGAAAAGCCCGCAGGCTTTTCAGGACCTCAAAACCAAACGAATATTTCAGAACAGCACCACAGCCGCCAGACGCACCAGCAAAGCGCACAGCCATGCCACGGCGCACTGGTTCACCACCATGATGACCGCCCACTTGTTGCCCAGCTCCCGCTTGACCGAGGCCACCGCCGCGATGCAGGGGGTGTACAGCAGGCAGAACACCAGCAGGGGAGCCGCCTGCGCCGGGGTGAGGGCCGCCGACAGCGCAGCTTCGGAGCCAAAGAGGATGAGCAGCGAGGACACCACGCTCTCCTTTGCCATAAAGCCGGTGATGAGGGCGGTGGAGATGCGCCAGTCCGCAAAGCCCAAAGGCCCGAACAGCGGGGCGATGTCGCCCGCAATGCGGGCAAGGATGCTGGCCTGCGGGTCGGCGGTCAACCGCAGCTGCAGGTCAAAGTTCTGCAAAAACCAGATGACGATGGTGGCCGCAAAGATCACCGTGAAGGCCTTCTGCAAAAAGTCCCGGGCCTTTTCCCACAGCAGCTGTGCCACGTTTTTCAGGCCGGGCAGGCGGTAGTTGGGCAGCTCCATGACAAAGGGCACCGCCTCGCCCTTGAACACCGTGCTCTTGAGCAGCAGTGCCGCCAGCACGCCCACCGCAATGCCGGTAAAGTACAGCAGCACCATCACAAGGCCCGCATACTGCGGGAAGAACGCCGCCGCAAACAGGCTGTAGATGGGCAGCTTTGCCGAGCAGCTCATGAACGGGGTGAGCAGGATGGTCATTTTGCGGTCGCGCTCCGAGGGCAGGGTACGGCTTGCCATGACGCCGGGCACGGTGCAGCCAAAGCCGATGAGCATGGGCACGATGCTGCGGCCCGAAAGGCCGATGCGGCGCAGCAGCTTATCCATCACAAAGGCCACGCGGGCCATGTAACCGGTATCCTCCAGCATGGAGAGGAAGAAGAACAGCACCACGATGATGGGCAGAAAGCTCAGCACGCTGCCCACGCCGGTAAAGATGCCGTCGATGAGCAAGGAGTGCACCGCCGCGTTGACATTCCAGTTTGTAAGTGCCGTGTCCACGATGCCGGTCAACGCGTCGATGCCCGTTTCCATCAGGTTCTGAAAGAACAGGCCGATGACGTTGAAGGTGAGGAAGAACACCAGACCCATGATGGCGATAAAGGCCGGGATGGCGGTGTATTTGCCGGTGAGGAATTTGTCGATGCGGTTGGAGCGCAGCTGCTCTTTGCTTTCGTGGGGCTTGACCACCGTCTTGGCCACCAGCTCCTGAATAAAGGAGAACCGCATATCCGCAATGGCGGCGGCGGCGCGGTCCAGCCCGCGCTCCTGCTCCATCTGCACGATGATATGCTCGATCATCTCTTTTTCATTCTGATCCAGCTTCAGGGCTTCCTCAATGCGCTGGTCGCCCTCCACCAGCTTGGTGGCGGCAAATCGCACCGGAATGCCCGCCGCCTTAGCGTGGTCCTCGATCAGATGGATGATGCCGTGGATGCAGCGGTGCACCGCGCCGCCGTGGTCGTCCTCACTGCAGAAATCCATGCGGCCGGGCCGCTCCTGATACTTTGCCACATGAAGGGCATGGTCTACCAGCTCATCCACGCCCTCATTCTTGGCGGCGGAGATGGGGATGACCGGGATGCCCAGCATGGCCTCCATCTTGTTGATGCGCACCGTGCCGCCGTTGCCGCGCACCTCGTCCATCATGTTCAGCGCCAGCACCATGGGGGTGTCCAGCTCCATGAGCTGCATCGTCAGGTAGAGGTTGCGCTCGATGTTAGTGGCATCCACGATGTTGATGATGCCGGTGGGCTTTTCGCCGATGATGAACTGGCGGGTGACGATCTCCTCGCTGGAATAGGGGGACATGGAGTAGATGCCCGGCAGGTCGGTGACCTCAGTCTCCGGGTGGCCCTTGATGGCACCGCTCTTGCGGTCCACCGTCACGCCCGGGAAATTGCCCACATGCTGGTTGGAACCGGTGAGCTGGTTGAACAGGGTGGTCTTACCGCAGTTCTGGTTGCCAGCCAGCGCAAAGGTGAGGGTCCTGTCCTCGGGCAGGGGATTCTCCCCCTTTTTGATGTGGTATTTGCCGCCCTCGCCAAGGCCGGGGTGATCCACCATTTTGTCATCTGCCGGAGCCGCCGACATTGCCGGAGCCTTTTCGGTGGGGGTGATGCCGATCTGCGCGGCATCATCCAGCCGGAGGGTCAGCTCATAGCCATGGATGCGCAGCTCCATGGGGTCGCCCATGGGTGCCAGCTTGACCAGCGTGACTTCCGCCCCCGGGATCAGGCCCATATCCAGAAAATGCTGGCGCAGTGCGCCGCTGCCGCCGACGGTATCCACAACAGCGCTTTTTCCGATCTGCAATTCTTTTAATGTCATAAGATCGACCTTCTCATTTTATCCACTGTCAACGTGTGTTAGTTTGTGTTAACAATAGTAATATAGGCTAACTTTGCGCGGTTGTCAATAGATAATATGGGGGAGATGCCTGCAAATCGAACCCTCTCAGACTCACTTTGTTCGCCAGCTCCCCCGAAGGGGGAGCTTTATTTGTGCTGACCGGAAGAAGCCAAGAAGCTCCCCCCTCGGGGGAGCTGGCATCGCGCAGCGATGACTGAGAGGGTTCGGCTTTTGGCATGGCGGCACAGTTTCCGGTTGAATTGCGAAGTGCACGGTTTCACCAGAGGCTCCCTCCCCGAGAGAGCCGGCAAAGTCGTCAGGTTTTGGCTGAGGGAGCTCACGCAAAAAAGCCGTGCACCCTCTTTTTCAGAGAATGCACGGCTTTGGAGGTTTATGCGTTTACTTCACAGTGTGGTAGCCATCGGGATTGTTCTTCTGCCAGTTCCAGCTGTCGGCACACATTTCCTCGATGCCGTATTCCGCCACCCAGCCAAGCTCGTTCTTTGCCTTGGTGGGATCTGCATAGCACTCGGCAATGTCGCCGGGGCGGCGCGGGTCGATCACATAGGGGATCTCCTTGCCGCAGGCCTTGGAGAAGGCGTGGATCACATCCAGCACGCTGTAGCCCTTGCCAGTGCCCAAATTGCAGATGAACAGGCCGCAGTTCGTTTCCAGCTTCTTGATGGCGCACACATGGCCGCGGGCCAGATCCACCACGTGGATGTAGTCGCGCACGCCGGTGCCGTCCGGGGTGGGATAGTCGTTGCCAAAGACATGCACCTTTTCCAGCTTGCCCACGGCCACTTTGGCGATGTAGGGCATGAGGTTATTGGGGATGCCGTTGGGGTCCTCGCCGATGAGGCCGGACTTGTGCGCACCAATGGGGTTGAAGTAGCGCAGCAGGGCCACGTTCAGGCTGGGGTCTGCCTTGCACACATCCTGCAGGATGCGCTCGGTGAACACCTTGGTCGTGCCGTAGGGGTTGGTGGTGGCACCGGTGGGGAAGTCCTCGGTGATGGGCACGCTGGCGGGGTCGCCATAGACGGTTGCGGAAGAGCTGAACACGAAGTTGTGGCAGTTGTGATGGCGCATCACGTCCAGAATGACCAGCGTGCAGTTGAGGTTGTTGTAATAGTATTCAATGGGCTTGGAAACACTCTCGCCCACTGCCTTGTAGGCTGCAAACTGGATCACAGCAGTAATGTCCGGGCACTCAGAGAAGATGTGCTCCACATCCTCGTGCTTGGTCATATCTGCCTTGTAAAAGCGGAAGTCCTTGCCGGTGATCTGCTTGATGCGGTCCAGCACCACCGGAGATGCATTGTAATAGTTATCTGCCACAACAACGTCGTAGCCAGCGTTCAGCAGTTCGATGCAGGTGGGGCTGCCGATATAACCGGCGCCGCCGGAAACCAAAATTGCCATAGCCTAGTACCTCTCTCACTCATTTACATTACAGTTGATGCCGGCATTCCCCGGCCTTGCCTAAAGAATACCGCTTTTATGGCTCGGAATCAAGGGATGCGTCTTCTATTTAGATGAATTTTTGTTGCATCTTTGTTTTTGAGATTTTGATTTGAAAACGTTTTTTGTCATTTTGTCATGGATAAAAGGCACGGTTTGTGCAAAACATAGAAATGGCGCGAAAAAAACGTCTGCCGGAGCAGACGTTTTTGTGTGGTGCATCATTTTTTACAATTTTCCGCACTGCTTGCCGGTGAAAAAGCGCAGGGTGGTGGTGGCGCGGAACACCTTGCCTGCCCGCAGCACCGTAGTGGGGAACTCCGGGTGGGAAGGGCTGCAGGGGTAGTGCTGGGTCTCCAGCGCAAAGCCGCCGTACTTCTGCATGGGCACGCCGCCCTTGCCGGGGGTGGGGCAGTCCTGCAAAAAGTTTCCGGTGTACAACTGGATGCCCGGCTGGGTGGTGTACAGCTTCATGCTGATGCCGGTCTTTTCACTGGTGACCCATGCGCAGATGCTCTGGCTGGAGCCGCGGGCGCGGTCGATCACAAAGCAGTGGTCGTAGCCACCGCCCACCATGGTGGTCTGGGCAAAGCCGGTATCAATGTCCCGGCCAATGAGCTTTCCCTCGGTAAAATCCATGGGGGTGTTTGCCACCGGCAGAATGGCACCGGTGGGGCAGGTCTGATTGTTTCCTTCCAGATAGTTGGAGGCATAGATGCGCAGCTTCTGGCCCAGAATATCGCCCTCACCGTTCAGGTTGAAGTAGCTGTGGTTGGTCAGGTTCACGATGGTATCCGCATCCGAAGAGACGCGGTAATCCATGCGGAAGGTATTGTCCTCGGTGAGGGTATAGCGCACCGCCAGCTTCAGGTTTCCCGGGAAACCGTCCTCACCGTCCGGGCTCTCGGCCTCCATCAGCAGGGTATCGCCAAAGGCCTTCACCCGGTACAGTTTGCGCGAAAAGCAGCCGTGCAGGTGGTTGGGGCCGTTGTTTGCTTCCAGCTGGTAGGTCTTGCCGCCCACGCTGAAGGTGGCATTCTCGATGCGGTTTGCATAGCGGCCCACGAACGCGCCGCAGCAGGTGCTGCCGGAAGACGTGAAGTCATCCTCATAATCTGCCATGGTGTCGTGGCCCAGCACGACATCCACCGGGCCGTTCTTGGCCGGAACGATGATGTTTTTAATGATGCATCCGTAGTCCAGAACGCTCACCGTCAGGCCGCCGGGGTTGGAAAGGATGTACTCTGTAACATTTGCGCCCTGTTTGGTCACACCGAAGGGCTTGGAGCGGATCTGTGCCATTGGGCATTCGCCTCCTCAGATTTTACTCGGACATACAGTCAGGCAGACTTCCACTGTATTCTATCTTATTTATGATTATATCACAGTTTTATATCTTTGTGGGGAACCGATTTTAGAATTTGCATCCAATTTTTCCAGCTATTTTTTGTTGAAATTATTCAGGTGGCGAGGCATGTAACACAAAAAAATCCAAGCCGCTCCGCTAAATGATTTTTTGTGTTACGCCGATTTTGAGTCGCTGCGCGACGAGCCGTGCGGGTGAGTTTACGCTTTATCTGCTGCGCGACAGCCGCAGGCTGACAGCAGCAAGATGCCGCTTGCCATTACGACCCCTCCCGTGAAAAAGCAGCTCCGAAACGACCGCAGTCGTTTCGGAGCGGAAAATTATAAAAATAATTTTCCGCTATTATTGTCAGAGCGAAGCGGAGACAATTTTAAATCGTTTCTATATAAAAGAGGAACCATCAATGCAAAACATCGACCTGATCTGTGTGGGCAAGCTGAATGCAAAATATTTCGCCGAGGGCGTGGCCGAGTACCAGAAGCGCCTTGCCGCCTTCGCGTCCTTCCGCATCATCGAGCTGCCGGAGGAAAAGATCGAGGAGAAGAACGCCTCGGATGCCGTGGTAAAAAAGGCACTGGACAAGGAGGGCAAGGCCATCCTGTCCAATGTACGCAAGGGTGCTGCTATCGTGGCCATGTGCATCGAGGGCAGGCAAATCTCCTCCGACGAGCTGGCCCAGTTCCTTGCCGACCGCGCAAACAGCGGGGCAGGGGATGTGGCTTTCGTCATCGGCTCGTCCCACGGCCTGTCCGATGAGGTGAAAAAGGCCGCTGCACTCAAGTTCAGCATGGGACGCATCACCATGCCTCACCAGCTGGCCCGCCTTGTGCTCACGGAGCAGATTTACCGTGCCTGCACCATCAATGCAGGAATGAAATATCATAAATAAGTGCAAAAACCGGTCTGTTCCCCAAAGCAGGCCAGTTTTCGGCTTTACAAGCGGCGCAAAACATGGTACAGTAAAGATACTGTGCTTTCCCTTTGAAAAGCACGCTCGGCAGTGGGGAAAGCTGCCGGAACGATACAACAACGACACGGCAAACCAGCCGCGGACGGAAAGGATGTACTACAATGGAACAGAGCGAAAAGACCCTTGATATGATCGTCAATCTCTGCAAGAACCGTGGTTATGTGTTCCCCGGTTCCGAGATCTACGGCGGTCTGGCCAACAGCTGGGACTACGGCCCGCTGGGCGTCGAGTTCAAGAACAATGTCAAAAAGGCATGGCTGAAGAAATTCGTGCAGGAGAGCCCCTACAATGTGGGTCTGGATGCAGCCATCATCATGAACCCTCAGACCTGGGTGACCACCGGCCACGTCTCCAGCTTTTCGGACCCCCTGCTGGACTGCCGCGCCTGCAAGGCACGCCACCGCGCCGACAAGCTGATCGGCGAGGAGCACCCCGAGGTGAACGTGGATGCCATGAGCTTTGACGAGATGGATGCTTTCATCGCAGAGCATGAGGACATCGTGTGCCCCGTCTGCGGCAAGCACGACTTTACCCCCATCCGCAAGTTCAACCTGATGTTCAAGACCGCCATCGGCGTTACCGAGGATTCCTCCTCCACCTGCTATCTGCGCCCCGAGACCGCGCAGGGCATTTTCGTCAACTTCAAGAACATCCAGCGCACGACGCGCCGCAAGATCCCGTTCGGTGTCTGCCAGATCGGCAAGAGCTTCCGCAACGAGATCACGCCGGGCAACTTCATCTTCCGCATCCGCGAGTTCGAGCAGATGGAGCTCGAGTTCTTCTGCGAGCCGGACACTGACCTTGCGTGGTTCGACTACTGGCGCAGCTTCTGCCACGAGTGGCTCAAGGGCCTGAATATGCACGATGAAAACCTCCGCCTGCGCGACCACGAGAAGGAGGAGCTGAGCTTCTACTCCAAGGCCACGACCGACTTTGAGTATCTGTTCCCGTTCGGCTGGGGCGAGCTCTGGGGCGTCGCCGACCGCACGAATTACGACCTGACCCAGCACCAGAAGTTCTCCGGTCAGGACATGGACTATTTCGACCAGGAGAAAAACGAGCACTACATCCCCTACGTCATCGAGCCGTCGCTCGGCGCGGACCGCGTGACGCTCGCCTTCCTGTGCGAGGCGTATGACGAGGAGGTCGTGGACGCGGCCAAGAACGACACCCGCGTCGTCATGCACTTCCACCCGGCGCTCGCACCGTTCAAGTGCGCGGTGCTGCCGCTGTCGAAAAAGCTCTCCGAGCCCGCGACCGAGCTCTACCACAAGCTGCAAAAGCGCTTCATGTGCGACTATGACGAGGCAGGCTCGATCGGCAAGCGCTACCGCCGCCAGGACGAGATCGGCACGCCGTATTGCGTGACGTTCGACTTTGAGTCCGCAGAGGACGGCTGCGTGACCGTACGCGACCGCGACTCCATGCAGCAGGAGCGCATCCCCATGGAGCAGCTGGAGGACTACATCGCCGCGCGCATCCGGTTTTAAGCTATGCCGAAGATCGTCCCGCCGCCGGACCCGACCGTGAAGGAAGAGCCCGGCGCGCAGATCGCCCGCTGGCTCGGGCCCGTGGGCGGCGGCTTCGTGCTGCTGCTGTCGGTGCTGATGATCGTGTTTTGCCTCACGCGGGGCGCAAATCCCGTGCCGGGCTACACCCCGCCGCACGACAGTGAGTACTACGCCCAGCACCTCGACGAGCTCGCGCAGGAGCTCAATGAAAATGTCCTGCCCGTGCTCGACGAGACCGCGCACGCCGAGGCGGGGGAGGACACCGTCACCGTCACGGCGTCGGAAAAGGAATACGTGCCCGTGCGCGGCGCGGTGCTGAAGTTTTACGACGCGGCGCTCTTTACATTTGAAAAAGCAAATCAGAATTAGAGAAAAGGAAGAATCAACATGAAACACGGATTTATCAAGGTTGCAGCGGCTGCTCCCGAGATCCGGGTAGCAGATCCGATGTTCAATGCGGATGCCGTCATCCGCGCCATGGACGAGCACGCACGCCTCGGCGTGAAGGTGCTCGTGTTCCCGGAGCTGACGCTCACGGGCGCTACCTGCGGCGATCTGTTCTACCAGAACACCCTGCTCGCGGGCGCGGCGGCTGCGCTCGAAAAGGTCGTCCAGGCGTCCGAGGGCAAGGATATGCTCGTGTTCGTCGGCTTGCCGGGCGCGCAGGGCGCGAAGGTGTATGACGCGGCGGCTGCCGTGTGCAAC
>ENA-OPSZ01001187-OPSZ01001187.1-human-gut-metagenome-genome-assembly--contig:-NODE-1187-length-13046-cov-3.192826_pt1 | contig 13046 bp, 7 predicted proteins | sample MGYA00241814_ERZ501919 | MGnify/ENA primary metagenome ERZ501919 (study PRJEB25962, sample SAMEA2042440) | human gut metagenome | biome: human gut; feature: human-associated habitat; material: faeces... | reverse complement strand
AGCGGTTCACGAAGAAGTTCAGGACTCCGTCATGGTGTTCTGTCAAGGTAGAAATATGTGCATTTATATGATAAAATGTTTCAAGCGTACGGCAAGTCACCCGGGATGTCTCCATACGTTTCTTTTAAAAAAGCCCCAAACTCCTTGGAGTAACGGGTGCCCTGGCAGGCCACATCAAGCGCAATTGGGAGACTGAAACTTTTGCCGGTGCGAAGGTCTGTCCATCTTCGGCGGCGGATTACCAGTATAACCTTATGGTCACGGATTGGGACATCAGTAACGTTGACAGGACTCATAAAACCCTTTGACTCAAAATGAATATCATTAGATAATTCAGTATTCATTAATTCATCAAGGTGAATATGAATCTCAGTCGAAAATTCTTCAACACATACTATACTAACATAATCTAGTATCTCTGAAGGCTGTGCACTAGGCGGGCTAACACTTCCAATTGATTCGTTTCCATATTGCAAAGGTCGGAATTTATATGGAATTTAAACAAAAATCCCCATTAAATTTCTACTGCCCCCTGATTGGGACGGATGGGAATGATAAGTAATGGAATCCGTTATTTTAAAATGAAAGGTTAGATAAATTATGGAAGCTGAAATTAAAATATACCAAAGTTGCTGGAAAACTAATGAATAGTGCTTATATATTTTATGCATTTTTGTATGGATTTTTGAGCATTTATCATTAAATAGAACTTTACAGAATTGAATATACTCTAGAAAATGTATTGAAATTTTACAATAAGTGATTCATTATATTAGTGCGTGACCATAATGATGATATGGTAAAATTAGCCGTATTAGTTAAATAAATACTTATTAAGTATAATTAGTTTTAAATAATTATTAATAAAATTCATAAAACATTCAATATTAAAAAATAATTTATATCTTTGAAAAAATAACATTTAAAATTAAACATATTAGGATTCCTGCAGCGATATAATACGATACATAAAAACTATATTGTAGTATAATCTGCAATCTTTTTTCAATTTTATAATAAAAAATAGTAGAACTATGAAAAACAAAACATTTAAACTAATGCTGCTGATGGTTGCAGCAATGTTGCTTTTTTCTTGTGAAAAATACAATGAAGACGATGATTTTAGTGCAAAAGAGGCTAATAGCACATTGATTATCAGAACTAGAGTTATGGCTGTGAATGAGACAGATGAAAGTAAGATAAGCTATCCCGTGAACATTTATGTATTTAGTGGGGATGCTTGTATTGAAACAGCCAAGATTGAATCAGAAGACACTCCTATATCATTAAGGCTTCCTGAAGGAAGCTATGATGTATATGCCATAGCAGGAGCTGATGCTGAAACATACAATTTGCCAACAAAGGAAAACGCAGCTAAAGAATATTTGATTAAGTTGAATGATGGAAAAACGCACTCAGATCTTATGGCAGCAAAAAACAATGTCACTTTGGCATATGGAGAAGAAAATACACTAACGTTGTCGCTTGAAAGGAAAGTTATGCTGATTGAGAATGTTAGTATAAAGAATGTGCCTTCAAATGTAATTGCTGTAAATGTTACAATTAGTCCGCTTTATGAAAATCTTCTACTAAACGGTAATTATGAAGGTACTGACGGCTCTCAGACAATAGATCTTATAAAAGGAAGTGACGGAAACACATGGGAAAACAATTATAATGCGTATCTTCTTGAAGCTAGCGGACAGGCAACAATTAAGGTTTCATTAAAGACCGAGAAGAACACTAAGAGCTATTCATATACGAGTACAGATGAGTTGAAGGCTAACTACAAAATTAATATAACAGGAACTTACAATGAAAACGGAATAACACTTAATGGGACTATAACCGGAGCAACGTGGCAAGGGGTTAAAAACATAAACTTCAATTTTGATGAAACAGGGAGCTCCATAGATGAAAATACCGGCTCGGAAACTGAAGAAGGAAAGGATGAAGAAGACACAGGGGAAACGACAACAGGAAATGCTCCTGAAGTTGGTACATTGTATAAGAATTGTTATGTGTTAAAGTCAGAAAATGTAGGAAATGGTACAAAAGTAACATTGATGTCTACAACATTTGAACAAGGACTGGTATTTACTGATAACGATCAATCTTCAATAAATGAAGCTATAAATGTGAAACTAAAAGATATGGCAGCAGCTTCTGATGGCCTTGAATCATTTAGAATACCAACTTTGGAAGATCTCAAGTATGTAAAAAATAACTTGGAAGCAATTAATGCCAATCTTGAAAAATTAGGTAAGACGTTGTTTTTTACTGGTACAGGTACATTGTATTCATATTATTTTCTTGATAATGATGGAAGTATAAAAGCATATTGGCCATCGCGTGACGAGCCTGATTCACAGATTCCGTGTATTAGTACAGATATTAAGAGTAAAAGAAACTCTATTATACTTCGTGGCTTTACAACAATAACATTCATAGAATAAAGTTCCAATAGCAATATATCTAATTTTGTTTACTAGTATAAATAATTTTGTATAAATAGAAATACGGGATTCAAGTTTGAGTCTCGTATTTTTTTTGACACTGTCCAAAATTTTGTGTAAATGTAAACAGGATTTAACTGTAAGTTTCTTCTTGCATCTGGATTCTGTTTACAAAAAATTGTAGTATAGATTATTTGCTTATTTCCAGCGGGAATTGGAAGAAAACAGTCTGATACAAGAGCTTCTGTTAGATGTACCACACAGATTTCTTTGGGGGATGACTGAGGAAATATGGTACGGATGGTATCCGTAAATCCATTCAGATTGTTGGTACAGGTAATCAGTATATCCTGTACTCCACGGGCTTTTAAATCGGTCAGGACGCCGATTTGCCGACCCACATGCCAAGAACTTCCTTCAGGCCGTTTGTTTCAGACCGACACAAAGATAAACGGTCTTGTTTATAATCTTGCCGTTATCTCGTACATTGAAGACGATACAGTCCATCCACACTATCAGACAAACAGGATCAAGTGGGCGGTTTTGCCAGTCCTTGGCGGCCTGGTTTACTTTGTTTATAATGATGGAAATGGCTGATGTGGAGAGCTCTATTTCATAAATCTCACGCATCTCTTCCTCTATGTCAGAAACACTCATTCCTTTGGCATATAGGGATATAACAAGCTTTTCTATAGAAAGTCCACGGCTTTCATGTTTTGGCACAGCTATCGGCTCAAATTGGCCATTACGGTCACGCGGAATGGAGATGACTGCTTTCCCATGTTCAGTCTGAATCCGCTTCGGATAGATGCCATTGCGTGAGTTGCCATTGTTATTACCGGCCACGGAATTCTTTTCATACCCCAAATGGGCATCCATTTCACCTTCAAGCATCTTTCCAATACCAGGGCATGCAACTGCTTCAGGAACTTGCTTACATCGGATTCTGTCTTGAATCGGCTAAGGAATTCCTTGCTTAACATTTCATCGGGCACTATTTGATTCTTTTCTCGCATAATATTATTCTTTGGGTGAAATATATAAAATTAAAAAATACAGAACTCTATTTTGAATCCTGTATTTTACATTTACACAAAATATTTTATAGTGCCTATGGGATTAAATCTTTAGGTCTTTAATAAATTTTATTTCAATTTATGTTATGAATTACAAACCTGTTACAAGGACTGTATTAATAGACTTTTATAACGTATAATATTGATTATTGGTCATGCAGTATACGCCGTTCAATTTATTTTATACATGAGGTGATTTCACTTGGAGCTTCTACTAACGTTTGCGCTCCATTTCTTATCAGAAAATCTTTATCCCTGAATCCCCATAATACACTTATGCATGGCATGCAGCTATTACGTGCAGTTTGGATATCAACCTCACTGTCGCCTATATATACAGCATTATCACGTTCCGCCTCAAGAAGTTTCAAGGCTTCATTAACTGTGTCTGGTGCAGGTTTCTTTCTTATTTTATCGCTTTCGCCTATTGCGACTTTTATATAATCACCGAAAAAGTACCGGCATAGTTCTTCTGTTGCTTTACAGTACTTGTTGCTCACTACGGCAATTTCTTTGCCATGCTGTTTTAGTATTGCCAACATGTCTATTATGCCGTCGTATGGCCTTGTTGTATCGGCGTTGTGTTTCAGATAATATTCAATAAATGTATTATAAATATCTTCATAATGTTTGTTGTCTTTTCCTCCTGGTATAGCACGTTCAATAAGTTTTTTTATGCCATTGCCAACCATCATCCTTACTTCTTCTGTTGTATGTTCTGGCAAACTAAATGCACGCATTGCATAATTGGTACTTGCGGTAAGGTCATCAAGTGTATACAACAAAGTTCCGTCCAAATCAAAAATGTATGTGTCAAACTCTTTCATCTTTATACCTCCATCGTCTTTTATCACTAAATACTTTTTTGTTGAAGATTTTATGCAAAAGTACATATAAAAAGTATAATACAATGATATTCGGTCATCATTTTTGCTACTATTTTACTTATTAATAGTTTATAATAAACTATTGTTTTGTTCTGTCTGTTTATTTTTAACTTAAAAATAGTTAGGGTGTTTATTATTTATGAGTGTGGCTTTTGTCGTAAAATAGTTTCAACACAATATTTATTCATAAATTATTTATTATGTTGCCATATCTTATCATTTAAATGAGATAGGGTATTGATGACGCTTATCATATTATGTTTTTCATAGCATATAGTTTCATCATATATGGAAATAAAAATAAACCTGCTCCCTATATTTGTCAATATTTTCAGGGAACAGGTTTTCGTATTTATGGACCTTATTTAAAACAGACTAAATATTAATCTATTTAATTCTAATCTTATTTACATTTATGCTATTTTCTGATATCTGTTTTATTACGTAGATACCAGTTGGCAGATTTTCTTTCACTTTCTCTGCTGTCGTCATTTTATGTTTTGCTATCTTTCTTCCGTTAATATCGTATACCTCGATGTCGCATTGTTCCACACTGATACCATCTATGCAACCTGCTACAGTATTATTTACAGATATTGGCACGTATATATCGGCTGCACCTCGTGAAGATAACTTCACATAAGCTTCATGAACACCTATTTCGTCAGAATTGAACGACACCATAAATGAGCCGCCTGTTACAGGTAATTGAGTTGTTGACAACTTAAATCTACTCTTATTCGGTCCTCCCAAAGACAACTTGATTGGTTCTGCAAGGTTGCTACCCGTTACAGTTATTTCATCTGATACAGCATCTTTACCAGCCGTTGCGGTGAATGCAAGCTGTGTGAGCGAAGGCCTGATAACAGCAAGGTCAGTTCGGCCGTAACTAACATCATCAATATAGTATGTTACAGAGTTGGCACGTCCACGAGTGCTCTTAAACCTAAATCCCATAAAGAACACATCCGCAATATTTTGTCCGGTCAAATCTATATGATATTCTTGCCATTCGCCGCTTTGGTCTTGCATGTTAGGCATATAGAACCCTTCTATTGGCGCTACAAACATATCTCCTTCAGCCAGGTCTATATAGCATAGCTCTAACAAATCTGTCTGATTGTCAAGAAGATAGTCACCTCTGACTCTGAAAGTAAACATCTTAGACTCAGAGTTCTTGAAGTCTAGAGCAGGTGTAACGAGCATCATTTCACATTCTGTTTCTTCACCTTCTGCTACACTGCCATCGTATGCGGTTACTTTTGCAACCTTTTCACCCGCAGACTCATCTTCATCAGGCAGTTCATATCCCCACCATGCACGTTTACCAACCATTGCAAGGTTTTTCCATCCTTCTATGCTAAGAGGCTTGTTCTTTGTTACATTGTCAAAATGTTCATTTACAAGTTTCATCGGTGATGAAGCGTCGAGCGGCAACTCGTCGCCTTCCTTTTCAGGCTCCGGCTCAGTACTTTCACCTGCCTTACCGTTTATCTTCACTCTCAATGTGTCCAGTCCGAGTCCGTATATCTCAATCTCGTTTTCATATTCTCCGGCTTCTTTCGGAGCAAACGTAACTTTCACATTTGCTGTAGCGTCTTTCATTAGCATTGTCGTGTTTAACAGGAACGAGCCTGATTCTTTCAGTTTCATGTATGCATAGTCTGGCAGATTGGCTGTCGTTATGCTTATTGTCTGCTCCTGTCTTTCGCCGACCTTGGCTTCAAACTTAGGCAATGTTTCTGGACTTACTGTTACTGTCGGCGGATTCTGCTCGTCTATAGCATAGGCTGACAGAGTAATGCTTTGTGACAGCAACGGCATTTCTGGACAGTCTATAAACAGGCGTCCTTCATGTTTTCCTATTGCCGTTGGCTTATATGTTATCACGATGTCGGTCTCGTTTGTTCCTGCGGGCACTGATGTTGCCGAAAGTTCAAACATATCGCGGTTTTTGCCGATAATCTCAAAATTGGTTGCTGCCGGCATGTTTACTGCATTTATATGCACTGTTCCAAATTCTGACGACTTACCAACCAGTCCTGCTGCCATTTCAAATTTTGAAGGGGTAACAGTCAACGATGGTTCTGACGCTACAGCCGACTTTATGTCTTCAGCCTTGCGCGGCGCAACAATTACAGCACTTGCTGATGTCGACAGTCCTGTTATATGTACAGTTTCTGTCGGTATTGCTTTTCCTATTAGGGTTGTACCTTTAAACAGTCTTAGTTTACCTTCTCCTGTTGCGTCTGTTATTGTGGGTTGAGACATGCTTTCGGTAAATGTGGCACCTTCTGAAATGTCTTTAAATTGTGCATCTGCAACTCTCACTAATCTGTTTGTATAATCAGTCGGTGCAGCCTTAAGGTCTGCCAACGTTACTGTTACAGGCTCAACAGTGTTGTTCTCTGAAACAAGTGTACCGAGTGATGCTGTCAACGGAATAAACGAGTTCACACCGAACGAACTGGTTATCATTCCTATAAATCCTGTAACCATGTCGCCTTCCTTATACGTATCGGTCATCATGTCGTAGTCGTTCTTCACTTGCAGTCCGCCAGTCTCGTCCTGAAGGTAATAAACGGGACTTGCCTGACTCTTGTCTACAAACGTTACAACAGCCTTGCCTTTATATCGGTAGGTGAGATATGCTTCACCGTCTTCTGCTGCAAACTCTTTCAGCGTGGTAATGTCTTTCACAGCGATAGTGCTCCATGTCGCTCCGAGTGTTGCGTCTGTAGCTCCTTCACTGACAAATGTTATTGTTGCCTTGCCGTTCTCGCTTGTCGGTGTCAGCGTAAATTCTACATCCACACCTTCTATTGTCATAGCGTCTGCTGCAGATATAGTTGTAACCGACGGCTTTAGCTCATCGTTGTCTACAGTTATTGTTATGTCGCCTGTCAGGTTTACACCTTTCACGTTTACAGTCTTTGTCATTATGTCACCGCTGTACAACGTACCGAAGTCAAGACTTCTTTCGCTCAATGTCAAGGCAGGAGTGCCTTCGCCAGGTCCGGCGCTTTCTGTAAAGAGTTCTGCATAACTGTCAGCTACACGCAACGATCCTACAAGTAAAGTAGGTGCTGTTGCGCTGTAGTTTGTTCCCTGGCGCAGTTCAAGTCCTTGCAGTCCCCATGTAGATATGCCGCTGCCTGATGACGACGGATCAAACACGGCATCAGCTGCATTTGGTTCTTCAGTATAGCTTGCTGGATTAACATACAGCGTAACACCGTCATAACGCTCACCGGCTGCGCCAATCTCATATTTAACAACAACGAGATAAGTTTCACCTATATTGAAACTTCTGTTTGCATAAACGGCTTTTGTACTTCCGCGTTCAACACCCAGCTTATAGTGTCCTTCATCGTCACCGGCATTAACATATAGTCGGCCTAATTCTGTAGGACTTGTTCCGTCTTTAACAACGCTGCTGAATGTGCGTGCCAGCAATGCCATTACATGTACGGGACCACTTGGTGCCTCAGAAACATTAATTAGAGCAGAATAATACATTGTACCATTCTTTATACCTTCTTCACTAGGATCAAATCTAACAAGTAAGTCTTCTCCTGACGAAGCAGCCCCTAGTTTTACTGATTTGCCTTTAACCCCTCCTGGATATCCTTCATAGTCTAGGGTTTGTTCTACTACCTGTATAGGATCGTTAGGATTAGAACCATACTTTCCCCATCCGCCATGGCCATAGAGGTTACCGGCTGGATAATTAAAATCTTCTTGCCACTTAATTTGTGCACCTACATCGGCAGGAATTAAGAACATAGACATAAGTAGCATGAGTGCGCATGCAAGCGTTGTGTTTCTTTTTCTCATGTTTTTAGTTGTTTGTGGTTAGTGAATTTAAGTTTAGGTTCTCAATATGATTTATTAAATACAAATATAGTATATTTTTTGCTATGAATGTAAAATTTTGTATATTAATTGCATAATTTTTCATCTATGCCAGAAAATACAAAGTAAATTAAACGATTCTAATATGTTTTATATTTCATCTCATAATTTGTATATCCAATTTTTGTCGTATAAATATGTCATATATAATTTGAATTAGTTTTTCTTCTATTATTAATTATATTTATTTAAATCCAAGAGAATTACAGATTGTTGCTTATTAACAAATGAGCCAGAACTGCCATATTCTGTTGTACAGTTCTGGCTCTTAATGCTTACTTATTAATAATTTAAATCTTTATCTTATTACAAATGGTTTTGCCTTATATATTCTTCCTGCTGATGTTTTGGCTATAGCTACATAGACACCAGGCATAAGGTTGACTTTATATGATGTAATTTGACCATTCACTATTGTTGACGCAACCATAATACCGGCAGTGTTTACTATTTTAACTTCTGCAGTCTCGGCATTTTCAATCTGTAAACTTATGGTCAGGTTCTTTCCGTCTGGATAAACTATGAATTTACCGTCATTACCATTCATAGCGTTTATTCCGCTTGCAGTATGGTCATAAACAGTGTATAGGCAAACTAGTTCCGATGCGTTATCATTATAAATTGCCGTTCCTAACGGTGTCAGTTTTGCCGTCTCTGGATTCACTTCATATAGCCCGCCTTGACTTTTTGCACCGGTATGCACCCAGAATAATCGCCCTGTATTATGGTCAAATGCCATTGACTGAAGATACGCCACGTCTGTTATTCCTGTATTTCCTATTGTAGTCGGTATACCCGTAGCCTTATCTATAGTACATAGGTCACCATCTGAAGATATGGCATACAATATTCCGTCCTTGCTGCAAGCCATTGCATGCAAGTTTATTCCGGTATTGCCTATCAGTTCTGTCTCACCGTTAGTCAGGCTTATTTTTACAAGTTCACTGGTAGTGTTTGTGGCACGCAATCCAAACATCGTCTTCGACGAGTAGTCAAATGCCATATCCTGTATATAGTCTTCTGTTGTAGCTGATGCTACAGGAGCCCAAGTTATTGTGTCAAGAACAACAAATTGTCTTGGCTCAGAATACCATGTTGCCGTGTATGCATATACACGTCCGTCATAATATTCTCCGGCATTTATTAATGCTTCATCCGGTATTACTTCTTTTATGAACGAAGCCTGTTCCGGTATGTTAGAGTGTATTTTCATCATACCGGCATTCCCGTAAGCGTCCCATCTGTACGCACGCAGGCCTACATCATCAAAGTTTGGCAAAGAGAATGTCTTGGCATCGTTGTTTACTGCCTCGTCTCCTTCAATTTCAGTATATGCCTTGAATATGTATAGAGCCTTTTCTTTCAGTTCATAAATGCCAAGAGTCAGGTCTGTGGTTTCGCCTTTGTTTAAGTTTACCGTGAATGTTTCCCCAATAGGTTCATTGTCGTTTACGGTGAAATATGCAGATACATTTGTCAGCGGTTTTTCGCCATAGTTTTTGACCCTTACCTTTACTTCAACTTTACCTTGTGGATCTATAGTCTTTATAGGCGATATGAATTCAGCTATGCCGGCATCAATGTTGATAGCCCTTACAATAGTGTCAGTATATGCACTGGCAGACTCCTTGTCTGTGTTATAAACTGCTTTCACGCAATACATATATTTCCCTGCTGTAAGTTCGTCCCAGTCGTTATCAGTAAATGTCAGTTCCGTTAGCGGATCCTTGTTAAGTTTTGTCTCTTGTTCTGGTTGCGACGTATCTATTCGGTATATGTTATATGAGCATTTCGGCGCTTCTGTTTCTGTTGTTACTGGCAATTCTGTTCCTGGTATGCCGCAGTATGCAGAAATATTCCAGGCATAATATCCGTCATATAAATACTGATTATTGCTCCATTTCAGATTATTCTTTCCGTCAATGCTGCTTCCATAGCCGGCGGTGCCTATTGGGTCAGTAGGACCATTCTTGCAGTTTACTCCTATCAGATAGTTTTCTCCTTCCTTAATCTCTACGCCAGGCGAATCAAACTCGACTGTTACCCATGCTCCTTCTGCCGTGATTTCAGAAGCAGGTATTTCTTTTGAAGCTATTTCCACGTTATTGTCACGCGTTCCTTTCCATATTTTAGCTGTATATGTACCTTGTTCGGCTTTAATAAATACTTTCATTTTCAGAAAACTTTGTCCTATCATCATTGAGTCTTTTATGTCGTCTGCCGTAAATGCGTGAGCTACATTATAGTCTGTCGCACTATAGTCACCTCCGGTGCTCTCGTTATATTCCGAGTTGCCCCATTTTGTCCACATTATGCGTCCTTTTCTCGAAAGTGGGTCTTTCCAGCTTATTGTTGAATAAGAGCCGTCAGAACTGATTTCGCCAGACACTCCATAGACGCTGATAAGGCTGCGTGTAAGTATAATTTCTTCCATATTCAAGTCTTTATCGCTAGGCAATTCCTGTCTGTATACGTCATAAAGAGGTGTTTCTATGCTGAGCGAATAACTCTCGTTGGCATATATTCTGCCCAATTCGAATGTACCGTCGTCTGCACTCGTTGTGCTTACATCAGAATAACCGTAAGCATTAATTCTTACATTCTTCAGCGGTTTGCCTGTGTCTTCTGCTTTTATGCATCCTTTTACAGTTATTGTAGGTTTGGCTTCTATACTGAAATTCTCGGTCTGCTCACCTTCATTCTGAATTGTTATGTCTTTTTCAAAGTCTAGATACCCTGTTGCTGTTATCGTTACATGCTGCAGTCCGCTTGGCACCACATAGAAACTGTATTCTCCATTGTTGTCAGTTACGGTCGACAGTTTAAGTTCCGGTATCGAAATTATTGCTCCGCCTATAGGCTTGTCGGTATCTTTATCAGTTACAGTTCCATGGAGTCCGGCCGCGTCTTTCGTGTTCATCACAAATCTGGTCATAAGCATAGCGTCATAAAGTCCGCCCGTGCTCTCTGTAAGCATGGAATTGTCTATCGGTTCATACGACATATAGCTGCGTGTGCGTTTAGGCTTATCCGGTGTTTGTTCGATAAAGAATCTGTCAAAATACCCTCCATTGCCTTGACTATAGTCCATCGTCATTACAACTACAAGATTCTTTCCCGTATATTCATATGGTTCAGCCAACTCTACAGGAACATCATTTATACCGTTGACAAATGCTATATTCCCGTTATATACTTCTTTCATATTTTCTGTGCTTATCCAGCCTTCCGATAAATCCTGCTTGTCTGTTTCACCTAACCATATCCGTATAGGCTTTTCCAACTTGCTCGAGCTAAAGCTGTTCTTATATACAATATGGCGTATGGTGCCCTTGGCATACATTAAGTCCTCAGGATAGAATACTGCCTGATAAACACCGTAGCGCTGACTGAAATCAAATGGCAGATACGGATTTCCGTATTCTGTATTTGCATTCATGCCGGCAGATATGTCTTTCATGTCATCTCCGTAACTTATTACAGCATTAGAAGTTATAGGCTTACTGGTACCTGTATTGTTAGATGCCGTAACGATATATGAGTGCAGAGCTCCAGCCGACACTTTGTCTGTGTATTGTCTTTCTTTTATTCCTTCGGCTATCACTTCAGTTCCATTATCCGTTTTTCGCTCAACAGTATATGTCAGATTTTCCGTGTTTATATATCCTTTATTCATGCCTTTGGTAGGAGCATTCCATGTTATTATGGTTTGTCCTTCCGACACATAGGCATTTAAGTTCTCTACTTCTGCAGGAACGTCTTCCCCTATGTATGCTCTTTTTGATATAGCCTTTGACTGTCCTTCGCCAGTCTTGGCGATTACAGAGTATGTATGCATGCCATTATCCATACTTGTGTCTGTATATGATGATGTTCCGCCTGGAGTAACGTTTTCTGTTATTGCGGTCAGCAGTTTATTGTCGCGGTATATGCCTATAGCCAGTTCTCCCGTAATATCTGTTCCTGTGCCGTCTGTTTGTGGATTTTTCCATGTAAGTGTTGCCGACAAAGCTCCGTTCTCTCCAGGAGTAACAGTAAGATTGCTTATTGCTTTCGGTCCTTTCTGGTTTGTCACTTCCACGTCGTCAATTCCAAGTGCATAACTTCCTGAACCTTTGTGTACAAACGCTATATATATTTTTTTTCCATTATATTCGCTTAATGAGCGTGTTAAAGTCTTTAATGTAGGATAGTCGTCATATCCGTTGTCTACGGTTTCTTCATATAGTATGGTAGTGAAGTCTTTAACATCAGTTCCTGATTCAGAAATCCTCACTTCAATTTTTTCTTTGCTGTCAAGGTCTTGAGCGCAATATTTAAATGAAATCTGGAATGTTTCGTTTGTAACCTCAATTTGAGGTGTTATCAGATAATTGTCCTGTACGCCATATTCTTCTGTAGGACTATTCGGGTCTACAGTATATGATATAGCGGTTTTCTCTCCACTGACAGTAGCACCACTTCGTGTTGCTGTCTGCCAGCAGTGTCCGTCTCCGTCGTTATCAACAATTTTCCATTCTTTAGGCGGAAAACCTTCGCCCTCGAAACCTTCGTTAATCAAATACGATTGTCCGTTGGCGGTAATGCTTGTCCCCAAAAGCACAATTAAAGTGACAAAGGACACGACCTGAAGATGATAATCCTTTCTCATAGTAAATAGTCGCCCCTTAAAAAGATTATTATCTACTAGTATTCAGTAATTTAATCAATAA
>ENA-OPSZ01001186-OPSZ01001186.1-human-gut-metagenome-genome-assembly--contig:-NODE-1186-length-13059-cov-4.119655_pt1 | contig 13059 bp, 9 predicted proteins | sample MGYA00241814_ERZ501919 | MGnify/ENA primary metagenome ERZ501919 (study PRJEB25962, sample SAMEA2042440) | human gut metagenome | biome: human gut; feature: human-associated habitat; material: faeces... | reverse complement strand
GATGGTCACGTGGCTGCCCTCGACCTCGTGGTCGATGGCCTTGCCGATATCGTGCAGGAGGCCGGCGCGCTTGGCGGTGGCCACGTCGACGCCGAGCTCGGCAGCGAGCAGGCCGGCAATGTGCGAAACCTCGATGGAGTGGTTGAGCACATTCTGGCCGTAACTGGTGCGGTACTTCATGCGGCCGAGCAGCTTGATAAGCTCGGGATGCAGGCCGTGGATGTTCGTCTCGAAAACGGCGCGCTCGCCCTCGGCCTTGATGGTGGCGTTGACCTCCTTCTGGGCCTTGGCGACCATTTCCTCGATGCGGGCGGGGTGAATGCGGCCGTCCTGAATGAGCTTTTCGAGCGCGATGCGCGCGACTTCGCGCCGCACGGGGTCGAAGCTCGAGAGCGTGATGGCCTCGGGCGTGTCGTCGATGATGAGGTCGCAGCCGGTGAGCGTCTCGACGCCTCTGGGCGTGAAGTCCGACGTGGTGCTGCCCGACGGTTCGCGGGTGCGGCTCAACGGCGGCACGCGCATCGTCTATCCCGCGCTGTTCGGCGACGAACGCCGCGTGGAGGTCGACGGCGAGGCCTATTTCGAGGTCGAGCACGACGCCCGCAGGCCCTTCGTCGTCGTCACGGGACAGGTCGTCTCGACGGTGCTCGGAACGACTTTCAACGTGCACGCCTATTCCGAGGACGAGAATTACCAGATCACGCTGGCGACGGGCAGCCTGCTGGTGGACGGCGGTCCCGAGTCGCGGAGCGTGCGGCTGCGTCCCGGCGAGCAGGGATTCTTCGAGAGGACCTCCGGGCTGCTGTCGCTGCGCAGGGTGAACGTCGAGCAGGTGCTCTCGTGGCAGGAGGACAGGCTCTACTTCCGGGCCGAACCCCTGGCGTCGATCGCCCGGAGCCTCGAAAGGCAGTTCAACGTCGACATCACGATCCCCGACGAACGGCTGCGCAGGATCTGTTTCACGGGTGAGTTCGTCGACGGCGAGAACATCCACGAAATCATGCGGATCATCTCGGCCGACAGCCGTATCCTCTGCCGCAGCCGCAAGAACCATTTCGAGCTTTACAGAAACCGATAGAGATTCACGATTTTTTTCACTACAACCTAAATTTCAATCCTTATGAGTAACAATTCTACCAGCAGAAGGTCCTTCCGGGACCTTTTCGGCCAGCGGATGCTGTGCAGACTGAGCGGATTGCTGACCCTGTGTTGGTTCACGGTGGCGGCCCAGGCTCTTTACGCGCAGAATCCCGTGATTTCGTTGACGCTGAAGAACGCCACCGTGCGCGAGGTGATCGAAGCGGTCAAGACGCAGAGCGGCTACTCGTTCTGGTATCGGGAGAGCGAGATCGACCTCCGGAAGCGCGTTTCGGTCGAGGCGCACGATCAGAACGTCCTGAAACTGCTCGACGGCGTGCTCGCCGACCAGGGAATTCTGGCCAAACTCGAAGGCCGCCACATCGTGCTTTACAAATCCGACCCGGCAGGCCGGGGCCGGGAATACCAGCTGAAGGGCCGCGTCGAGACCGAGGCCGGCGATCCGATCGTGGGGGCGAACGTGCTGGTCGAGGGCACGACGAACGGCATGGTGACCAATTCGAAGGGCGAATTCGCCCTGAACGTGACTGCGGGCGCGCGGCTCAGCGTGTCGTTCATCGGCTACGACGCGGCGCAGGTCGAAGTGGGCAACCGGACGCATCTGACCGTGGTGCTGAAGGAGAATAACCAGCTCCTCGACGACGTGGTGGTGATCGGATACGGCGTGCAGAAGAAGGTCAACCTGACCGGCTCGGTCGCCGTGCGCCAGATGTCGGAGATCGAGAACCAGCCCATGACGCACGCCTCGCAGGCGCTCTATTCGATGCCCGGCGTCTACATCAACCAGGCTTCGTCGAAGCCCGGCAGCGACGGCGCGACGATCCGCATACGCGGCGTCGGCACGATGAGCAGTTCCAGCCCCATGGTGCTGGTCGACGGCATGGAGTATTCGCTCAACGAGCTGAATCCCGGCGACATCGAGACGATCTCGGTGCTGAAGGACGCTTCGGCCTCGATCTACGGTTCCAAGGCCGCCAACGGCGTCATCCTCATCACCACGAAGCAGGCCAAGAAGGGCGCACCGGTGGTGAAGTTGAGCGCCAACTTCGGCATTCAGTCGGCGACCTACGTGCCCGACGTGGTGACCGACCCGATTCAGTATATGAACATGCGCAACCAGGCCGAACTGAACGAAGGCAAGCTGACGGTGACCTACAACCGCGACGACATCCTCGAATACGAGGAGGGCATGAAGCACGACAAGTACATCTATCCCGCCTCCGATTGGTACGACCTCTGCTACCAGAACGGTTTTCTCCAGCAGTACAACGCCCGCGTTTCGGGCGGCACGGACAAGATCTCCTACTCGCTGGGCGGCGGTTACATGAACCAGCGCGGCATCATGGTCGCCAACGACGACGCGGAACGCTTCTCGTGGGACATGAAGATCAACGCGCAGGTGACCAAGCGCCTGAAGGTGGGCATCAGCCTGCTGGGCAACCTGCGCTACAACACCGACCCGATCTACGGCGTATCGACGACGGTCAACGTCATCAACCGCGCCCTGCCGATCTTCGGCACGCAGCTGCCCGACGGCAAGTGGCTCTCGACGTGGCTCTCGACCCCCGGGCGCAACAACCCCGAGAATCCGCTCATGGAGCTGCACGAGGGCAACACCAAACGTCAGCTTCACCGCATTCTGGGGCGCATCAACATCGGCTACGACCTGCCGTGGGGCATCAAGTACAACGCCAACCTGGGCTACGTGAAGGTCGACCACTATTCGAAGGACTTCAAGCACGCGATGTACACCTACAATCCCAAAACTCTTGAGCGGAAGAACTTCAGCGCCTACGTTTCGGCCAAGGACTGGGACAACAACGCGATCAACTACACTTTCTACAACACCCTTTCGTGGGGCAAGAGCTTCGGCGGCAACCACAACTTCAACGTGATGGTCGGCACGGAGTACAAGCGTTACGACGGCAAGAACTTCCAGGCCAAGAAACGCGACTACTTCAACAACCAGCTCACCGCCCTGTCGGTCGGCGCCACGATGGAGGATATTTCGGGCGGATCGTCGCTCGAACTGCTCTTCTCCTACTTCGGGCGAATCACCTACGACTACAAGGAGAAATACCTGATCGACGTGACGGCGCGTTACGACGGTTCGTCGAAATTCGCCAAGGGCAACCGATGGGCCTTCTTCCCCGCCGTGTCGGTCGGGTGGCGCATCGACAAGGAGAATTTCATGCAGAACGTCCGGGCGGTCGACGTGCTCAAGCTCCGCGGCTCGGTCGGCGAGATGGGCAACCAGGCCATCGGCAACTACGAGTACCTGATGGCCGTGCTGGCGAACAAGAGCTACAATTACAGCTTCGGCGACGTGCTGTCGGGCGGCGCGGCGATCAAGGATTTCGTCGACGAGAACATCTCGTGGGAGACCACCCGCACCTACAACCTCGGACTGGATTTCGAGGCCTTCGACCACCGCCTGCTGTTCAGCGTCGACCTCTATAAGAAACGCACCGAAGGCATCCTGCGCGACGTGAAGATTCCGGCGCAGATCGGCAACCTGAACGGCCCGAAGCAGAACATCGGCGTGGTGGCCAACGACGGCGTCGAGCTGAACCTCCAGTGGCGGAGCGCGGTCAAGAATTTCCATTACAGCCTCGGCGGCAACTTCTGCTACAACAAGAACATCGTCGTCGACCTCGACGGGCAGGAGTACATCAAGACCTTCAACATCATCCGCGAGGGCGAACCCATCGACGCGTGGTATCTCTACCAGGCCGACGGCTTCTACAACAGTTACGAGGAGATCGCCAATTCGGTGACCGTCGGCAGCGGCGTGAAGCCCGGGTACATCCGCTACAAGAATCTCAACAACGACGACAAGATCGACAACGACGACCGCGCCGTCTGCGGCAACCTCACGCCGAGCATCACCTACGCCTTCAACTTCTCGCTGGGATGGAAGGGACTCGAACTTTCGGCGCAGTTCCAGGGCGTCGCCGACGTGAAGACCTATCTTTCGGGCAACCTCGCAGCCCCGTTCTGGAACGGAGCGGGCGTGCTGAAGGAGTGGGCGACCGACGCGTGGACCCCCGAGAACCACAACTCCCGCCTGCCGATCCTCCACACCGCCACGGGCGCGCCCGAGATGCACGACTACAAGAACACGCAGTGGCTCTACGATGCGTCGTACCTGCGCTGCAAGCAGCTGCAACTCTCGTACACCCTCCCCAAGAGGTGGATTTCGAAGCTCGGAATGAGCCAGTGCCAGATCTTCGTCAACGGCGAGAACCTCTTCACGATCTCCCCGCTGAAGATGTTCGACCCCGAGATCGACCTTTCGTCGACCAACCTGATGCAGTATCCTTCGCTGCGGACGATCAACTTCGGCTTCAACATTACTTTCTAATCGCTTCAAATACGGAAAAACATGAAAAAAACAGTAATCGGATTGATGCTTTGCGGTGCGGCGGCGCTGGCCTCCTGCAACCTCGACACCATTCCCACCGACAAATATACGGTCGAGACGTTCTGGGAAACCGAAGAAGGAACCGAGGCCGCCATGACCGGCTGTTACAACATACTGACCAACAGCGCGCTGTTCGGAGACTCGGCGCCGCTGCTCGAAGAGACCTGCACGCCCAACGCCTATAATTACAACAACGCGGGCGGATACAATGTCATCGCCCAGGGGACCCACACGGCCAACAGCTCGGGCATCATCGCCAACCGCTGGAAAAAGTGCTACGAGGGCATCGGACGCTGCAACACCCATCTCAACCGCCTGCCTGCCGCCGTCGTGGCCGACGACCGCAGGGTGCAGATGGAGGGCGAGGCCAAGTTCCTCCGCGCGCTCTATTACTACATGCTGGTGACCTATTACAACGGCGTGCCGCTGATCCTCGAAGAGCCTGTCTATGCGCACGGTTCGCTGCCCCGCGCCTCGCGCGAGGAGGTGGTGCGGGCGATTCTCGACGATCTGAACGACATCATCGACCGTGAACTGCTCGACTGGCAGTGGACCAAAGCCGCCGACCAGGGGCGCGCCACGCGCGGCGCGGCGATGGCCCTCAAGGCCCGTCTGCTGCTTTTCGAGGCCAGCAAGCTGGTCAACCCCTCGAACGACGCCGCGAAATGGCAGGCTGCGGCCGATGCGGCCAAAGCCGTGATCGAAAAGGAGGCCCAGGCGGGCTACGACCTGTTCGGCGACTACCGGAAACTCTTCCTGCCGGCGAACGAGCACAGCTGCGAGTGCGTCTTCAACATCGAATTCTCGAAGACCAAGAACACGGCCGTCAATTCGTTCAACGTTTACAGCGTCCAGTACCGCAACAACGCACCGCTGCTCGATCTGGTGATGGACTACCGGACGACGACCGACGGTGCGGCCACGATGGGCAAGTACGACAACCTCGATCCGCGTTTCGCGGCGACGAATTTCTATCCCGGGAGCACGTTCCTCGGCAAGGCCAACTGCCCGGCCGGGGAGGTGTGCCAGTTCACGGGCTTCGCACACCGGAAACTCACGATCTACGACGCGCAGAAGCGCGATTCGGACGACAGCAACGGCGAGACCAACTACATGTTCATCCGCTACGCCGACGTGCTGCTGATGTTCGCCGAGGCGCAGAACGAGGTCGACGCCACGCCCTCCGATGCCGTTTACGACGCCGTGAACCGCGTGCGCGGCCGCGTCGGCATGCCCACCTATGCCTACGGTTCGAAGAGCCAGTCCGAAATGCGCGAGATCATCCGCCACGAGCGCCGCGTCGAATTCGCCGGCGAGGGGCTTTATTATAACGACATCCGCCGCTGGATGACCGCCGAGCTGGTGATGAACGCCGTGATTCAGGACTATGCGGGCACGGACATCGCCGTCCGGGCGTTCGACCCCGACCGCGACTACTGGTGGCCCGTTCCGGCGGACCAGATCCTGCTGAACAAGAAACTCGAACAGAATCCCAATTATTAATCCGACAACCGCTAACTGGCAATTATGAAAAAATATCTGTGGATACTGGCTGCCGCATTTCTCCTTCAGGCTTGCAGCAAAGACGAGGAGGAGGGACCTTACGTTCCCTGGCGGCCGGGCGACGACAAGGAGGAGACGATCGACCTGGACAAGGCCACGAAGGTGATGATTCTGACCGAGCAGGCCAAGAACCGGATCGTGATGATCGACCAGCCGACGGGAAAGGTCGCCTGGGAGTGGACGGCCGCCGACAGCGGGCTTTCGGCTGCGGAACAGGCGTGGTTCGATCTGCCCGACGAGGCCAAACCGGTCTACAACCGTACGTGCGTGCTCGTCACGGCTTCGGGCGGCGGCGTGGCGCTGATCCGCATTGCGGACAAGAAGGCGATGTTCTACGCCAAGCCGGGCGGAAACCCCCACTCGGCCGAGGTGCTGCCCGACGGGAATGTCGTCGTGGCGTCGAGCACGGGCAACCTGTTGAGCGTCTACGTGTACAATGGCGCCGACAGCTACGTTTCCAGACCCGCCTTCACCATGCCGGTCCATTCGGCCCACAACGTGGTCTGGGACCGGAAGCGCGGCTGCCTCTGGACGGCGACGGGCGCCCAGCTGCTCAAGCTCGCCTACAACGGGAAGCGTACGGCTCCGGAACTGACGCAGGTGCGCTCTTACGATATGGCGGCGGGGAATACCGATGCCCACGACCTGGCGCCCGTCTGCGGGGAGGATGCGATGTATGTATCGACGAATCAGCATGTCTACAAGTTCGACTGTGCGGCGGAGAAGTTCCTCGACGTGCAGATCTTCCAGCAGAACACCATCAAGAGCATTTCGACGGGTCCGGAGGGGTATTCCACGATCGTCATGCGCCCCACGTCGGGCGGGAGCAACTGGTGGTCGGCCGAGGTGTGCGACATGAAGGGCAACCGGCTGTTCAACCGCGCGGGCTACCAGATTTACAAGGCCCGCTGGTATGTGGAGAATCCGTTCGGGTATCCCGAGGTTCACACTTTGTAAAACTTAAAATGCAAAAACGATGAAAAACATCCGAAAATACATGATGGCCGCGGCATGCATGACCGCCGCTGCGGCGCTGGTCGCCTGCACCGAGGCCGTGAAACGCGACACCGAGGAGGAAATCCAGGAGATGACCGTTCCCAAGAAACCCGGACCGATCACGAAGGTGCCGGCAACGCTCACCTGCAACGGCGGCGAAGAGTTCACCTTCTCGGTTTCGAAGGTTCAGTGGGCCGAGACCTACGAATGGACGATCGCCGAGCAGGAGAAGTCGAAAATCTCGATCATCGACGGTCAGGGAACCAACGTCATCACCGTTAGGGTGGTCAACGACGACGTGGTGATTCCCGCCCAGTCGGTGTCGGTGGTGGCCAAAAACGAACTGGGTGCGAGCAAGGTGCGCGAGTATTTCGCGGCGATCACCGTGTCGGTCCCCATCGAGCTGCCGGGCTATACGATCAAGAAGTACGGCAAACGCTGGTGGATGACCGAGAACTGCCACGAAGCGGGCGAGGACGGCAATCTGGGCGTTGCGCCCGACCTGACGGCTTTCTCGGTTGCGGGGTTGGAGGCGTCGCATTTGCAGCGGTTGAACGACGCAAAGGGCCGTTACTACACCTGGTATGAGGCGATGACCGGCATATCGGGCTGTACGGCGGAGCAGTGTCCCTATGTGCAGAATTACGAAGGGGTGGACGACGTGGGCAACGCCTTCAAACTCGACGGTACGGAGGAGGGCGAGTTCGGCGTCCAGATACGCGGCTGCTGTCCCGAAGGCTGGCACGTGGCCAACGCCAACGACTGGTGGGACATGCTGATGGCTATCAAAAGCGAGTATGCCATTCCCGACGATTTCGCGCAGGGCGGATACACCTTCTCCGGCGGCCACGACGGGAAACCCGAGAATGCCATTACGAAGGCCGGATTCTACAAGTCGGGCTGCACGGTCAAGAATACGGGCAACGTCGGCGCATGGCTGCGCGGCGGCAACGGCCGTATCGTTGACGGCGGTATTTGGAATCAGGCGAATATGACGCTCACGGACGCCGGGGAACCCCTCCTGCAATTCGTCGACGGGGCCGAAAGCATCGGTTTCGGCTGGTATCCGCTGGGCTATCAGAAGGCCGACGGCAGTTTCAACAGCGGCGCGCTGGGCAAATGGGGCTACGTGTGGTTCATCGGGCAGACCAACGCCTCGACGGCCCGTTCGCTGGTCATCAGCGGTACGAGTCTGAACCTTCAGACCAAGACCAATCAGGAGGCGGCCAAGGATATTTATCTGAACGTCCGCTGCGTGAAAAACTACACCAAATAACCGGAAGCGATGAAAAAAAGAATTCTGTTTACGGCAGCGGCGCTGGTGTGCGCCGCCAACCTGACGGCCCAGTGTCTCGGCGTCGGAAGCTCGACCAGCAGCATGAGCCCCGAGGAGATGGCCGCCGCCGCGAAGGCCGGCGTGGAGTATGTCGAAATCGGCATCAGCGGCCGCGGGACCGTGGCTGAAATCCGCGAGAAGGCGCTGCACGCCAAACGCATGGCCGACGAGGCCGGTCTGAAGGTCTGGTCGTGCCACCTCCCGTTCTCCCGCAAGCTGGACATCTCGGTGCTGAACGACAGCGCCCGCATGGCCAACCTCGAATTCCTGACCGAAATGATCGCGATCTGCGGCGAAGTGGGACCGGAGAAACTGGTGCTGCATCCCAGTTCCGAACCGATTGCGGACGGGGAGCGCGAGCAGCGTATCCGGAACAGCATCGCTTCGATCGGCATATTGCGCAGGGAGGCGGCGCGGATCGGCGCGCAGCTGTGCATCGAGGATCTGCCCCGCACGTGCCTCGGGCGGAACTCGGCCGAGTTGCTGCGCATCATCGCCCCTTATCCCGAGGTGAAAATCTGTTTCGACACGAACCACCTGCTTTCGGAGGACCTGCTGCACTTCGTCGAGGCGTGCGGCGACCGGATTGCGACCGTCCATGTCTCGGATTACGACATGGTCGATGAGCGTCACTGGCTTCCGGGCAAGGGTCGGATCGACTGGCCCGCGCTGTACGGGGCGCTGATGAAGGCCGGTTACAAGGGCGTCTTCATGTACGAACTGAAACGCGGCGAGGGATCGTTCGGCGAAATGGTCGCCATCTACGAAAAGCTGGCCTCCGACGCGGCGAAGCTGGAATAACGCCGCTCCCGAAGAGTGCGAAAAAAGAGGTTACGGCAATTCGTAACCTCTTTTTCTGTGGGCCCAGAGGGGCATGATCCCACGACCTTCGGATTATGAGTCCGCTGCTCTGACCAACTGAGCTATGGGCCCGGTCCTGCGCCCCGGGGGCGCTTTCGTGGCGCAAAGATAGAAAAAGTATTCAGATTGCGCAACCCCGAGGTGCTTCGGGTGCGAAAAAATTTGCACGCGGGCTTGTTTGTTGCGAATTAATTCGTACCTTTGTCGCGCTTAAGCATTAATTAAAAACAAAAACAACGAAATGAAAAAGGGTATTCATCCGGAGAATTATCGTTTGGTGGCGTTCAAGGACATGTCCAACGACGTCGTGTTTTTGTGTCGGTCCGCCGTTTCGACAAAAGAGACCATCGAAGTGAACGGCGAAACCTATCCCGTGTATAAGATGGAAATTTCCAACACCTCGCACCCGTTCTACACGGGTAAGATGAAGTTGGTTGACACCGCTGGTCGCGTCGATAAGTTTATGAGCCGTTACGCAAAACGCTACGATAAGAAGAATGCGAAGTAAAACTGCTTGCGCATTTACGAAATAACGGGCTGCAACCGAGGGTTGCGGCCCGTTGTTTTTCATTCCCCGCAGGGAATTTCCGGTCTTTGTGAAAAAATCCGTACAAGATTTTATTTTTATGCATATATTTGCGCCTGAAGGCAAACAAGACCGTAAACCCTTAAAGAGTCGGAGCCATGAAAAACAAGATGAAGCATATAGCAACCGCCGCGGCGCTGGGCGTCGTTGCACTCCTTGCCTCCTGCGTGAGCAGGCAGGTTGCCGTCGAGGCCGAGAGCCGGAGCGATTCGCTGGAGTTGGTCGTCAGCGCGAAGGACTCGCTGATCAATGCCGTGTTCGCGGACATCAACGCCATCTCGGAGAACCTCGCGCTGATCAAGTCGCGCGAGAACCTGATCACCGTGGCTGGGGAGTCGGAGGGAGGCCGCCGTCCCGTCGAGGAGATCGACAACGACATCAAGGCCATCGACCGGCTGCTGCGGGAGAACCGCGCGAAGATCGAGTCGCTGCAACGTTCGGCGGCCCAGCTGCGCAAGGCCAATCTGCGTATCGACGGTCTGGAGAAGATGATCGCCGACATGAACAGGCAGCTGGCGGAGAAGAAGGCCGAGGTGGAGCAGCTGCGCGAGAGTCTCGTCCGGATGGGCGACGAGGTGAAGAGCCTGACCGAGGAGGTGGCTGTCCGCAGCGCCGAGGTCGAGAACCTGAGCGGCGAGAAGGTCGAGTTGCAGAACCAGCTCAACACGGTCTATTACATCGTGGGGGCCGAGAAGGAGTTGCGCGACGCGCAGATCATCAACAAGCAGGGATTCATCGGACGGACGCTGACCGTCGGACGGAACAGCAATTTCGACAGCTTCACGATGACCGATTCGCGCCTGCTGTCGGAGGTCCCTGTCGGACAGAAGAAGGCGACGCTCGTCACTTCGCATCCCGAGGGGTCGTACGAACTGGTGACCGACGCGAACAAGGTCGTCGAGAAACTGATCATCACCGATCCCGTGCGGTTCTGGGAGTCTTCGAAAATTCTGATCATTAGTTGCAAATAGGCGGTTCGTCCGCCGTTACAACGCTTTTCAGAGTCCCTGCCGGTCGCGGCGGGGACTTTTTTTGACATCACGGGAGCTGATTTGTTTGCTTTTCCTGATTTTTTTGTATTTTTGTTCGTAAAATCACATCACACAGATCAAATAAGTTTATGGATTATCAACCCCAACCGCAGTTTGAGGAGTCGGCATTGAAGGAGAGTTGTTCTGCGGATTGTAGTAGTTGTCCTACGTTTCCGGCGCCGTTCCGCCGCATCGGCGATTCGACCTATTGTCGGTTTTCACAGCTTACGTTTGCAGCCGGAGAAGGGGTGACGTTCCCCGCGGACCGCATGGTGCGCATCCTTTTCGTGATGTCGGGATCGTTGAGGCTGGAACACGGAAACGACACGGTGCGTCTGGTTACGTCGAAACAGTGCGTGTGTCTCGCCCGCAGCGAACGCTTCGTGGTGACGGCTCAGGACGACGAGACGCATGTGGTCGTGCTGTCGCTCATCCATCGGATCGAATTCTGCGAGCAGGACATTTTCGACAAGGTGATGCCCTACGACTCGGTCGTTCCGACCGAATCGGTCCCCATGCTTTCGATGCATCCGGCGATAGAACGCCTTTTGAGCACATTCTTTACGATCCGCCAGATGTTCAACTGCGTCCGCTACCACCGGATGAAGGCCACCGAGCTTTTTATGATGATCAAGGTGCTCTACACGCCGACCGAACATGCCTACTTCTTCCAGTCGATGATTCAGCCGCAGGACAATTTCCGCGTCTTCGTCTGCAACAATTACGACAAGGCACAGGGCGTCGCCGAGCTGGCTTCGCTGGCGGGCATGAGCCTCTCGGTTTTCAAACGCCGCTTCGCCGAGCATTTCAACGACAGCGTTTACCACTGGATGATGCGCCAGAAGGCGCTGAAGGTCTTCACCGACATCCGCGACGGCGAGGACAGCACCAAGGCGCTGATGAACAAGTACGGGTTCCGTCACTACACGCAGTTCAGTCGTTTCTGCAAGAATTACCTTCAGGCGACGCCCGCGCAGCTGATCAACTCGATCAAGAAGAAATAGGGCCGCCGGCCGCCACGGATAAAAAGGATGAAAAGGAGGCCTCTCCGCAGGTCTCCTTTTTTCGATGCGACGCCGGATGAACCGCGCACGGCGTCATCGGGCCGGTCGCGGCGTAGGGCATCGGGCCGGATCGGATTTGCGGGTGACGCCGGGGCGGATGCCATCTGGTTTTCAGCGTTCCAGCACGTAGACGTTCAGGTCGATCCACTCTCCGTCGGAGAGCTGTTCGCCTTGTGCCTCGACATGGCTGCGGAGGAAGCCGAGACGCTGCGGAATGCGGTTGCTCGGGAGGTTGCCCGTGCCGCAGCGGATCTCGACACGCCGCATGCCCATCTCCCCGAACGCAAGGTCGCAGAGCGTCCGCACGGCGGCCGCCATGATCCCCTTGCCCTGCTGTTCCTCGCGCAGCCAGTAGCCGATCTCGACGCTGCGCCTGGCGGCGTCGGCCGATTTGAAGCCGATCAGTCCCGCAAAGGCGTTGCCGCTGCGGAGCGTGAAGACCGGATTGGCCGTGTCGGCGAGCATTCCGGCCACCACCTGCCGGGTCTGCTCGATCCGGTGCGTGTCGGCCACGAACGGGAGCCAGCGGCCCAGGTAGCGGCGTTGGGTGTCGATCGAGGCGAAGATGTCCGGTGCGTCCTCCGTGCGGAGCCGCCGGAGCGCGTAAGGGCCGAAGAGGGGGATGGTTTCCATAGTGCGTGAATTCGTAGCGGTAAAGATACGAAAAAGCGGGACGGTTTCAAAGCCGGATGGCGCTCGATTCGGCAAAACGCGCCGAACGATAAAGGCGGCAGGCCCTTGGCGCCGAAGATCGGGAAAAAGCGCGCATTCGGGTTTGCATATAAAAATAGGTGTCGAAGGCCCGGGATCCTGCCGCCCGGGAGCTGCCGGGACGCCGTCCGGGTGGCGGGGTGACATAGTTGGCCCGGGGAGGTAATATTTTTTGCGGTAGCTGTTGCGTTATCCAAAACTTTTCCTATCTTTGCACCCGATTTCGCCCCTGAAGTCAGGACGATCGGGCGCGGTTCTTTGAGAAGAGTGAAAAAGTAGAAAATTTATTCCGAATAATTTGCGCGATAAATTTTTTATGCCTACTTTTGCAATCCAAAACGGTGAATACTGCCGATGTAGCTCAGTTGGCCAGAGCAGCTGATTTGTAA
>ENA-OPSZ01001185-OPSZ01001185.1-human-gut-metagenome-genome-assembly--contig:-NODE-1185-length-13069-cov-3.804826_pt1 | contig 13069 bp, 10 predicted proteins | sample MGYA00241814_ERZ501919 | MGnify/ENA primary metagenome ERZ501919 (study PRJEB25962, sample SAMEA2042440) | human gut metagenome | biome: human gut; feature: human-associated habitat; material: faeces... | reverse complement strand
AAGTCAATGCTATCAGTTATACAAATTATTTGTGCGTGGTTATATATTTTGTTTATAGCCATTAATGTCCCTTAAATACTCTGCGGCTGTCGTTGCGGCATTTGCTCCGTCAGATACTGCGGTTACCACCTGACGCAGTGTCTTGGTACGGACATCTCCCGCCACATACAGTCCCGGCTGGACGCTTCTATCATGGTCACCATTTTTTGTTGCAGCATATGTGATGCCGTCCTCACCTGCCACTACATATCCTCTCTCATCGAGCTGCACCAGATTCTTTATAAGCTCTGACTGCGGTACTGAGCCGTATGCCACGAATACTCCGTCTACAGCCAGTGTCCTGCCACTTTTAAGCTTTATGCCTGTCGGCTTTTTTTCTCCATATATTTCTGTCACTGCTTCGTTTAGGACAAGCTCTACATTTTCTTTCTGCTTTAAGAGCTCAACTGTGCTCTGTGCACCGCGGAAGCTGTCTCTTCTGTGAACCAGATAGACCTTCTCACATATATCGGACAGATATAATGCATCATCCAAAGCGGTATCTCCGCCGCCCAGCACTGCGGCTGTCTTTCCTTTATAGAATGCTCCGTCACAGATTGCGCAGTAAGATACTCCCTTTCCGGTATACTCATCCTCTCCCGGCACTCCTGCCTTTCTCGGATATGCTCCTGCGGTATAGATGAGCGCTCTTGCCTCTGCTATCGTGTCATCATCGAATTTCACTCTGTATATCGCTGATTCTTCTTTCTCACCATTTTGCACTGCTTCTATCTGCACTGCTTCTTTTTCGATAAATTCTACATCAAGGGACACTGCATGCTCCCTGAATTTTTCTCCCAGGTCGTATCCGTTTATATTTGGAAGCCCCAGATAGTTGTTCACATTTCCGCTCTCAGCTATCTGGCCTGTCCCCTCGTATTCTTTTTCTGCTACTGCCACATTCAGATTGGCTCTCTTTGCATATATTGCTGCAGACAGCCCTGCCGGACCACTGCCTATTATTATTATATCAAACATGGAATTGGTTCCTTTCATCGTCCATTGAATTTTTTCGGTAACTTATTATATACATTATCCTTAAAAAATACAATAATACCGCCTGCTTTTATAAAACACCTTTATAAAAACAAGCGGTATCAATTTTATCTATCGTATATACATCCTAGCCTCATAAGGTCTGAGCACTGACATATCAGAGGTATCCTTATAATTTGAAATCAGCACCTCCATGCCCTCACACTCCTTTGCAAGCGGCATTGGTATCTCCTTATCAAAGAAATTGCACACAACAATCATGTTTTTTTCTTCATTCTTTCTGCTGTATGCAAAAATATTCTCATCATCCTCAAGTAAAAGTGTGAATTTACCATCAACAAATACCGGATAATCCTTTCTCAGCTGAACAAGCTTCTTGTAGCAGCTAAAGATTGAATCAGGGTCATCCACCTGTGATTTGGCATTTATTTTGTCGTAATTGTCATTTACTTTTATCCAAGGTGTTCCTGTGGTGAAGCCGGCATTTGACGAGTCATCCCACTGCATAGGTGTCCTTGCATTGTCACGGCCCTTTGCGTAAATGGACTTCATGATTTCATCCTTTGAGTATCCTTTTTCAAGGCGCTCATGGTACATGTTTATGATCTCACAGTCCTTATAATCCTCGATATCATACTGTACATTTGTCATGCCCAGCTCCTCGCCCTGATAGATGTATGGTGTACCCTGCATGCCGTGCAGCAATATAGCAAGCATCTTTGCAGATTCCACTCTGTACTCCCTGTCATTGCCCCATCTTGACACGATACGCGGCAGGTCATGATTGTCCCAGAACAGACTGTTCCAGCCACAGTTGTAGAGCTCATTCTGCCAGTGAGCCATTATCTTTTTGAGCTTTTTAAACGGAAGCGGTGCAAGTTCCCACTTCTCGCCGCCCTCCTTCTGGTCAAGCCCTATGTGCTCAAACTGGAACACCATAGAAAACTCGCTACCATCCGGATTGCTGTAAAGCTTTGCGCGCTCTGTGTCTGCGCCCCATGCCTCACCTACAGTAATCAGGTCGCCCTTCTGGAAGGTCTCCCTGCTCAGTTCCTTAAAATATTCCTGAAGCCTTGGTCCGTTTATGGTGATTCTCTTGTCCGGCTCTTTTGCTATCTGGTCGATTACATCAAGTCTGAAGCCGCCGACTCCCTTGTCCATCCACCAGAGAATCATATCGTAGATTGCTCTTCTGACCTTTGGATTCTCCCAGTTTAAATCCGGCTGCTCCGGTAAAAACTGATGGAAATAATACTGTCCGATTTCCGGCACATATTCCCATGCGCTTCCACCGAAACAAGCCTTCATATCACTTGGCGGCACGCCTTCATCTCCGTCTCTCCAAATATAGTAGTCATGGTATGGATTGTCCTTGCTCTTTTTAGCCTCCTTGAACCACCTGTGCTCGTTTGAAGAATGATTTAAGACAAGATCCATCATAATCCTTATATTGTGCTTCTTTGCCTCGTTTATGAGCTCCTCCATATCATCGAGACTGCCAAACGTCGGATCAATATCCCTATAATCCGAAATGTCATAACCGTTGTCCGCCTGCGGTGATTTGAATACCGGCGAAAGCCATATTGCATTGATTCCAAGCGTCTCAAGATAATCAAGTCTTTTGATGATACCCTGTAAATCACCAAAGCCGTCTCCGTTAGAATCCTGAAAGCTCTTTGGATAAATCTGGTAAACTACCGCCTTTTTCCACCATTTTTCATTATTGTTTTTGCTCATTATGCCCTCCTTGTCTCTTCATTATCTCTTTTAGCTGTCTCTTTTTGTAAAAATTCAGCCTCGTTTCTTTAATGCTGTATCAAATTATGCTATTTTACAAGCACCACCAAAACCTCACAGCTTTCAAGCTTAAGCTCGGATGCTCCCACTGAAACAGTGCTCTTTTCAGCATCATTTGTGTTTGACAAAAGCACCTTTTTCACACTGCCATCCAGCCTGATTTGTGCCTCTTTACTGCCAAAATTTGCCACAACCAGCACGCGCTTATTTTCATCCTCTCTGTAATAAGCCATGATGCCATCTGTATCCTCATATGCCGGAACACATCTGCCGTAGGTGAACAGCTCCTTAAATTCGTCTGACTTTCTGAGTGCCACAAGCCTTCTGTAATAGTTCAAAACAGATGAAGGATCCTTTTCCTGCGCCGCAACATTGATAGCCTTATAGTTTTCATTGACCTTAAGCCATGGCTTTGCTGTGGTAAAACCGGCATTTGCCTCATCACTCCACTGCATAGGTGTCCTTGCATTATCCCTGCTCATCCTTCCACAGGCTGCAAGTGCCTGCTCCTTTGATAAGCCTGCTGCAAGTGCTGCCTTGTACTGATCCTTTGTGCTGATATCGTCATACTCATCTATACTGTTCCATTTTGCATTTTGCATACCGATTTCCTGTCCCTGGTATATAAACGGAATTCCTCGAAGCAGTACGCTGACAGTTCCTAACATCTTCATTCCGGCAGGATTTTGAGCATGCTTTGGTAAAAATCTTGAGGCACCTCTCGGCTCATCATGATTTTCTATAATATTGGCCTTAAAGCCGTACTTTTCTGTCTCAAGCTGTGAACCAAGAATGGTCTTTCTCCATTTGTCAAAATCTATTTCCGGTGCATCATACCAGCCATGCTCTCCATCACTTAAGCACTGTGCACAAAAATCAAATATCGTTGAAAAATGCCCATTCTCACCGATAAACTCCGGCAGCTCCTCAGGCTTCATATTGAATACCTCACCAACCGTAAATGCATCATACTTCTTAAATGTATTGTTCTTTAATTCCTCTAAGAGCTCTCCGACACCTTCTGCACTTTCAACCATCTTGTAGCAGGCAGCCAGTCCGTCCTCTGCATCTGGCTCAAAATCAGGGAAATCAAGATTTTTCTTTATATTGATTATCGCATCTATTCTAAATCCTGACAAGCCCTTATCAAGCCACCAGTTAATCATCTCATAAAGCTTTTGTCTTAGCTTTTCATTCTCCCAGTTTAAATCCGGCTGCTCCTTCGCAAACATGTGCAGATAATACTTGTCCGTGCCCGGCACCTTCTCCCAGCAGCTTCCGCCAAAATAAGAGCGGTAATTGCTCGGCGGATTGCCGTTTTTACCTTTTCTGAAATAAAAGTAATCAGCATACTCTCCATCCGGATCCTTAAGTGCCTTTTGAAACCATTCGTGCTTATCCGAGCAGTGATTTATTACCAGATCCATGATGATGTGCATATCACGCTTCTTTGCCTCGGCAAGGAGCTCATCAAACTCCTCCATAGTACCGAACTCTTCAGCTATCGCATAGTAATCAGATATGTCATAGCCCTGATCCACAAATGGCGATTTATATATCGGAGACAGCCATATGATGTCAATTCCAAGCGATTTTAAATAATCCAGCTTTGAAATGATACCTCTTAAATCTCCTATTCCGTCACCGTTTGTATCCAGAAAGCTCTTTGGATAAATCTGATATGCCACCTTGTCATGCCACCATTTTCTCTCCATAATGTGTACCTCTTATCTAATCATAAATTTTGCACTCATTTACATCTTGAGCACTTCGCCTTGATGTATTATACTGCTATTATAAAAAGGGCTTAGTATAAATTCTTGCAATATTTTTTCATTTTATAACACAATACTGCTCTTATAATTTTAAAGGGTATAGTTTTAAAAGCTATGGAGAAACAACAATATGAAAAACAATAATCCGCCTGCCCTCGGGCAGAAAGAAAACGCAAAGCACGGAGAAGTATTTTTTCCCGTTCAGAAATACATAACAAGACTTGCAGCAGATTACCCTGTCATCACTACACACTGGCACGATGAGGCAGAGCTCACACTGATTACAAAGGGCTCATGCACCTATCAGATTGATTTGCTCGAATATGAAGCAAAGGAAGGCGATATCATCTTTATCCCGCCACTGCTGCTGCATTCCATTTCAATAAGGGACTGCGACGAATTTTACTCGGAAACGTATGTATTCCATATCAATTTTTTAGGTGGAAACAATACCGATATATGCTCTTCAAGATATCTGACTCCGCTAATCAACCATGAGTTTACCATGCCTTACCTGATTGCACCGAAGCATCCGGCATATTCATCCCTTTGCAAATGCTTCATGCGCATAACAAATCTATACTCCCGTCAGGAATTCGGCTATGAGCTGGCTCTAAAGGCATTTCTGCTTCAGGCAATATTTCTATTGCTGCAATACAGTGAAAAAAATGCTGATTTCGGTGTCAACACATCCTCCGATAAGCTCAAAAATGTGCTCGATTACATCGAAGTGCATTATGCCGAAAGCATCCAGGTTTCAGAGCTTGCCGGGCTTTGCTATTTCAGTGAATACCACTTCATGCGTTTCTTCAAAAAACACATGAACATGACCTGCGTGCAGTATATCAACAATGTGCGTCTTGAAAAATCCGTGGAACAGTTCGAGCGCGGCAACACCTCAATTTTAGATGTCTCACTGTCTGTCGGATTTCACAATCTGAGCTATTTTCACAGGGCATTTAAAAAGAGGTATCATATGACACCTCTTTCCTTTATCAAAAGCCTTGAATAACTATTTATTTGCACGCAATCACTCTGAGTATATACTCATATGACCTCTTTGCAGAGGATATGGAAAGCCTCTCCTCAGTCGTATGGATATCATACATGTCCGGTCCCATTGATATGCAGTCGAGTCCTTCAATCTTGCCGCTTAAAAGTCCGCACTCGACACCGGCATGAATAGCCTCAACTGTAGGCTTTTTGCCATACATCTCCTCAAAAATCCGTACCATATCCTCGCGGAGCGTTGAATCCTTCTTGTACTCCCATGCAGGATAATCTCCCTCAAATGTAACCTCTGCCGCAAAAGCGCCTGCTATGCAGACAAGCTGGTTCTTAAGGCTTTTTTTAGCCACACCGACAGAGCTTCTGACTGCGTATCTTAAAGTGACAGCAGCATCGTCTGATTTTAAAACTCCCAGATTAAGTGAAGTCTCAACAAGCTTATCGATTTCCCGGCTCATTCTGATGATGCCGTTTGGCAGTGCCTCGATAAGTGCGATAACCCTTGCGCTGTCCTTTGCACTTATAGCTGACTCACTACAGTCAGTCTCCTCTGACACAGTAAGCTTAAGATCAGGATCAGATGCCTTAAACTCCTCCGCAATCTCAGCTGCTGCCTGTTCTATCGAAGCCTTCACTGCCGCAGCCTCATCAGGTGCTACAATAATCTGTGCAGTACACTCTCTTGGAATGGCATTATCCTTTCTGCCGCCATCTATAGAAGCTATAGCTACAGGTGCCGATGCGTCGCGAAGCAGTCTGGACATAAGAATATTGGCATTGCCCCTTCCCTTATCAATCTCTGAGCCTGAGTGTCCGCCGGTGAGACCTGATAAGCTCACAGTAAGCTTTGTTCCGCTCACTGTCTCTCTCTCTACAGGCAGCTTCACATCGGCTCTGCATCCACCGGCGCAGCTTGCGAGCATCACGCCCTCCTCCTCGCTGTCCATATTAAGAAGCTTCTTTCCCTTAAGCATAGACACATCGATGCCTGTAGCACCCTCCATGCCGACCTCCTCGCATACAGTGCATACAAACTCAAGGCGTGGATGTGACAGGCTGTCATCGTCCAAAATAGCAAGCGCATATGCCACCGCGATACCGTCATCTCCACCGAGTGTAGTTCCCTTTGCCGAGATAAAATCACCATCTATCAAAAGGTCCAGGCCTTCCTCGTCCATATCCTTATCACAGTCAGGTGTCTTCTCGCAAACCATATCCATGTGCCCCTGCAGTATGATTGGCTCCACATCCTCATATCCTTCTGATGCTTCCTTTATGATTATCACATTGTGAAGCTCATCCTGGTAATGCTCAAGGCCTCTTGCCTTTGCAAACTCCACCAGATAATTACTGATTTTCTCTTCCTTGTATGATGGATGAGGAATACTGCATATATCCTCGAAAAACGAAAAAACGTTCTTTGGCTCTAAATCTGTTAATACTCTCATTTTACTCTCCTTAAAAAAAGTCTGCCGACGAATCCGCCGACAGACATATTATAACACAATCCGGTATTTAATTGTATATGTATTATTCAAGTCCAAATCTTCTCTTTACGGCATCGACAAGATAGTCGGCTGTCCCTTCTGTACCGAGCATACTGCTGTCCTCTCCACTTACCTCTTCCGCAAGCTTCCTAACCTTACCTGCATCCGCACATTGATAGCAGTTCTTCATCGCTTCATCATACGAGAAATCTACTGCATTGCCCGCTGCTGTCACATCACACTTCCATGAGCCACACGAGCTGTGTACCTGTGTAATACCTGTGTATTCGATAAGTGCTCTCGCATTGGTATCATTCACGCCGCTTCCGGCCAGAATAGTAATATCTTTTCCATATTGATTTTGAAGATGCTTAAGCTGTTTTCTGCCATCCCATACATTTACTGCTCCACCGCTTGTGAGGATACGATCTGCGCCAAGCCTAATAAGCTTCTCCGCTGCACTGTCCTGATTATCTATGCAGTCAAAGGCGCGGTGAAACACAGCTTCCCTGCCATACTCATGAATGAGCTCTATCATTTCCTTCGTACGCTTTTCATCAAGCAGTTTTTCTTCTGCCAGAAATCCAAACGCAATACCGTCTGCTCCATGCTCTAAAAGAATTTTTGCATCCATAAGCATAGTGTCGTATTCTTCATCCGAATAGCAAAATCCGCCGCCTCTCGGCCGAACCATTGTCACTACCGGTATATTGCAGTTCTCCTTTGCATATATTAAATTGGCAAGTGTAGGTGTCAGTCCTCCCATATATAGGGCACTGTTCAGTTCAACCCTGTCTGCACCATTTTCATATGCTGTTTTCACATCCGAAAAGCTGCCACAGCAGATTTCAAGCATCGGTTTCATCATACTTTCCCACTCTTTCCGCTAAAATAAGGCTTAACCTTCACACAATACATGTGTGACCGACAATAATTACATAAAACAGTTTTACGATAATCAATATTCATTGACCACAATCTCGAATACTCCGTCCTCATTAATTTTTAACCGCAATGACTTAACATATTTATTGTAAAAATCCCTCATTTCTCGCTCTGTCGATGTAATTTTAGTCCTCTCGTATATCTGTCTTGTCATCTCCCAGCCATTTTTTCCGACAATATCATTTGTCAGATTTTTCAATTCACTTATCATGACTTTTTTCTTTAAATCACTTGCATTTCCTGTATAGAAATCGTCTATTGAACAATGAAATATACATCTTTTTGTAAGTGCATCCTTGATTGACTGTCCGCACTTGCTATATTCGTACATCACGAGGAAATGAGCATCCTTTACCGATGAAATAAGTCCCCAGTAATCCGAATCACTTGAGCACAAAATAAACGAGTCTATGTTGTCCTTATAATACGCCTCACACACTCCCGCAGTCATCTTTATATCAACAAGCGACTTTCGGTCTGTCACACGTTCCACCTCCTCGTGGAATACAGGGATATGTATGAATTTTTCCAGCCAGTCCCATCCACAGGATGTATGATAATCATCATAAAGTATAATTTTTTCTATTTTGGACATTTGCTCAGAATTTAAGTTTTTTAATACTCCATACAGCTTGTATACATCAGAATTTTCACAATCCACAACTATCACAACACGCATACTTTCACGGATAAACTCATATATATTTTCCTTTGTATCTTCCACTGCATCCCTGTATTTTGAACCGTCATTGAAATAATCACCATGCTGTCTGTATATTGTCTTTAATATACGTCCGTCGGAATTGAGCAGATTTCCCCTGCCATCCGGGCGCCAGTGAATGTACATCCCGTATGGATACTCTTTTCTGTGCTCTTTATAGACAGTAAACTCTGCCTTTAGCTTCTTTGGCTTTTCATAATCCGCTATGACAAACAAATCCCTGATATACTCCCATTTTACCCAGTCTGGGAAAAGCTTTTTGCATGCATCCACGTGCTCATTTATCAGCTTGTTAATATGTACGCAATACTTGTCAGCCGATGAATTATACAATATAATATGCACTTCCCAGCTCTCAAGCTTATTTATATTCTCTGAATCAAACCACTCCATCCTGTTTATATTACCCAGATTATATTTTATTTCATTGTCTGTTTTTTTATAGTTGCGCAGCAGACTTGTACGTGCCTTACACAGATATCTGAGTATCCTCGCATTTTTATTTTCTCTTAAGCTGTTTAAAAGCTCCACATACTCATCACTGCACATATGATCAAGTATCTCATTTCTGACACCTATAAGATACGACAGAATCGTCACAAGCTCATATTTCTGTACTGTTTTATATTCCTTTTCCTCTGTAAATTCAGAATCCAACGCATATGCTTCTTCATCTGTTTCTTGTATCACATCATTAACTTCATCAATATCTGATTTATTTATTTCAATATCTGCCAACTCTATTCCCCCTTCATTTTCAAGATATATTAAAATTATATCATATGTTGCACTCTTTGTATTGTTAACATTTACTTAAATCTATATTATTTGCCATTTTCTCCTACACATGCTACAATACCCTTATCCGGATTAATGGTGATTATTATCAGACACTTTTTAGTAGACAGCGAAAATGTCAACGACAACTGGCTGATGCTGTTTGATATGGCAGATGAGGACGACGAAATCGTAGTTTTTTACACAAAAAAATCACCTCACATGTCATACATGTCAGTCATCAGGCTTATGGAAAATAACAAAATAAATATCCGATTTGAGGAATCCTATGAGGGCACGAATGCCCTTGATTTTCAGCTCGTATCATATATGGGATATCTGATGGGATGCACTGGTTCATTCAGTGAAAACAAATGTGATGCTGCATCAGCCGAGTCATGTGCTGATGAGTACATCATAATGAGCAATGACACAGGCTATGACCCTGCTGTAAGGTTCTGGAAAGATAAGGGATTCGCTGTACGCAGATTCAATGTAAATTTCTGCAAACAGGCTGTCCAGCGAAGAAAAAACATCAAGTATCAGGTAGTAGCAGATATTCCCTCCAAGGAAGATAACGCCAATAACAATATCAATACCGATACTGATACCGATGCTAGCACCGCAAAGTCTTACAATCTGAATGAACTTATCGATGGCAATCATAGCAGCTATACAGACAGTGAACCGTTAGGTGATGAGCTTGCAACTAACGATGACTTACCGTCAAGTGATAAGCTTATGGCTAATGACGACTTACCATTCACTGACGAACAGACACCTCATAACGGTTCTGGTAACAGCTCAAATAAAAACGAAGCAGATGAGGCTAAATCCTCAACGGACAGCATTGATACATCAGATATTTCTGAAGTATCGGCAGTATCCGAAGACTTCGACCATTTTGAGGTAGATTCTTTCCTAAACTGCATGGGAAAAGACAATCTGCTCAAGCTTCATGAGACGCTGGTTCATGTTTATGGTATGAAACAGGGTCAGACAATTTATAAAACCATAAAAGACAAATCCTACTCTTTTACGCCTGAAAAGCTCACGCGTAAAAAGAAGGTAGAGCGTTTTACAGGTATAATTTTCGCACACAGTGATATTAATGATCCCGGAAATTTTGTTGATTTTCTTGAAAAAAACAAGAATAAAACAAAGAATCTCAATGGCATAAGATCTGCCATCACAAAGAGCTACGGTGAGACAGATGGTCTGAAATATTACAGCCTTTTCAAGCCATATTTCAAAATTATATCTGCACTGAAATAACGCCCTTTATTTTACAACAGAAAGGTAATCCGGATAAAACAATTGAGGCACGGAATTAATACTCCGTGCCTCAATTATGTTATTTATTTGATATCTTAAACCATGTCAATAATCTCTTTCAAACCTAATAAAGTTCCTGCAAAGAATTGATGCGGTTTAGGCTTTTGTGCCACATTTGCTCTTTTATGCAATAATATCTTTAAACGACTGTTTTTCGGTCATATTCATAAATTTATCCAGATTTACAACATTTTCGTTGAATAGCATCAGCATCTGTCTGCCATCAGCCCATGGATACAGCCGGTCGGCATGAAAATGTCCAAAGGCCCATCTCTTATAATCCAAATTAAATTCTATCTCGCCCAGATACCTTTCCATGGTTGAATCAACCGTGCTCTGATCAAGTCCTGCAAGAAATAAATCTGTTGGTTCATATGGATATGGGCATGTATGCGAAAGTACTAAATCAAACGGTGCCTCGTTTCTGCACAAATTCCTTCCGAGTTCCATTTCTTTTTCATCTAATTGCTCATCCTTATACCACGTCAAATGTCTGGCTAGACGATAGTACTTGTCCACGCTGTAAGCACCGGGCAGAGATAAAGTTTTATAAGACTTAAAATTATATACTGCCGGTCCGTCTGCTAAATACTCAATGTGAGGGAATTCTTTCTCAACAAATATGGAACCATCATATTTTGATATTGTTTCCCATCCATCAGGATTTTTGTCCATAACCGTTTTTACTCTGGCTTCATGATTTCCTCTTAGACATATAAAGGTAAATGGCAGTTTTGAAAGCTCTGATTTGAATTTATGATCTCTCTGACCAGTGAGAGCAAAATTTGCACCAACATCACCAAGTAGAATCATATAGTTTGCTGATGAATCCAAACTCAATCTCTCTTTGTTTTCTTGATAAAAATAGTGAACCGGCTGTGCGCTGCCATGTATATCCCCCAATAAAAACCATTGTTCGTTCATCACATTATCTCCATTTTAAATTGAAATCATTGCCTTAATTCATCTATCATTTTATATTTTGATAGTTTTCAATAATTTCTTTCAAACTTCTTGGCTCATAGTCAATCCATGGCTTCATGCAGCCTACATTGTATGCCTGTATTGGCTTATCACCTACATGGCGGCAGTCATTTTCTTCCATTCCTGCAAGGCATTTCTGAAAATATACGTCCTCTGCACTATTGTGTGTATGACCGTATAACAGGATCGTGCCTCTGTTCATGCCTTTCCAACTGAATATAGGATAATGACATAGCACAAGGTCGTAGTTCTTCCCGCCGTATGAGTCGTGTATCTCTCTGTAATCGCATATATCATAAAATAGCTGCTTATATCTGTAATCTGATACATCATCATGGTTGCCTTTAACAAGAATCTTTTTACCCTTTAATGTAGCAACAAGCGATATGAGGTCTTCTTTTTTGCCACGCATACTCATATCACCAAGGATGTATACTGTATCTCCATTGTTTACTTTATTGTTCCATCGGCTAACAACTGCCTCATGCATCTCTTCCAAAGAGCCAAATGGTCTGTTATCAAAGCGGATTGATGCTTCATGGAACAGATGCAGGTCACTTATGTAATAGTTCATTAATCCTTACTCCTCCTAATTTATATTAAATTTTCAATTCTATACCCTTTTCTCCTTAAATAACACAAATTCCACATTATCTCCTTTGTAAAAAATAAGGAAGCCTTTTAGACCTCCTTATCATCAGCTATTTTGGGCTAGTAGTTACCAAACTTTATTGTCTCTCATTTTTAATGGCTGAGAATCACCAAGTATTTCTATATTATATAACGTGCGTGAGAGGGCGCTGGAAGTCCGGTGGACTTCCGCTTAGCGCCGACCGCAACGAAGTGTAGAACGAACCCTGTGGTTCAAATCGTCCGCGGACGATTTGTAGTATAGAAAGAGCAGGTATTACAACCTGCTCTTTCTATACTATATAACGTGCGTGAGAGGATTCGAACCCCCGACACCTTGGTCCGTAGCCAAGTGCTCTATCCAGCTGAGCTACACACACATATTTTATTTACTCATTCATTATAACACTCTTGTCAAGTGTTTTGAATGAATGCCGCAGACCGGAATCGAACCGGTACTGTATCACTACAACAGGATTTTAAGTCCTGCGCGTCTGCCAGTTCCGCCACTGCGGCATGAATGGGACCTACAGGGCTCGAACCTGTGACCCTCTGCTTGTAAGGCAGATGCTCTC
>ENA-OPSZ01001181-OPSZ01001181.1-human-gut-metagenome-genome-assembly--contig:-NODE-1181-length-13114-cov-2.804120_pt1 | contig 13114 bp, 9 predicted proteins | sample MGYA00241814_ERZ501919 | MGnify/ENA primary metagenome ERZ501919 (study PRJEB25962, sample SAMEA2042440) | human gut metagenome | biome: human gut; feature: human-associated habitat; material: faeces... | reverse complement strand
ATCATATTGAAAATTTCTTCCACAATAATCGGCGCCAGACCCAGACTGGGTTCGTCCAGCATCAGCAGCTTCGGGTTGGACATAAGCCCGCGGGAAATGGCAAGCATCTGCTGCTCACCGCCGGACATGGTGCCTGCCATCTGAGAGGAGCGCTCCTTCAGGCGCGGGAACAGCTCAAACTGCTGCTCAATGCGGTTCTGCAGCTCTGCGCGGGGCAGTTTTTTGCAGGGGATCGCACCCGCCACCAGGTTTTCGTACACCGAAAGCTCCGGGAAAACGTGCCGTCCTTCCGGCACATGGCATACGCCCATCTGCACGATCGAGTTGGGACGGCAGTCGGTAATGTCCATATCGTCCAGCAAAATCTGCCCCTCGGCGGCATCCACCAAACCGGAGATCGCCATCAGCGTCGTGGTCTTTCCGGCGCCGTTGGCACCGATCAGGGAAACGATGCTGTTGTCCGGCACCTCAAACGAGATACCGTTCAATGCCGAAATGTGTCCGTAATTCACCTTGAGATTTTTCACCTTCAGCATAAATTACCCCTCCGTTCCGCCAAGTCCGGCGCGTTTTCCGAAATAGGCTTCCTGCACCTGCTTGTTGTTCTGAATTTCCTGCGCATTGCCCTCGCAAAGCTTCTGACCGTAGTTCAGCACCATAATGTGGTCGCAAACGTTCATAATGAATTTCAGGTCATGCTCAATGACGACCACCGTTAGCCCCTCTGCGTTCAGCTTTTTTACAAACAAAAGCAGCTCGTGGGTTTCGTTCGGGTTCATACCGGCTGCGGGTTCGTCCAACAGCAGAATTTTGGGGGAAATTGCCAGCGCACGGGCAATTTCCACCTTGCGCTGGATGCCGTAGGGCAGGTTTTTTGCCAGCGTGTCCTTGTATTGCCCCAGCTCCAGACGCTCCAGCAGCGCCGCGCCTTTTTCGTAGATTTCTTTTTCGGTGTTTTTCTGGTGTGCGTTGCCCAAAACGGCATCCAGCATATTGGTGTTGGTGTGGATGTGGAAGCCGACCGCAACGTTTTCCAGCACGGTCGTGTTCTGGAAAAGCTGGATGTTCTGGAATGTTCTGGCGATGCCCGCCTTCGCCGCCATAGCCGGTTATGTTTTTTCCGTCAAACCAGATCTCGCCCTCCGTGGCGGGGATAGTCCCGGCGCAGAGGTTGAAAAAGGTCGTCTTACCGGCACCGTTCGGTCCGATAATGCCAAAAACCTGCCCCTGCTGCACTTCCATATCGACATGGTTTACCGCCTTCAGACCGCCAAAATATTTGCAAAGCCCGACTGTCTTTAACAGCGCCATAAATCAGCCCTCCTTTTCCGTTTCCGGCTGTACCGGTTTGGGATGTGCGGTACGCCGCCGCGCACGACCTTTTTTGGAGCCGCCGCTGACCAGCACGCTGTCGCTGCTGCCGGCAATGCCCTGCGGGCGCAGCCACATCATACCGATGATGATCAGCGCATATACGACCATACGGTATTCCGACAGGAAGCGGAAAGCCTCGGTAACGATGTTGATCAGCAGTGCGCCCACCAACGGACCGGCGATGGTGCCCATACCACCGATGATCGCCATGGACAGAATGTTGAAGCTTTCATCTGTAACAAACATCGAGGAATCCACAAAGTGGTAATAGGTTGCCATAAAGGCGCCGGCACAGCCTTCCCAGAAGGTGGCGTACATAATGTTCATCGTCTTGTACTGCGCCGTATTGATACCGATGGATGCTGCCGCTGCGCCGTTTTCGCGGATGGAGATCCACGCACGCCCGGTGCGGGATTTCAGAATGCGGCTGGTGCAGAAAACCATAATGACCAAAAAGGTGAAGATAATATAGTAATACCCGCGCGAGGACTGCAAGGAGAAGCCGAAAATTTTCGGACCGGGAATTGCCTTGATGCCCATAGGTCCGCCTGTTACCGAGGTCCAGTTCAGGCAGATAATACGCACGATTTCCGAAAAGCCCAAGGTGACAAAGCCCAGATAAATGCCGGACAGCTTACCGATGGGAAAGGAAACCAGCATCCCGAACAGGGCGGTCATCACCCCGGCACCCAGCATGGCAAGAAAGAACGGAACATTGGCGCGCGCCATCAGGATAGCTGCCGTGTACGCGCCCACGCACAAAAAGCCGGCATGACCAATAGCAAACTGACCGCTGTAGCCGTTGATGACGTTGACCGAGCTTGCCAGCAGCATATACAGAAGAATCTTTGTGCAGATACCCAGCACATAGCTGTTATCTACCACAATGGGCAGAAGAATTGCCGCCAGCAGCAAAAGCGGTATCAGTTTGCGGCTGTTTTTGCGGAAAAAGCCGCGGATGGATTGCCATTTTTCTTTCATTTTGCTTTCCTCCCAATCTTAATGCGAAGTCCCTTCGGAAAAAAGATCAGAACGATAATCAGGAATACAAACGCGATCATGTCCCGCAAGCTGGACGAGAACAGCGCAATGCCGTAGTTTTCCGAAATACCGATCAGCAAGCCGCCGATGGCAGAGGCCTGTATATCGACAAGACCGCCCAGTACGGAGGAGCTGAACGCCTTCATGGTCGCCATACCGCCCATGGAAGCCGAAAGTGAGCCGTAATACAGCGCATACAGCATACCTGCCACGCCGCCGATGCCGCAGCCCAGCACGTTGCCCATCAGCGTTGCGCCGCTGACATCAATGCCGACCATAGCCGCTGCCTTGCGGTCCTGGCTGACTGCACGCAGGATAACGCCCTGCTTGGTTTTGTTCAGGAAAATCGAGAGCAGGATGCACAGCACAGTCACAACCACCATAACAGTGCATTGCACATAGGTGATACGATAATTCCCGATTTGTATGCCGCCCAAGGGGATGACCTCCGGCATGGCTTTTGTTTCGCTGCCGAAAAGAATCTGCACGGTGTTTTTGATCAGCATACTCATACCGATGGTGCAGATCAGCGGAATGTAGCGCGCGGACTCAAAAAATTTCTCATAGCAGATTTTGTGGATCACAATGCCGATCAGACCCGATGCGGCAAAGCTGAAAAGAATCGTCAAAAGAATATTTCCGCCGGTCAGGGTTGCGGTAAACAGCGCGGCAAACGCGCCGATCATAATCACCTCACCAAAGGTGAAGGACACCAAGCCCACCACACCCACAATGATGGTGTAGCCAATGGCAAACAGCGCATAAATTGCGCCCTGGCAGATGCCATTGATAAGTTGTTCTATCAGATAGGTCATTTTTTATCCTCCTGCTGAAAAAGGGATAGAAAATACCCGTGCCTTTTCGCTTCATGGGTCAAGGCACGGGTACGATCAGCTCCTTTAAGGCAGTACCACGCAATCACAGGGGCGCAGGCGTTTCGCCGTCAGCCGCAAATTGTACAAGGTGCCTTAGTCGTGAACCATCATGTAATCGGATACGGAGGTCAGTACGCCGTCCTGATACTGAACGACCTTATAGCCGCGGTACACAGCGCCGTCCTCGGTAAACTCAAAGGGACCCATCAGACCGTCAAAGCCCTTATAGCTCTGAATGGCGTCCTTCAAGGTTTCGCGGTTCAGGTTGTCGCCGCACTTGATCGCGGCATCGCATACCAGCATAACCGTGTCATAGGTGCTGATGCTGTGGAAGGACGGGGGCATATTGGCACGCTTGGTAAACTCCTCGTTAAACTCCTTCGTTTCGGGGGTGTTGTCACTGGCAACAAAGGCAATGTTGGAGTAGATGCCGTTCACGTCGTCGCCCAGCAGCTCCACCAGCTGGTCGGTCAGGGCAGAACCGGAGATCGCAACGGGAACATCCCAGCCTACCTGACGAATCTGCTTGACGCAGTTTGCTACTTCGTTGTAGCTGCCCATAATGGCAACGGCTTCCGGCTCGGTCTGGCGCATCTTGGAAACGATGGCGGTAAAGTCCTTCTCGCCGGAGGCAATAGCCTCGGTGTCGGTGATCACAACGCCGTCCGCCTCAGCTTCCTGCGTCATATAGCTCAGCATATTCAGACCGTAGTCGTTGTTGGTGTAGACGATCGCCACCGATTTGGCGCCCATCTTCTCGTTGATGACGCGGTTCATCAGGAAACCGCCGTCGTTTTCCTGTACACCGGTGGTCGAAAAGTTGTAAGGACCTACGCGGGGGAAGTCGATCAGACCGGCGGAGGGGGAAATCTGCACGGTCTTGTTTTCTTCATAAATGGGGGCGGTTGCCATGCAGCAGGTGCTGGAGAAATCGCCGATGGTGGCAAGGATGGTCTTGTCCTGGCAAATCAGGCGGGCAACCTCCGCTGCTTCCTTGGCATCATTCTTGGAGTCAAAGCTCTTCAAGACGACCTGCTTGCCGTTGATGCCGCCGGCCTCGTTGATTTTGTCGGCTGCCATCTGCGCACCGACGTTAAAGTGGATACCGTATTCTGCGCTGTCACCCGTAACAGGGCTGACGACCGCCAAGGTAACGGTATCTTCCGCACCGCTTGTTGCTGCATTTGCCGAATTGCTGTTTGCACCGCAGCCAGCCAGCGCACCGGCACAAAGCGCAGCCGCCAACAGGGCACTAAGTTGTTTTTTCATGGTTTTGCATCTCCTTTAAATTTTGAATTGTTGTGCTAAAACCGTTGGCGCCTTGCGGTTTTCTATGCACTTGCTATAGTTTTATTATGCGCATGGTGATATCTTTTGTAAATATAGACAAATCTCACTTTATAAGCACAAATTACAGTTCCTCCATACGCTTTGACGCTGACAGTCAAAAATTCCGGAAAACACCGCGCAATTCTCGCCTAACGGCTTAAGCATTGCCCCGGCGGCGCGGCACTTAGAATTATGCGGTATTGCCTGTAATCCTCCACGCCGTATTTCAGAGGCGAACTCAGGATGCTCGTGCAACTTGTTCGAGATGGAGATTTGAAGCTGGAACGTGCTGCTGAGAAAGCAAAGATGACCATCGAGCAGTTTGAAAAGGTAATTCGAGGATAGACAGTCTTCACTATTCCGTTTCAACTTCCAACACCGAATTGCATCGTCTGTTATTGGACTGCAACGAAACTGAGCAGGAAATCATTATCCGCACGGCGAAGGAGTTAAAGGCCACTCTTGTCTGCCTTGGAATTTAACATCCATCCGTATTAAAATCACAAAATAAAAAGGCCCGCATAAGCCGCAGACGCACCCTCGAATCATCTTGGGTGCTGTCTGTGGTTTATGCGAGCTTCTCTTATAATTCTTTTTCTGTATTTTAACTCATTTTAAGTTATAATACAGAATTCAAGTTAAGATTTACTGTGAATCACTTTTTCTTTACCATGCAGCGTTTTTTAAAGAACGAAATGCCGTAGCAAAGGATCTGATCGTAATCATCCTCATACTCCTTTGCATACATCCGATCATCAATTTGCTGCAAGGCTATATCGCATTCACTTTCCAGATTTTCCAAAACCTTCGTGTACTTTGCTTCAAAGATTGCAACGCGGGCATTGATGGAATCGTAAACGACCACATCACTTCGGCCTTCTCCATGCTCCTTATTGGAATCTACCATATATCCGGCACCTGTGAAGATGCCCGCAAGGAAAGCATGATAGAAGTCTTCCCGGTAGTCATGGTAGCTTATGGTGCGCCGGAGCAGAGCATTCATTTCCTTGGTAATGCCCTCGCTATCACCGTTCCAGACTGCATCGAACAAAGCATTTCGATTCCACTTCTTCGTACTGTCATCGAACCATTTGATGACTGTTGTTTCAAAAATCTCTTTGATTTCTGCATTAGGAATCATAAGGGCAACCATGCCATCCGGCGATTCGCCTTTATAATCGCCTTCACGAGCTTTGGTCAGGTACCCTGTCAAGTACAGCGTACTCCAAAGATTGTCTTCTGAGGAATGCAGATAATCATAGGTCAGGTTTTCATCCACACGCTGAATGATGCAGCCACCAGCCATCAGGGTTTCAAGTTTATTTGTGATCGTACTGCCCGCATAGTCAATAAAGGAACGGATGATAGCATTGTCGCTGGTATTTTTCCAGTAGCTGATAGGCTTTGCTTTCGGATCGCGCTGCAATTCCAGCATGTAATTCATTACGTCCCACGGGCAGTAAACATCAAAGGCTCCGAAATGGTATCCATCATACCATTTCTTGATGTTTTCGGCCTGCTCTTTCAGGTCGGCATCCTTTAGCAGCTGGTCAACCTCGCTCTGTACAAATCCGAAATACTCGTTCAGACGAGAATTGGTGATAGTATCCGATACAAAATTGTTGGTTCCTGTAAAGATACTCTCTTTCGCAATCTTCAGGCAACCTGTAACAACTGCAAAACGAAGTGCTTGATTGTCTTTCAGTGCTTGCATAAGTCCTTTCATGACATCGAGCATTTCATCATAATAACCGTTGTTGTTCGCTTTTGCTACGGGTACATCATACTCGTCTATAAGAAGAATTACAGGCTTTTCATAATAACTTTGCATCATCGTTGTCAAAAGCATAAGGCTGCTCTTAACTTCTTTTATGGAGCCACTGCCATGTGCAAGATGCGCAAACGCTGTTTTTTGGAACTCTGTAGCATTTTCACTATCAAGCAAATAAAGATGTTTGTTGTACAAATCTGCTATCACCATTGTGAGCATATCATATGCCCCGGTGAAATTTAGTCCATCTACTTGCCGAAACGAAACAAAAATTGTAGGATATTGGTTCATCCACTCATCGCACAACGCTTGATTTTTTGTAATTTCCAGCCCTTCAAACAGTTTTCTGCTGTCCTTGCGGATGTCGAAGAAGCTTTCCAGCATACTCATGCCCAATGTCTTACCGAATCGTCGAGGACGAGTAATAAGCGTCACTTTCGTTCCGGTTCTACTGATCAGTTCTCCAATCAGTCCCGATTTATCAATATAGTAATACCCATTTTTACGAATTTCTTCAAAATCCGAAACTCCAACGGGAATATTCATTTCTTTCATCTCTGCTGCTCCTTTCGCGTAGCCATGCACAGACTTTTCATTGCTTCTATGATACCATGAATCTTGTGTTCTTACAAGAAAATTTCCGCTTACCACATTGATTCTGGCTACGGCTCATTCTGCATAGCCTGCCAGCACATCTTCAAATGTAAAACGAATTTTCACGCGTTCATCGTTGAAAACCTCAATGCGGTTAATAAAGGTTTCCACCACATTCTGTGACAGGTGCATCACATCGCCAGCTTCTCCCACCGTATTCATCACGGCTTGCAAATTATCCGTATCCTTCTTCACAGGCTGGAAAACTTGATTTTTCTCGGTACGCAGCCGTTGGATTTGCGCCATTCTTTCATCTTCCTGCACTCGGTAAGCATCTCTCTGTCGGATGAACTCTTCCTTACTCATGTTTCCATCAGCATACTGCTCATACAGTGCAACGCGCTGTTTTACGATCTCTGCCTTTTCTGCACTCAGCTTTTCTTCCTGCCGTTCTAGTGTGGAAAAGCAGATTAAGGCTTTGCGTTCCCGCTCGTGCAGGATCCCCAATATATGCTCCGCCTGCTTTATCTGCGCTGCCAGCGCATTTCGGACGATATGTTCCAGCAGTTCCTCGGCGATCGGGACTCGCTTGCAAGGGCTGTCCACCGCTGTGGCCGAAAATCTGCAGTTAAACGAGGGGCCAAGCTTCTTGAGTACACGGTATTTCATCAGCTTCTGGCAGTAGCCGCAGTAGACCTTGCCTTTCAAGGGATACTGGTGTTTTGTGTAGTTCCCGGCCTGGTGCTTCCCATGCTGCAGCATAATGACCATTTGTGCCTGTTCAAATTCCTCCGGGGTCACAATGGCGGCATGGCTGTCCTCAATACGTACCTGCTGTTCCAAAGGAGCGCGCAGAACCCGATGCTTACAGGGAACCGGCATAATGAATTTCGCGCCCACATAGGTTCCCTTATACTTCTCATTTTTCAGAACATGGTAAACCGTTCCACTTGTCCAATGGCTGCGCTGCAGATCCCATGCTTTCTGCTCACTGTACACATGGTTTTCCGCCACATGATACGCTGCCGGGGTTGGAATCTGCTTTTCATTCAGGATTTTTGCGATGGTGCCTGTTCTGTTGCCCTGCAATGCCAGTTCAAAGATCAACCGTACATACTGGCTGGCTACCGGGTCAAGGATTAGCTTATGACAGTCGTTCGGGTCCGGCAGGAATCCAAACGGGCGGTATCCTCCGAGATACATTCCTTTTTTCTGCATCACATGGTCTGCTGCCGCGATTTTGGCAGAAAGATCCCGGCTGTAGGATGCGTTGATGATGTTCTTAATGGCTACTTCCAGTCTGCGTACATCGTTCCCGGCCTGCATTCCACTGTCATACCCATCGTTGACAGAGATGAATCGAACGCCCAGCAATGGAAAAATGCGCTCCATATAATCGCCTGCTTCGATATAATCGCGGGCAAACCGGGAAAAGTCCTTTACGATAATTGTTTTCACCTTGCCATCCTGCGCGTCCTGAATCAGCCGCTGGAACGCCGGGCGGCTCGTGGAGGTGCCGGAGTAGCCATCGTCCACATACTCCTGACGTGGCTCTGCAGCCAGTTCCGGGCGAGCCATGATATACCCCTCTACCAGTCCGCGCTGGCCCTGAATGCTGTTGCTCTCGGCCTTATCAGCACCCACATCCTCGTCTGCAAGTGAAAGCCGGTAATAGGTTCCGATCATCTGCTGCTCACCGCCTTTCAAACGTGTAGATCAATTCTGCCTTTACGATTTCCTCTGCACGATTTTCCAGATTTCTCATGCGGCGCACCCACTCCATCTGATTTTCTTCTTTCAGTTTTTCTGAAATGCTCTCCCGCTGGCTCATCTGCTCGATCAAAACCTCATATCGCTCTGCTGCCTGTTCTTCCACGTCTGCCAAAACAGCGTCCAGCTTTCCATTCAGCAGCAGGCTCTGATAATAGGCTGGTTTTCGCAGTTTCAGGTACGCCTTGTGCAGCATCCCCCAGCGGCCAACCGGACGAGTCCGTGGCACTTTCAAGGCTGGCAGGGAATAATCGCCAATCAAAATATATTCCATCCCTGTCCGGGCATCGTAGATTTTCTCTTTCATTTCTGTCATTGCTTTGTTCTCCTTTTTCATCACAATAAAAATTCTGTATAAGTGATTTTTCCGCGATCCACTTCGATTTTCTTTACATACTGCTGCAGATTATCTGCCGTCAAAAGGACTTCTGTGCTGCCTGCGATCTGCTTTTTCCGTTGCAATTCTTCTTGAACAACGGCCAGTTCTTTCTCTTTTTCAGCTTTTGTCTGTTTCAGTGTTGTGATTTCATTTTCCAAACCCTGCTTCAGTTCCAGAAATTTTTCTTTTGAAAGTTTTCCGAGGACATACTGCTCATAGCCGCTGCGCTTCTGCGATTCCAGCCGAACGATATTGCCCGACACCTGTTCCATTTCACGGCTCAATGCAACTTTCTTTGTTTCAAGGCTGCTATTTCCCGAATTCTTCTGCATCAGCTTTTTCAAATTCTTATGTTCTTCTAACCTCTGGTGCAGTTCCTTGTCAATGCCGTTCCAGAGGTCTTTCTCTGAGATGGAAACATGGCAAGATGCACAGTAAAAATACAGCGTACCATCACTTTGCCAATGACAAACCAATTTTTCTCCGCACTTTTTGCAAAAGATTCTGCCTTTGAAGATGTTCGGATTGTTCTTTCTGCGCTGTCTGCACCACTTTTTTTGCTCTTCCTTGACTGCTTGCTCGGCTTCCCGCAATGCAGAAACTTCATCAAACAGTTCCCAGCTGATAATTGCCGGGTGACTGTCCGGCACCATCCGCCAGCTTTCCCGTGGATTCTGCCCGATTTTCCGATTCGTTTCATCGTAGGCGATGCGGTTATACACCATGGTTCCCGTGTAGACCGGATTTTCCAGAACCTTTGTCACGAAAGCCGGCTGCCATGCAGGGTCCTTTACCCGCAAGGTGTTTTTCAGGTATCCCAGCTGACAGCGGCGTGTAAAAGGTGTCTGGATTCCCTGCGCAGACAACTTCTTTGCAATCTCGCGCTCTTTCATGCCGGATTTCTTCCAGAGAAAAATCCGAACTACCACATCGCTGACTTCCTCATCCAGAACCAAATGATTCTTCTGATCCTTTTTGTAGCCAAATGGAACAGGGGTATAGATTTCTCCCCGCGCTTCCTTAGAGCGAAAGCACGACTGAATCTTCTGGGACAGGTCTTTCGAGTACATTTCGTTGATCATGCTCTTGATCGGCACCAGCATCCCGTCCCGGCTCTGGCTGTTCAGGCTGTCATAGTTATCGTTGATGGCGATAAATCTTACGCCAAACAGTGGAAACACTTGCTCCAGATACTGACCTGTTTCCACGAAATTACGACCCAGTCGGGAGAAGTCCTTTACCACAATGCAGTTGACTTTCCGCTCCTGCAGTGCTTTCAACAGCCGTTCAAATTCCGGGCGGTCAAAGTTCATCCCTGTGCACCGCTTGTCCGCAAACACATCCAGCAGCATCAGATCATCCCGGTGGTTGATATACTCTTTGATGTAAGAAATCTGCACTTCCAGCGATTCCGTATCCCGAAGTACATCATCAAAATCGGACAGTCGTGCGTAAATTGCGGTTTTCCAGATACGGTGCGGTGCGTTTTCCGCTTCCCGCTGCGCTGCACTTACCTTCTTGCTTACTCTTGCCATATGTCCAGCCTCTCCTTTCATGCAGATACTTCATGCTGTGTCTGCTGCTTCTGATGCAGTTCTTCCAGCAGGTCCGCAATTTCATCGTGGAATCGGAACGTAATTTCTACCCGATTGCCCTCATACACTTCGATTTTCTCAATCAATTCGACAATCATCGGGCGGGTGATTTTTTCCAATTTTCGATACTTACGGTACACATCCAGAAACGGATAAGCGTTTGGAGCAGTCTGTAGGTTTTGCCGTTCTGCTTCCAGTTCTGTGATTTTGCGGTCATACTCTTCGATCCGCTTGCTGTACAGTTCGTTGTAGTTCAAAAAATCCTCCCGTGTGAGGATTTCCTCTGCGTAATCCCCATACAATTTTTCCTTAATGCCCTGGGTATGGGCCTTTTCTGCTGTCAGCTGCCGAATCTGCCGTTCGATGCGCCGCACACGGTAGGGTTCCTGCTGGGCCTGCCGGATGCTTTCTACAAACTCTGCTTCCTCCATCACGATCTGGATCTGCATCTGGAGCGCATTCCGCACAATGTTATAGAGCTTTTCATCCTGCAGGTTATGGCTCGTGCAGCTGCCCTTGTTCTGCTTGCTGCCGGAGCACTGATAATAGATATACCGCTTTCCCTTATAGCTGGCCGACCTGCGCACCAGCCGGCTGCCGCAGTCCCCACAGTAAAGAAATCCTGCAAACAGGGCCACCGTTTCGGCATCGTTCGGCCTGCGTGTTTCGGTTTCCAGAATCCGCCGCACCAGTTCAAACTGCTCTGCCGGAATGATTGCTTCATGGGTGTTGTCCACGATTACCCAGTCCCGCATCGGTACGTTCATTTTCTTTTTTGAGCGATAGTCCAGTCTCCTTGTCTTTCCCTGCACCAGTTTTCCGATATAGACCTCGTTGTGCAAAATGCGGTCCACCGCCTTGGCAGACCACGGCGGCTCATCGCTCTTGCGGAAATGCAGGCTCAGCTTTGCACCGCTCTGCAGTTTTCGTGCAGCTGGGGACGATACCTTTTTCGCATTCAAACGATTTGCGATGCCCTGATTGCTCATGCCATTGATCTTCCAGTGAAAAATGTTCTGCACTGTTTCCGCTGCCAGTTCGTCCACGATCAGTTTGGTATGATTGCTGGGGTCCTTCTGGTATCCATAGGTTGCAAAACTTCCCACAAAATCACCGCTTTTCCGCTTGACCGCAAGCTGACTTTTGATCTTGACGGAAATATCCCGGCAGTAGGCATCATTGAGCAAATTCCGCATCGGGACCATGATGGAATCGCTGGTCTTCCACGCAGATTGACTGTCATAATTGTCTGTCACAGCAATCAGCCGGACCCGCATGACTGGAAAAATGCGTTCCAGATAACGTCCCACTTCAATGTAATTCCGTCCAAAGCGGGACAAATCTTTCACCAGAATGCAGTTGATAGTCCCTTGTTCCAGTTCCCTGAACAGGTTTTGAAACGCAGGCCGTTCAAAGTTCGAGCCGGAGTAGCCATCGTCCACAAACTCATCCACGATGCACAGTTCCGGGTGGTCTGCGGCATAGGCTTCCAGCAGGGTACGCTGGTTTACAATACTGTCGCTCTCTGTCTTATCGCCATCCTCACGAGACAAGCGCAAGTACAAGGCTGTACGGTATCGGGTTGTATTTTGCTGTGTTCTCTTCTGCAAATTCACATCAGGGTATAACAAAAGCCTTCCACCTCCTTAACGAATCGGCAATACTGTTCGTCAGAGAAGCGAAAGGCTCCACATTTTTCTATGTAGAACAAGCCTGCCGAGCAAACTTTACTCAGCTGGCACATTCCTATTTTCTTACCCACAAACAGCTTACCAGAATCATCATCATTTGTCCAGTGCTTTATCGCATTAAAGTGTGAAATTTTTCTGCGTGTTTTTTCAGAAGCTTGCCGAAAGTTTCTCTGCCTTTTCAACTGGCAGACTGAAAGCACCTGCCAATGCGCTCAGACAGTGTGCTGCTCCCTCTTGGTGCAAAATTCAGCTTTACAATAATTCCATTGTCCAGATAGCAGTAAGGATTTCGGACCTTATCCAGCAGATTTTTCAGCCTTTCCTCTTGTGGCAATCCGTGTTCCACTGCATCCTGCGGCAGTTCCTGCAGTTCAGACTGTTCAATCGTGCGGATATCCCGGTTCTTCATCTGGTGAACCTGCTCCAGCCAATTCATTGTGCCGTTTTCTTTCAATCGCGCACCTCCCTTTCAAGCCAGAAGTGTTTTCAGTAAATCCAATTTTGCCTGTCCTATGTCCTTTCTCATGCTGGGGCCTGTGCAGGCAATCGGGGTACACAGTTCCAGCAGACGGTCATAGATACGGGCGTGGGCGGTATCCTGCGGTTTTTTCAACTCCGTCAGGGTCAGGTTCGTGGTAACGATCAGCGGTTTCCGGCTGCGGTAGCGGCTGGCGATGATGTTATAAATTTTCTCC
>ENA-OPSZ01001154-OPSZ01001154.1-human-gut-metagenome-genome-assembly--contig:-NODE-1154-length-13294-cov-7.603747_pt1 | contig 13294 bp, 9 predicted proteins | sample MGYA00241814_ERZ501919 | MGnify/ENA primary metagenome ERZ501919 (study PRJEB25962, sample SAMEA2042440) | human gut metagenome | biome: human gut; feature: human-associated habitat; material: faeces... | reverse complement strand
GCGGCGGTTACCGCGGGTAAGCTCTGCACGGTATCCAAGCTTGCGCAGCACGATGGGGAGGCGTCCAACTGGATGCCTCCCTTTTTCGTACACGGTGCGCGCGGGACTTCCATGCCCTCAGGGAAGATGCTATGAACAACTGGGGGATTGCTCGCTCGATTGCATAGATTTCGCAGTGAGAGATCGCTCGTGACGGTTATCAACGGTTATTTCTCGACTCGTTGAGTAGACGATAACTCCGCAAGCTCTTGACCTGCATCTTTTATATTACATTCCTCGTGTCTACTCGGTGTGTCCAAATATAACCGTTGATATCCGTTGCGAATGGCGTTACAAGGGTCTTTGAACCAAAATGAGGGGCCGTTCTTTCGAGCGACCCCTCAAAACAACTAAGCTGTTTTCGTACGGTTTAGCCAAAGTAGCGCTTCAGCAGGCCGGCGAAGGCCTTGCCATGACGGGCCTCGTCGCGAGCCATCTCGTGCACGGTGTCGTGGATGGCATCCAGGCCGGCGGCCTTGGCGCGCTTGGCCAGGTCGAACTTGCCGGCGGTGGCGCCGTTCTCGGCCTCAACGCGCATCTCGAGGTTCTTCTTGGTGGAGTCGGTCACGACCTCGCCCAGGAGCTCAGCGAACTTGGCGGCGTGCTCGGCCTCCTCGTACGCGGCCTTCTCCCAGTACAGGCCGATCTCCGGATAGCCCTCGCGGTGGGCGACGCGGGCCATGGCCAGGTACATGCCCACCTCGGAGCACTCGCCCTCGAAGTTAGCGCGAAGGTCGTTCACGATGTCCTCGGAGACCTCGGGGAGCTTGCCAACGCCCACGATGTGCTCGGCGGCCCAGGTCATCTCGGTCTCGGACTGCTTGATGAAACGGTCGCCAGAGACGCCGCACTGCGGGCACTTGAAATCAGCGGGCAGCTCCTCGCCGTCGAACTCCTCAACGTAACCGCAAACGGGGCAAACAAACTTCATGGTGTACTCCTTCTTTTGCAGGTGATGCACGCCGACCCAAGTTTCCCCTCTGTGGGACGGTGCGCGGTACATCTCGATTATGACAAAATGTTGCTTGGATTGCTTCATATTGAGATTGATTCTCAAAAGTACGCACGACCTCCACAGTAAGTTTGATACGGAGAACTCGGATGCGTCGTGCGTGTTGGCTATCGCGTGTTGGCGTCTCACACGCTCGCAGGTGACTAACAGCCTTCTTCAGTTCGGTACAAGTTGATAGGCTCTATGATGAACGAGCTGTATTACAGTACGGGTAGGGGGTGGGGAATGATTCCGGACTTCGATAACGATGGCAGAATCGAGCAATGGGAGGGCACTGCTGCCGATGCATGGCAAAAGCATGCGCGGGGACGGTTGCGGGGCGATGGGTCCAACGTGCCGACTGTCTCCGCAACCTCGAATGGGGGCAGCTTTTCCAGTCGTAGGGGCGAGGCACGCAGTTCAAGTGCTTCAGGATGTGGATGCGACAATGTTGTGCTTGGGTGTGGGCTTATTATTGGCGTGCTGCTCGCGCTGGCGATCGTAATCGTTGTTTTCGTCAATGCATTTATATAGGGTGGCTCACATAGGAGTAGCCCACGTGTCCTTTTATGAGCGGTGGTTTGAAGATCCGTTGCGTGGGCGGTGCAGACGCTCTGTGTCTTCGCACCGCCCGCTGTGAAAAAACGATTCCCCTAGACCGTCATGCCGCCATCAACAGGCAAGACCGCGCCGGTAATATATGAAGCGAGGTCACTTGCAAGGAAGACGAAGGCGTTCGCCACGTCCTCGGGCTGTCCTACGCGCCTTATGGGGATGGCGTCTGCGATGGGCTTAATCATCTCTTCAGGTAGCGCCGCAACCATGTCGGTGGCAGTCACTCCAGGAGCTACGGCGTTTACTCGGATGCCGAGCGGCCCAAGCTCGCGGGCGAGGGAAACGGTAATTCCGTTCACTGCAAACTTGCTCATGGGGTAGCCTACGCCCGAGGGCTGCCCATTCTTGCTCACCATTGAGCTGGTATTTAGGATTACGCCACCTTCACCGAGTGTGCGAGCCGCGGCTTGGCATCCATTGAGTACGCCTTTCACATTGGTATCGATGACGCGATCGAATTCTTCTGGCGTGTAGTCACCGAGAGGCGTGGATTGTGAGATACCAGCGTTGTTCACTATGATGTCGAGACTGCCAAAGTGCCCGGCAACCTCTCGAAACGCTGCCTCAAGTTCGGATTCGTTGGTGATGTCAGGGGAAATGCCCATCACGGGCGCGTTGGGAATCTTGGCGAGAATGGCCTCAACCCCTTTCTGAGCGGTTTCGGGCCGACTTCCGCAAAGCGCGACATTTGCTCCTTCTTCCAGGAATCGCTTCACGATGGCCAGGCCGATGCCTCTTGATCCCCCTGTGACAACGGCGGTTTTGCCTTGAAGCAGCATAATTGCTCCTTTCATGTTCCCGGGCGATTCGCTGATGCTGCGCGGCGAGTTTCTATATCGCCTTTCGTGGCCCGGAAGATTGCCTGCAAAGACGGCGTACCCCGGAGGGGAGATTTGATACTGCGAGTTCGTTCGAGTTCGACGTGTGGCGACACGTGATTCGGTGGAGCGATGGGAGACTGGCTTGTTTGGGCAGCCCTGCCGCTTGGCCTTGTCTGCTGGAGCACGGGCTTGATCCACAGAGACCATATGAGCGATCGATACAATCATCGGATCGAACAAATGTTTGATCTTGGAGCAAACTATGCATGTTGAGCAGACTACCTACGATGCTTCATCAGTTGAATCAATCTTGCGGTACGCATGCCAGCTTGAGGGTACGACGTTGCGTGATGCATGCGAGATTGACGAGGTCGCCAATCCCAGGAAGCGCCGCGGCAGCTTCGGCAATGCGCTCGAGAAGTATTTCTTTCACTACGATATCAACAACAGTCCTGACGCGGATTTCAGGGAGGCAGAAACAGAGCTCAAGTCCACACCGCTTCGCAAAAAGAAAAATGGCGAGTTTTCGGCGAAGAAACGTCTCGTTATCAGCAAAATCAACTATATGACCGTGGTCGACGAGACATGGGAAACGAGCTCGTTGCAGAAGAAGCTCCATAAGATACTTCTGGTAGCGCGATGGGCGGGCTTAACAGATTTTATTATTAGGAAGGTCGTTTCGCTTCCAATTGTGGAGCGATTTAGGAAGCGAAGGCAGGCTCGCCTCCTAAACGAATATCGCTCCAATCATTCGGCAGGGCGCCATGGCAAGCTCCGCTGCTCCCTGGAATTCTCGGATAGGTAGCTACAATCTCTAATATGTGGCTATAATAAGAGTGAGACAGCTAGGAGGCGATGTTATGGAACCGGTTATGGCCCCTGTGGGCGTGCGAGACGCGAAGAACAGGTTTAGCGAGCTGACGCTTGCCGTGAATGAGACGGGTAAACCGTTGATAGTCTTGAAGAACAACAAGCCGTGGGTGACCATTCAGCCGGCAGATTCTGCGTTGGCGCGGCGAAGAGAGCGGCTTGAGCGGTTCAGGGAACTCACGCGGCAAATTGAATCAGAGATTGTGGAGGAGCCCGTATGGGACAAATCGGTTTCTGACCGAGAGCTGCTCAACGAAGAGCGGGTGAGGCGTTTTGGCTAGCGTCATCCTCGATACCAACATCATCATCGATTACTTGTCACCAACACGCGCCTTTCACTCGGATGCCGTTGATGTTCTTGAGGTGCTGTTGAGCTCTCCAGACAAGGAGCCGGTGGTTCTTGCAGCATGTCTTAAGGATGTGTATTACATCCTTTGCCGGCAGTATCACCATGAATCCGCTGTTCGTGATCGGCTTAACGGTTTCAGGCAGGTCGTGTCTGTCGCAGAACTAACAAACGAAGTGCTTGATCGTGCGTTCGGCTCGGACGAGCCGGATGTAGAAGATGGCATTGTTCGGGCAACAGCGGAATTGATGAGTGCGGAGGCAATTATTACTCGCGATGATGCTGCATATAAGACTTCGAGAGTTCCAAGTATGACGGCGCGAGAATACTGCATGTTGATGGACAAGGATAGCGAAGCGGTTACCTAGAGCGCGCGTCTGGGTACGGTGTGGTGGGTCTTTGGTGCGCTTGCGAAACGTACTCGAGCTTGTAAGGTTTGGTGGTGAAGCGGATGGATATCGTTTCTGCAAAAGTGGCGGCGGATAAGGCTATGGAGTACGTGAGCGAACTCGCTCCAGAGGCGAAGTGCATTGCGCTCGAAGGCATCGAGCTCAGCTCAAACAAAGACGTGGGGGAGGTCATCGTTGGCTATGCGCTGGCGAGTGATATTCCACAAATGGCGCTCGTAGCTGCAAACGTTGACATGCGGTCACGGAGAACGCATAAACGGCTTTTCATAGATGCGGAGACTCTCGAGTTGCGCAAGATGGAACCCTATGAAATCGCGGCATAGCATTGCGCTTGACAGCAACGTTCTCGCGCTGTTGATCGTCGGCATATTCGACCGCAGGCGCATAGCGGGGAATTGGAGCCTCGAGGCAGCGACTCGAGCTTCTGCTGTTTGGAGGAAGAGCTGCTTCCATCCCGCGTGGTAGTCGAAGAACCGTCTCATGGACGGCTTGGGTTGACGGATACGTCATTTGTGAAACTTGCTCAGCGGGGAATTCCCGTCGTTACGGCGGATGCGAGGCTTTACGCCCGCTTGGTTGAGTTTAACCAGTACTGTGTGAATTTCGACACCTATGCACTGAGCTGACAAAAGCGAGTGGCGCGTCTTGCGCGAGTGCCCATGCTGCGCAGCTGTCTGTGCAGCATGGGCACCGACATAACACTCCCCAAGCAAGCGTCTTCCTATCCCTGCTCCAGCAACTCCTCGATAAACCCGACGCGGTAGTTCTTGAACACAGCCTCGCTCTCCTCTTGCGTGGCGTCGAGGTCAACGTCGGCCATGATGCCGAAGTCGTGGTCGCCATCGCTGTCGTGAAAGATCTGGTGCACGTGCCACACGTGGCCGCCCTCGGCCGCGGGCTTGAGCTCGTCGGACTCGTCGATGGTGAAGAACGCCGTCGAGCGTGCATCGCCATCCACCAGCAGCTCCTCGTGTGCCTCGAAGAACGCCTCGAGGGCGCGGCGCCAGCGAAGCTCGCCCATGCCCCACGCTTCGTCCAGCTCTCCCAGCTCGTCGGCGCGCTCGCGGGCGGCCAGGCTCACGCGGCGGAACAGGGCATTGCGCACCAAGAGCGTCATGCCGCGGCGGTCTGCCACCACCACGTCCGCACCGCTCGGCGGCGCGGCGTCGAAAGCGGAATCCTCGCCCGCGGCGGCCCACTCATCCACCAGGCTCGAATCGACGCTCCGCACCACGAAGCCCAGCCACGAGATGATGTCGTTCAGCTGGTCGTTGCGCTTCTCCAGCGGTACGGTGCGGTCGAGCGAGCGGAACGCCTCGGCAAGGTAGCGCAGCAAGATGCCCTCAGATCGCGCGATGCCGAGCTTCTGGATGTAGCCCTTGAAGTCCGCCGCGCTCTCCAGCATGTCGCGCAGCACGCTCTTGGGGGAGAGCTCGTAGTCCGCTGCCCACGGCACCTTGGTGCAGTACTGGGTAAACGCGGCATCGAGCAAGTCCTCAAGCGGCTTGGGGTAGGTAATGTCCTGCAGTCGCTCGAGCCGCTCCTCGTATTCCACGCCGTCGGCCTTCATGGCCGCCATGGCGGCATCGCGTGCCTGGCGCTCCTGCGCGCGCAGCACTTGCTTGGGGTCCTCGAGCGTTGCCTCCACCATGGAAATGAGATCGAAGGTGTAGGTCTCGCTCTCCGGATCGAGCAGTTCCAAGGCGGCAAGCAAAAACGGTGAAAGCGGCTGGTCGAGGGCGAAGTCCTCGGGCAGATCTACCGTGAGGGAGTATTCCACCCGCGGCGCTGCGTCCGTGGGGGCGTCCGCGCCATCGGGAATCTCGTCGCGCACCACCACCCCGGTGTCGATGAGCGTGGCGAAGATCTCGCTCGCTCGCGCCTCAAGCTTGAGCTTCTCCTCCGGCGTCTGCAGGCTCGCCTCGATGAGTTCGCTCACGCGGGCGCGCGCGTCGCCGCCGCGCTCCACCATGGAAAGTACCATCGAATTGGTGATGCGCAGTCGCGGTTTGAGCGTCTCGGGCACCGCCTCGCAGAGGCGCTCGAAGGTTTGCTTGCTCCAGGTTACGAAGCCCTCAGGTGGTTTTTTCTTCTTGAGCTTGCGCAGCTTCTTGGGGTCGTCGCCCGCCTTTGCGATAAGCTTGGCGTTCTCGATCTCGTATTCGGGCGCCTCGGCGATGACCATGCCCTCGGTGTCAAAGCCCGCGCGTCCGGCGCGCCCGGCGATCTGGTGGAACTCGCGCGCGCGGAGGCGGCGCATCTTGTAGCCGTCGAATTTGGTGAGCGCCGTGAGCACCACGGTGTGGATGGGCACGTTGATGCCAACGCCGAGCGTATCGGTGCCGCAGATGACCGGCAGGAGCCCCTGTTGGGCGAGGCGCTCCACCAAGAGGCGATAGCGCGGCAGCATTCCGGCGTGGTGCACGCCCACGCCGTTGGAGATGAGGCGCTTTAGGATCTTGCCGAACGCCGTGGTGAAGCGCGTGCCCTTGGCGGCTTCCTTCACGGCCTCGCGCTGCTCTTTGGTGGCGATGCCGAAGTTCGCGAGCGACTGCGCCGTAGCTAGTGCGGCGTCCTGCGAGAAGTGCACGATGTAGAGCGGGGCTTCGTCGCGGCGCAGCGCAAGCTCGACCGTGCCCTCAAGCGCGGTGTCCACGTACTCGTAGGCGAGCGGCACGGGTCGCGGCGCGTCGGTCACGCGGTCGACGATGCGGCCGGTGCGCTCTTCCAGTGCGTCGGCGATCTGTGTGACGTCGCCGAGCGTGGCGCTCATGAGCATGAACTGCGTGTGCGGAAGCGTGAGCAGCGGCACCTGCCAGGCCCAGCCGCGGTCGGGATCGGCGAAGTAGTGGAACTCGTCCATGGCGACCACGCCCACGTCCGTGTCCTCGCCCTCGCGGAGCGCCTGGTTGGCGAGGATCTCCGCCGTGCAGCAGATGACGGGCGCCTGCGTGTTGATGTGCGTATCGCCGGTGATCATGCCCACATTGTCGCGGCCGAGCACCTCGACCAGATCGAAGAACTTCTCCGAGACGAGCGCCTTGATGGGGGCGGTGTAGTACGCGCGGCGTCCCTGTGCCATGCCGAGGAACAGCATGCCGAGCGCCACGAGCGATTTGCCGGAGCCGGTTGGCGTGCCCAGGATCACATGGTCGCCGGCGGCGAGGTCCATGAGGGCCTCTTCCTGGTGCTCCCAGAGCTCGATGCCGCGCTCGTCGCACCAACCGAGGAAGCGCTCGAAGGCCTCGTCCGCGGTGCACCAGGGTTCGGGTTCCTCGCCCTCGGTCGGTTCCCACCAGCTGGGGGAGAGCGCGCCGAGCGAGCCGTGCTCGCCGGTGCTGCCGGTGCCGGCGGCAAACGAGCTGGCAGAAGACCCGGCGGTGGGAGCGGCGGATGCGTTTGCAGTGTCTGCTGTGTTGGCCATGGAAATGATGCCCTTCGGTTTCGCGTTAGATGCGTCGTGCGTGGGGTGCTGCATCAATTATGGCAGATGGTTGACGGAACGCCATGGGGTACCCCAGTGGGGCGGTGACGTTCGGGCGATTTGTCCCGAGCTGGCGGTCCGAGGCCCGTTTATTCATCAATCGCGCGCCCTCATGGCAGCCGAGTTGGCGCGAGCAAGCTATTCGTTCCACTTTTGGGAACATCTTTTTTGCTTTTCGCCCGCTATCACGTAATTGCGTTCCTCAATCCTGCGGTTTTGATGAGACTGGACGGGCTTGCCGCTATGGTCTCGAAAAGATATTCCCAAAAGTGGAACGAAGTTCCTGGGGCTTGGCGCGGCGTGCCTGCCCAGGGCCCACTTTGCATGTCTAGTGGTTATGCGCCTGTTCGTTTCGCTGGCGATTGCGCAGGTTGAGAACCGCGCCTTCCATACCAAGGGGGATGTACCCGATGGAATCGAGGTTTCGGGGAAGGTATGCGACGAGGCTCTGCTCGGCGTCGCGGCCGGCCTGAATTTGTTCCGGCGTCGGTTCTGGTCCCGGAGTGGCGCAAATGCCGTATACGGCGGCCCCCTGTTCGGCAAGACGACGCTCGTATTCTGTTTCCGGATGCTCGGGATGCTCCGCGCGCGTGTCGATCGATGCCCAAAGCACCCGGTAGCCAGCTGCGTCGAGTTGCGTAAGCGTAAAGTCGTGCAGTGGTTGGCTGTCGGTCCTGAGCGTGACGGCGGCGCCCGGCGCGAGCACGCGTCGGTAGCTTAGCAGGTGGTCGACGCTGGTAAGGCGTTTGCGCGCGAACTTGCGCTTGGGGAACGGCGTGGGGAAGTTGAGCGTGATTCCAGCGAGCTCGCCCGGGCCAAAAAGGCGTTCGATTGAGTCCGCGCTGCGCGGCAGCACGATTGCGTTGTAAAGGCCCGTTTCAACGATGTTTTGTGCAGCGTAGGCGATGCAGATGGGTTCGGTGTCCATGCCGATGAAGAGCGCGCTCGGCTCGCGTTGGGCTCGGGCGACGAGGTAGGCGCCCTTGCCGCAGCCGAGATCGAGGTGGACCCGGCCAAAGCCGGGCGTGTAGCCGCGAGGCGCACTGCTGCAGGGCATGTCGCGGCAGGTAGCGCCGCCGCGGTCAGCGTCGCCGCAGGGTGAACAGGCTTCTCCCCAGCGCCCGCGATAGGTTTCCGGGCGCTGTTCGATGGCAGCGGCGTACCGCTCAAGGCGATCTTCGAGTACGAAGTTCTTCGGTGTGCGAATATGCGTGAGTCCCACGAGCGGTCTCCCAGCGATGTGAGCAGCGTGACGTGCGTTGGAGCATACCACAGACAGTCATCAGGCGCGCTCGCGGGCTGGTCCGCTGCAATAAGTGGCCGCTTTCCCATAGTTCTCGCTGGTTGTAGGGACCATTCGTTCATCCCCTTAGGATGTATGCTGCGAATTGCGATGCGTCTCGTAAGAAATCGGGCTCGTGGCCAAAAACATACGATTGGTTGCCGATAAAACCAAGCTTTGATTGGAAATGAGGGGGCTATTATTTTATTTATAGGATGGCCTACCTAGCAGATACGCCGTTTGAATGCCGCTGATGTGCACCCAACCGACCGAGAGCGACCTCTGAAAGCGCTCGAGCGCTTTATTGCGTGCAACCAACCATATGTTTTTGGCCACGGATCCGAAAAGGTACAACGCTGTGTCACTGCGCGGGAGGTAGTGGAGCGTTGTGCCGGCCTCCACGTGGTCTTGTTCGGCTACTTCTAGGTCTTTTGGAGTAAGAGGTAGCGGTTGAGCACGCCACCGTCGCCGTCGGCATTGAAACGCTCGAGTTCACGTGCTCCCGATGCGCAGGCTGCGACGCTCAGGTCGTCAAGTTCCCACTCATCGATGTAATGGCAGTAGCGGGGCACATCGGCGCTGCCTTGCCAGCCGAGGAAGTAGTCGTTTGGCTCGAGCGCAAGGTCGGGATGGCATGCCCGGCAGTTGCGCGTAACCGCTCGCGCTTGTGTGGCGAGACGCTTGTCATCCATGAAACGCCAGCATGAGAGGGCGATGATTCCGCCGGATTGCGTATGCGCGACGAGCCACTCCGCAAGGACGCTCCTCAGCTCTGCGCCGGGGACGTGATGCATGAATCCAAAGCAGCACAAGAGATCGCAGGGCGCAATGTTCGCCAAGGGGTCTTCGTCCTCGAGCAACGCCGAGAGCAGGTCGCAGGTGATGACCACTTCCGACGCTGAGGTTCCCCCTGTTGAGGCCATCTCCGACGGGGCACTTGCGTCCCCTGCTCCTGACAGCTCGGAGCAATTATCAATGCCAAGGTAGGTAAGGCGAGTATGGGGGAGCTTCTCTGCCAAGAACCTCGCAAACCGGCGGTTTCCGCAGGCAACGTCGAGTACGGATAGATGTGTGGCGGCTGTGGGCCGTGCGGCGATAAGCTCCTCGACCACGCGGTCCCACCCCCGCCACGGCGCTTGCCGCGTCGCCGAGAAGGACGACGCGTTCTCGCGGTAGAACCGGTTGTTGAGCTCGATGAGCTGTCGTGCGAGTGCGCGGTTCACGTTCCTCCCGTTTCGATGAGAACCAGTCCTGCTGCATCTTATCATCCATAGGATAGAATGCTGTTTCATGGAAGAGATCATTTTGCAGATACTCGACGCCCTGCGTCGTGGCGAGACAGTGGATGACCGTGCGCTCGTCAAGCTCGTGCATGCGCAAGCTCGGCGTGCGGGCGGCGACAAGCGCGCCTTCGCCAAGCGCCGGTTGCTGCCGTTTTACCAGCGGGTTAAGCGCGAAGATCCCGAGCGTTGGGCTCGCTGGGGCATCACGCCCGAGCTCGAGGAAGGCCTCATCAAGGTGCTTCGCATGAAGCCGCGCCGCTCTGCTTCGGGTGTGGCGACCATCACCGTCATCACGAAGCCATGGCCGTGCTCGGGTTCATGTATCTTCTGCCCGAGCGATGTGCGCATGCCCAAGAGCTATCTAGCCGACGAGCCTGCTTGCGCCCGCGCCGAGCAGGCCTGCTTTGACCCGTATCTACAGGTCTCGGCGCGGCTGACGGCGCTTTCGCAGATGGGGCATGCCACGGATAAGATCGAGCTCATCGTGCTTGGCGGCACGTGGAGCGACTATCCGGTTGAGTACCAGATATGGTTCATGCGCGAGCTGTTCCGTGCGCTCAACGACGACGCGACGGTGGGCGAATCGGGCTCCTCTGCGCGCGTCGGTTCCAGCGATGAATCCGCCGCTGCTTCTGCGCCGCCTGGCTCCAGTGCTGCTCCTGTCTCGTTCGGGCGCGCCGCCGCCCCCGCGCTGCTCGACCCTGTTGCTACCGAAGCTGTTCAGCGCGAGGTTACGGACGGCCGCCTCTCATATAACCAGGCTGTCGCGCAGCTCTACGGCACAAGCACTGCCTGGCAGGAGGCCGCCCGCATACAGCGCGCGACTATGGATGAGCTCGAACGTGAACAGCGCCGCAACGAGTCCGCGCGCCACCGTGTGGTGGGCCTCGTCATCGAGACCAGGCCGGACGCCATCACGCCCGAGGCACTCGTGAACATCCGCCGCATGGGCGCCACGAAAATCCAGATGGGCGTGCAGAGCGTGGACCAGCGCGTGCTCGACGCAAATGGCCGCGGCATCCGGGTTGCGCAGATCGAGCGCGCCTTCTCGCTGCTGCGGCTCTTCGGCTTCAAGATCCACGCTCACTTCATGGTGAATCTCCCTGGCTCCACGCCGGAAGCCGATCGTCTCGACTACCAGCGCTTTGTCGCCGAGTTGGCGTTCCAGCCGGACGAGGTCAAGCTCTACCCCTGCGCGCTTATTGAAAGCTCGCGGCTGCGCGGCCGCTATGAAGCCGGGGAGTGGAGGCCGTACACCGAGGACGAGCTCGTGAGCGTGCTCATCGACGACGTGCTTGCAACGCCTGCATATTGCCGCGTCTCGCGCATGATTCGCGATTTCTCGTCCGGCGACATCATGGCGGGCAACAAGAAGCCCAACCTGCGGCAGATGGTGGAGAGCCGTCTGCATGTGCGGTGTGAGCAGACCGGGGAGCGCGTGCAGGAGATCCGGTTCCGCGAGATCGCGACATCGGATGTGGACGTGCGGGCGCTCCGGCTGGAGGTGGTGCCGTACGAGACGCCTGCCACCAGCGAACGATTCTTGCAGTGGGTGACGCCGGAGGGACGCATCGCGGGGTTCCTGCGGCTTTCCCTGCCGAGGGCCGCGGCTGTGGAGGTGCTTGCGAGCGAGTTGCGCACGGCGGGATGCGAGCCTCCGGTGCAGCCGGGCGAGGCCATGATCCGCGAGGTGCACGTCTATGGCATGGCGGCGCGCGTGGGCGAAGAGGGCGGTGCGGCGCAGCATCACGGGCTTGGGCGCAAGCTCGTTGAGCGGGCGTGCGAGCTCGCGTGCGAAGCGGGCTACGAGCGCATCAACGTGATCAGCGCGGTGGGCACGAGGGAGTACTACCGGCACCTAGGCTTCTACGACCACGGCCTCTACCAACAATGCAAAATCAGGACAGAGGGAATGTTGCATCATGGGTAATGGTGGCATTTCGCCGTATTCGGGCGGCTCCGGTGGTGCAGGCGGCCCGAGCGGCTCCGGTGGCCGCAGCCCCCTCGAGGCGATGTATACGATTATCGCCGTTGCGATCGTGCTCGTCTTCGCGCTCATCGTCGAGCTGTGGAAATACCCTTGGCAGGTCTGGGCTTTTTTCGCGGGCATCGGCATCCTCGGCTACCTTTGCATGCGGTTTTGGCCGCATGTGGTGAAGACCGCCCAAGGCCGTGCGCTCATCTACACGGTGCTGGTGGAAGGCAGGCTTGTGCGCGTTCTGCGGCTGGGTGGGGTGTACCAGTCGGCTACGAATCTGGGGCTCCATTGGGCAGAGCCGGTGTTCGCATATCACCGCGCGTTCGATGCGGTCTTTGAGGCGGATCGCGAGCTGGCGGCGCGGACCGGCCACGGCGTGCGGCGGGTGCTCGCGCTCGGTGGAGGAGGGTTTGCCTGGCCCAAGCATGCACTGCTTGCTCGCCCTGATCTGATTATGGGCGTGGTCGAGATCGACCCCAAGGTGATTGAATGCGCCGAGGGATGGTTCTATGTTGAACGCCTCAAGAAGATCGCGGGCAAACGCCTGCATATTATCGAGGGCGATGGGCGGGCGTATCTTGAGGAGCGGGCGGAGCGCATCTCGCAGGCCGAGCGCGTGCTGCCAGGGGAGATTCCGGGCGAGTTGCCTTCCGCCGAGGGGTCTTCGGTCGAGGAGCCTTCGGCCGTGTCATCCGTCGGCTCAAACGGCGCGCCGCCTGCGAGCGAGAGCTCAAAGGAGTGGAAACCCCGCCCCCGTGCCCACCGCTTCGACGCTATCGTGAACGATACCTTCACCGGCAAGGAACCGGTCCGCGCGCTCGCCACCGTGGAGGCCGCGCGCGCCGTGCAGAGCTGCCTGACCCCTGGTGGCGTCTACGCCATGAACGTGGTCTCGTGCGATGACGGTCGGGACCTCACCTTCCTCCGCGATGAGGTTGCGACCCTCAAGCAGGTGTTCACATACGTGTACGTGCTTCCTGTGGACGAGCCCGTCTGGGCGGGTGAGGACAACTACATCGTGCTCGCCACGGACGGCATGGCGTTCTTTGATGGCACGATTCCCTACGACGACGACTTCTTGGGTACGCCGCTTTGCGACGCCGATGGGGTAGCGGTGTCGGTGAACTGCCTCCCATTTCTTGGACTGAAAAGTGAAGTCCGAGAGATGGGAGGCT
>ENA-OPSZ01001147-OPSZ01001147.1-human-gut-metagenome-genome-assembly--contig:-NODE-1147-length-13360-cov-3.225705_pt1 | contig 13360 bp, 9 predicted proteins | sample MGYA00241814_ERZ501919 | MGnify/ENA primary metagenome ERZ501919 (study PRJEB25962, sample SAMEA2042440) | human gut metagenome | biome: human gut; feature: human-associated habitat; material: faeces... | reverse complement strand
TTATAAGGATAGGAGCGGGGGGCTTGCGGCCCCTTTGCTCCGGGTTCTTGGGGGAAATGGAGCTTACTTGTTCTCCATGCGCTTCTTGGTGACCAGCAGAACGATGGCCGCAACCATCAGGCCGCCGCCGACCACATAGAACAGGGTGGTGCCCATGCCGCCGGTGGAGGGCAGGGTAGCACCGACGTTGTTGACGATGTCGGTAGTCAAAGAACCATCACTTTCTTTGGCGGTAAAGGTGATCTCGCCAGAAGTCATGTTACCGGACAGAGCAGTCAGCTTAGGATCAGCAGAAGTTTCGTCATGTGTAGCAGTGACCTTAAAGGTCTGGGGAGCGATCGAGTTAAAGCCGGCAGGGGTGATGATCTCTTCGATCTTATACTCGCCGTCATCCAGACCGACCCAATCAAACTTGGTCTGATCGGGATCTACAATGGTATACTTACCGTCGGCTTCCGTAGCATTGTTGAGACCGACCAGTTTCCAAGTAGAATCCTGGCCCTTCTTATACAGTGCAAAAGCAGCACCCTTCAAAGCCTTATCATTGTCGCCATTGATTTTGTTTGCAACGACCTTAAAGGTGAAAACGGTGACCTTGTCCTTGGGAGTGGTGGTAGTATCGTTGGAGTTATGAGGGTTGTTAGAGTATCCCAGATATGCCTCGTTGGGGTTGCCCGCGGAGCCAATAACAGCATGCTCGTTCAGCGTGGATTTGTACTCAACAGCGACCTCAGCGTTTGCAGCTGCATCGGAGATCTTTTTCAGATCGTTAATCACAACATGGAAGGTGCAGCCATCGTCCGGGTCGGTTACAACAGTGTAGTCAGAAGCCTTCAGCTCGTTGCCAGCAACAGTAACCTTGACAGTATCGCGTTTAAAGGTCAGACCTGCAGACTGTTCATCGTGGAATACGAACTTGTAAGTGGTATAATCATCAAAGTTGCTTGCAATCTTTGCAGTCAGCTTGAAAGGAACATCATCGCCGATGTCATGGTCAGCGCTGTCCTGCCAGTTGGTGGTAGTGCCGTCAGTGTCGTTGGCATCCTTGACTTTCTTTTCCAGAGTGGGCTTATCACCCTTCGGTTCAACCGTAACATCCTTAACAACTGCCAGAATAAAGCTGGTGTAGGTTTCATTCTCGCCTACGGAATCATTCTTGATCAGATAATAACCGGCAGCCAGACCGGAGATCTTGCCGTCAGCGTAACTGCCGGAAGCCTCACCAAGATACTTGCTTACTTCCTTAGCAAAAACCTTGGCGGAAGCATCGTTAGTGAGGGTGGCAGCTCTGTCTTTAGCACTGCCGAGATCAGTTTTACCAGCCTCGGTGACACCAGTACCCCAAACAATGTTGGACAGAATCTTGCCCTCGAGATCGCCGGAGAAAATCTGGTAAGCTTTATAAGTGCCAACGGGATTGTTAATGGTAATAGTGTAAGTGTTATCATCTGCAAGCGCGGGTACTGCCATGGCACACAGCATGGCAACTGCCAGCAGTGCGGCCAGCAGCTTTTTGATTACTTTCTTCATCATGATTTGCGAAAATCTCCTTTCAAGTTTTTCTGATTTTTCTGATTCCTATTTTCAGGGTCTGCTTCCGGTGCAGAATCAATTTTGCCGCCGTGTCAGGAAGGATGCAGGCTTTTTAACGTGCCCTCCTTTCGCGTCTGCGCTTTCTGCAAACCCCGCACACCAGAGCGGCAAGCATCAGCGCGCCGCCGCCTGCTGTATACAGTTTGGTACCGGCCCCGCCGGTAGAGGGGAGAACGTAGCCGCCGGATTCTTCGGCGGTATTGGTAATGACGATGGTGTCGCCTTTGCCGTTGCTGCCAGTGTTCTTGCCCAGCGCAAAGGCGTTGTCTTCCGTTAGATCACTACCGTTCAGCCTATAAGATGTGGTGTAACCTTCTACGGACGTCTCTTTTATAGTATAAGTGATGCCGTCGCCCGTTTCGAGGTTTTCCCAGCGGTAAGACCAGCCGTTGGAATTGTTCAGCACAACTTTGCCGACTTCGGTGTCGGTCGTGCCGGTGATGGGAGTACCGCCAGCAGTCGTATAGAAATCGCCGCCATTGTAATAAACTTTTGTGCTCTTGATTGTAATGTCGGAGATGATATTGCTGATTTTATAAATCGGTTTTCCATCCGGAGCGCTCTCGCCAGTAGCCGTTATTGCTACTCCAGCATCCAACCAGTTTTGATAATTTTGAGACCATACTGTGACGTAGACATCACCGCCGTCATTGATATTTTTGGCAAAAACCTTTGTACCTGAACCATCATCAAGCTGCAGAAGAATACGGTGGCCGGGGTTCGCCACATGCTTCGTCAGTGTGACCACGATCTCCGGAAGCTTCGATGTATCCGTGATATCGGTGCCATCAAAGTTCTTCCACGCCTTCTTGACCAGCAGGTCGCCTTCCTTTACATAGTCCGGGTTGCGGGCATTGTTGCGGTAGAAGGTGAAGTTGCGGTAGACACCCTCTTCCACGGTGTAGACGGTGACAAGATTCTCGCCAACGCCCGCAGCCGCCGGGATGGGGTTCGCGTTCAGGTTCGTTGTGATGTAGAAGTAGTACGGCGTGTTCGGGTCCGGCAGCTGATAGCCAGCGGGTGCCTCCGTCTCAGTCAGCTTGTAGAGCCTGTTGCGGATCAGGCCGCCCAGCGTCTTGCTGCCGGTTGCATCGGTCGTAAAGCTGCTGACTTCCTTCCAACCAGAACTGGGGTCATACATTCTCAGCGTAAATGCTGCACCGGCCAGAGGATTGCCCTGGTTGCCGGAGTACTTCATCACGGTCAGGCGGTCGGCATTGTAGTCCAGACCGCTGGTGGAACCGGAAGAGAAGCTGGCACTGCTGCCCTTATCCTCCGTCTTCCATTTACTGTTGAGCAGCACCTTATTGGTAAAGGTGAACGTACCATCCACCTTCACATCATTCAGAGTATCCCTGACGAGATACGTGACTACCAACACACGCGGCGTGCGGTCCGGTACCTTGGTCCAGAATTTGATATCACCGTTGCTATCAAGCTTTGTGTAATAATGAGAGGTGTCGATTGCGCTCTGACTATCCACACGCTGCAAGCCATCACCGATCGGATTTGTTGCCACCAGCGAGCCGTCCTCCTGCCGCTCGGCTTCAAATACGGTAATGTCTTCCAGAGAGACATAGCCTCTCCGCAGGTCTTTGGGAACGGACAATTTATCCTCAAGCTCCAGATCAGAGCCATCCGGGGAAAGCTTCGAGCCGTCCGGGTTGACCTCGATGGTATAGCTCAGCAGGTTGGTGCTGCTGTCGAACTGGCCATGTTTGCCAACCACATTGCGGGTGACCGTCTGGGTGAAGTCCGTCTCCTGCGTTGTTCCATCATGGGAGAAGGAAACGTCATTGACAAAATCCTTTGTGGCCTGATCGTTCTTGCAGAAATCGCTATTCGGGTCAAGGGTGGTTTTGTAGGTCAGTATGATTTTTGCAGCGGTTCCCTCGGTGTTCTGATAGGCGCTTTCTTCAAAAACGATCTGCAGGACCGTCCGGCCATCTGCGTCCTCGAAGACGGAGATGGTATAATCTGTACCTTCCTCAGGTGTCGGATGACGACCGTTGAAGTCCAGCGTTACGCTTGCGCGGTCCAGCAGCAGCCCTGCCGGGAGTTTGTCCTGCACAGTCCACTTGCCCTTAGAGCCCTTGATCAATCCATCATTGTTCAGCACAACAGTCCACGGAATCTCATCGCCGACGCCGATCGTAATGTTATCTTTGCCGGTCATATTCCAGTTGGCGCCGTACTTGATCAGCGTTCTCCACAGGTCTTCCACGTTATGGATCGTTTGCGAAGCACTGGAATCCTGCCGGTGGCCATCCTTCACGATGTAGCACTTATTTGTGATATTGGCATACTCGCCCAGCCGGCTTGTATCGACTGTGGTTTTGTACTTGATCGTCACCGGTCCATGAATGTCCGCACTGCCGAAATCGATCTTGAACAGGCCGCATTCCGCGCCGCTAGTTATCTCGCTGTATGTGCTGATGGTCACCTGATTCGTTACATCGACCTGATCTTTATCCAGAACCTGAATATCGTTCAGATCAATGCTTTGCAGGTTGACATGCTGACTATTAAGATAGACCGTATCACTGTAGTCGTAGTAAACATAACCGTTCAGGTTATCCACATTGATCGTGGACTTCCAGTTAAGGGTGGCCTTGTTTCCGGCGACCGTGGGATCGCCGTCAGCTTCCTTCTTCAGGACTTCATCCTTCAGATCCACGCTGCCGATATCGCTGCCATGGAGACCATTATCACCACCGATATTGCCTGTGTTGGACACCGTGAGGCCCTCCAGCGGGATGTCTGCAGTGACTTTGGTCTTGTAGGTGATGGTATAGCTGTTGTATCCGTCAGCCAGATCATAGCTGAGGGTCGCTCCGTTGATCGCCGGAGCTGCACCCTTTATCGTGCCGCCATTTTCTTTGACCGTGAAACTGCCATCCACATACTCCTGACCGCCTTCGATCGTATCAGTGAACTTTGCATTCTGCAGATAGCGCTTGGCGTCGCCGCTGTTCAGCTTGACCGTCCATGTAATAATGGTATCACCGTTTTTGTCGGTATTGGCCTTGCCGGATTTTTCGATCAGCTTTGTCGAGGTAGACGTCTTCTCGTCGCTGGAATGGCTCTCGTCATCCTTGCGCATGCTGATCTTGTTCTGCACGTCGCCGATCTCGTCCGCAGATACGCCAAAGTTTTCCTTTTCGACGCGATAGGTGATGGTATATTTGCCAGCCTGGATCGTCTTGCCCTCTTCACCGATCGTGAGCGTCTTTCCGTTTCCGCTGGTCGAATCAGCCCAACTGATTTTGACGTTGCTGGAATCGATCTGGAGACTGCTGTCTACATAATCGAACCCGTTGCTGGTCAACACATCCTCCATCGTGAGCGGACCAGTCATGTCCTGCTTGACATCCAGCGTGACCGTATAATCAATGGTGGCTTTCTTCTTTTCCTCGTCGTAGGTAAGCTTTCCAGCTTTCTTATTTAGCGAGAACTTGTTCTCAGAAGGCTGCGGCTCTTCGTCCTTTTTGATCGTGATCTCAATATTCTTGCCGTTGACGGTAATGATCTTCTTTTGGCCTTCCTCCGTCACGGAAGATTCGTCCCACTGGAACTCGAAGGAGACATCGCCCTTGATTTTGGTATTCTCCAGTTCGTGCTGTTCGATGTACTCCTGATCATAATTCAGGACAACGACCCAGCGGCCATCCACCTCTTTAAAGGAATACTTACCGGAGACACCGGAGACACCGCCCAGATAATCCGAATCCTTGATGTCACCACCCTTCAGCATGGAGCAGTCGATACCTTCCGGCAGCGGGATATAGGCAAAATAGCTGCCGTCCGAACCCTTTTCAAGTGCAGTGACCGGGATTTCTTTGAACTCAAACTCTGCCTGCACAGAGTCCGAAGTGGTAAAGTCCGTTGCCGGTATCCAGCTGTTGCCATCCTTCTTGCGGATTGCAAAGTCGTAAACATAGCCGGTGATATCGCCGGACTGCACTGCAGCATCCGCGCTCTCCTCGGCCTGCACAGATGCCACGGGGATCACGCCGGTGAGCTGGGACAGCGCAAGGGACACCTCGGACACCTTGCCGTCCACGTTGCCGGAGATGACCGTCAGCGTGTCTGCGTCCTGATCCACGTCCGAAACGATGCCAACGGTCTCATACGAGACAGTGCGCTCTTCGGTCTGCGGCTCGGCCGCTGCCGGGGCGCTCAAAGCCTGCAGCAGTTCGGTGTCAGCATCCGGGGAAAGGTCCTCGATCTGCGGCTCGTCTGCCACAGCGACCGTCTCGGTCGTGGTGGCGTTATAGAACACGATATCACCGGGCTGCAGGCCAGTAACAGACATGTCTGCGTCCATTTCATAGGCCGCAATGTCGCTGTCCGGGTCCAGCAGATAACCGGTGGAACGCAGCTCACTGCGCAGGGCCAGCGTACTGGCGCGCTGCGGGATCGCGCTCTGCGGGATATTTGCATAGTTCAGGCAGTAGGACAGGAACATCACGTCCCACTCGCCGTAGGGGTTGCCGTACCACTGGCCGTAGCGGGTGTAGTAGCGCAGGGTCTCGCCGTCATCGGTGTCAAGCTTGAAATTTTTCTCGCTCTGCTCATAGCCCAGTTGACCCTGTGCCACGGTGAGCAGGTCTTCGTTCCACATGCCGGTCAGGGCCGTGCCAGTCTTGTCCAGCCATTCGTCCTCGTCCTGCGTGTCGTCCATCGGGTCGGACAGGCAGTTCACCGTGTGGTGATGCTCCGGCAGGCCGCAGACCAGCACTTCCTCGTAGCAGGCATCGGTGTGGTGGTGCACCGGGGTCTCGATCACAGGATCGACCACCACGGGCTTTGCGGCCACCGGCTCTTCAAACAGGGCCACCGGGTCATAATCGGGGTTCACTTCTTCTACAAGCTCGCCCTCTTCCAGACCGCACACCAGCTCATAGGTGGTGGTGTAGCAGCTGTCGTCGTGGGTGTGCTCGAACAGATCACAGATCAGGCTGCCGTCCTCAGGGTCAAAGCAGTCGTCGGTGTGGGTGTGCTCTTCTTCCAGGCAGGTCAGCTCCTGCACTTCCTGATAGCAGTCGTCGGTGTGCTCATGGGGCACAAAGATGTACTCCGGCTCTGCGGAATAGGCTGCAATGCCGGGATCATCCGCATCCACGCCGAACGCAGCATCATCCATGTCGAATGTATCATCAAAAGACATGCCGTCGTCCGTCATGGTGGCGTTCCAGTCCTCCGGTTCGCCTTCCTCATAGCCGCACACCAGCTGCTTTTCATAGCAGGCAGCGGTGTGCTCATGCTCCAGCTCGCCGCACAGATATTCGGCCGTTTTGGCAATGCCCACGCCGTGCAGCTGCCAGTTCACGAACAGGCTGGTGGTAAGCGCCAGTGCCAGCAGCAGCGCAGTATAGCGTCTGGCGCGCTGGTGGTTCCGACGGAACTTTTTCTGATATTCTTTCACAATATCCCGCATGATTCCTAAACCTCCTTAGGGGATCAACCAGAAGCTGGATAAGGGCCATACCCGCAAAAAAACCTTGCCCACGATCTGACTTTTTTCCACACAGCCGATCACACTGCTGCGGCTGTCAATGGAGGTGGCCCGATGGTCACCCAGTACGAAATACCGGTTTTCCGGCACCTGATAGGGAAATTTGATGTCGCATTCGCCCAGAGCCAGTTCATCTACATAGGGCTCATCCAGCGTCTGGCCGTTCACAGTGACCACACCGTCCTCGTCCAGTTCGATCACATCACCGGGCAGGCCGATGATGCGCTTGAGCAGAAGTTTGTTCTGCCAGTAAAATCCGCAAAGGTCGCCGGTCTTCATGTCGCTGCCTTTGACCAGCAGAATGATGTCCCGGTCCTGCAGAGTGGGGTTCATGCTGTCGCCGGAGACCTGCAGCACCGGCAGAAACAGGGTGGCCACCAGCACGGCAACGGCCGCGACCACCAGCAGCGTGTAGACCGTGCTGCGCAGCACCCGCATATAACGGCTGCGGTAGGCCAGACGTTCGCGCTCTGCTTCCACCTCTGCTGTGGATGGAATGGGCGTGAACCTGATCTTTTGCTCTTTCATTTGGCACGCTCCTCCGGCAGGAATTCCGTGCTGTGATAGCCGTCCAGCAGTTCGCTGGCCCGGTGGTCAAAAGCGGCCCAGCGCTGTTGGATCTCCTGCTGCGTCCGGGCAAGCATTGCCTTGCAGTCCGCTTCGGTCTGGGCGCGCTTGCGTGCGGCGGCTTCCACTTCCGCGTCGCACTGCTGCTGGGTGCGGGCCTTCAGGTTCGCGGCCTCAGTCTGTGCCTGTGCAAGGATCTGCTGGGCTTCGGCTTCCGCCTGAGCGCGCAGAGCGCTGGCGGCGGCATTGGTGTTTTTGTTTGCTGCGTGCACCGATGCAACGTATTCATCGGCCGCAGCCTGCGCCGCTTCAAACACCTTGTTCAGCTCCAGTGCAGCCTGCGCAATGGAACCTGCGTTTTCAATATGGATCTGCCGTTCCTGCAGCTGGGCAGACAGGGCAGCGTTTTCTGCCCGGAGCTGGTCCTCGCTCTGCTTGAGCGCCAGAATGATCTCGACTAATTCGGTGCGGCGCATGTGCCGCAGTTCACGGTCCGGCATAATGATCGATTTCTCCCGCAAAAAGTGGTCGGATCAGGCGAACGAAAACTTTCGACAAATCCGAAAATTTTCGCACCACAAAACCACATTTGATATATTAGTTTTCGACGTGACAGCGCCAGTTTGATGGATAAACTTCTACCCTGTATGTTAGCACAACATGCGCAACAGAAGCGTAACAAAAATGCTTTTTCTGTGCATTTTTTTGCCAAAGAATAAAAAAATTGTTTCCTTTGATGTAAACGATTACGCCGGATACACCGGACTGAAAATGCATTAAAAACAAAAAGAACTGTCCCCACAACGGAAACAGTTCTTGAAAAACAGATGAAAATAGAAGCCGGATCAGAAGCTCTTCAGCAGATCGCCCAGAGTCAGGAAGGACTGGTAGATCACGTTGACATTGTTGATGATGGAGCTTGCACCGGAGAAGATACGGGCAATGGCGTTGAACACCTTACCGATATTCAGGAAGCTGTTGTAAGCGTCGCGGGCACCACCGTCCAGATAGACCATTTCCTCTTCGCTGATGGAGGCATAGTTTGCAGGCAGTTTCATAGTAGACATGGAGATTTTCCTTTCTATTGATAAAATTGATACAGTGCGTGGAAAGACTTAAATAAAGGCAGCCACGGCCAGCGTGGTGATCAGAGCACCGGCTACCGCCAGAACGCTCAGAACCGGGCCGTCATCGTATTCCTGCGCGGTCTGTTCCGGCTGAGCGGGTGTGGATGTGCTGGTGGAAGTGGTGGCATTTTTCACGGTCCAGTGTGCGTACACAGTGGTATCACCGGTAAACACCGTAGAGGTGCTGATTTTTGTGCCGCCCACCGGCTCGGTATACCAGCCGTCAAAGGTGTAGCCTTCCAGCGTAGGCTGCGCGGGCAGGGCACTGAGTTTGCCGCTCAGATTGGTGGTGACTGCCACAGCGGAGCTGCTGCCGCCCATGGCATCCAGACCAATGGTGTAGACCTGCGAATCCTTGTCTTCTGCGGCAAAGGCAGAGGGCAGTGCACAGCAGAGCAGTGCAGCGCTGAGCAGACCGAGGACCAGCATTTTCAAGATCTTTTTCATATGACTCCTCGCTTTCCTGACGAATTGGGATGTGGTGCCTGCCGGGAACGGAAACACCAGAACAGACCTCGATGTCCCCGCCATGAGGCAGTAGACGAAAAAGCCGGGAAGAGGAGGTTTATTCAATCCTATATTTACCACATATAATGCAACAAAAGTGCAACAAAATGGGCGTATTTTGTTGCTATGATGAAAAAAATTGGTTTTTCACAAATTGCAGGCTGCAAAAGGCATCACAGAGCCGCCGCAAAAGCGGAAAAGTGGAACCTTCCCCTTGTGGAAAAACAAAGAATATGGTATAATACCTTGCATGATGCGCCATCGCCAAGCGGTAAGGCAGGGGACTTTGACTCCCCCATCGTAGGTTCGACTCCTGCTGGCGCAACCAAAAGCCCCGTCATCCTGAAAAGGCTGACGGGGCTTTTTGCGTCACTTTTCCACAAAATGCGGCTGAACGGTACAAAGCTCAGCGGCGGCGGATCTTTCTGGTGGGCTTGCGGCGGTTCCAGTTGTTCAAAAGGACCCACGCAAAGTAGATGATGATGGAAATAATACTCAATGTTATTACAACTTTGAGGTACAGACTGCCTAAGAATTCCTGAAAACGCGCCACAGTGAACAGCAGCGGGTTGCGGCTGACATCCTGCCCGGCGATCAGGTCCACCACGCCAATGGTCTCACCGGCAAGCTTCAGCTCCACGGTGCCCACCACATCGCCCTGCTGGACGGGGGCACACACGTGATCCGGCAGATGGAAATATTTCTGGGTCACGCTGCCGTCGCCGGTGGAGGGCAGCAGGGTCATCATGCTGTCGGCGGGATACAGCTGCAGGGAGCTGGTATCGGAGGAATACTTCACCGGGATCTCAGCCAGCGTAAGGTCGGTATCCAGCGCGGCCTGAATGGAAAAGCTGTCGAACACCCAGTCCATCAGCTTCACGGTCTCGCACAGGGCCGGGCGGCGATTGGCGTAGCCGAAATCGTCGCAGGTGTCCGGGCTTTGCATCACGCAGAAAATATAGGTGGCACCATCCTTATTGGCCCATGAAACATAGCTCTGATTGCCACTGTCGTTTTTGAATGCGGTCACATCGCACATGCCGCCCTGCATGGCGCTGCGGTAGTATTTGCCGCCGCTGGATTTGCTCAGCGCGGCGTTCTGGCTGACCAGAACAGACGAAGAACGGTGTTTTTCTTTGGCGGGCATGGTAAAGCTGGGCGCACCGGAAACCTCCACAAAGGCATCAAAGCTCATCAGATAGCGCAGGATCAGGTACATATCCACGGCACAGGTCACGTTGCCGCTGTCGATGCCGCAGGCATCCGTCCATGTGCTGCCGGTGGTGCCGATGCGCTGGGACAGGGTGTTCATCTGGCTCACCCAGCCCGCGAGGTCGCCGCCGGAAAGGGCATAAGCAAGGCCCATGGCGGCTTCGTTGGCGTTGCGGGTCAGCATGGCGTACATGGCTTCGCGGTAGGTAAAGGTCTCGTTGGAGCGCATATCGGCGTTGTTGGTGTTATAAACGTAATCCGAGATGGCAAAGGGCATCTGGAAGGTGTCGTCCAGATGGTCGGCATAGTTGGTCAGCAGCAGGGCGATGGTCATGTACTTTGTCAGACCACCGGCGGATACCTGCTTTGTGCTGTCCTTATCATAGACGATGATATTGGTATCGGTGTTGACGATATAGGCACTCTGTGCCTGCACCTGATAGACCGGGGTGGGGTCGAACATAGCCCCGGCGGGCAGCACAAGGCAGCTGAACAGGACAGCGAACGACAAAACCAGCGCCAAAATACGTTTCATGTGGACAATTCCTTTAAAAAGCGATAATATAAAACAACAGGCAGCACGGCACAAGCGCTGTGCGCCGGGTAAGAACGAGATCACAGCGGAAGGCTGTATTCTTTATAATAACAGGTTTGGCGGGGTGTGACAAGGCTTATTGTGCCGATTTCACATCCGGTCAGGGAGGACAGGAATGGTATATCTGACAGGGGACACCCACGGCGACATCGACCGCTTCAAGCACGGCAAGCTGCGCTGGCTGGGCAAACGGGATACCGTGGTGGTACTGGGCGACTTTGGCTTTGTGTGGGACGGCAGCAAGGAGGAACAGAAAAAGCTGGATTGGCTGCGCAAGCGCCCGTATATCCTGCTGTTTCTGGACGGCAGCCACGAAAACTACGACCTTTTAAAGCAGTATCCCACCGAGGAACGCTTTGGCGGGAAGGTGCAGGCACTGGGTGGCAATGTGTACCATGTGTGCCGCGGCAGCGTGCTGGAATTGGAGAATAAAAAATACCTGTGCTTTGGTGGTGCGGAAAGCCAGGATGTGGAGGATCGGGAACCCGGCGTGAACTGGTGGAGGGAAGAAATGCCTTCGGAGGAGGAATACGCCTTTTGTGAGGAGAACCTTGCAGCGTGCGATTACAAAGTGGATTATGTGCTGACCCACGATGCGCCAAGCAGATTTTTGGATTTTACCGCCCTTGCCAGCGGCGAGACCAACCAGCTGCACAGTTTTCTGGATAAAATTTTGTTGAAGCTGACCTACGACAAGTGGCTTTTTGGCTGCTACCATAAGGATACCCAGCTTTCCACCAAAAGCCGCTGCGTGTTCTGCGATGTGATAAGCATGGGCGAACGGCACGCAAAGCGTTCTGTTCGATAACAGGGGCCGCTGCACCAGCCGTGCAGCGGCTTTTGCATTTGCTGCTTGTGCGCAAAAAACCTCCGGATCAGTTCATGGCTCCGGCTTTCTCGAACATCTGCTGCACCTGCTGTTCCAGCAGTGCGTGCTCCGGCGCTTCCAGCAGAGGGTCGTCGGCCAGCATGGCAACGGCTTCCGCCTGCGCAGCGTGCAGGGTGCGGGTGTCGTTCATCAGGTCGGCGATCTGCAGGGTGGGCAGGCCGTGCTGGCGGCTGGCGGAAAAGACGCCGGGGGCGCGGGTCTCCAGATCGTACTGCGCCACCACAAAGCCGTCCGTAGTGCTGCACAAAAATTTCAGCCGTTTTTGTACGTTTTCGCTTTGGTTGTCGCTGACAAGAAAGCACCAGCTCTCCGCTGCACCGCGTCCCACGCGGCCGCGCAGCTGGTGCAGGGCGCTCAGACCGTAGCGCTCTGCGTTTTCGATCACCATTACGCTGGCATTGGGCACATCCACACCCACCTCAATGACGGTGGTGGACACCAGTGCGTCCAGCCGTCCGGCTTTGAAGTCCTCCATCACGGCAGCTTTCTCCTTGGGCTTGAGCTTGCCGTGCATCAGGCCTACCCGGCGCTCCGGCAGCAGGGCTTTGGCAATGTCCTCGTAGTAGCTCTTGACGGCGTTCAGCCCGCCGTCCGGTGTGTTCTCGATGGCGGGGCAGACCAGATACACCTGCCGTCCGCGCCCGATCTCCTGATCGAGAAAATGGTAGAGGTCGCGCCGCTTTTGGCCGGTGATGCAGCGGGTCTTGACCGGTGTGCGGCCCGGCGGCAGCTCGTCCAGAATGGAGATGTCCAAATCGCCGTAGATGAGCAGGCCCAGCGTGCGGGGAATGGGCGTTGCGCTCATCACCAGCAGGTGCGGATTCGCGGCCTTTTCGGCCAGCATTCCGCGCTGCCGTACCCCAAAGCGGTGCTGCTCGTCGATCACGGCAAGACCAAGCCGGGCAAATTCTACGCCTTCGCTGAGGATGGCGTGGGTGCCCACCACAAGGTCGGCTTCGTCGTTCCGGATGGCGGCAAGGGTGGTGCGGCGTGCAGCGGCCTTCATGCCGCCAGTCAGCAGGGCCACCCGTATCCCGAAGGGGGCAAGCATCCGGTTCAGGCCTTCGGCGTGCTGGGCGGCCAGAATTTCTGTCGGGGCCAGCAGCGCGGCCTGATACCCCGCCCGGATGCAGGCCCAGATGGCGGCAGCCGCCACCAGCGTTTTGCCGCTGCCCACATCGCCCTGCAAAAGGCGGTTCATGGAAGTCTCGCCCGCCATGTCGGACAGAATCTCGCTCACGGCTCGGCGCTGGGCACCGGTGGGGGAGAAGGGCAGGCTGGCCCAGAACGGGGACGGGTCGGCAAGCTGCATGGGCGCACCGGTGGCAGCGGCACCCCGGTTTTTCATCCGG
>ENA-OPSZ01001142-OPSZ01001142.1-human-gut-metagenome-genome-assembly--contig:-NODE-1142-length-13421-cov-3.100554_pt1 | contig 13421 bp, 7 predicted proteins | sample MGYA00241814_ERZ501919 | MGnify/ENA primary metagenome ERZ501919 (study PRJEB25962, sample SAMEA2042440) | human gut metagenome | biome: human gut; feature: human-associated habitat; material: faeces... | reverse complement strand
GTTCAACTACTACATGAGTGAACCTATACGCGACAACGACGGAAAAGGCGTTGGTCCGTTTATCTGGGCATCACTGGAGATGGAGCGTATGGGCTACGATGTTGCCAAGCTCAATCAGTAATCAGCAGCAAGACAAAATCTACTTAAAAGCATCTGACATTTATTAAAACAGATATAACAAAAGATAATTCTAACATCATTTAATGAAAAAGAAACTCTTAATGACAACAGCAATGGCAGCGAGTGCCATTGCTGTTTCTGCGCAAGCTCCCGCATTCCCCGGAGCTGAAGGTCACGGACGCTACGTAACGGGCGGACGCGAAGGAAAGATTGTACATGTAACTAATCTGAACGACAGCGGTACAGGTTCTTTCAGATCTGCTGTCAGCGGATCTTCTAAGAAGATTGTCGTATTTGATGTTGCCGGAGTAATACCTCTGAAATCTGATATCAGCATCGGCGCAAACACCACCATTGCCGGACAGACAGCACCATACCCCGGAATAACTTTAAGATATTATACTGTAAGACCGGGAGCAAACAATGTCATAAGATTTATACGCGTGCGCCGCGGACAGGAAAAAGACAAGAACGACGGAGCAGACGCAACATGGCAAAGAGAAACAACAGGTATTATTCTTGACCACTGCTCTTTCAGCTGGAGTATAGACGAAGTTGCATCATTCTACGACAACAATAACTTTACAATGCAATGGTGTACTGTTGCCGAGAGCCTTAACAACGCCGGACACGGCAAGGGCGCACACGGCTACGGAGGCATCTGGGGCGGTAAGCTGGCAAGCTTTCACCACAACATGATAGCACACGTAACCAACCGCGTTCCGCGTTTCAACGGCGCACGCTATGAATGGAGCGGATACACGGGCAACAAACTGTACAGCACATATAACTGGAAGAACTCTGTTCAGGCCGAAAATGTTGACTTCCGCAACTGTGTGATGTATAACTGGGGCAACAGCAACGGCTGCTACGGAGGCCCCGGCGGCGGACAAATTAATATAGTGAACAACTACTATAAGGGCGGTCCGTCTACACCGGACAGCAAAGCAAAGAAGGTTACAGAAATTTCAGTTGCTGCTGACGGAAACTCTGAAGGACATCCGAAGATCTTCGGTATGACCAGCCGTTACTACATTGCAGGCAACACTACAGAAACTCACGGAGGTTCAATAACTCAAAACAGAGACTGGAGCGGCGTAAGCTATGACGACGGCACATACACCATCAATGGCGAAGAATATTCTAAGGACGTAAACAACTATTACGGAGATGCCGTTGAACACGTAGCAAACAGCGACGGCGAAATGTGCGTCAGAATAAAGATGGACGAGCCAGCTCCAATGGGCGAAGTTACAACCCACAGTGCAGAAAACGCATTCAGCAAGGTCATGCTCTACTGCGGTGCATCTCTTTATCGCGACGAAGTTGACGCCCGCTATATGGAAGAAGCCCAGACAGGTACGGCTACATATACAGGCTCTGTAACCAAGCAGGAAGGTCTTGTAGACCTTGTTTCTGATGTTAACGGATACACCGAAGCCAACTTCCCCACCGGTCAGCGCCCTGACGGCTATGACAGCGACAACGACGGAATGCCCGACGAATGGGAAATTGCCAACGGCCTTAATCCCAACGATGCCTCAGATGCAAGTCTGTATACTATAGACACACAGAAAGGATGGTACACCAACGTTGAGGTTTATATCAACTCTATCGTTGAGAATATCATGAAATCTCAGAACACGGATGCCATAAATACCGTTGACGAGTATTATCCTTCGTGCGTATCTACAGGCATAAGCAATGAAGTTTCCACTTCTGAAATAAAGAAGATTGAATACTTCACACTTGGCGGAGCCAAGTTAAATGCACCAGCTAAAGGCATAAATATCAGAAAGATAACCTACGAAAACGGAAAGACAAAGACTGATAAAGTTATAAAATAAGATTCGTTTTATTAGACCTTTATGAAAAGAGTGAGGACATTAATGTTGCTCACTCTTTTTTGATAAAGAATATTAACCACATTTTAACATAAAAAGAATTGTCCAATACAAATAAAATCTCTATTTTTGTAAAACATATAACAACATTAATAATTAAAAAAATTATGATTATGAAGAAAATTTTACGCTTATCTTTAGTTGCAATACTGTCCCTTATATGCGGAACAGGATTTGCACAAACTACATTCGACTTTACCGCATTATATGGCAACGCAACAATTAGCGACATAACAGAAATGCCACAGACTGTAGATGGTATAACTGTTTCATTTGCCAAAGGCAACTCTCAAAATCCTCCTGCATACAATAAAGCCGGAGAAGTACGTCTTTACGGAGGAAAAAGCAATGAAGTTCTTGACGGATGTACAATGACATTCACATCTACAACAGGCAACATGACAAGCATCACTCTTGAGCATGGCCAAATTGACAAATGGGGTGTCCTCACAGCCAATGTCGGCACTATAACTGAAGACGCTGACAAAAACATTACATGGACCGGAGATGCTGCCGAAGTTACATTCACAGCTTCACGTGACGCCAACAACTCAAGTGTATCAACTCAGAACCGCTACAAGAATGCCGTAGTAACACTTGCAGGTGGAGTTGCAAAGAAGAACGCAGAACTTAAGTTCAGCGAAGATGAGGTTTCTGTTGAACAGGGAACAGAGTTTACTGCTCCTACATTTACTAAAGCTACAACAGCAGCCGTTACATTTGCATCTGACAATGAAGGCGTTGCTTCTGTAAACAGCGAGGGAACTATCACATTAGGTGGCGAATTAGGAACAGCTGTTATCACAGCCACTTCTGAGGAAAACGATGAATACTATGCAGGCAAGGCTACTTGCACAATCGAAGTGTTCAAATATAACACTTACAAGAAAGTTGCTGCCATAACAAGCGGTAAAGAATATCTTATCGTTGCTCAGCGTGACAATAAGACATACTATGCATATCCGCTTTCTGAAAATTACACATACGGCTACTTAAATTCAGGCTCTATTGATGAACTTACTGACGTTATCAAAATAAAGAGCACATACGATGACAGCTTCGTATTTACAGAGAATGGTTCAGGCTACACAATACAGGACTGCTACGACAGATACATGTATCAGAGCGGAACATACAACTCATTCAATGTAGGTTCTGAACCTAGCGTTTGGACTGTAGAGGCTCAGACTGACGGTACATTCAAGATTGCCAACAACGGATATTTCATCCAGTGGGGTGACGGTACTTATACAACATTCGGTGTATATACAGAAAAGAAGGAAAATACAGTATTGCCTTTCCTCTATCAGCTTGACGAAACAGGCACAAGCATCAGCGGCACAACAGTTGAGAAGTTTGACGCAAATGCTCCTGTTTACAACCTCGCAGGTCAGCGCGTAAGCAAGAACACAAAGGGCATTCTGATTCAGAACGGCAAGAAATTCGTTAACAAATAATCTTAAACAACAGATTATACATCATAAGGGATGCAGCTGTCATGGCTGCATCCCTTTTACTTTAATATATTCAACCGGAATGAAACAGACTGAGAAGTCTATATGAATGACGGCTTGTTACGACACATAAAGCAAAATGAAGGGATGCAAAAGTTTTCTAAAATCCGAACCTTTAACGTGCGCAGAAAGGCCATCGCGCAAATAAAAGACATCCCCTGCCTTAAAATCCTCCATTTTCAGCATATAAGATAAAGCATTGGTTATCAGTACTTTATAGCATTCAGGTATTAATTCACACTGTATAATAAAAGCAAAAGCATACCTTTCAGCGTGTAAAAGGTATGCTTTTATAACATAAAATGACATGTTTTGCAGTGTCAAAAGGCTTGTTTTATAGTCAAAAGTCAATGGTTTTCATTTCAAAACTCACCTTTCAGGCTGCTAAAAGCCATAGATTTTGAATGTTTTTAGGCCAATGACAGCCATCTGAATCGCTATTTCACGATTTTAAAATGTCATGACTTTTTACTCGAGAAAATGTCGTGTTGCCAAACGAGTTTTCTGTTTTATCACTTCACATCCACGCTTATACGCTTCAGATCCTTGTCAGCGCTCGATGTTCCGACCATGATGTCATACCTGCCCGGCACCACTCTCATGGCATTACTCTGAGCATCCCAGCCCTCAAAAGCTTCACGCGGAAAATCTATTTCTACGGTCTTCGTCTCGCCTGCCTTCAGCTCAACACGCGCAAATCCGCGCAATGTTTTCAGCGGTCCTTCTGCATCTGCCGTGTTGCGCATATATGCCTGCACGATTTCTACTCCGTCACGACGGCCGGTGTTGCCAACCTTCACCTTTATCTTGCCGGTTGAGGCGTCATAAGACGGCTCGCCTACAACAAATGTCGTATAGCTTAAGCCGTATCCAAAGGGGAACAGCGGTTCGCCCTTGAAATAGCGGTAGGTGCGGTTTGACATATTGTAATCGTCAAACGGAGGCAGCTGACTGTCGTTTTTATAGAATGTAACAGGAAGCTTGCCGCCGGGATTGTAATCGCCAAACAGAACATCTGCCACCGCCGTACCGCCCTGCTCACCGGGATACCATGCCTGCAGAATTGCATCACATGTCTCGAGTTCTGGTGTAAGCGCAACCGCACTGCCGCTGCAATTGACCAGCACAACCTTCTTGCCTGCATCATGAAGAGCCTTAATAAGTTCGCGCTGAACTAAGGGAAGTTCAATGCTGGTACGGTCGCCATTGTCAAATCCCGGCTCCGTAACCTTAGCCTCCTCACGCTCCAGATTGGGCGATATACCGCCAACGAACACAACAGTGGATGCATCACCAACAGACTTGAGCACACCGGGAACTGTGAGTGTCTGCATTCTTGATACGTCAAAATTCAGCGAAGCACCGTTGCCAAACTGGATATAGTCGAGCTGCACAGAATAGTTGGCGCCGGCCTTAACCTTAATACGGCGTTCATTAAGCCTCACCTCGTTCTTATTATTTCTGTTTACCAAAGTGTCTCCGTTGACAATAAGGCGTATGCGTCCGTCATTCAGATATCTCACACACAGAGTCTCAGTCTTATCAGCCGTAAAGTTTCCGTTAAACCTGACAGAAAAATCTTTCAGCTCCACTCCCGGAGCAAATACGGTGTTGCCTCCGGTATCAAACTGAGGATGGCTAGAATAATTGCCCTCATAAACAGGCTGTCCGGCCATATCGGTGTTATTCCAGAACTTTGCTGTCATTCCGGCCTTGCCGTCAAGTCCTGTCATGCGTCCAAAAATGCTCTCACTCTCGGTCATTGACGTTATGTCGCATCCCTTGACATATCTTACGCCAGAGCCAAGCTTGTTGCGCATTCCCTCAAGCACCGTGATGGTGTGTGTAGGCTGACCGTAATATATGCCCCACATCATTGTCGAGTCGGCAGCATTAGGCCCCATAACTACAATATCAGAAGCGTCCTTTGCCAACGGCAGAGTGTTGTTCTTGTTATGCAGCAGCACCATCTGCTCGCGTGCCATGTCGAGTGCCAGCTTCTTGTGGGCCTTGCTTGCTATAACACTTTCAGGAATGCGGGTCCACTCAACAAGTGAGTCAGGGTCAAAGTCGCCCAGTTCAAAACGCGCCTCAAGCAGCCGTTCTACACTTGTATTTATCTGTTGCTCCGTTATGGCTCCGGCCTTTACGGCATCAGGCAGAGCCTTATAGCTGTTTCCGCATTCGAGGTCGGTGCCGCTTATAACGGCTTTTGCTGAGGCAGAAGCAGCATCGGGTGAAACTTCGTGGCAGCCAGGAGTCCAAAAATCACTGATGGCGCCGCAGTCGCTCACCACAAGCCCCTTGAATCCCCATTCGTCACGAAGAATCTGCCTAAGCAGCCTGTTGCTGCCACAGCACGGCTCTCCCTCAAAACGCTGATATGCACACATAACTTCCTTTACGCCTCCCTTCTGCACAAGCGCCTTGAAGGCCGGCAAATAAGTCTCCCACAAATCACGTGGCGACAGGTTTTCGATGTCAAAATGATGGCGCGTCTTCTCAGGACCGCTATGCACGGCAAAATGCTTTGCGCAGGCATAAAGCTTCATATACTTATGTCCGGCCGGTCCCTGCAGGCCACGCACCACGGCAAGTCCCATGCGCGCGTTCATATACGGGTCCTCACCATAAGTTTCCTGCCCGCGTCCCCATCTCGGATCACGGAAAATGTTTACGTTTGGAGTCCAGAACGAAAGGCCCTGATAACGGCCCACGCTGCCCTTCTTTCTCTGTGCCGTATTCTTTGCACGTGCCTCATCGCTCACCGCCGTATATATACGCTCGAGCAACACATCGTCGAAAGACGCAGCCATTCCGATACATGAGGGGAACACCGTGCAATAGCCGTTGCGTCCGACGCCATGAAGGGCTTCGCTCCACCATGCAAAGCCGGGTATGCCTAATCGGGGGATTGCCTCTGACTGATCGAGCATCAGCTTGGCTTTCTCCTCAAGCGTCAACCTTGAACATAAATCAGCAGCACGTTCCTTTGCGGAAAGATTAGGATTCTGGTAAGGAAGAGTCTGAGCACCAGAAACAACAGAACAAAAGACAGCCGCTACAACAAATAGATTTCGCTTTTTCATCGTTTTCTTGGTATTATAGATTTTAAACAGTTTACAAGAACTCAAAAAGACTTTAAATAAAGTCACGATTTATCACATATGCAAAGATACTTAAAACCAAAGAAAAGTAAAAATATCACAAAATGTTTTTTATATGGTTCATCTGTTTATATACAAAACAAAATGTAAATGAACCAAAACAGGGAACAAAGCCTAATAAACAGACTTCAGGTCAGTCATCAAAATCAAGCCAAAATGGTGCTTTATATTGAACGGATTATTGTCTGCTAATCCAAAATCAGTCTTAATAATTCAGACAAAAAAGAAAATAAGAACTTCCTACAAACGCTTTTTAAAACAAAAAGGCAGAAGTCATTGTGATAATGACTTCTGCCTTAATAATTATTTTATCTGCTGTTTAAACGTTCTATTTAACAACAAACTTCTTGCCGTTACGGATATATATTCCGGGCTGCAATGAACCTTTCATTTCTACACCCTGCAGATTATATATCTTTCCTGCATTCTTTTCATCAGTATTGATTTCAGAGATGCCGGTTGGAGTTGTTGTTGTGAGAGAAAGTTTCCATACACACTGCTTGCCGGCTGCCTTAAACGTAAGTGTGCCTTCGGCAGGTGAAACAAGTTCTATATCATAAGACTTATACACCGGAGTTGTGCCTATTTTTGCCGGGAACACATAGTCAGTCTCTGAATATTCCATGCCGTTAAGCTCTGCGAGATAGCTGTCGCCGTCAGCATAGTTGTCGTATCCATAGATGCCTACTTTTGTAACCTTCTTGCCTGAAGGAATGTTCACTGTAAACTGCACTCCGCTTGAATACTTGACACAGCCCTGCTCGCCTTTCGAATAGCCTTTACCGCCATCATTAGAAATGCTGAAACCGTTGTTGAAAATCCATAAAGCAGAATTTCCAGAATCAGAATTAAGATATGTATCTGATGAAAGTTCATAAACAACAGTATCACCATCTGACGGGTCGTTGTCATCATCATAAATCTGATTGCCGCTAAGAAGCGTTCCGCCTTCATTGCCAGCCTCCATTATCTCGGCAACAATACTGTTCATGTATCTCTCAAGATTTGAATATCCGTCAGCTCCTATGGTCTTTCCGTCACTGGCATTATTCTTGTCAAGTCCGTTTGCGTCTTCCCATGCATCAGGCATACCGTCGCCATCGGTATCTAACGGAGCTGCCTCCGATTTCAGTTCAGGCCATGCGCTCCAATCATCTCCTGCATCAGGGAAAGCCTGCTTCAAGTCGTCCTGGCTGTCAATAATGCCCGGCAACTTGCTTGTTGCACTTGATGTACCTGTGCATGACGCACCGCCATTACGCGTATCGTTTACAACTAGTTCGTCAACCCAGTCTCTGTGCAGTGACGCACCTGCATAGGCAAGCACCCTGTCATAAGCCATCTCAGCCGAATGTGTTGTTACGGCCTCAAACGTCAATGGTTCTGACATGCGCATCGTGTCGCGGGTCTCCTGTGTGAACGTATTGTCATTGCCACTGTTGCTTATCTGATTGTAAATACCGTATGTCCAGTTGTCATTAGTAACATCAGAATATTTTGGATTTACATTTCCGTCTACATAAAAGTCGCCCCAGACGTGCCACATTACATCCCATTCATTAGGTTTGTCTGTATCGTGATCTGTGTATTCAGAAGTACGGATGCCGATTCCTGCTATCCTCTTCTGCATATCAGTCTTCCTTGTATTTGTAGCAGGTCCTGGCTTATAATAATTGTTCACAATGTTAACATTCATGCCTTCACCGCCGTAACATCCATTTCCGGCCCAGTTGTATATAACATTGTTGCGCATATCCATACGCTCGTCTGTCTGTGTATCAGGGCGCGGGCCAAGGCGTGGAGCACGTGACTCATGGTGAGCAAGAAGATTGTGGTGATAAGTTGCGCCAGAACCACCCCAGTTACCGCCATATCCATGAGCACCCTTTGAATGGCCTGACTCACGAAGACTCTGCGCAGCAATACACCACTGAACTGTTGTGTTCTCGCTTCCGTATACAGACAAGCACTCATCTATGCTCCAGCTTACAGAACAATGGTCGACAATTATATTCTTGTTGTCAGTACCTCCAAGACCATCGCCTTCATGGTCATCTACATATTTGTTTCCAAGTCGGAAACGCAAAAAACGCATAATAACATTATCCGTAGCTATTACAAAGGGATGATCAGCAATGCATATACCGTCACCAGGAGCTGTCTGTCCGGCAATCGTCACGTTACCGTTACGCAGTTTGAGTTCACTCTTCAAATGTATTGTGCCAGACACATCAAAAACGATGGTCCTAATTCCACTACGTTCGCACGCCCAACGAAATGATCCTGTACCGCTGTCATTCAGATTGGTTACATGGTATACAGCACCACCTCGTCCACCTGTGGTATAACGTCCAAAACCTTCAGCACCTGGAAAGGCTATCGGCTTATCCTGCGAGTATGCTGTCTGAAAAGAAGACAAGCACAACAATAATGATAATACCTTAAAAATAAAACTTGTTTTATACATAAAATGTAAACAACGAAAAATAGTTTCTTTATTATTAAAACAACGAACTGATAAAGCCCGTGAGATGAGTAAAATAAATTTATCTATAATATTATACCCAACTATGCTAATAAACGAAAATCAAAGAGGAGCAGAAAAGCCCTGCCCCTCTTTGATTTTATAAATGATTATTCTGCTGCGGGCCACCATCTTGGGTCACCAGCACCTGAATTATCTAATGTTCCTGAAATGAAGTGGAAGTCTGCATTTGCCGGATCAACAAACAATTTATCTGATGTGTAATCAAGAATTGTTATGTTGGGGAAGCCCTTAGACTTATAGAAGTCGCTTGCGCAATATGAGTTCACAACTTCAGGTTCAATCTTTGCTCTGATATTCTTGTTTGTTGCCTCATCCGGAGTCTTACCGAATACGCAGTTAAATACAGAGAACGTCTCAGGACCATAGGTCTTATCGTTGAAATCGATAAAGTACTGACCACTACCGTTGTTGTTATAGAAAGTACAATACTCCATGTAGATTGAGCTCATGTTCACTTTCTCACTATAGATAAAGGTCTTACCCGTAACACAGATATTCCAGAAAGTGCTGTTTGTCATCTTAATGTTGTTAACATATACAGCCTGGTTTCCATTGTCATCAACATGTATGAATGAATATCCTGAGCCAAGATCATGTATCAAGCAGTTATCGATAACCAGATTGTTGATAACCTTAGCCTCGCTGCCCTGCAGGCGGAAGAAAGTATTCTTCATACCAGAAACTTCACAGTCAGTGAATTCAATCTTGTCTACAGTACAAGCCTTGCTCTGGTTAATCAGATAGTTAGCGCCAGAACCGTCATCAACAATCTTCAGATGCTGGAATGTTATGAAGTTATGTGAACCAGCGATGTCAATGCTCTTCAGCAGACGCAATACAGGTGTTTCACCACCACCACGGCCAAAGAAGTTAACAGACATTCCGTCAGGAACTGTAAGTGCACCCGGATCGCTCTGAGTATCATCACCAATAACCTCAATTGTCTTGTCTGCCGGGAATACAATTGTAACGCTTACATTACCAGAACCTGTTGCAGCCTGAGCTTTTGCCAGAATTTCATCCATAAGAGCCTGGTTGAATCTTTCAATGTCAGCATCAAGATACTCTGTATAACTTGCAGCAGGAGGTGCAGCAGAAGTTGTAACAGTCTGTGTACCACGCTTAGCCTCACCATTATATATTATAAAGGTGTAAGTTGTCAGAGGAGTCAGACCTGTAAACGTATGAGTTTGCTCTGCCTTATCTGTTTCAGTCAACACATAGTCAGTTGTGTCTGTGCCCTGAACAACCAGGATGTTTGTTACAGAATCAGCCGGTGCATTCCAGCGTAATGTAACCTCAGAATCTGTATAGTCATCAGCCAGCACCTCATCAAAGATCTGCTCTGCCTGAGTTTTAAAAGATTCACCGTCTTTATAATAAACCCACTTAGACTCTGCCTTTGTATCAGACATTGTCTTTATTCGCATATAATACTTAGAGTCACCGTCAAGACCTGTCAGAACAACAGGAGACTTTCTGATTTCCTTGTTCAGTCCAAAAACTTTGGCACGCTCACCGCCCATTGCGATTTCGTCATACAAAGAGTCTTTGCTGACCTCGATAACAAAATATAAAGAGTCCTTTGTGGCAGACATTGCCGAGAAAGTAACAGTTGCAGTTGTTGCAGTTGTTTCAACAGTAATGTCGTCCTCTCCAACTCCAAACAATCTGTCAAAAGCACTGTCCAAGCCCCAGTCGTTTCCGTCTGTACAAGAAACCACAGAGAGACCTAAAAACATTATCAGTATTGAACTGAAAAATTTATTAATAGTTTTCATCCTTTTTTAATTTACTGTAAATTAATAACCGTATGAGTTACTTAAGTATCCCTGTGAGTCAGAGATTGTTGTCAAACTTATAGGCATCAAATAACGATTCTTAACTGCAACACCTGCATCCATCGAATTTACATCATTGCCAACAAGTCCGCTACATATAGAAGGAAGGTTTGTATTTACCTGAGTATCTGTTCCTGATTCAAGGTCTGCCTTTCCGAACCAGTCGCAGCTGTCTTGATAATCTGCCTCATTAACTTCCTCGACAGGTGTATACCATGTCACAGAAGAGAAATCGATACGAGTCTTTGAGTCATCTGTATAGTTGAAGAACACTTTTTCAGGATATGTTCCATCAGCAAGCTGACGCAGATATGTCTGCTTAAACTCATAAATCTTCTGAACAAGCAGGTTCCAACGAATCAGATCATATTTGCGGAAGCCTTCACCTGCAAACTCCCATGCATTCTCCTGTACGATACCATCATTGAAGAATCCTTCCTTATCTGACGGCAGAGAAGCCACATAAGCCTGAGCTTCAGCCTTATGCTCGTCATCGTAAGCACGCTCGTGTACGAGAGCCAAAGCCTGACGGGCTGTCAAGCCAGCATTATCAGGATATGTTGCATCAGGACCTCCAGCCAATTCGTTCATACACTCTGCATAGAAAAGCAGTACATTAGAATAACGCATCTTAACAGGATTGATACCAGTCATGTGCTTTGAGTCAATCTTCTGGTTGTCAGAAAGCCATGTTTCAGACATCCATCTCGGATTCCATTTTCCTACATAAAGTCCAAATGGAGCATTCTTAAGCATCTTTTCAACAGCCTGCTCAGCTCTATTGTCGCTACCGCTTGTAGTAGTGATTTCGTAAGGAGCAACAGTTACGTCACGGCGTGTATCGTTCTGCTTATAAGAATAGAAGAAAGGAGCTGTCAACTTAACTTTACCGCTAGAGTTACCGTTACCAAATGTTGCATTATCCTTTGTGATACGCACACCAATTGTATAACCAAGCTCACTTGTAACGTTATACTTCATAGGTATCTCGAACAAGTTCTCCTGATATGTCAAATCCAATGTCTGCTGATTGATAAGATACCACTCATTCTCGAACGAAGGATTCAACTGGTGCTTGCCAGATACGATAACGGCTGTAAGATGCTTCAATGCCTTCTCATAAAGAGCCTTGCGCTCCTCTGCACCAGGACGCTGTGTCGGATACACAGGATCTGAATAACTAGCTGTCTCATATCCGTCCTTAGCCTTCTCACGTATAGCATAGCCTGCACGTGTCATGGCTATCTGTGCCAACAGGGCGTGAGCATAGCCCTTTGTTACATGCTCTGTGGTATATCCGTTCTCACCAGCCCAAGGCAAAAGTTTTGTAGCTTCCTCAAGGTCAACCATCAATGTGTCCATAATAACATCGCGGTCAGTCTTGGCCATGAACGCATTGCTCAAATCAGGCTGAGATGTTTCGAGTTTCATAGGAATATCACCCCAATAACGCAACATGTCAAAATATACCATAGCTCTGATAGTCAAAGCTTCACCGAGATAACGGCCCATTTCCTGGTATGAATCATTGCCTTCAACAAAAAGTGGGCTTTGGCGAATGCCTTCAATAATATCATTAGCATCCTCAATGATTCCATACATTGCTGTCCACTCATCTGTAAGAGTGCTCCATCCTGTAGAAACATTATAGTTTCCGGCACCACGGTTACCTGCTTCATAAGCACCGTTTCCGAGTCCGTCTACAAGCTCGATATCACTATTTATATTGGTTGTAATACTCCAATCCTGTGAATAAGTACGGTCTTGGCCCATACCACCATAAAGTTTATTCACACGCAAACTTGTGTAATATGTTGAGTTATACACAGTTGTTTGATTCATTTCCGAAGGAGAATTCTGATCCAGGAAATCAGAACAAGATGAAAGTCCTAAAATTCCCGCAGAAAGAATCATCATTGAAAATATCTTTTTCATAATTTCTATATTCTTAAAATTTAGAATGTTACGTTAATACCACCGACAAATGAACGGCTTTTCGGATAAGCAGCATAGTCAATACCTGGAGTCATCGGATTTCGTTTGCTGCTGGTATCAACTTCCGGATCGGTGCCGGAGTAGTTAGTCAGGCAGAAAAGATTATACCCGGTTACGTAGATTCGTACGTTTTGCATATAACATTTGCGAATCCATGACTTAGGAAGTGAATAACCGATTGTCAGGTTTTTTAATCGACAATAACCAATATTTTGAAGATAGCGGTCATTCACTGTTGAAAGTTCCGAATTTTCTGTAAGGGCAACAGCTGTTCTAGGTCTGGGGAAGTAAGCGTTGGGATTATCTTCTGACCAACATAATTTTTGAAAATC
>ENA-OPSZ01001135-OPSZ01001135.1-human-gut-metagenome-genome-assembly--contig:-NODE-1135-length-13450-cov-2.694140_pt1 | contig 13450 bp, 10 predicted proteins | sample MGYA00241814_ERZ501919 | MGnify/ENA primary metagenome ERZ501919 (study PRJEB25962, sample SAMEA2042440) | human gut metagenome | biome: human gut; feature: human-associated habitat; material: faeces... | reverse complement strand
CGAACGTGGTGGGGGTAGCGCATGTGGAGGACGGGCTGCTGCAAGCTCGCACCCCCGTGCTCGACTTCCACAAAGGGTACTGCGATTTCTGCGGAAAGTGCCAGACGGCCTGCCCGACCGGGGCGTTGGGGTCGTTCGATCCCCAGCGCGACAAGCTGGGCGTGGCGGTGGTGCAGAAGGATCGCTGCCTTGCCTACTATCAGGGCTGCGTCGAGTGCGAGCGAGCGTGCCCCTTCGAGGCCATCGAACTGGACGATGCCAGCCATCCGGTGGTGAATGCCGAGCGCTGCAACGGGTGCGGCGTCTGCGAGGAGATATGCCCCGCGCTCGTGTACCGCAGCTTTGCCGGTGGCGCGCGACGCGGAATCGGGGGGGTCAGCCCGAGCCGGTTCGCGGCGCTCGGCACGACCGTCGTCGAGAACGAGAGCGAGATGAATGCCTCATGAAGCGCAACGCGAAGCTGCTGCGCACGCTGTCCGCTTTGGCGGTGGTGGCGCTTGTGTGTTTGGGCTTGGCCTTCCATGCCGGAACGGGCACGCCTTCGGCCTGGGGCATCTACGACATCGCGGCGATCTGCCCGCTCGGTGCGGTGGAGGTGGCTCTTGCCGCTAAAACCGTGGTGCCGCCGATGCTCATTGCGTTTGCCATCGGCGTGGTGCTTGTGCTGGTGTTTGGACGCGCGTTCTGCGCCTGGGGGTGCCCAGTGCCGCTTCTGCGGCGCATCTTCGGATCCGGTTCGTCTCGGGAAGCGGCCAAAGACGGTGCGGGCAAGCGCAAGAGGCTTTTCCGATCTTCCAAACTCGATGCGCTCGACATCCCCAACTCCAAGCGAGGCGGGGCGGGAGATTCGCGCAATTGGGTGCTGGGAGGCGCGCTTTTGTCCACAGCCGTGTTCGGGTTCCCGGTGTTTTGCCTGATATGCCCGGTGGGTTTGACGTTTGCCACCATCGTGGCGTTGTGGCGCCTCTTCCAGTTCAACGAAGTGGCTCTTTCGCTGGTGGTGTTTCCGGCCGTTCTTGTGTTAGAGTTGGCAGTGCTGCGAAAATGGTGCAGCCAGTTTTGCCCGCTCGGTGCGCTGCTGTCGCCGCCGTCGTTGCCGGCATACTCGTCATGGTAGTGGTTTGGCATCTCTGGCGCTGTCAGCGTGTGTGTCGCTTCGCCCCCGGTCGTGCCCGCTTTGTATTTCGTACCTGCCGCCAAGATGAACGTGTCTTTGATCTGCGTCCATGTGCCACCGAACAGCGTTGCCGGGTTGTCGCTGGACGCAGAAAAGTAAAACGCGCCAACCGGGTACACTTTCAGGAAATAGGCATTCAGCACACTGTCCAGAGCGTTACTTGCGAGTTTCTCCTTCGTCACGGCTCCGTCAGCGATCTTGTCCTTCGTCACAGCGCGCATCGCGATCTTGTTGCTGGTGACTGCGGCAGTCGCGATTTTCGCCTGAGTTACACTCTCCCCCGCGAGTTTGCTCTCCGTAACAGCGCCGTTGAAAATATGCCGCTCCTGCACGGCGCTCGAGGCGATTTTGCTCGCCGCGACCGCATTATTCGCCAATTCCGGACTACCAATCGTTTCGTTGGCAATCTGGTGATAAGTCACCGCGCCATTCGCGATCTTTTCCGTAGTCACCGCACCGTCCGCGAGTTTGTCCGTAGTCACAGCCCCGTCCGCAATGCCGCCCTGCGTCACATCGGCGATCTGCGCCTGCACGTTCTCGATCGCTTCCTGCACGTTGGTTTTGTTCACCGCCTCTGTCGCGACAAAACCGATGCATTTTGCTGCGCTTTCACCGCCGAGCGCCGCGACCAGATCGTTCAGCGCCTTTTTCAGCAGGTTTCCAGCGAGGTCAAACTTTGCTTTCAGGGACGCAGCGGACAGGCCGCCAACGTCGTTCGGCTCGTCGTCGAGCTTGGAGATAATGTTCATGTCCTCGTTGCACGTCGGAAGTGCCATTTGTTTTACCCTCCTATCGCACATATCCCGTGAACCGCACGCGGATGTCGGCGCTTGTGACCGTCGCCGTCGTGTCCGCATCATCGTTCGTCAGGATGAGCTTGTAGTATGTAAATTTCTTTGCTTTCAGTTTCAGCCGCGTCATATACGGGCGCTTGTTCGTATTAAACGACCAGTGCGCAAAATTCGCGTGGTCAAACGCTGCGCTGTTGCGGAAAACCAGCTTCTTTGAGAAGTCCGCTTTCCGGTCTGTCATGACCGTCACGGTCATCGACCCGGCGTACGTCGGCACGAGACCGATCCACAGCATGGCGGAGTATTTGCGCATAAAATCCGCGCCGAAGTGCATATTGCCGCTCTCCCAGCGTGCGTCGATTGCTTCGCCGCAGTCGCTGCGGAATGCGTTTGAAATCTCCACAAGCGTGTTGCCGCGCGCGCCGAGCAGCCTGCCGTATACACGGTAAAAGTGCTTGACAGGGAAGTTCGTGTACAGATACCACACATTGAGACCGTAGTTGTGCACAATGGCCGTGTCACCATATACGCAGTACCATTCTTTGCGGTCGTTGTCGTCCCAGCAATACGCCTGACGTAGGTCAAAGTCTTGCAACGCTTTCCACACGCGGTCGGAAATGCGCTTCGCCTGCCGTTCGTCGATCGTCAGGTTGCTGGAGTAGCTGCTGTTGTTTTTCCATGTGTAGACGCTCTCCCCAAACAGGGTGTAAGGGCTGTTGTCCACAAGCCGCACCTGACCGGGAGCTGTGTTGCCAATGGCCTTGTTTACTTGCGTCCAGTAAAATGCAGGGAGGATTTTGCCTTCTGCGTTCGTCACAGTGCCGTACTGCACGGAGTATGCGCTGTCCTCTTTGAACGCCAGCAGTCTGGAGTAGTGGCGGATCATCGCCGTGATCGGCGTGTTTTCGTCGCCAATGTCCAGCGCGTTCATGTCAGGGAAGTATTCGGCGGTCGGGTTGCCGTCAATGTCCAGCCCGGAGTACAGCGCCTTGTTGCTTCCGTCGCCATAGAGGAACACGCGGTTGTCCGTCGCACCGTTGTAAAGCTCTGCAAACTTCATTGCCCTGACCGCACCGGAATCATCGGATGCCACGGTGTATTCCACCTCATACACATCCGCACCGGCAGGGGGCGCACTCGTGAATGTGATCTTGCCTTCTGCAAACGTATAGTCCGTACCGGCTGCCAACGCTGCGCCTGTTGCCCTGTTTTTCACGCTCACAGACAGCGTTCCGTCCTCCGGGCATACATACACCGTGGACTTTCCGTCCGTAGCAATGCGGTATTTTCGCTTGCTGGATAGCTTGTTGATCTGCTCCAGTTCCGTGCCGCTGCCGTCCGCACCGACGCCCACAAGTACGGTCGGTACATACCCGGTCACATCGGAGAGCTTGTAGCCGTCAAACACCTTGTACTGCGTGCCGTTGAGGATATAGAGTTTTTCCCGGAAACCGAAAAACTCCGTATGTGCATCTGCGAGCGCGCCCAGCTCCGAGGCCGCCGTAGTGGCTGGAAATCCGATTTTCCACAGCTTCCCGGCAGCGGCCGCTACCTGCACATATTCGCCGCCGACGTAGCCGCACCACGTTCCCTGAATTTCTCCGGGGAACGTATGCACAGCTTTCATACCTGGGCGCTTTCGCAGCGCGCCGTCCTGCGTCACGCGCCAGTTGCGCATTTCGGATGCCTCACCAAGTTTCAGACTTGTGTCGTCGCTGCCAGCCTGATTGATACCGAGCCATTTCTGGATTCCGACGATCTTTTCATTCATGCGCGTCACCAGCTCCCGAACTCGCTATACTCGATGCCACCGTACACATCCTCGACCGTGCCCATGCTGCACTGCGCGTTTGCCTTGTGCATCGTCACGATCTCGTTGTAGCGCCGCTTGAACCGGTCGGATGCCTCCGGGTTCTCGTCCGTCAGGAGAGCGGAAGCAAGGCCGTATGGCATCGCACCGAGCGCAAGCGTGTTGTCGATCTCCGAGATCGTGTCGTCGAATTCCTCGACAGGCCGCCAGCCGGAAGCAGTTTTTCCGGCCTTCTTCGTCTCCGAAAACGGGTACAGCTCCGCGATCATGGTGTTGATGATCGACACGGCGCGGTATTTATATTCGTCCGTGTCCGTCGTTTGCGGTTTCCCGCTATCGCTCAGCTCGTCCATGATGGACATTGCCGCGTCAAACACGTCGCTGACTTCTGCCATGAAATCACCTCGTTATCTGAAAATAGGCGGCGGGATTTCCCGCCGCCTTATCCGTTGCCTCAGGCGGTAGCCGTCATAATGCCGGAATCGAGCGCGCCGGTCTTGCTGGCGTAAGCCTTGACCTCCGTGCCTGCGGCAATGCCGGTCGGCTTCGCGCTGGCGCTGTAGGTCTTCGCCGTGGAGGAAGTCTTCGGGTTGCTGCCGTCGGTGGTGTACTTGATGGTCTCACCTTCACCGGCAGTCAGCGTCAGCGTGCCGCCGGAAACAGACATCGTCGGGGTCGCGCAGCCCGCAGTCGCGTGCACGCCGATGGCGTATGCCTTCTTGTCCAGCACGAAGCTGTCGAACATCACGCGGTACTCCGCCACATCGCCGTCGATGCCGAGCGGGTTCTTCTGGATGCGCATGGTCTGGTTCTTCACCGGGTCGACGCTCGCGCCCTTGCGGAAGATCACGAAGTTGACGCCTGCGGGCAGATAGCTGTCCGGGATGGCGTACACGTCGTTGCCGTCGAGCTTGCCCAGAGAACCGTTTGCGACGGCGTCCTTGCCCAGCACGTCAATGCCGACGATGTAGTCCGACAGCTTGCACTTGGCAAACAGCGTGTGGCCGATGAAGATCGCGCGGTTGTCGGTCGGCACAAGATGGTTGGACATCTCCGCGCCCATGTTGACAATGGCGTCGATGGCCGTCTTGCCGGTCAGCGCGGTCGCGTTGACGGTCACAACACCGGCACCGCCGACCCACTGCTGCAGACGGTACTTGTCGATGCTCGGAGTGACCTTGCCGTCCCACGTCGCCTTCATGCGCGCGTTGCACTGCTTGACGTTAAACTGTTCGGCAGCGTTGCCCGCGTCGATCGAGAACGTGCCGCCCTTGTCCTGCGTCATGCGCATGGTCTGCACAGTGTCGCCCAGCTCTTTGATCGCGCCGAAGCGGTTGGAGCCGCTGCGGGTGTAGTCGCCGAAGTCGCCCTCGTCGGAGCTGTACACGTTGATTGCGTTTACGCCAACAAAGTCGTAGTCCTTACCGGCGAATGCGTCGGTCACGCTCTTCTGGTGAAAACGTTCGTCGAGTTTCGTGCTATACTTGTTTGCAACGTTGATTGCCATAATGTAATTACCTCACTTAAAAATTCAGAATTTCAGGCGGAGGCAAGCCCTCATTTCACGCGGTCAGTTTCCGTCGTACCACAGCGCGTCAAACGCTTCGTCGCTGCCGGCCTTCCCGGCGCTGCTCTGGCTGCCGGTGCTCCTCGCGGCGTTCGCCGCGTTCCGGTCGCGCGTCTCCTGTTCGGATTTCATGCGCGCGATCTCTGCCTCCAGCGCCTTGTTGCGTTCTCTTGCGTAGGCCGAAACCAGCGTTTCACCGCGGTTAAAGGCTTCCCACACGCCGTTCGGAATGGAGGCCGGGTCAACGTCGGGATAGGCTTTTGCAAATGCGTCAAAGCACTCGCCGCGCCACTTCTCGTTCGCTGCCTGCTGCTCCTGCTCCTGCTTCTGGGGCGCCAGTGCTGCCCGTTCCTGATCGAGCGCGCGGCGCTCTCTGTCGAGCTTTACACGCTCGAGCGCCATGCCGTCGTCGTCGATGCCGTATTTACTCTTGGTAACGGCAATGAGCATATTTTCCACAAGCTCCTCGACGGTTGTGCCGCTCTGCTTTGCCAGCTCCTGCAGCGCGTTCTCGTGTTCCGTGAGCTGCGCCAGTTGCTGTTTCTGTTCGGACACCTGGGTTTCCAGCTGCGTGTTCTTCTCGGTCACGCGGTCGTAGTCCATGCCCTTCTGGGCGAGCGTTACGACCTCGTCCCGGTTCACATTTTTCGTCTCGCCGAGGTGCTTGAGCTCAAACAGTTGGCCGTCTGTCTGCGCCTGCTGCTCCTCGTTCTCGCCCGTCTGTGCGGCATCTGCATCCTGCCCGCCGTCGTTCTGTTCGATCTCCGGCGCGGCGTCGTTGCCCTGTGCCTCCGTGTCCGGCGCGCCCTGCGCGTCGTCCTCGACGTCGGCAAAGCTGTCCGCCGTGATGTCGCTCCAATCGTCTGCGTCCGCCGTAAAGGCGGGGTTCCTTTCGTCTTCCATGTCAAAATCCCTTCTCCCGCTATGGTTGGCGGGTGCGGCGCTATGGTCGGCGCCACGTGTTGAAATTTATCCGGTAATGTATTTGCAAGGCGGTTTTCCGCCGAGCGTTCGTTATTCGGTCGTTCCGGTCTGCATGACCTTGCGCTGCAGGTCGCCGAAGCCGCCGCCGCCGCGAATGGGCGTCTTCTGGCCGAGATCGACCAGAGCGCCGGTCTCCGGCGTGCCGCCTGTGCTCTGTTCCTCCGGCTGCATCATCTGCTGCTGTGTCGCCTGCTTGCGCGAGGCGATCAGCTCCTGCCGCTTCGGGATGTAGCCGTCCGGGATGCGCTCAAGGTATTCCTCGATCGTGATCTTGTCCTGCATCAGCAGGTTATCCAGTGTCTGCACCGACGCCATCTCCGACCAGTACGAGCTTGCGCCGACGTCCAGCTTCAGCGCCATCGGCATATCGTTCAGAATGCCGTAGTCGAACAGCACGGTTTCCAGCTCCTCCGGGTCTTTCCCGGCAAATGCGAGAATGTCCGAGCCGACGTCCGGCATAGACACCTGCACTTTGCGCTTTCCGTAGTACGCCGCCATGAAGTCCAGATAGATGCGCCCCAGATCCTCAATGGATTTGTAGAGGTTCTGTTTCGTGATCTCCGACGGGATGCTGGCTGCGCGCTGCAGGGCGATAATGGCCGATGTGTTGTCCGGCCGCGTCTCGCCAAGCGCTGCGCTCGTCGCACCGAGAAACTGCCGCGTATAGTCCACGCTCGTCTGGATAAACTGCGCGATCTGCGGGCTGATCTGTGCCGGGTCGATGATCTTTGCCACGCCGGACACGTCGCCGCCGTTGACGCCGATCGCAGCGCCGACTGCGTTGTTCCACTTCGGAATGCGCGTCTTGTCGTAGACCGTTCGCGGAAACGCGCTCGTCATCAGCGAGATCATGGACATGGCAAACAGCTTATTGACAAAGATCTGGTTCGGGATCAGGCCAGTCACGAGCGCCTGCCCGTGATAGCTGTCGGGAATGTAGTCCCAGTTGATCCACGTCACCGGGTAGAGCCGCAGCCCCATGTCCCACGGCTCGCGCAGCATGACGCGCCCGGCGACTTCGCACGCCCACACCGTGCCGGTCTTGCGTTCCTTCCACATCCGCAGCAGTACTGTGCTGCGCTCTGAGCTATTTTTGTAGCTGTCAGTGTTGTGGTTCTCGGTGTCCGGCTGAATGTCGTTCCAGCGCGGATTTCCGGCCTCCTGCGCTGCTCTGCGCAGCTCCTTCGTCATTTCTCGCCGTTCGATGAGAATGTAGGGCTGCTTCTGCGGGTCGCGGCACGCTGTGTTGCCGAAGCCGACGCGCATATTGTCCACAATCTCCGTGCGGATGCCGCCGCGTAGGCCGAATCCGGCGTCAACCGTGTCGTCCCAGAACGTGAACAGGCAGCTATCACCGTCCACCGCGGCGTTGCGCATATACTCGCGCACAAGGTTCGGCACGCGGTTGAATTCAAACAGCCGGTCAAACTCCTTGTTTACGACCTCCGCGACACGTTCTACGTCCTCCGGTGTGCGCTCGCACGCAAGCGGAGTAGCCTGCATCTTAATGTTGTCGGTCGTGATGTTTGCAACGGAAAACAAAACGACCTGTTTCAGGAAGTTGTATACCGGCGTCGGCAGGCCCTTCGCATCCACGCCCTCCCATTGCTTGCCAATGAAGAAGTTCTCGTTGGCGCGCACCGTCTCGTCGAGGTTGACAGCGGTGTTGTAGCCGAGCATTTTCTGGTACTCTGCCTGTACCTGCTCCGGCGTGATCTTCTTGCCGAACTCGTCAGGCATCGTCGCTCACGTCCTTTTTCCCGGCCATCAGGTAGCTGTAGTTCATGAGGTTGGACACGCCGTTGGAGAAGTCCTGCGCCATCTGCAGCGCCTGTTCCACCTGCTCAGCGTGCTCCTCGTCGAGCTTGTCCGCTCGCTCGCACAGTGCGGCCGCAGTCTCTTCCAGTGCCTCTACACGCTTTTGTAGCTGCGACACGTCAAGTGACGTATCTGCCAGCATGTCCATCGTCGCGTCCTGAAAAGCCTGCAGCTCGTCGTCCCAGCGCCGCAGGTTTACCATCGTCAGCACAAAGCACGCCGCGATCACCAGCAGGCCGATCAAACTGATAGTGTTCATGTCTTCCTCCTAATAGCTGATATATCCGGCAGACGGTGCGTCTCCGGTCATGAATTCCTCGTAGTCCTCCTGCGCGTCCTCGTCCTCGTAGATGATCTCCGAGGGGTTTGCGTCTCTTGCGTCTGCGCGCATTGTTCTCGATACGCAGTAGTAGCGCACGGAATCGACCGTGTGCGTGATCTCATGCGGCTCTTTCGCGCAGTCGTTCGGGTTGCGCTCGTCCGCCTGAATGTCCTCGAGGTCTCCGATCGTCCGTTCACAGGTCTGGAAAATTACAAGCCCCGGCTTTCCGTCCGGCATATTTGCGAGCGCTTCTTTCACCTGCAGGAAACCCTGCACGCGGTTGTTGCTCGCCCGCACGATGGGCACGCCGCACTGCATGAACACCTCTGCCATCGTCTTGCCGGTGTCCTTCTGGCGCGACCAGATATCCGGCGGGGCAAAGGTGATCTCGATGTGCTCGTCCGGCATCGTCATGTCGAGGATCTGCTTTGCTGCATCCTGCACGATCAGCCCCGGCTGCACCAGCTCGCGGTACATGTACGAGCGTCCGTTTTCGTCCACCGCGTACCAGCCAACGGCAAGCATATCCAGACCGTAGTCGAGCGCCCTGTACCGCTTCCAGTGCTTTGGGATCTGGAACGGCTTGCAGGTGTGCGTCGCCTTGCTAAATTCCGGGAAATACGTGCCGCACAGTGCGTCCCAGTCGCCGTAGCGGTGCGCCTTGCGGATGTTCTCCGGCAACTGAGATAGCGCCTGCAGATAGCCCGGAGAGGATTCAAGCAGGTCTTTGTTGTCCTCGACCGTTGCGAAAATGAAGCTGTAGTCGTCCGGGTTCTCGTTCTCCTCCGGATTGTCGGAATCTGTCTTGAAATTTCGGTCGATAAACAGGCGCTTGACCCATCTGTGCCCGACACCGCCGGGGTTGCACGTCAGATAAAAGCGCTTCGGGATCTCGTTGACGCCGCGCAGGCAGCCGCCGAGAAAGCGAAATTCGCGCTCTGTAAACTGCGTCGCCTCATCCATGAAGATCCAGTCGTATTCCTGGCCTTGGTATTCGCTCTCGGACGTGATGCCGCTCCAGTGGCCGAAATGGATGGTCGAGCCGTTCTGAAAGTACAGCGTGTGCAGTGTGCCGTTGTAGCTAGTCAGCTCCTGCGGCACCATCTTCAAAATCGGTTCGATGTGGTTCGACTGCAGTTCCGGGTATGTCTTTCGCACGATGAGGATGCGGATGCCCGGCCATGTAAACGCGCCGCCTACCGCCTTGATGCGAACAGCGTGCGTCTTGCCGCCGCCTCGCGCGCCGCCGTAGGCCGTGTACATTGTCCGGCTCTGGTAGAACAGCAACTGTTTCTCGTTCGCGTGTCCCGGATCCCATGTGAAATTTGTCTGCGTGCTTCGCTTCTGCTTCGGCATGGCATCCTCCGTAAATGCAGAAACGGAGCCAACTGCATTCCGCAGTCAGCTCCGTTCAGCTCTTATGCCCGGCCGTTTCCGGGCACGTCGTTATTCTGTTTCCCGAAAGGCGACCTTGCGCTTTACTTCCAGCACAAGCACGCCGTCTTTCGTTTGCTTTACCTCGGCAGTATTCCCACGGCCGATAATGTCCAGAATCGCCCGGAGGAGATTTTCATTTTTCTGCATAGGGTACCTTCACATTGCCGCCCCGGCATTTTTCCGCCACCCGTCAAGGTAAATGACAGGCGCGGCCTTGCTCACCGGTTGATAGCCCATCCGCACACCGTAGCCGCCGCCGTAGTCCAGCGCAGCCGCGGTGTTAACAAACAATCGTTCAACCGGCTCCGCGCTCCTCGTAGAAGCGTTCGTCCGGAAAAAGCAGTCCTTAAACACGGCAGGGGAGTGCGTGTGCCCGCAAACATAAACGTCTGCGTCAACAATCTGCGCATAGTCTGCAAGCCGGTTGATCTTGCCGCCAATCTTGCGCCCACCGCCGTTTCCGTGGTTGACGTAGATAGAATACGTCGTTTGCCGTCCCTCGCTCTTGCGCCGGGAGTTTTCGCCGAGTGATACGAATACGAGCGCTGCGTCCGGAGCGTACCGGTCGCCCGCGCCCAGCTCGTTTGCGATCAGCCATGTAATGTCGATGCCGTCTGCGCGATATGTCCGCTCTTCGTGGTTGCCGGGAACAGCGCACAGGATGCGGCCCTTGAGCGGAGCAAACGTCTTGTTTGCAAGCTGGATCTGCTCCATCGGGGACAACTGCGTGCTGTAGATATCTCCGATGCTGTTTCGCGTCGCGTTGTCGATCAGGTCGCCCGCAAGAATTGCATAGGCGTTATCCTTTGCCGCAATGTCCGCCACGCGCTTTTGCACGCCGCGAATATCGCAGTTCGGGTCGGAAAGATGTACGTCCGCAATGACGTGCACTTCGATTTCGTTTTGCTGCTTCGGCAGCTCCACACGGATAACGTGCAAACGCTTCACCTCATTCGTTACACGGCTGTTGCGCGCCTCGCTTATAAACCAATTCCGAGCAGCAGCTCAGCGCGCCAGCCTCCCGCTACAGCAGGAAAGCTGCTTTCTGCCGGTTTTTCACGCTCCGGTCAATCCGGTCGTCTGGTCTTGGTGGCAGCCCCCGGGCTTGCACCGGGCGCGTCCCTCTTAGAAGCTGCCGTAGAAAGGGAAGCTGCGGCATCCTGACTTGCACAGGATTTCAGCGGAAAGGAGATGAAACGCTTAGGCCACTTGCCGCCGCAGCAGTGTTTACCGTCGCTTCCGACGCTTGATTCCCGGATAGTGCCGGGTTCACATTTGCTCTGCGCCGTCATAGTTTTTTGAAAGTGAGCAACAGGCACAGGAGGCCCGGCCTTTTTCCGGCGCGGAGTGGCCTCGTTCGCAAACGCGAACAGCAAGCACTCAGCCGCAGCGCGTATCCTGCGCCCGCATTCGGCTTGTTGGATTAAGCGTTACTTGAAAGCACTGTCGCCGCCGATCCCGTCTGTCTTGATCGTCAGCTCCTGCGCGTGAACGTCGATCACAGGCTTGTCGATGTACCCGCCGTTTTTCGGTTGCTTGAGCAGGAAGATGATCCCGCCGCTGCCCTTCGGGTTTTCAGCCACCATGCGTGCATAGACCGCTTCCCGGTATGAAACCAGCTTCTCGAGCTGCTCTCCATATCCGTCATATTCCCCGCATTCGTTTGCCCGCCATCGCGCAAGTGTGCGCGGCGCAATGCCGAGATACTTCATCAGCGCATAGTCGTCCATGTACTGTTTCCCGTCCTCGCACTGCATGATAAACTCGTCGATCAGAACGCCAAGCTCTTCGGCGGTTTTGATTTTGCGCGGTCTTGCCATAGAATCACCCCATCACTTATAGTATAGCATCAAACGTCGCAAAAACTAAATGCACAACCCCAGATAATGTATGAAATACCTTTGGAAAGACGTGTACGATTGTAAAGACGTGGAAAACATAGCGGGTTGAGCTTGCGCTGAGCGGGACGATGTTTGGCGGGAAGTCTCAAAAGGCTGTGTGTCGTAACGCATGGGCTGTCGCCTGAGAGCCGCCCCGTTTTTCCGGCACCCCGGGGGGGAGGGGGGGAGGGGGGCACACCCGGAAACGTCGAACGAAATACACACCACACACCAGCGCGCGCCGTGGATGATTGGCCGCGCGCCTGAACACCTAATTGCCATTGACGCATGACACTGCATACACTGCGCATGAACTGAATAAACTACCAGCCTTGCAGAACGGAAACACCGCGGAAACCATGAGTTATTCGGCAAAATGTAGGTTATGCCGAATTTACAAATTGATGAAGCCATTGAAAATACTAGCTTTTTGCGAAACTGCATGAATATGCATAGTATGCAGCACCGAAAACGGTCACGAAAAGTGCATCAGTATGCACCAGATCGCCGCCACAAAACCAGCCACAGCAAGCCCCACAATTTTTTTATCCGATGCCACAACGCGAATTTTGTACGGGATAATGGGATCATATCATCATCATATCATCATCACATCACTGCATCACCGGCACGCAGCCAGAGCAACACCCACGCAAAGAGGGGGGGACTATAGGGGGGGTAATTTACATAGCTAAGTAATAGCTATTACACAGCTATACCGTAGCTATTACATAGCTATGTCATAGCTATTTAAATATCTATTCCATACCCGCGAGACACTCAACGACCAAAGAAAAGAAAAGGAAAGTATAGAGGGAGAGATCGCCCACGCAAAAAATTTTTGCAAAAAGGGCTTGACATACTGCATCGAGTATGCTATCTTGTAAATGCAGCCGGGGAACGGCAGCGAAAGGAGATGATCCCCGCGGCAAGAAAAACCACCACCAGCACGGAAGTAAAACGCCGGTATAATGACCGCGTTTACTGCAAAGTTCAAGCGGAGCTGCCACGCGATACGGTAACGGCATTCAAGGCCAAGTGCAAAGTCAAAGGCATATCGCAAGCAAGCGTTTTACTTGAAGCCATCGAAAACTTTTTAAGGGACTGAACGTCCCTTAAAAATAAACATACTCGATTGAGTATGCCATACATGAAAGGAGAACAACTATGAAATACTTTACCAACATCCGCACCCTTGACGAGCTGAAAGCAGCTTACCGCCGTCTCGCCCTGAAGTGCCACCCCGACATGGGCGGCAGCACGGAGATCATGCAGGAGATCAACGCCGAGCATGACGCGCTGTTTGAGCAGCTCAAGCGCCAGCACAACGCCCACGCGGACGAGTACCACCAGACCACCGAGACCGCCGAAGAATTCCGCGAGATCCTCGACGTGTTGCTCGGGCTTCCCGGGCTTACGGTCGAGCTTTGCGGCTCGTGGCTCTGGATCAGCGGCGAGACGCGCCAACACAAGGACGCGCTAAAAGCCGCCGGTTGCCGCTGGAGCAGCAGCAAGACGATGTGGTACTGGCGGCACCCGGAGGATGCGCGCGGACACTACCGCGGCAAGCGCAGCATGAACGAGATCCGCAGCAAGTACGGCAGCCAGGTCTTTGACGCAGACGGCCGCGAGCGCACCGCATACAACCGGCTTGGGGCGACGGC
>ENA-OPSZ01001132-OPSZ01001132.1-human-gut-metagenome-genome-assembly--contig:-NODE-1132-length-13468-cov-2.738910_pt1 | contig 13468 bp, 10 predicted proteins | sample MGYA00241814_ERZ501919 | MGnify/ENA primary metagenome ERZ501919 (study PRJEB25962, sample SAMEA2042440) | human gut metagenome | biome: human gut; feature: human-associated habitat; material: faeces... | reverse complement strand
GGCCTTCCTTGCCGGCTTCGGAGACGATGTAGCCTAGTTGCGTCAACATTTGTACATCCGGTACGAAGCGGAGTGACTTGGTTGGGACTGTCAGCACGTTATCGCGTTCCAGCGTGAAGATCGTCACGTTGGCTGTCAGGCGCGGCTTCAATTTAAGGTCGGGATTATCGGCCGATATCACCACTTCGTAGGTAACGACCGTCGAGGTCGAGGTGGAAGAAGAGCTGCTGGTGCTTTCGCTGTCGCCGAGGCGGATTTGCATGACCGTACCTTCGAATACGTCGTTCGGATAGGCGTCGACGGTGAAGGAGACACGTTGCCCATTTTCTACGTTACCTATGTCGGCTTCATCCACGTCGGCTATCACCTGCATCTTGGTCAGGTCTGCCGCGATGGTGAACAGGGTCGGAGTCTCGAAGCCGGCGGCCACGGTCTGTCCTTCTTCAACTGCGCGGTTGATCACGACACCGTCGATCGGGCTGGTGATCGTCGCATATTCGAGGTTGCGGTTCACTTTGACCATTGCCGCTTGGTTTTGTTCGTAGGCGGCTTTTGCTTTCTCATAGTTGTATGTGGACGTTTCATAGTCCGAGTCGCTGATCAGCTTTTTTTCGAAGAGGATCTTGTTGCGGGCGTAATTCTTCTGTTGGTACTCGAATTCGCTCTTGCTGCTTGCCAACTGTGCCTCGGCGGATGCGAGTTCGGCTTTCAGGTTGACCTTGTCCATTTCGGCGATCAACTGCCCTGCTTTGACCACGTCGTTATAGTCTGCATACAACTTGTCGATGATACCGGACACCTGCGTGCCGACTTCGACTTCCGTTACCGGCTCGACTGTTCCGGTTGCCGTTACCGTGTTCGAAATGGAACTGCGGCCCACTTTGGCGGTTTCGAGCCGGATACCGCCTTTCGACGTTTTGTCTGTGAAGAACCAGATGCCTCCGGCCACGACCAATACGCCTACTATACCGATAATTAGTTTCTTCTTGTTCATATCTTTATCTGTTTTTATTTCTTTCTGGATGTCGATCCCTTTTGCAAGGGAGGTGTGCCAAAAGTGCCTTGTTCCTGCGTCAAGCGCGGAGATAAGGGGATTTTGACACATCCTCCGAAACAAAAAGAGAGTGAATATATTCATTAGCGGTTCACCCCTAATGCCGTGTTTCAGAATAAATTGATTTCTTCTCCTTGGTAGAAGCGCAACAAGCCTGCGTTCAGTATGGCCGTGTATTTGGCCTGGAGCGTTTCCTGTTGTGCGCTTAACAGGTTATTTTTTTCCGTGAGCAATTCTACTGTATTTTTCATGCCGACGTTGAATTGTTCGCTGACGAGAGAGTAGCTGGTTTCCGTGCTCTTCAACTTCTGTGAAGCTGCCACGTATTGCTGTTGTGCGCTGTTGGCGGCTAGCCAGAGGTTTTCGATGGTCTTGTAGAGTGTCTTCTTGTTGTCCAGCAGGTCCAGCTGGCTAGTCTGCTTTTGCAGCTTGGCCTTGTTGATGGAACTTTTCGTCTGCCGCTTGTCGAAGATGGGGATGCTGAGGGTCAGTCCCAGCGAGTTGTTCCAGTTCTGCTTGACCTGTTCGCTGAAGCTGAAGTCGCTGCCGTTGGCATTCGTGCTTCCGATGCCTGCGCTGAGGTTTAAGGTCGGGAGATATCCTGCACGTGCCATCTTGATGCTCAGGTCCGAGCTCTCCACGTTCAGCTTTCCTGCTTCTATTTCGGGACGCAGGCTGAGGGCGGTGTTGTAGACATCGTCTTTTTCGGGAAGCGGGATCAGGACGTTGCTGTCGCTCAGTTGCGGCAGGTAGAGGTCCATTTCGATGTCCCCGTCCAGTTCGAGAAGCTGTTTCAATTGCAACTTATAATCCTGCAGGGTAGCCTGGGATGTCACCAACTGGTAGTTGTCGCTGCTTACCTGCGCTTCCAGTTGGGCGAGGTCGCTTGAGGCGATACTGCCGACGTTGAACAATTCCTGTCCCCGTTCAAACTCTTTCCGGCTTACTTCAAGTGTCGATTCGTTTACTTTGACAGCTTCGGCCGAGTAGAGGATCTGTACATACAGTTGGGTGATACTTTCCTCGATCGAGTTTTCGCTTTCGTCCACATTCAGTTCGGCGATGCGGTTGTTCAGCTTCTGTTGTTTGACGGTGTTCCCCCGTTTGCTGCCGTTATACACGGTCCAGTTGGCGTCGATGCCGTAGCTGCCGTTGTACGAGGTTTTGCTTTCGCTTGTCGTGATGTTATCGCCGCTGATGATGGTGCCTCTTGCACTGTTCGGGCGGTTGACGACGCGCTGGCTGATGTTCCCGCTCAAGGAAGGCAGGAAATCCGCCTTGGCTGTCTTTACGTCTTCTTGGGTACTCTCGGCGCTGATGCGATTCCGCTGGATGGTGATGTTATGCTCCAGTGCATAATCGATGCAATCGCGAAGCGTCCATTGTTTGGGTGTGTCTTCCTCCGCATTCATCCCGGTGGGCAGGAGAAGCAGGCAGGAGAGGAGTAGGGAAGAAATCTGTTTCATGATGCTTTCGTTTTGTAACCTGACAATCTTTTTACCTTTTTACGAAAGCAAAACTACAACAGGATGAAAGCCTGCACACTCAGATTAGAAAAAGAGGTGCGTTTCCTCGACAAAGAAGGACTTTCTATCGATGAAAGCCTGACTTGAAATAAGGGTGTTTATCCATAGAAAGTCCTGAATATTGATTGTGGAAGTCCAGGTTTTTTACTCTGAAGGTCCTGACTTCTTGTTACGAAAGTCCTGACTTTTGCGGTAAAATTTACCAATAGAGAACTATCCCGGCGATTCCTGCCAGGATAATCATCAGGATCGGGTTGATCTTGAACTTCCAGGTGAGGATGAACGCAGCCCCGAAGATCAGGAAACTTTTATAGTCGATGAAGTTCTCGCTATTCATCAATAGCAAAGCCGCTGCCGCAATCAGGCCGACCGTAGCCGGACGGAGGCCGTAGAACGCGGCTGCTACATATTTGTTGTTCCTGAATTTGGCAAAGGCGTATGAGATGGCCAGCACTAACAGGAAAGAGGGCAGGCAGACGGCAAATGTCGTCAGGCAGGAGCCAAATACGGCCATCGCGGGCGAATAGCCGGCATTGTGGATGGCTGTATATCCGATATAGGTGGCGCTGTTGATCCCGATCGGCCCGGGGGTCATCTGCGAGATGGCGACGATATCCGTAAATTCCTGTGACGAAATCCATCCGTAGCGGTCCACCACGTCTGCCTGTATCAGGGAGAGCATCGCATAGCCGCCACCGAAACCGAATATCCCGATTTTCAGATATACATAGAATAATTGCAACCAGATCATATCAGTCTTTCTTTATTTTCAGTCCGTAAACAAGTCCTCCTATGATAGCCGCCAGAATAATCCACACAGGAGACAACCCTCCTTGCCAGATCAGCAGTGCGGCAGCGATAGGGATAATCAGCTCTTTGTAACTCATCTTGATCGAACGTGCTGTTGTCAGGCAAGGCACGGCAATCAGGGCGACGACCGCCGGACGCAATCCTTTGAACGCCTTCTCTACCCATATGTTGTCCTGCACGTGTGTAAAGAACAGCGCGATAGCCAGAATGATGAAGAAGGAGGGAAGGATGCTTCCCAAAGCGCAAACAATACCACCTGGCACTTTTTTCAGTTTATATCCTACAAAAATAGAGATGTTCACGGCGAAAATGCCGGGCAAGGACTGGGCTACGGAGAAGAGGTCGATGAAATCTTCCTTCGAAAGCCATCCTTTATCTACCACTTCCCGCTGTATCAGGGGCAGCATTGCATACCCACCCCCGATAGTGAAAGTCCCTATTTTGACGAATGTCAGAAAAAGTGTCCAGTACATAATCCTTTAGAATAAATCTGAATGTGTTCCGGTTGAGGTTAATATCAAAATGAGTTCATCATCGTTTTGCTCCCATATTAATAACCAATCGCCTTTAATATGGCATTCCCAATAGTTAGCATAATTACCACTTAGTTTGTGGGCACGATATTGTTTTGGTAATGTCCCGTTCAATTTGAGTTGCTCTATTACAGTATAGAGGAGGCTAAGTTTTAGTCCCCTCTTCTTACATATTTCCAAGTCCTTTTCAAATCGTTTAGTGATTAGGATCGTGTATGAACTCATAATCCCATCATTTGTTTTAATTCATCCGTAGAAACTTCGCGAACACGCCCGGCTTTGATATCGGCAATGCCTTCATCAAGACTTTTCTGAGTTTTTGTGTGTTTGGTTGTCAGAGTCCATCCGAATTTCTTCGCTATTGTCTTAATGAAAGACAATTCCGAATCCGGCAAAGTAAGTTCTATCGTTTTCATCGTTGTGTCCATCTTTTGTGTTCCTTTCTTTTCGTTGATGAATACAAATATAGGAAGTATTATCGATAATAGGTTTACCGTCCCAATTCTTTTTTGTACCGCTGTTCGTCGTTGATGAGGCGCAAGGCTTCCTGGAAGCTTTCGTTGTCGTCGTTGATGACCTGGAAGTATTCGGCCATATCATACAGGTCGCGTGCGATAAGCGCCTTGATCTGGAGCATGATGAGCGGCTTGGAACGGTTGTATTGCTCTTCGTTGAATTCGATCTTGTCGTCTTTAGCCAGTGTGACCAGTTCTTGCATTATGTCGTCTGTCACGTTGAAGTTCTGTTTGTATTGGGCGAACTTCGGATATTTCTTGTTCAGTTCGGCACGATGGCGGTCCAGATAATTCATGGCGATGCGGTTCACCAGGCCGGCCGCTACGACGTTACGGTGATAGTCCGTGTAGCGCGACGTGTCGACCGGGATAAAGACATCCGGCATGATACCGCCGCCGCCATACACGATGCGTTTCGTCTCCAGCGTATTGTACTTCATCGAATCGGGGAAATGGATGCTATCCGCGCTCATCAGTTCGCCCCGGTTGTAGCGGTCGATCAAGTCATGGTTGTATTGCTCCTGGTTGCCGTTGACATACGGTTTCTGGATAGAACGGCCTGTAGGCGTATAATAGCGGGCAACCGTCAGGCGGATCATCGAGCCGTCAGGCATCGGGATCGGTTTCTGTACCAGCCCTTTTCCGAACGTACGGCGGCCTACGACCACGCCACGGTCCCAATCCTGCACCGCACCGGAAAGGATTTCACTGGCGGATGCGGATGTTTCGTCTACCAGCACAACCAAACGTCCTTCTTCAAACCCTCCGCGGGCCGAAGACTTGGCTTCCTCGCGCGGTTGTTTGTTTCCTTCGGTATAAACGATCAGCTTGTCCTTGCCTAAGAACTCGTCGGCCAGGTCGATCGCGATATTCAGATATCCCCCGCCGTTCCCCTGCAAGTCGAGGATCAGGTTCTTCATTCCCTGTTTCTTCAGTTTCTCCAGTGCTTCCCGGAATTCGTCGGCCGACGAAGCGGCAAAGCGGTTCAGCTTGATGTATCCGGTAGCCTTATCCGCCATGTAAGCGGCATCCAGGCTGTATACCGGAATCTTTCCACGTGTGATCTTGAACTCGATCAGGTCGGGCACTCCGCCGCGCAGGACCTTTACCCGCACTTCCGTATTCTTCGGACCGCGCAGGCGTTTCATCACATCCGTATTCTTCATCTTGACGCCGGCAATCAGCGTGTCGTCCACCATGATGATGCGGTCGCCAGCCATCAGGCCGACCTTTTCCGAAGGCCCGCCGGGAATTACCTGGATCACGTATAAAGTATCCGTCAGCATATTGAACTGGATGCCGATCCCGTCGAAGTTACCTTGCAACGGTTCCGTCATCTCTTTCGTCTCTTCCGGGTCCGTATAGGTAGAGTGAGGGTCCAGCTTTTCCAGCATGCCGACGATGGCGTCCTCCACCAACTTCGTTTCGCTTGTAGAGTCTACATATAGGTTGGAGATGGCATACAGGGCCAACTGGAGCTTGCGGGCATCTATGTTGTTACCGCGCTGTGCCGACATCGAGGCGGCAAATACACTCAATATAAGGAGTGGAAGTAAAATTCGTTTCATTGTTTTTATTTTTTAATAAAGATTTGTCCCTTTCGGCACAAACTGGGAAATATCTTTGCCGTAACGCAGCAACTCCCGCACGATGCTGGAGCTGATATGCGTATGTTCCGGTTCCGTAAAAAGAATAAATGTCTCGATCCCGCTCAGCTTGCGGTTCACATCGGCTATACTCTTTTCATATTCGAAATCGTTCACCGTACGAATACCGCGCAGGATAAACCCGGCATTCATCTGTTGGGCGAAATCGACTGTCAGGGAGTCATACGACATGACCCGTACGCGCGGTTCGTCCTTGTAGAGCTCTTGGATCGCCTCCAGCCGTTTCTCCAGTGAGAAATAGGTTCGCTTCGTGTCGTTGATACCGATCGAAATGATGATCTCGTCCACCAGTTCGAGTCCTCGGCTTACCAACGATTCGTGCCCGATCGTGAAAGGATCGAACGTTCCGGGGAAAAGAGCGATCCTTTTTAATGGACAACTGGCAATTGACAATTGATAATTATCGGTCGATTCCTGTCCCTCCCCTGTTTTTATCGTATTATCCATATTCTCAATTTATTGTCAATTATCAATTGATAACGTCTTCTTCTACAACTAAGTTATCTATGATAAAGTTCTGTCGTTCCATCGTATTCTTGCCCATATAGAACTCCAGCATATCTTTCACAAGGTCCTCTTTCTTCATGGTTACCGGGTCCAGGCGGATATCCTTTCCGATAAAATGCTTGAACTCATCCGGTGAGATCTCTCCCAAACCTTTGAACCGGGTGATCTCGGCGTTTTTTCCGGCGGCAGCGATTGCGTTCACACGCTCTTCTTCGCTGTAGCAATACCAGGTCTTCTGCTTGTTGCGTACACGGAACAGTGGTGTTTGCAGGATATAGACATGGTTCCGCTTGATCAGGTCCGGGAAAAACTGGAGGAAGAAGGTGATCAGCAGTAGGCGGATATGCATACCGTCCACATCGGCATCGGTCGCAATGATCACCTTATTGTAACGTAAGCCTTCCAATCCATCCTCTATGTTCAATGCAGCCTGTAGCAAATTGAATTCTTCGTTTTCGTACACGATCTTCTTCGTCAGTCCGAAACTGTTTAACGGTTTGCCGCGAAGGCTGAAAACCGCTTGCAGGTTCGGATCGCGGCTTTTCGTAATAGAACCGCTTGCCGAGTCTCCCTCGGTAATGAAGATGCAGCTGTCTTCCAGATTGTCGCCTTTCGTGTCGTTTAGGTGGATACGGCAGTCGCGCAGTTTCTTGTTGTGCAGGTTGGCCTTCTTTGCCCGTTCGCGGGCCAGCTTGGTCACACCGGCGATCGCCTTGCGTTCTTTTTCCGATTCCTGGATCTTACGCAGCAGGGCGTCCGATGTCTCTGCGTTCTTGTGCAGGTAGTTGTCCAATTCCTTCTTGATGAAGTCCCCGACAAACTTGCCGACCGAAGGTCCGTCCGGTCCCATGTCTTTCGAGCCTAACTTGGTCTTTGTCTGGCTTTCGAACACCGGTTCTTCCACCTTGATGCTGATGGCTGCTACTACGCCGGCGCGAATGTCCGAGTATTCGAAGTTCTTGTTGTAATATTCCTTTATGACACGTCCCAACGCTTCGCGGAAGGCGGAAAGGTGCGTACCTCCCTGTGTTGTATGTTGGCCGTTGACGAACGAGTAATATTCTTCTCCGTACTGGTTACTGTGGGTAATGACCACTTCTATGTCTTCTCCCTTCAGGTGGACGATCGGATATAAAGGCTCTGTCGTCATGTTCTCGTTCAGCAGGTCCACAAGTCCGTTGCGTGAATGGAACTTCTTGCCGTTGAAGACAATCGTCAGTCCGGAGTTGAGGAACACGTAATTCTTCAGCAGACTCTCGATATATTCGTCTTTATACTGATAATCCTTGAATATCTCTTTGTCCGGGATGAAATAGGTGAGCGTTCCGTTTGCCTCCTCCGTCGGGCAGATCGGGGCTTCCTCCGTGATGACTGCCTTGTTGTATTCTACCCGCTTGCATTCGCCGTCCCGGTAACTGGTGATCAGGAAATAGCTGCTCAACGCATTTACGGCTTTGATTCCGACTCCGTTCAATCCGACCGACTTTTTGAAAGCCTTGCTATCGTACTTTGCTCCGGTATTCATCTTGCTGGAGACATCGACTACCTTGCCCAGCGGAACGCCGCGGCCATAGTCGCGTACGGAGACGGTGCCTTCTTCGACGGTCACTTCTATGGTTTTACCGTAACCCATCATATATTCGTCGATGGAGTTATCCAGCACCTCTTTCAGCAATACATAAATACCGTCATCGGCATAACTACCGTCTCCTAATTTCCCGATATACATACCGGGACGGCGACGGATATGTTCCATCCAGTCAAGCGTCTTGATATCGTCATCGTTGTACGCTGTCGGCTGTTGCATTGTTGAATTTAGTTCGTCCATTTTGAAAATTGAAAATTGAAAGTTGAAAATTGAAAGACTGGGAATAAAAGAATAAAGAATCACTTTCCCCTTTCAACTCTTCCCTTTCAACTGTTTAATGTATGCTCTTCTTGTCTTGTGATGCTCGCGTTTGAAGTAATCCCACTGTGCCTGTACGGCATTGTTCGTTTCCAGTTCCGGATTGCTTTCCGCATAAATAGCTCCGACACTCTTGTAAACAGGTATCAGGTCGTTGAACAGCAATGCGTTCACGCCTTTGCTCTGATATTCCGGCAAGACCCCCGTCAGGTAGAGGTCGATCACTTTCGGCTTGCTCTTCAAAGCCTTCAGCAGATAAATCCAACCGAACGGGAAAAGATGCCCTTTCGCTTTCTGCATAGCCTTGGACAGGTTGGGAAGCGAGATTCCGAAACCGACCACTTCGTCGTCTTCCTCACGGACGATAAGCGTCACCAGGTCGTAGCGAAGCATCGGAATGTACATATTGATGTAGTAGTCGATCTGCTTTTGAGTCAGACGTGCGAAGCCGTATAACGGCGCGTACGACTCGTTTAATGTCCGGAACACCTTCTGCGCGTACGGCATGATCGATTTCGCGTTCTTAAACTTCATAACCTTCAGTCCGTATTTCTTCTTTACGATCTCGCCGATACGCAGATGTTTTTCCGGTACTCCGTCCGGTATATAGATCTTGAACTCATGCCAGTCCTGATCTTTCTCATAGCCGATACGTTCCATATGTTTCGGGTAATAAGGATAATTGTAAATCGCAGCCATCGTCCCGAGTTGGTCGAATCCTTCGATCAGCATCCCTTCATGATCCATATCGGTAAATCCCATCGGCCCTTGCAGCGCCTCCATGCCTTGTCCTACCGCCCATTTTTCTACAGCACCGAACAGGGCATCCACCACTTCGGCATCGTCAATGAAGTCTACGAACCCGAAACGTGCATATTTCTGGTTCCATGTCTCGTTGCTCCGGCGGTTGATCATTCCTGCGATGCGTCCCACAACCTTTCCGTCTTTGTATGCTAAAAAGTAGATCGCATCACACACTTCGAACGCCGGATTCTTCTTTTTATCCAACGTCACCATCTCTTCTTCGATCAGGCCGGGCACATGATACGGGTTGCCTTTATATAATTCGATATTGAACTTTACGAACTTTTTGAGTTCCTTCTTACTGGTAACTTCTTTAATTACTACGCTCATCGGTCATTTAGTTTGAACGGCAAATTTACACAATTAATTCATTTTTAGTGCCGGTTGGCAAGAAGAAAATGTTTTCTCTCCTTGAGCCCATAAAATCTTTGGCGTCTATTTTGCATCGGAATTGAAACGGATCGTAATGGTTTGTCGATGGAATGAAAGGGATTGTGCTTTTATCTCAGTATTGTCCTTTTGTACAAATAACTCGATTTTAAGGTGTGTAATGATTCCAATTTCTTATCTTTGTGGCGTTTTCGTTGTTCCTTGTGTGGGAGTGACGGACTTTTGTGTATCCGAAACTTTATTTGGAAACACTTAATCGTAACTTTTATTTGATTATAAAATCATGAAAATAGCTATCGTCGGGACAGGTTATGTGGGGCTTGTCACCGGTACTTGTTTTGCAGAAATGGGAACCGAAGTTTTCTGCGTCGACGTAAATGCCGAAAAGATCACAAACCTGAAACAAGGTATCATCCCTATCTACGAACCCGGCCTTGAAGAGATGGTTCACCGCAACCAGCAAGCCGGCCGTCTCCATTTCACAACCGATTTGACAGAATGCCTGAACGAGGTCGAAGTCCTCTTCAGCGCCGTAGGTACTCCGCCCGACGAAGATGGCAGTGCCGACCTGAAGTATGTGCTCGAAGTAGCCCGTACCGTCGGTCGCAACATGACCAAACATCTCCTTGTCGTGACGAAGAGCACCGTTCCGGTAGGTACGGCCCGTAAAGTCCGTGAGACGATCCAGGAAGAACTGGATAAACGGGGTTTGCCGCTTGAGTTCGATGTTGCTTCGAATCCTGAATTTCTGAAAGAAGGTGCGGCCATCAAGGATTTTATGAGTCCGGATCGTGTGGTCGTCGGTGTCGAATCCGAACGTGCAAAGGAGCTGATGACTCGTTTGTACCGTCCGTTCCTGTTGAACAACTTCCGTGTGATTTTCATGGATGTACCATCCGCCGAGATGACGAAATATGCGGCCAATGCCATGCTGGCTACCCGTATCAGCTTTATGAACGATATTGCGAACCTGTGTGAGATTGTCGGTGCCGATGTGAATATGGTGCGTAAGGGGATTGGCTCGGATGCCCGTATCGGCAACCGTTTCCTGTATGCCGGTATCGGCTATGGAGGTTCCTGTTTCCCAAAAGATATAAAAGCGTTGATCAAAACAGCCAAGTCGAACGGTTACCGGATGCGTATCCTAGAAGCGGTCGAGGCGGTCAACGAAGAGCAGAAATCCATCTTGTTCCGCAAGTTGGACGATTATTTCAAAGGCGATCTGAAAGGCAAACGGATCGCTATGTGGGGCCTGGCCTTCAAGCCGGAAACCGACGATATGCGCGAAGCCCCTTCTCTGGTCTTGATTGATAAATTATTGGCTTCCGGTTGTGAAGTGTATGTCTACGACCCAGTCTCGATGGAAGAAACCCGTCGTCGTTTGGGAGACACCCTCCATTATGCCAAAGACATCTATGACGCGGTAGTGGATGCTGACGCCCTCTTGCTCGTCACGGAATGGAAAGAATTCCGGATGCCTTCCTGGTCGGCCGTCAAAAAACTGATGGCAACCCCGCTGATCTTGGATGGCCGGAATATTTACGATGTGAAGGAGTTGGAGGAGAATGGCTTTGTTTATCATTGCGTGGGAAGGTAGATAAAAAAATAGCTCGTGAGTTCAGAAGAAATCCCCATATCCGTATGTTTGGAAAAAAGAGTATGATGAGCAGCATTATACAGTGAATGTTGATAATACGAATGGTTTGCCGTATGTATTCCATAATGGAAGGAAGCTTTATTTCAAACGAGATATGCTAGCATTTACCGAAGTGGCATATCGAGGACTTTTGATTGAACAGGATAAACGTTCGGCACATCGATATGTTGATTCTTATGAAGAATTGAAAGGGAAAACATTATTGGATATTGGTGCGGCGGAGGCTATATTCACACTTGATACGATTGAATATATAGATCATGCCTATCTTTTTGAATGTGACGAAAGTTGGATTGAGGCATTGGAAGCTACGTTTGCTCCCTATAAAGAAAAAATAACAATTGTCCGCAAGTATGTGAGTGATGTTAATGATGAGGATAATATCACGTTGGATACATTCTTTCGAGATGAAGGAAAATCTATTGATAATTTATTTTTGAAAATGAATATAGAAGGATATGAGAGGATAGCATTGGAAGGTGCTGTTCATATCTTGGAGCATGGACGACAAATCGGTGGATCAGTTTGTATTTATCATTTGCATGATGATAAAAAGGTTATAGAATCAGAATTGAAAAAATTTAATTTAAAGACAAGTATACAGCCGGGTTATTTGTATTTTGAGAAAGAGATGCGTTCGGCTATTATACGATTTTGGAGTTGATGGCAGAACAGACGCTGAAGGAAAAGACAGCTAAAGGACTCTTTTGGGGAGGACTGAGCAATGGGGTACAACAGGTGTTGAACGCCTTGTTCGGTCTTATTTTAGCTCGTGTTTTGGATGCTTCCGACTATGGCATGGTCGGGATGCTTGCTATCTTTAGTGCCATTGCCTCGACGATTCAGGAAAGCGGGTTTACTGCGGCTCTGACCAACCAGAAGGAAATCAAACATGAAGATTATAATGCTGTATTTTGGTTCAGCTCGTTGACGGGAGTCTTATTTTATTTGATTCTTTTCTTTTGTGCACCGTTGATCGCAGAGTTCTATGATAAACCGGAATTGATCGGTCTTTCCCGAATTGTCTTTTTAGGTTTTTTATTTGGAGGATTTGGAATCGCTTCAAATGCTTATTTGTTTAAGACCTTGATGGTCAAAGAACGGGCAAAAATTGATATAGTTTCGTTGATTTGTTCAGGATTTATAGGGGTTACTTTGGCATTAAACGGTTTTGCTTATTATGGTTTGGCTGTTCAGACGATAACATATATAGGGATTGGTTCATTATTGAAGTTTATTTATGCACCATGGAAACCTACATTTCAAATTGATTTACATCCGCTTAAGTTAATGTTTGGCTTTAGTTCGAAATTGATATTGACGAATATTTTTACACAGATAAGCAATAATATATTTTCTGTAGTATTGGGAAAATTCTATAATCCGCAGCAGTTGGGGTTTTATTCGCAAGGTCAGAAATGGATGGGGATGGGGCAACAACTGATATCTGGAATGATCAATAGTGTAGCTCAGCCAATATTAGTACAAATTGGGAGTGATACGGAACGTCAAAAGAATGTTTTTCGAAAGATGGTTCGTTTCGGAGCATTTGTCTCTTTTCCTTCAATGTTAGGTCTTGCTTTTACGGGCAAAGAATTTATTTGGATACTTTTAGGTGAGAAATGGTTGTCGAGTGTACCTTTTTTACAGTTGTTTTGTATTTGGGGGGCTGTAGGTTATTTATGGATTTTGTATACGAATCTGTTAATTAGTTATGGTAAGTCTGATATTTATTTATATGGTATTGTTTTAACAGGAGTATTACAATTGATTATTGTTGGAGTTATGTTCCCGTTTGGTATATATTCAATGGTTATTGGATATGTAATAGTATATTATGTGAGTTTGTTGTATTGGCATTATTTTGTCAATAAGATTCTGCCGATAACCATATTAGATATTATAAAAGATATAGTTCCTTATATAGGGGCGATATTTGTCTCTTTCTTAAGTGCACATGTTGTCGTTTTGTATATTGAAAATGTTTATATTACTTTTTTCTTGAAAATAATAATAACAATGATCGTTTATTGTTGTATCATGTGGTTTGGCAATTCCTCGATTTTCAAAGAAACCTTGAATTATATAAAAAATGAAGC
>ENA-OPSZ01001128-OPSZ01001128.1-human-gut-metagenome-genome-assembly--contig:-NODE-1128-length-13508-cov-2.625585_pt1 | contig 13508 bp, 12 predicted proteins | sample MGYA00241814_ERZ501919 | MGnify/ENA primary metagenome ERZ501919 (study PRJEB25962, sample SAMEA2042440) | human gut metagenome | biome: human gut; feature: human-associated habitat; material: faeces... | reverse complement strand
ATATGGCTGCTGAGGCATTCGCGGCGGCGGCGGATGCGCTCACTGTCTTCGGTGGGGCGGGAATCGATTACTTTGGATTCCTCGGCTCCGCAATAGGGACACTTCATGTTCTGTTCCTCCTGTCCGGTCTGACCGGGCTGTGTTTTTAGGCTTTGGTCTTGGGCTTGCGCTCACTCCACAGCACCCACGCAGAGGTGGAAACGCACAGCGAAGTGTACACGCCGCTGATCATGCCCATCATCAGCGGGAACGCAAAGGTAAAGATGCTGTCCAGACCATACAGCTTTGCCACGATGCACATAACGCCCAGCGCCATCACCGTGGTAATGGTGGTGATCAGGGTGCGGCGGGCGGACTGGTTCACCGAGTGGTTCACCAGCTCTTCAAAGGATGCCTTTTTACCCATCAGGGTGCGGTTCTCGCGGATACGGTCGTAGACCACAACGGTATCGTTGATGGAGTAGCCAAGGATGGTAAGCATGGCGGCAATGAAGTTGCCATCCAGCGCGGTGCGCAGCAACACGAAGGTGCCAAACACCACCATCAGGTCGTTCACAAGCGCCAGCACTGCCATCATGCCGCCGGTCAGGCCGCCGATGTTCTTGAAGCGCAGGGCGATGTACAGCAGGATCAGCACCAGTGCAAACACCACGGCAACCAGACTCTTCTGCAGGAACTTGGTGCCCATGGCAGCGCTGACGTTGCTTAGCGACAGTTGTTCAAAATTGTTGTCCGGGCAGCTTTCGTTCAGGCTGTCCAGCAGCTTGGCCACCTGCTCGGTAGTCACTGTTTCGGTACCGGGCATCGAGATTTTCAGGGTCTGGCCACCGGTAGCAACATTCTCACCGGTCTGCAGGGTCAGGCCGTTATTCTCCAATGCAGAGGATGCAACCTTCTGCACATCCGACATGGTAAAGCTGCCCTCGTAGCTCAGGGTGATCATGGCACCGCCGGTGAACTCGGTATCCAGATGGACACCCAAAACCACAGCGCACAGCACGATGGCTGCCATCAGGCAGGAGGAGATCGTCAGGAAGCGCTTGCGCAGGCCCACAAAGTCGATGGGCTTCTTCTCGGTTTTTTCCTTGCCGGGCTTTTCTGCACCGTAGAGCCAAGGGTTGCGCAGTGCCTTGATAGATGCCGCACCGCGGATCATCACACGGGTAGCAAACACGCCAAACACAAAGTTCAGCAGCACGCCGGTGAGCAGCGTGTAACCGAAGGCATAAATAGTGCCTGCGGTGGAGGGGCCAAAGGCAAAGAACACAAAGTGGAGTGCCTTTGCAAACATGCTGTCCGAGGGGCCAAAGGCACCCATCAGCACGATGGCCACGATGACGATGGTCACGTTGCCGTCAACAATGGGGGTCAGGCCGCGGGCAAAACCGCTCTTGAGCGCGCCATCCAGGGACTTGCCGTTTTTCAGCTCTTCCTTGATGCGTTCTGCCGTGATAACATTGGCATCCACGCCCATGCCGATGGCAAGGATGATGCCTGCGATGCCGGGCAGAGTCATGGTAAAGCTTTCAAACACCGGGAAGTAGCCGGAAACGAACGCCAGCGTTGCTGCCACCTGACCAGCCAGTGCAATACATGCAAGGAAGCCCGGCAGACGGTACAGCATCGTCATGAACACCACGATCAGTGCAAAGGCGATCAGGCCGGCCAGAACCATGGCGCTTAGGCTGTTCTCGCCCAGACTGGGGCTGACGGTGGAATAGCTGTCCACCGTCAGTGCAAAGGGCAGTGCGCCGGAGTTGATCTGGCGGGCCATCTTGACGACCTGCTCCTGCGTGAAAGGATTGGAAGCCGAGCTTGTAATGATGGCAGAGCCATCGGTAATAGCGGTGTTGACCGTAGCCGTGCTCACGTTTTCATCGTCCAGCCAGATGCTGATGGTGCCGCCCGATGCAGCCAGCTTTGTGGTAGCATCGCCAAATGCCTTGGCACCGTCCTCTGTAAATTTGAGGGAGACGAAATACTCCGAAGCACCGCCATTGCTGACGGGGCCATATTGAGCTGCGGCGCTCTCGATCATGGAGCCGTCCAAAATCAGCTCACCGTCCGCACTGCTTCCCTCGCGGAAGGTCAGATAGGCGGTGGTGCCGATCTCATCGATCGCAGCTTCCGGGTCAAAATCTGTCTCACCGGACTGCCACGGGAACTCCAGGATCAGGCTGTCGGAATTGTTGTCCACATACAGCTCATAGTCGGTCACGTTCAGCGCCACGAGACGGTTCTCAATGACGAGCTGGGCTGCTTCCAGCTGTTCTTCGGTAGCATCGTAGCCATCCGACGGCACAAAGGTGACGTTGACACCGCCCTTGATATCCACACCGAAGCGGATATCCTTTGCACCTTTGATGTAGGTCGTGGTCGTATCGCCGTACTTGGCATACACACCGAAGAACGCAGTATACACAAATACCACGATCAACAGCACTGTGGCGATCAGATGCCATGCTTTGCCTTTTGTTTTCATAAAATTCAGGGAACCTCCAAAAGCAGCAGTTCTTGCAGCTGCCGCCCGTATTCTAGTGCGGACCGCCTGCTCCGGCGGGCCTTATCATTTCCGCAAGGGGGCCGTCGTGCCGGCTTTCTTGCGACAAAACTCCCCTGACGGCCCAGACGGGCCGCACAGAGGAGATAAAATCAAAAAATGTTAGTCTGCCTTGTCAGCCAGCAGTTTTTCTGCCACAGCCAGACGCACACAGATGCACAGCAGTTCGGAAGCGGTTTCCACCTCGTCCAGACTGGGATAGGTGGGCGCAATGCGCAGGTGAGAATCCTCGGGGTCCTTGTGATAGGGATATGCAGAACCGGCGCCGGTCAGGGTCAGGCCCGCATCCTTGCACAGACCCGCCACGCGCTTTGCACAGCCGGGCATCACATACAGGCTGATGAAGTAGCCGCCCTTGGGGTCCGTCCAGTGGGCAATATCCCCGCAGGGGATGAGGTTGTTCTTGAATGCGGTCTTGACGGCATCAAAGCAGGGCACCAGACGACGACGGTGCTTTGCCATGTGGGCCAGCACACCTTCCTTGTTCTTCAGGAAGCGGACGTGGCGCAGCTGGTTCATCTTGTCGTAGCTGATGATCATGACCGAGAAGCGCTTGCAGATATACTTCATGCTGCTCTCGCTGCAGGCAATGGCAGAGACACCTGCGCCCGGGAAGGTGATCTTGCTGGTGGAAGTGAACATGAACACACGGTTTTCGTTGCCGTACTTCTTGCTCTCGTTCAGCAGCACCGGAGTCTCGATGATCTCATCGGTCAGGTGATGGACGATATAGGCTTCATCCCAGAAGATCTTGAAATCAGGCGCAGCGGTCTTCATCTTGGCAAAACGCTCGATGGTCTCATCGCTGTAGGTGTAGCCATCGGGGTTGGAATACTGCGGCACACACCAGATGCCCTTGATGTCAGGATCCTCGGCCACCAGCTTTTCCACAATGTCCATATCCGGGCCATTGGGGGTCATAGGCACGCTGACCAGCTCAAAGCCAAACTCCTCGGTAATAGCAAAGTGACGGTCATAGCCGGGCACCGGGCAGAGGAACTTGCGCTTCTCCACCTGAGACCAGGGGCACGGAGACTCCGGGAAACCGAACACATAGCCGATATTGACGAGGTTATACATCAGCTGCAGGCTGGAGTTGCCGCCCACGAACACTTCCTCCGGCTTTACGCCAAAGACATCCGCAAACAGCACGCGGGCCTCCTGCAGGCCTTCCAGCTCGCCATAGTTGCGGGCATCCGTACCGGCATCGGTGGTATAGTCATTCATCTTCAGCAGGTCCATAGCCAGATCCATCTGGTGAGGGCCGGGCTTGCCGCGGGCCATGTTCAGCTTGAGACCCTTGGCCTGAAATTTTTTATACTCTGCTTCGAGCGCTGCCTTTTCGGCAGTGAGTTCATCACGATTCATTGCAAGATAATTTGCCATTAGAAACACACTCCTTTATCGTACTTCCTGTTACCCATAGCGCCAGAGCGGCATTTTGCGGAGCATTCCTGCCAGGGAGCGTTCCCCATGCCATTCCAGACCTTAATATTATAGTACATTTTGCCCTCGGAAACAAGAATAATAAAGCAAAAAGCCCTGCCAAAAGCAAAAAGCTTTTGAAACAGAGCTTGAATGCCGGGTCTTTGCTCCCCTGCTGTACGCTAAAAGCGTCAGCTCAGAGCGACCTGATTTTTATAGCGCTTGCGCACCGCGCCGTATTCCAGATGTGCTTCGCCGCCTTCCACGGTATCTTCATCCACAGTTACGCGGATGATGGTAGCATCGGTGGGCACCTCGTACATGATGGGCAGCAGAATGCTTTCCATCACGCTGCGCAAGCCGCGGGCACCGGTCTTGCGCTCGATCGTCTTGCGGGCAATGGCGTGGAGTGCTTCGTCAGTGAAGTTCAGTTCCACATTATCCATGCTCAGAAGTTCCTTATACTGCTTCACAAGGCTGTTGCGCGGCTCCTTGAGTACGCGAACCAGAGCGTCCTCGTCCAGATCGTCCAGCACGGTAATGACCGGCAGACGGCCGATCAGTTCCGGGATCAGGCCGAACTTGACCAGATCGTGGGGTTCCACCTTGCGCAGCAGAGCCTTCTCCGCTTCGCTGGAATTATCCTTCAGGCTGCTGCCGAAGCCCAGTGCGGACTTATCGGTGCGGCGCAGGATATACTTATCCAAGCCATCAAATGCACCGCCGCAGATGAACAGGATGTTGGTGGTGTCGATCTGGATGAACTCCTGCTGCGGGTGCTTGCGGCCGCCCTGCGGAGGAACATTGCTCACAGTGCCCTCCAAAATCTTCAGCAGGGCCTGCTGCACGCCCTCACCGCCCACATCGCGGGTGATGGAGGGGTTCTCACTCTTGCGGGTGATCTTGTCGATCTCGTCGATATAGATAATACCGATCTGTGCCTTCTGCACATCAAAATCCGCTGCTTGGATCAACTTGAGCAGAATGTTCTCCACATCCTCGCCCACATAACCGGCTTCGGTCAGGGTGGTGGCATCGGCAATGGCGAAGGGAACGCCCAGCATTTTTGCCAGAGTCTGTGCCAGCAGGGTCTTGCCCACGCCGGAAGGACCCAGCAGCAGCACGTTGGACTTCTGCAGCTCCACATCGCTGCCCTTGCCGCTGAGGATGCGCTTGTAGTGGTTGTAGACCGAGACGGCCAGCACACGCTTTGCCTCGTCCTGACCGATCACATACTGATCCAGACCTTCCTTGATCTCGGCCGGGGTCAGGATGTTGATATCCAGATCGTCCGCAGGCTGGATGTGTGCACGGTTTGCACCGCGGGCCGGTCGGGCGCTTTTGGGCTGATCCGGCTTGTCGGAAAGCAGGTCGTGGCACAGGCCGATGCATTCGCTGCAGATATTGACACCGGGGCCGATGATCATACGCTCCACTTCGTCCTGATGCTTTCCGCAGAAGCTGCAGACCAGATCCTTTTCGTTTTTGTCTCTGCCGGAATTGTTATTTGCCATAGCTGTTTTTCCTTATCCTGGGTAAATTAAATGTCGGCGGCTCAGCGGTGGGCAATGACCTCATCGATCAGGCCGTATTCCTTTGCCTGCAGTGCGGACATATAGTTGTCGCGCTCGGTATCCAGCTGGATCTTTTCCAGCGGCTGGCCGGTGTACTCGCTGAGCATGCGGTTCATCTTATCGCGGATATACACCATGTGCTCGGCATGGATCTTGATATCGGTGGTCTGGCCGGAAAGGCCGCCGCCCTGCCCGCCGATCAGCGGCTGATGGATCAGAATTTCCGAGTTGGGCAGTGCAAAACGCTTCCCCTTGGTGCCGCTTGCCAGCAGGAAGGCACCCATGGAAGCTGCCATGCCCATGCAGATGGTGGAAACATCGCACTTGATATACTGCATGGTATCGTGGATGGCCATGCCGGCGCTGATGGAGCCGCCGGGGCTGTTGATATACAGGCTGATGTCCTTGTCCGGGTCCTGCCCTTCCAGATACAGCAGCTGTGCCACAACAAGGCTGGCGGAGGTATCGTTGACATCCTCGCTCAGAACGATGATGCGATCGTTCAAAAGACGGGAGAAAATATCATAGGAACGCTCGCCATGGGACGACTGTTCCACAACGTAAGGAACAAAACTCATAAAGTTCGCCTCCTGAAATGGAATATAGTATTTGCAAAATTGACCGATACGGTTTCCCTGCCGGTTCTGCCGTATCGGTCAATTTTTACAACCTTTGATTGAAACCGTGCAGCATACTGCCCGCTTCAAAGGAACACAGGAGCTGATTACTCAGCGTCTGCAGCCTTCTCTTTCTCAGCAGCCTTCTCCACGATGTTTGCGTGGCTCTTGATGAAGTCGATGGCCTTGTTGATGGCCAGATCCTTCTTCAGGTCGTCAACATTGACCAGCTCACGAACCTTGTCCTCTTCCATCTTGTACTGGTCAGCGATGCGCTTGATCTCAGCGGAAACTTCCTCCTCGGAAGCCTCGATGTTCTCAGCAGCAGCAACAGCCTCCAGAGCCAGACGGATCTTGACCTGCTTCTCAGCCTGCGGCATGAAGGAAGCGCGGAACTGCTCCATAGTCTGGCCCATATACTTCAGGTAGTCCTCGAGGCGCAGGCCCTGCTGCTCCACGCGGAATGCGAAGTCATTGACCATCTCGTCCATGCGGGCATCATACATTGCCTGGGGGATCTCACCCTCCATGCTCTCGATGACCTGATCCACCAGAGCGTTCTCAACAGCCAGATCGTCCTGCTTGTCCAGCTGCTCCTGATTGTTCTTGCGGATGGAAGCCTTGAACTCGTCCAGAGTGTCGTACTCAGAGCAATCCTTAGCCAGCTCGTCATCCAGAGCAGGCAGCTCCTTGTACTTCACTTCGTGCAGCTTGATCTTGAACACAGCAGCCTTGCCAGCCAGTTCGGCAGCCTGATACTCGGTGGGGAAGGTAACGTTCACGTCGAACTCTTCGCCAGCGGAGTGGCCCACGATCTGATCCTCAAAGCCGGGGATGAAGCTGCCGCTGCCCAGAGTCAGGCTGTAGTGCTCAGCCTTGCCGCCCTCGAAAGCCACGCCATCGACGAAGCCCTCGAAGTCGATATCAGCGATGTCGCCGTTCTCAGCAGCGCCCTCACGGGTCAGCTCACGGGCATTGCGCTCCTGCACACGCTTCAGCTCAGCTTCAACAGCCTCGTCAGAAACAGTATGGACAGTCTTTTCAACCGTCAGACCATTGTAGCTGCCAACCTTGACTTCGGGCTTGACAGCGACCTTGACGGTCAGGGTGACACCGTTGGTCTCATCAGCAGAGTCAACAGTGACCTCCGGACGGCCGACCGGCTCAACGCCAGCTTCCTTGACAGCAGCCTCGAAAGCCTCGGGGAACAGCTCATTGATGGCATCATAGGTAAAGACATCAGCGCCGTACATCTTCTCGATCAGAGCGCGGGGAGCCTTGCCCTTACGGAAGCCGGGAACAGCGTACTTCTTGCCTTCCTTCTTGAAAACATCGGCAACAGCCTTCTTGAAAGCCTCTGCGTCGATGGAGAACTGCAGTTCTGCCATGCTCTTCTCGAGCTTTTCACACTTGATGAAATTCATTTGTTTTTCCTCCACTCAAAAATTCTATTGCGCAGGGCAGGACGTTTTTGCCCTTTGCAACCGCGCACTGCGTCCTGGATGAACTTGCTTTTGCAATATGCGGGGACGCGCGCGCTCAATTGGGTGCAACAATCGCGTCAAAAACTATTATAGCACGCTCCTGACACAATTGCCAGCCCAAATTGTTAATTTTTATTGGTTTTAACGGTTCAATTGATGCGGTACGGGCAAAAACGCAACCCATCGGCACTGACCAGCTTGTAGTGGATGCCATCCACATCGCCCTGCACCGCATAGCGGATGGCATTGCCGTGCAGATGGCCATAGTAGCAGGTCCTGATGCTGTATTCCTTTAAGGTGGCCACGATCTCCGGCGCACTGGTGCCGGTATACACCGGCGGATAGTGCAGGAACACCAGCTTTTCCAGCCCGGGTTCGGCGGCATCCAGACTCATGCGCAGCCGTCCGATCTCGCGGTTCATCACCTTTTCGTCGTGGGCCTCGCCTGCATCAAACAGCCAGCCGCGGGTACCGCACAGTGCATACCCCTCTACACTGTAGGAGTTGTTGTGCAGAATGTGCAGGGTATCAAAGCCTTCTGCTTTGAGGTAGGCATTCATCTTGTTCACGGTAGACCACCAGTAATCGTGGTTGCCCTTCATGATGATCTTCTGCCCGGGCAGGTTCTGCAGAAATTCAAAATCCTTACGGGTATCGGTCAGGCGCATGGCCCAGCTGATATCGCCCGCCAATACAATGGTATCCTCTGGTTTGATGAGCTTGCGCCAGTTTTTCTCAAGGCGCTCCACATAATCATTCCAGCCGGGAAAAATATCCATCGGCTTGGAAGCGCCCAGAGAAAGGTGGGTATCGCCAAGCACAAAAAGTGCCATGTTTTTACTCCTGTTCTAAATGCAGCAGGATGTGTTATTCCTGATAGCCCAGCGCCACCTCGGCGATCTGTGCAGGATCGATCACGGTGTTAAAGCGCTCCGGCTTCTGGCGCAGCGCGGCAAGGCTTGCCGGTGCGGTATGCGCAGAGACTGCTTCCAGCTGCTGCATTGCTTCAAAATCATTTTCCGGGGCGGTACGGCCCAGTGCTTCCAGCACACTGCGCGGGAACTTGAAGGGAGACGCGGTGGACAGCACCACCATGGGCACGCCCTCGCGCTTTTTCTGCGCTGCCACATGGAACGCAACGGCGGTGTGGGTATCACACAGGTAATTATCCTTCTCGTAGCGGACACGGATCTCCCCTGCCACTTCTTCCTCACTGCTCCAGCCGCAGGAGAAGTTCTCCTGAATGGCAGCCAGCGTCTCCGGATCACCGGCGTCACGAAGCGGTTGGCGCACCATGAGGCGCCGAAAAACGCCGCTCCCACGCTGATCACGCCGGCAAGGCTCTTCATCAGGCCCGCCACCTCGGCATCACTGCCGGTGACATGGTACAGAAGGCGCTCGAGGTTCGAGGACACCAGAATGTCCATGCTGGGCGAGGTGGTCTTGAAGAACTCCCGCTTTGCGGTGTAAGTGCCGGTGGTGAGGAAATCGGTCAGCACGTTGTTCTCATTGGAAGCGCAGACCAGCTTGCCCACGGGCAGGCCCATGCGCTTTGCATAGTAGCCTGCCAGAATGTCGCCGAAGTTGCCGGTGGGTACGCAGAAGTCCACCTCATCGCCGAAGGTGATCCTGCCCGCCTTGAGCAGCTGGGCATAGGCGGCAAAGTAATAGACGATCTGCGGCACCAGACGGCCCCAGTTGATGGAGTTGGCGCTGGACAGGCGGATGTTCCGCTTGGCAAGCTCTGCTGCAATGGCAGTGTCACCAAAGACCTTCTTCACACCGGTCTGTGCATCATCAAAGTTGCCGCGCACAGCGTACACTGCCACGTTGGAACCCTCCTGCGTTGCCATCTGCAGGCGCTGGATCTCGCTGGTGCCGCCCGTGGGATAGAACACTGCGATCTCCACGCCCGGGATATCATGGTAGCCGTCCAGAGCTGCCTTGCCGGTATCGCCGCTGGTCGCCACAAGGATCAGGGTCTTTTCCGTGCGGCCCAGATTCTTTTTGGCTTCCACCAGAAGCTTCGGCATCAGCTGCAGAGCATAATCCTTGAATGCACAGGTAGGGCCATGCCACAGCTCTAAGGCATAGGTGTCCCCTTCCACCGGGGCAAGATAGCCTGCCTTGCCGCCAAAGGCCTCTCCGTAGGTCTTGTGGGCAGCTTCGGTCAGGAAATCCTGCGAGTAGTCGGTCAGATACTCTTTGATGACGGCAGCTGCCATGGCCGGGTAGTCCAGCTCACACAGTGCCTTCACATCCACCTGCGGAAAGCTTTCCGGTACAAACAGACCGCCCTCATTGGACAGGCCCTGTGCGATCGCTTCCGAGGAAGTCACTTTGCGGTTTTGGTCTCTGGTACTAAAAAACTGCATTGTTGTTGCTCCTTTTTCGCCGTAGAACGTGCAAAGCACGCTCTTCTGCTGTAGCAGAGAAGCCCTCTGCCCGTACATTTTCCCACCGGGGCCGTTGCTTTACGTGAGGAAAGCGCCCCTTATAATATGTACCATCCAGCGCCCGCTGTCAAGAGGGAACACTTCTGCCACGTCAAATCGTACCGGTGCATCGCTCAGGCCGTTCTGCTGCAGATAATACTGTGCTGCACGGATCAGGCGGCGCTGTTTGGGCCGGTCCACCGCTTCTGCCGGGCTGGCCAGAGAGCCTTCCGCACGGGTCTTGACCTCACAGATGACAATGGTCCCATCCGGCTCCTGCACCACAACATCCAGCTCACCCATCCGGGTATGGAAGTTGTGTGCCAGCAGCCTGCAGCCCTGCTTCTGATACCAGCGGGCCGCAGCAGCTTCTCCCCTGCGCCCTGTCTCGGCGCGGTTCACTTTCCGTTCTCCGGCCAGTAGCCCTGCTTTTTGAGGAAGCTGCGGCGGTAGAACGGCTGGATGCCGTACTGGGCGATCAGCTCATAATGGAGCTTGGTCGGGTAGCCCTTGTGCTTTGCCAGCTGATACTGCGGATACTGTCTGTCCAGTTCCAGCATATAGCGGTCACGGCTGACCTTGGCAAGGACGGATGCTGCGCCGATGCTGGCACTGGTGGCATCGCCCTTGACCACCGGCTGTGCCGGGACCAGCAGCCCTGCCGGGGTGCGGTTTCCATCCACGAGAACAAGGTTCGGCACGATGTCCAGCTCTTCCACAGCCTGCTTCATGCCGCCCATGGTGGCGTTGAGGATGTTGTCCCGGTCAATGATCTCCGGCCCCACAAAAACAATTTTGTAGGCCAACGCCTTTTCAATGATCTCATCAAACAGAGCTTCCCGCTTTTTCTCAGTAAGCTTTTTGGAGTCGTTGATGCCAAAGACCGGATTCTCCGGGTCCAGAATACAGGCCGCTACGCACACCGGGCCGCACAGAGGGCCGCGTCCGGCTTCGTCCACGCCTGCAAAGCAGCCATACTGACTGCGTACAGCGGCATCGTACTCATACAACGGAGCCGAGATCCCCTCGTCGGAACGGCGCTTCATTCGTCATCCTCCTCGGCAAAATCAGCCAGATCATCCCGCTGCGGCGGACGCTCCAGCGAGATGCGGCCCCACTTGCAGGCGCGGAACTCGTCCACCAGCATAATGGCGCAGCGCTCGGTGTTCACCTCGCCGCCGCGCACCAGCAGACCGCGCTTGCGGCCGATGGCTTCCATCAGCTCGTAGGGCGGCAGGGCCAGCGTTTCGGCATCCAGCTTGTAGCGCTGGGCCACAAGGTCGGGGTAGTTGCGGCGCACCTCGTCCAGCAGGTTCATGGCCAGCTCTTCCACATCCAGAATATCATCCTTGATGGAGCCGATAAAGGCCAGATTGGACGCAATGGTCTTGGAGTCAAACTTCTTCCACAGTACGCCGGGCATATCCAGCAGGTCAAATTTGTCGGTGCTGACCCACTGTTTGCCCTTGGTTACGCCCGGGCGGTCTGCCGCCTTGGCGCGGGCAGAGCCTGCAAAGGTGTTGATGAAGGTGGATTTGCCCACATTGGGGATGCCGCACAGCATCACCTGTGTTTTGGCACCGCCCATGCCGCGGTTCTGGCGGCGTTCCAGCAGGCCCGCCAGTTCTTTTTCAATGGCAGCCTTTACCGCATTGGCACCGCCCTTCTGCTTGGCGCTGATGGCCACACAGCCGGCATCTGCCGCACGGAAATACTTGATCCACTCTTCCGTTACAGCCGGGTCTGCCAGATCGGCCTTGTTCAGCGCGTATAGTTTCGGCTTGCGGGCCGTGATGCGCTCGATCTCCGGGTTCAGGCTGGAGAGCGGGATGCGGGCATCCAGCAGCACAAGGCTTGCATCCACATGCTGGATCTCCTGCTCCATCATGCGCAGAGTCTTGGTCATGTGGCCCGGGAACCACTGAATATTGTACTGGTTTGCAAAGCGGGTATCCATTTCGTTCATTTTACCACCCCAAAATCTGTAAAGGGCATAAAGCACACAAGCACCTTGCCCAGAATATCCCGTTCGTCGATGCAGCCCACATAGGTGGAGCGGCTGTCCAGCGACTGGTTGCGGTTGTCACCCATCACGAACACCGTGCCCTCCGGCACTGTGTACGGGAACTGCACATCGTAGCCAAGATAGGTAGGCTCTGCAATGTAGTCCTCCTGCAAGACCTCACCGTTCACCATGACCACACCGGAATCGTAATCAATGCTGATGGTATCTCCGCCCTTGGCGATGACACGCTTGACCAGCGGTTTACCGTAGGAGGTATAGCTGTCCACAATGACCACGTCACCACGCTGCGGGGTATAGCCTGCTCCCCACACGATGAGCTTATCACCGTTCACCAGTGTGGGCACCATGGAGCTGCCGTCCACCTGAATGATGCGGAAGAAAAACGAAAAGATCAGCACCAGCACCAGCGCTGCCGAGATCAATGCCTCGTACCATTCCAGCAGGTTCTGCCCGCGCACGGGCTTTGTCTGTTCCTGTTTTTCCATATCCGGTACACCTCACCTTCTGGTTTTACACTGCTGACCCGATTATACCGCAACCGACAGGCTCTTCGCAAGAACGGTGCCTGCAAAAAGCCGCATTTTTCCGAAATTTTGATAAAGAAAAAAGGGACAACAAGGTTGTCCCTTTTCTCCCGTTTCAAATCGGGGATGATCAAATATCGCTCTTGACCTTGGCAGCCTTGCCCGTACGGCCACGCAGGTAGAACAGCTTTGCGCGGCGGACCTTGCCCTTGCGGACAACGGTGACCTTCTCAACGAAGGGGCTGTTGATGGGGAAGACACGCTCGATGCCAACACCGTAAGCAACGCGGCGAACGGTAAAGGTCTCAGCAACGCCGCCGTGCTTCTTTGCGATCACAGTGCCCTCAAAGGCCTGAATGCGCTCACGGTCGCCTTCCTTGATACGAACATCAACGCGGACGGTATCGCCAACGTTGAACTGGGGCTTTTCAGCCTTGATGCTGCCTTCAGAAATAATCTTCAGTGCGTCCATTCTTGAATCCTCCATTTGTTTTTAGACGTTCATACACGGCACTTTGCCGTCAGAGGACCGCCCGTTTAATGATATTGTCATTAACCCCGCTGTGGTCTCAGCGGACACTAACGCCTAAATAGGATATCACAAAACCTGCGTGAATGCAAGCGTTCTGACCAAAATAAATGCAAAAATTTTCTGTTTTGCCCAACAGACAGTCTTTCACGCTCCGATCAGACAAACAGCTGCTTATCTGCCGTCAAAAACTTTTTTCGCAGGATATTGGCGCTGACGGCAGGCAGGCCGAATTTTTCTTCCAGAAAGCCGGTGAGCAGCGAGGGGTTCAGGTTCAGCTCCTGCGCAGCGGGCAGGCACAGCTCAATGTGCACGCTGTCCCCTTCTGTGGTGT
>ENA-OPSZ01001123-OPSZ01001123.1-human-gut-metagenome-genome-assembly--contig:-NODE-1123-length-13575-cov-3.026923_pt1 | contig 13575 bp, 6 predicted proteins | sample MGYA00241814_ERZ501919 | MGnify/ENA primary metagenome ERZ501919 (study PRJEB25962, sample SAMEA2042440) | human gut metagenome | biome: human gut; feature: human-associated habitat; material: faeces... | reverse complement strand
ACGACTCATAAATCTACCCTTAATCGTGTATTGGATGATAGTTGCGGATTTTAGGGCAAAGAAAAAAGCTCAAAAAGATGAGGAATTCCAAAAACAATGGGATTCTTGGACTGAAGAGCAGCGTCAGGAGTGGTTGGATAAGGAAGCCGAGCGCATTGCCCGCCGTGAACAAGCTAAAAAAGACCGTGAAGAGTTTCGTAAGCGTATCACCAACATACGTGGAATAGCCCTACGTATTCCACTATTGATGTATGGTGGAGCAGATGCAGGCGATACAAAAGAAGATATCACAGTAGATAACTTTACACGCAAAATTTCTAATGACTCATGGTATGAGTTTATGCCGAAAGGTATTTCGAAAGCAGACTTCAACAAAATAAAGAAATGCTTTAATGCCACTCGTTTTGAAGAAGCAGGAAAGAAATATCGTGCCTTAACCCGTGAGGCCGACTTTATGCATGTGGACGAGCGTATCCGTCAGATAACGGAAATTTTCTCCTATTTCCGTAACCCAGATAAGGAAACCGTCCTTACTCCATGGCGTGTAGTCAACATGCACATGAGTGATACCATTGGCGGTTGGTGTTTCTATGACGAGACGTTTGATGAAAAGACAGGACAACTGGACACCCCACGTTATGTAGACCAGGGCGATGTAACCCGTCAGCTTTTCGATAACGTGGATTTGGCAGGCGAAGTACAGACCAAAATATTGGAAATCAACTCCAAGACAGGTCTCTACCCTCTTTACATCACCTATTCACTTTATCGTCGCCGGTTGGATGAATATATCAAAGCGGAATGCATTGATAGAGAAAGCGTCAGTGTGCAGGAAGAACAAGTGGTATGGGACGACATAGTGAAAGACAATATCTATGTCATATGTAACACTCCCATGGCTGTAGGTATCACACGTCGCACCCTCTTCGGCTTCCGTGATGTAGAGAGAAAAGCTAATATAAAAAATGAAGAATTAATCAAACGTGCTTCCAATGACCAGGAAGGTCTTGTTAAAGAATTGAAGACTGTTGGTTTTTGGAAGGACAATACAAGTAAAGAAGAAATGAAATTTAATGCAGTGGTGGGAAATCCGCCATATCAAGAAAAAAAATCATCAGAAAAAACAATAAATAATGGAGCTTTTGCATCTGCATTATATCCTGCATTCATTGATTTAGCAATTAACATGAATCCGTCATATATTTCATTAATTACACCAAGTAGATGGATGACAAGAGTTGGGCAAGGAATCACAGATGCATGGGTAGATAAAATGCTTAAGGGTAATCATTTTATAAAAATGCATGATTACCTTGATGCTAACGTATGTTTTCCAAATGTAGAAATTAAAGGAGGAGTAAATTACTTTTTACTTCAACTTTCTTATGTTGGAGAGTGTAATTACACCTTATACCAAAATGACGTTGATGTAACATTAAATACATATTTAGATCCATTAGATTCTGGTGTCGTGATACGTGATTCTATGGCACTAAAGATTGTTGGTAAAGTTACGATTATTGAAGGCAATTATTTTAAAAATAAGTCATTTATTTCAATGGTCAGTCCTAAACATTATTTTGATAAAGGAGATTTACTTAATTCAAATTGGACTGGATATTCTAAAATTAAAGATGATGTTCATAATATAAAATTCTATGTTAATAAAAGATTAGACCCTAAAGGATATGGCTGGATCGCATTGAATGATGTACCTAAATGTCAATCAGCAGTTTCTATAAATAAGGTTTATATTCCTAAATCTGGAGGTTCTGGTACAGACGCATTCGTTTTAGGAATTCCTTTTTTGGGAGAAGCAAATAGTGCATGTTCTTACACATATTTAGTTATTGGATATGATGCTGAAAAACATAATTTCTCTGAAGAGCAATTATGTTTTTCAGCATCAATATAATTTCTTATATTAAAACAAAATTCTTTAGGTACATGGTCTCTATTAAGAAGAAAACGCAGGATAATCCTCGCGACGTTTTTCAATTTGTTCCATTACAAGATTTTAATAAATCATGGACAGATGAAGAACTTTATAACAAATATGGATTAGATATTTTTGAACGCGAATATATAGAATCAATGATTAAACCCATGGAATAATGCCCCAAAAACTTTATACATCCATCCCAAAGAATTACCCTATATGCCAGCATAGTGACTGCCCCATGGCAGCCACATGCTTGCGTCAGCTATCATATACCGAATTATTGGAAAATGAAGAATACATTCATTTGATAAGCCCCAACAAATGTAGCAAAGACGTTACTTGTAAATACTATCGTGATAATCAGCCTATCATGTACGCACGTGGATTCACAAACTTTCAGAAACGAATGTTTCCTGACCAGTATCAGAAATTCATGAATCAGCTGATTGCCACATTCGGCCGAAACCCATATTTCGAACGCAGAAAAGGAGAAACTGCTCTATCCCCCAAAGAACAAGCAATAGTCCTCAAAGCATTAAAACAAGCAGGAGTAACCGAAGAAATGAAATTCGACAAATACGAAGAGAATTTAAACTGGTATGACTGACTCAGTACTTGCATTAAAGTACCGCAGTATTTTAATGTAAGTATCAGAATATTTTGGTATGAGTATTATAGTACTTTAACAAAAGTACTGACAAGATATAATAATTAATAGAACACAGATGGCAAAGAAACAGACTATACCCACTTCTGAATCGATTCGCAATGCCTATATACAGGAATTGCAGAAACGTAGGACTGATGCAGAATCTTTTGTGTCTTTCAGCGAAGTAGAACTGGTAGCATTTATCCGTAAGTACGAGTCGGCTAACTTTTCTACTATTTACGAGTGCCTTGATCACAACTTCTATGACCGTGTACGGTACCGTATTGCAATCAACCGGGAAATGGCAGCTATGGACGAGGAAGCGGAACTGATGTATTCAGTCCATCTGAGGACTTACTCTCAATTTCTTGAATCAAAAGCATTCAAAAACTTATTTAAACACAAAATAAATATGGAGGGCAACCGCAAGATGTCAAAGTCGAAGCCTAAGTCTGAAATGTCTAAATTCCGAAATGAATCTGAAGGTGAACGAAAGCATATTACCAAAGAAATGGATGTGATACGTCGAAACCCTCAGCTCCGTCAACAGTGCATCGACCGTTATGGCTATCAGTGCCAGTGTTGTGGTATGGACTTTGCCGAGATGTATGGAGAAGCACTTGGGGCAAACTTTATAGAAGTACACCACCTAAAGCCAATTTCTACTTTTGAAACTGAAGGAATTCCTGAGAATTTCGTAGAAAATCTTGTACCTTTGTGTTCTAACTGCCACTCCATGATTCATCACATTGAACATAGCGAACATCCACTCCGCGACTTGCGTGAAGCATACAAGGGGGCAAAGAAAGAATTGAGAATTTTAAAAGAAGACTGAGTGAGCAACTCATGAATAATATATATGTAAAATAGATCATGATATTCTATAAAAAGACTATACAAAATTAGAAAATAAAAAACATCGAAGAAGTAAAACATTTAAAACCTTAGCCATATGACTTTTACTCAAAAGATAATAAATTATTTAGCCGGCTATGATATTTCAAAAAAGATAGAACAATTATATCAAGCTATAAGAGAAAAAGACGACACCATCCACCAACTGGAAGAAACTAGTAAAAATATAAAGAATAAAAATCAAGCAATTCTTATACAACTGAATGAGATAGAAAATGAAATCACTAAGTACAAGGAAGAAAATACTAGATTAGAGTCAGACAAAGAGTTACAAAGTTCTCAAATCTGTATTTTAAAGAATGATTTACAAAATTATAAAGACAAACTATCTCAGGAGAAAAGCAAAAACATTGAAACTATAGAAAAACTCACTGATGCTATCAATAAGTGCAATCTATTAGAAAAAAATATTGCTGAATATAAAGTCAATAATAACGAACTGCAATCTGATGTCAATCAGTTAAATGACCATATAACAAGATTGAAAAATGAAAATTCGGCTCTATCAGCATCTGTATATACTAAAGAAAATGAAGTGCATGAGCTAACTCAGAAAGGCAATGAGCTATCAGAATCTTTTTGTTTGCTACAGAAAAAGTTACAAGCTGTATCTGACGAAATGCAGGATATAAAAAATAAGAACAATACATTAGAATTAAATTGCGAAAAGCACATCGAAAGGAATAATCAACTTGAAGATGAAAACAAAGAATTACAGAAACAAATTAATGAGCTGAATTCAAAGCATGAAGAATCTCGAAATATAAGCCATTCTGATGAAGAAATAAGAGACCTGGAAAGACAAATCCAAACAAACGAAGAAGCGATTTCATCTTTAAATCAGACATTAGCCGTTAAAGAAGATGAATTAAGGAGAATAAAAGATGAGAAAAAGCATCTGGAAAAAGCGTTAGAAGACGAAAGGCTTAAGATAATGTCGCAGAGTACAAAAATCTCTACATACAATAATCTTAACAATATATTATATGAGGAGAATAAACAACTGAAAAATAGAATTGATACACTAGAAAATAGAATTAAAAATGGAAATATATATGTCAAAGAAGATTCAGTCCAAAAAGAATCATTATTAGATCAAGATTTACCTGTCAACTCAAGAATCAGTCAGGAAGATATGAATAAATCTATCTCCGTTGAAGACAAGCCCGAAAAAGTACCTGTACATAAAAGTTCCAAGTCTACAACAAGCAAAGAAACAGCAGCTCTTCAACTAAGTGATGGAAATATAGTGGACTTTCCTGAGATTACAAATGATTCGGACGATACCACCTCAAGGTCAATAAAATTTGTTTACAACGACAAGGATGAAATAATAGAGGCAGACAGTTTCTTTCAGAATAGTAGTGCAGAAGAAATTGCACATGTAAGCAGAATGTTGTCAGAAGCAGACATTAAAAATGGCAAGTCCTGGACTTGTGGAATATGTAGATCTAGAGTAAAGATTGCACACAGAAGATATAAGAGTAACAAAGAATCTTTGTTCTTCATGCATGCGCATAAAAACGTAAACTGTCCGTGGACAATCTTGGCCGACAGGTCTAACAATTTTCATGATGAAGGAATAGACATAGAAGAACTAACAGAGGAGGAGATTAAAACAGCTTTAAGCTCAGATATAAATGTACTCCGTAGAGATTTAAAACTGAAAATCGTGTCTTTACTGAATTCAGAGAAGAGTAAAGCTATGGGGGTAACTGATGTGAATATGGACAAAATCTTACGCAGCAATTTCCCGTATATGAAATGGAGACGACCTGACATATCTTTTAATTTGAAGGAGAAAAAAGTTGTTATAGAACTTCAAAATAAAAATATAGATCTGGACACTATTGTAGACAAAGATATATTCTATAGAATCAATAATGTTCATGTTATATGGATTTTCGGTAATGGAAACGAAAGCGAATATGATTATATAAATCTTTTCAACTATAAAAACACTCTCTTTGCTAATCACAGAAATGTGTTTGTGCTGGACAAACAGGCCATGGATGAGTCTTTTTCCAGAGATGAACTTTTATTAAAGTGTAACTGGCTGGATGAGAATAATAAGTGGAAGTTTACACTTGAAAACTCTAATACCAATGGTAAACTTATCATATTAGAGGAATTGACATTTGATGATGAATTTTACAAGCCATATTATTATGATGCTAATGGACCCTATTTTAATAAACATCCTGAGGCATATTCTGAATATATGGATAAACTTATCAGTAAGGACGAACTAAAAAAATCTATTGAAGAGAAATGGATAAACAGTTCTCTTTATCAGGATGCTTTAACCGAGATGAGAAAGTCGGGTAAATATGCCGAGATTTCAAAGTATGGCGATTTGTGGGGTTTCCGCTTCAATACTAAATCATTGATAAATCCGATATTCACCAGCGAGCCTAAATTACAGGATAACAGGTTCTATAAAGTAACATTGAATAAGAAATTGGGTATCGTAGATAAATATGGTATGAAGATTATTGATTGGGAGAATAATTTTGACTACGATGATATTTACTATGATGATATAAATAACTGCATTATATTTACAAAGGATAACAAAATAGGTGTAGCTGATAAATTAGGAAATGAGATAGTTCCTGCAATCTATGAATCTATAGAACCATGGGACAAGGGTATATTTAAAATTCAAAAAGACAACAGATATGGACTTATTGACCTGAATAACAATATCATTACAGATATAAAATACAATAAAATAGGAAAACTTGAATCAGGCTGTGCCAAAGTAACTATTACCCACCCTACTCAATCGTGGAGGCAACTAGAAAACTACATTGACCAAAAAGGTAAATTGATTTCAAAGTATTCTGACTTGAATGATGAGTATTGTCTGGTTCAAGAGTTCGGCCTTTTTGGTGTCTGCGATAAACAGAGAAATTCTAAAATTCCATGTATATACGATTTGATACAATTATGGGGAGATGATTTTGTAAGGGTGAAGAGTAATGGTAAATGGGGTGTTATAAAAATATCAGACAACTCCATTCACTTACCTATAAAATACGATAGTATAGGAAATCTTGTTCAGGGCGTTGCCAATGTTACCTTTGTTGGGACTAAAAGCTGTATAAACATCAAAGGTGAAGAAATTGTTGAAAAAAGCATTGATCTACAGAATTCACTGGTCAAGACTCTTAAATCCGGTAAATGGGGAATTGAAGACAACAATGGTAATGAAATAGTAGCTCACATGTACGACGAAATTGGTTCTTTCAGAAGGCGTTTAATCGGTATAATTAATAATCGTGTTGTAAAACTGGATGCCTACTACGATTATCCTATACCAATGGTAGGCAAACTGATGAATGAGGAAAATAATAAGTACATGATAAATATCGCAGGAGTTAGCAGTTACATATCTATCAGACAACTGATGAATATGAACTTAAACAGAACCGATGTGTTTAATAATAATGATATCTGCGATAAACTAGGCTTTATGAATATTAATTTTATTAATAAACGATATGAGCTTAGATATATTAGCAAAAGAAACAGTTCAAAGCTTTTGAGTTTTGGTGACAGAGATTCAAATTTCACTATAGGTGAAATTATAGAAGGCAAAATATTCAACATAAAAAAAACAAGAAAGAAATCTGGAGATTATAGAACCGTAAGTGTTTCGGTTAAATTTCCAGATGAACGAATTACAGTAGTAAAAGCAAATAACTTCAATACCTCAAATAAAAATATTAACGATTATAATATAAATGATTCCATAAGACTAAAAAAATTAGGATTCGATGATAATACAGATAGAACTATTTGGCAAGTATTATAAACTATTATCGTATATTTGCTATAAAGTATAGCAAATATTCTGAAAGCCATGGAGATATAATATCCTAGAACACCTAAAATAGTCTTATATGAACATCAACAAATATATAGGTGAAACCACAGAATACAACAAGAAACAAGAAGTGGAACATCGTAAGGTTAAAAGCTGGCTAAAGAGTGTCAGCGCATTTGAAAACGGGACAGGTGACAGCCTGCTCTTTGGTATTGCCGACGATGACACTCTTGTAGGATTAAAAGATGCGAAAGATGATGCCGAATTTATCATTCAGAAGATAAAAGAACGCATCAACCCAATGCCACTCATCAGATTTATTGGCAGTGGTTATAGCGGATACAGGAATGTTGGAGAAAAAGAATATGACCATGATAGAAAAACTAACGAAAAAACTAAAAGATAAAATAGCATCATTCGACATCAGCAAGCCATACGTCTGGCTACTGAAACTGTCGGAGGCAGATTTCAATGAGCTTGAAGTCTGCCTGAAAGATGTTACTTCTGCTAATGGTATTTCTGCTTTAGTATCCCCTCAATATGCCGTAGCAACTACAATCTATATAGCAGAATGGTATAAACGCAAGTATCAAAGCGGAAACAGTAATCCACTGGTAGATAAACTTAACCTTGAAACCCTTTGGACTAATGCCGGCATTAGTCAGAAACGGTATCTCTATCATGATGATAAAGGCAACAAGCGTTGGCTATATTCTATTTACGTGCTCGGTGGTCTTGCTATTAAACATGAACTTGACAGAAATGACAACTTAAGATTTCTGAAAGGCCTGTGCCGCATATACCATGGTGAAGATTATACACTCGATAATCTGGATGAAGCATCAAGAGCTGTTGCTTTCCGTGAAAGTATTAAACGCTGTCACTCACTGTATGAGTATATGCAGGAGATACTCAATGGCCGTATGCCATTCAACAAAGAAGATTTGAAAGATGCGGCATCAGATGTCAATCTCTTTGTAGCCGTTATGAAAGCAGCTAATGACGAGATTCTGAGAGTGAAGTTCCGTTTTGAATGGGTCGTCACTTTTTCACCTGCTTACACGTTTATGTCCCGACGACTTAATGTCTTGCTGAAACCTGAGGAAGTTGGCGGTGGCTTACACCAGTATCTACGATATGACAGAGTTCATCTATGGGGAGTTCCACATCCTGAAACTCAGAGGCATCTTTACATCTATATTAGATTCCGTTATAATGAGAAAACTATTGTTCCATCAACCATGGACAAGCCAATTATAACCTATTTGAATCATAGTGTGAACGATTTCGTCGCCTTTGGCATAGAAAAAGGCGTACAAGTAAGGCATATTCCCACAACAAGATTTAACAGGATTGAAATCATAATTAAGGATGATAGCGGAAACGAGTATTTGGTACAATCGGCTGATATGCCGGAATACATACAACTATGGAGAACGGACGACTATAGTGATACATGGACATCTACCCAGAATGCCCAAAAAGAAACAGCACTGCTATTTAGCGATATTTGCAAGTTGAAAGACAAAACAATAAACCATGAAGTATATCACAAGTGTTTTAACGACAGCATGTTTGGTACCGGAAAGAGTTGGAACTGGGTATATATATATGATTCTGTCACTTTCTATACACCCACTGGGCAGAAAATATGCCTGTATAACCGAATAGGATATGACCAAATAACGACAAAGTTATACACAAATACGATCCGCTACGTAAACGGTGGTAAAATTTATCATCATTATATCGATGATCATGACTTTAGCGAAGAAGTTGGCATAGAAAAGCTTCCTCTGATATTCGGACAGGAGGACATCATTGTACGACATTTTGCGACCAAAGACGACATTTTAAATGCTCAACCGGAAAATGATACTGTAGCAGAGTCAATAGAATATAAACAGCTAAACGGAATTTATGCTCAATGGACTGCAGAAAACAAACCGCCCTATGGCAAAGTATCCCTTCGAATAACTGTAAGAAGCAAACAATTTTTAATAACAGTAGTTTATCTTCCCCGACTGGAAAATGATTATCCGATAAAGCGCGACTTTGAATCGACTGCAGTATGCTATCGTAATATGGAGGAAAAAGTTGATTTCCTGCAAGACAATATACCAGAGGATAGTAAGCCGCTGTCACCGACAATTCCTATTAAATTTGGTAAAGACAACAACTTCTTTGTGGTCGACGTTTATCGCCCCACGCTCATTAAGGAAGTCTTACTCGACGGGAAAATAATCAAATACTTAAAAGAAGACGAAAAACTTAACCTTCCTTATATATACAAAAACAGGACACAAGTAAATGATTTTAGCCATAATGGTTATAAAGCTTACTCATGTAACAATCTTGGCAATATATACACTAATGATTTTATAAACATTGACAGTAATCCAAGCATCGGTGAAGCTGCAATGAACGCCTGGCGTATGGACAGACATTTCATGGGGAATTTGCTCGATGCAATAGCTCCTGAATGTATTGAGGTCTGCTTCGGTAATTCACAAGTCAAAAGCTCCTGGGATGGGGAAAAAGCTTTATTTTGGAACTATGATGTAAGAACGGAGCCTGAACCTATCGATCCGGATAAGGATGCTGCCTCAAAAGATGTTGGCTTGATATTTCAGGACATTCGTCATTCTAATAATCTTTCATGCAATCTTGGCTTGGATATCGACAACGATCCATGGGCTTGGGACGATATAGAGGATTCTGCACTGAGATGTTTTGAGGTGGCTAACACGTATGGAATATATTTCTTTCTTATGAAACCACTAAGAGATTTAGAAACGAAAAGGATTATTACAGATATCTATGAACCGTTACTTGCAAAAGAGAATGGTATACTCACTCAAGAAGAAAAATCCGGACTTCTACGCCTAAGCTATGAATTAGGATTTAATTGGCAAAATTTTAGTATTGATATAAATGACTAAATATAATAAAATATGAATTTCTCAGAATTATACAAAAATAACCGCACATCTGTAGAAAAAGCTATTACAGCCATGTGGTGCAGTGAACCAAGCAATGATAGTCAGCGTTCTTATATTAGGCAAATGAAATCACTTATAGGTGATTTATTTGCTCCACAAAACGCCGTACCAATTGTCCAATGTATGAACTCATATATTCCCGTATCACAGGAAAATGTAAATCAAGCTAAAAAATTGGTAGGACAACTTTGGACAAAACCATATCCTCCATACGAGCACCAATATAAGTGCTGGGATGTATTATTAAACAAAAAGACAGAAAACAACAAGCCAAAATCCATTGTCGTAACAACTGGAACAGGTTCAGGAAAGACAGAGTGTTTCATGATGCCTTTAATTCATGACTTAACATCGATGCCTAATTTACAAAATGGTATCAAAGCCATTTTTCTATACCCACTAAACGCACTGATGGAAGATCAAAAAGAGCGCTTGGAAGAATTACTGTCAACTGCCGAAAAAACTACAGGCATTAGACTTACTTATACCGTGTATAATAGTGATCTTCCGGAAATGGAACCACAAAGCACAGACACATCAGATGACGCAAACAAAATACGTAAACGTATCGAACAGGTAACAGGAGGCAGATATGAACTCAAACAAACCAATCCTAACGGGAAATGGGAATATGAACTTAAGGACATAAAGTTTCAACACATGATTTATACTCGTAGATACGTACGAGAAAATCCTCCACACATCATACTTACCAATCCAACCATGCTAGAATATATACTCTTGCGTGGCTCAGACGCTAATCTCATTACACCTCAAAGTCTTCGTTGGATTATTATCGACGAAACACATTCATATACGGGAGCAGGTGCAGCTGAAATGGCAATGCTTATACGCCGTGTACTGTTGGCATTTAAAGTTGATGCACAAGATATACGTTTCGCAACATCTTCTGCAACTTTTGGCAATGGCGAAGACAAAGAAACAGAAGAACGTGAACTAAAAGAATTCATTGCCGGCATCACAGGCATAAGAAACGACCAAGTAGAGATAATAAGTGGCACTCGTATTGGAGAAGCAGATATTCCAAAAGGGGAAGACGAAGAAAGATGGAAAACAATATTTTCAAAGGAATATGTTTCCCTAAATGAACTATATCCCCAAAAAGCACTCATTGAAGAAAAACTTCAATGGCTTGATGAAATGTGTCAACGTGAAGAAGAGCGATGTACGGCTGTCGGTAAAAATCAACCGGACATGAAACTAAAAGTGCATTACTTCTATCGTGTACCCAACAATGGTTTATATGTACGGCTGAATGAGTTTAATGACGGCTCATTCAAAATATATACCGAAAATAGACTAAATAACAGCAATAAATTAAGCACTAGCCATACAGAAGAAGAAACACCATTGCTCGAATTAAGTCGATGCAAACATTGCGGTGAATACGTCGCTCTAGCTATGGTTGATATTAATGATTGGACCTACGGACCTATACCTACTGACGACAGCGATATGTTCGATATAGATATCCCAAACAATGATAATAATTCTACAAAACGATATGTCATTTTTGGACTTTCCAATAAACAAAATGAGAAAGGAGATAACAACGTTAAGTTTCGAATACTTCCAGGAGCAAGGATACAACCTTTGACTCCTGCTGATGAAAAAGATATTAACGGCTGGCATATTATAGGCAATACTCAATGCTGTTGTCCATATTGCAATACTAAACAAACGAAACGCCATAATTCTGATAAAGATATAGAAAATGACGCTAACGGCAACATGGAGGATAACCGTCTGCAGAAGTTTCGTCTTTCTGCCGATTTTATTTCCAGAATGATGGCTCCAAGTATTCTTGATCAGTTGGATAAGGGAAAATCGACAACAGGAGGTATTGTACTTCACGACGGACAGCAATATATCAGTTTTGTAGATAGTCGCCAGGCTGCTGCTATGGCCACTTTGAAACAGAATTTGGAACAGGAACGTATGTGGCTCTATAGTACAATATATCATGAAATGTGCCGTAGACAGGCAAGCGGTATGACAAAAGAGGCTGCTATGGCTCAGATTATGGAAGCTGTTCAAACTGATCCTATGTCGATGATGAAATATGCTCCCATAATGGAAAATCTCAATTCGTCAGACCTAAATGTGGTACAGCGGCAATTGAACGAAATGCCAAATACCCATAACTATATGACATGGTCAGAAATAGCGAAACTAATAAAAAACGATCCGTATTGTAAAGTCTTTGCCTCGGTATTTGTTAAACGCTCAGGAGAAAGTGACGAGATTGAAAATGGAGTGCCTTCAGATGATATTATCGATAAATATGTACAGAGCATTATGGTGATGTATCTGTCACACCGCCCTGCATCCGCAGCTTCTCCAGAAACCTTAGGCTTATTCGAGGCTTGCTATCCTAAGCTCAAACAAATTGAATTGCCTGCTGAAGTACAAAGTTTTAATAGTATTCTCAAAAATCAGGCTAACCAAATTACTAAAGAGGACTGGCAAGACCTAATGCAAGTTTACCTTGATTACACGGTCCGTAACAACCAGTCATTCTATCTCCGAATTCCAGGAAACGACAAAATTGACATATTTTCTACAGTACGCTTTGCTACTGAAAAGCCTCGCCGCCGACCTGTTAATAAGCCCAGATTGATAAAGGGCCAGGTGTCACAGGCTCGTATAGTACGCTATTTGTGTGCATTAATTGCACGTGATAATCAAGGACTAAATATCAACGAAGCCCAAGATATGTATTTTAAGGAAATAAACGAAGTAGTAGATGCATTTTGGGAAACACTGACAGGAAATAGATATAATATACTCCAGGTTGGACAACGCTTAAATGAAAATGGAGTGTTCGTAAACGAAATAGACAATGCTCCACGTTTTAACTTAAATAATTTATGCTTCAAGCTCTATGACGATGTTTGTCTATGTGATACAAAAGCAGACGGGAAATGTCATACAATATGTTATCGTCCAATTGGCAAACACTTTAAAAATTTTTCTCCTTATTTGGAAGGTTCTACTCCTATTGAACTTGATGAAGCCCTACATGAAACGTGGGATGTATTTCCTTATTTTAAAGGTTCTGGAAAAGAAAAAAGTAAAGAAGAAATTGAAAATTGGGCAAGAGAACACCGTTCCATATTGTGGAATCATAATATATGGGGCACAGATGGTATTTTCCATAATCGCTTATATGATATTCATATTTTCCCGAATATATTTATTCAACAAGAGCACA
>ENA-OPSZ01001115-OPSZ01001115.1-human-gut-metagenome-genome-assembly--contig:-NODE-1115-length-13677-cov-6.736970_pt1 | contig 13677 bp, 10 predicted proteins | sample MGYA00241814_ERZ501919 | MGnify/ENA primary metagenome ERZ501919 (study PRJEB25962, sample SAMEA2042440) | human gut metagenome | biome: human gut; feature: human-associated habitat; material: faeces... | reverse complement strand
CATGCAGTGAAAAACGACAGCAGGTTATAATATCCGGCAGTCCACCGTTTTCCTTAAGAAACCTGTAGAAATCCAGGTCATTGTTCCCTACTACAAATTCAACATTGATATCCGGGAGCTGTTCCTGAATGTATGGTGCATATTTCTCATACAGATTTGTGGTCCATAAATACACCGTGATTGTTTCTGCATCTTCTTTTCCGCACTCTTCCCGCCACAGCCAAAACTCTGTTCCATTTTTTCTTTTTCATTATGAGTCCTCCTCTGAATTTCCTTTTCATTTCTTCTGTTTTACAGTGTCAAAATACCCGATAATTCCTATGCATACGTCTTTCTTCATAGGCGACCACAATGTATGCAATTTCATTCTATACATCTGACTGTTATTTTCCACCGTCGCTTTTATCGTGGCAGAGATTTCTTTATTTTGCACAGATGTCTGATGTAACAAATCCTGAATATATTGAACGTCTTCTTCAATTACTCCAAATTCTTTGAACAGATTAAATTTCGGATCATCTCGCTGACATAATATCTGCTGTTTTCCGTTTAATATAGTAAGCTGACCCGAAACCGCATTGTAATCAATCGAATTTATGCCACTGTTCGATTTAAAGAAATCAATTTTCTCCTGCATGACCTTGACAAGACTCTGTGAATAAATCTGGTTCGGTAAGGATTTATCACGGAGTATTTCATTCGAAAGTCTCTGTATTTCATGAGAATATTTATTATCGTCCATCTCTTTACCAGACATTTTTGAAAGCTGAAGACTCAGTTCTTTCAGGCACTTAAGAAGGAGGGGATTAAATTGTCCGCACTGTCCATCCAGGATCATTTGAATCGCTGTGTCATGATCAAATGCTTTCTTATAACATCTTTCACTTGTAAGTGCGTCATAAACATCGACAATTGATACCACCTGTGCAGAGATTGGTATTTCTTCACCTTTCAAGCCATCCGGATAACCCTTTCCGTCCCATCTTTCATGGTGCCACCTGCAGATTTCCCATGCGGTATGTACCAGTGGATGATCTTGTGGAAAGTCCATATCCTTAATTATAGCTGCGCCAAGCTCACTATGGGTTTTCATAATTTGAAATTCTTCATCGGTAAGTCTGCCTGGCTTATTCAATATTTCTTCCGGAATACGAATCTTACCAATATCATGAAGGGAAGAAGCAGTTGTAATCAAAGCAATATCTGCCTCTGTCAAAGGATAAGCATCTGTTACTTTTACCAGTTGTCTCAGCATCATCTCCGTTGCTGTTTTTATATGCAGGATGTGTTCTCTGCTCTCGCTGTTACGAGATCCCAATATATTACTCATAATTCGGATCATGATATTATTATTTTCTTCTTTTTCGTAAACCTGATCATAAACCACATTTATCAGATGCTTTTGGTTCATATAGAGGCCCAAGGTATTCTGAACTCTTTTCTTTACAATCACAGAATCAAACGGTCGTGTGATATAATCTGTGATTCCCAGCTCATATGCCTTACGCATAGTATCAACAGCATCTTCAGAAGATATCATGATGACAGGAGTTTCAGCAATACACTGGCTTCTTTTCATTATTTTCAAGACTTCAAAACCATTCATCTGTGGCATATTGATATCTAAAAGCATCAGATCAATTCCAATATTTTCTCCTATCCTCTGGATTGCCTGATTTCCGTTTTCGGCTTCCAGATAGTTATAAGCATCTCCAAGAATCTCCTTCAATATGTCCCTGTTTAATTTTGAATCATCTACAATCAGGATTTTTTGTCTTTTATCCATATTTTAGTCCTCCTGTCAATTGTCTTCCACTAATTCATGAACCTCTGCTAATCAATTATATACATACCTTAAAATCGTTTTTATAACTTCATCAATCACAATCGGCTTTGACAAATGTGCGTTCATTCCTGCATCCAGTGATGCCTGAACATCTTCTGCAAATGAATTAGCTGTCATTGCTATAATAGGAATGTTTTTTCCATCCGGTCTGTCATTCATTGCCCTGATTGCTTTTGCCGCTTCATAACCATTCATTTCAGGCATCATGATATCCATCAGGATTACATCAAATGTGCCTTCCGGATGATTTCTGAAAATCTCAACAGCATTCTTTCCATCCACAGCTCTTTCTACATTCATCTCGAACTCTTCCAACTGCACGGCAGCAATCTCTGCATTCAGTTCATTATCCTCTACAAGAAGGACATTCACACCTGTAAGATTTACCTTTTCAGAAATACCTGTGTCTGATTTATTACATTCCTTATCTGTAATTTCCAAAGGAATATCCACAGTAAATGTGGTTCCCTCATGCTTTTTACTATGCACGGAAATGGTCCCACCCATCATATCTACATACTTCTTTACGATAGCCATCCCCAGTCCAACTCCATGGTACTGCGTTCTCACACCGGAATCTTCCTGTGCAAATTCCTCAAAAACTTCTTTTGTAAATTCCTCACTCATGCCAATACCAGTATCCGAAATGCGGTAACGCATATTTATATATCCATCCCCGCCCTTTTCCTGACACCGGGCTTCAAATGTAATCGTCCCTCCATCCGGAGTGAATTTCACGGCATTACTCAGAATATTGACCAGCACATCACGCAGGCGTGCAGGATCCGCAAGTACATTTGGAATCTTTGCTTCTTCACGCTGAATCTTAAAGTTGATATCCCTGTTTGTAAGAAAGCCTTTTGTAATATCCAATGCAGAATCTGTAATGTTTTTCACATCCGCCGGTACCGGATTGTATTTCACTTTTCCACTTTCTATGCGGGTCAGATCTAATACATCATTGATCAGCGACAGTAAATGCTCTGAGCTTTCGTCAATCTTTTCCAGACAATTTTTCACTTCGTCTGACGGATTGTTTTTCATTGCAATACCGGTAAATCCTATGATTGCATTCATCGGTGTCCTCATATCATGGGACATATGTGACAGAAATGCTGTTTTTGCCTTGTCTGCAGCCTGTGCATGCTCTGCCAGTTCCGCCATTTCCTCAGCTTTCTCCTGGGCCGCCTTCTGAGCTTTTTTTCTTGCACTGAGACGCACCATTATCACAGCTATAGCAGTCAGCAGCCATCCAAAAATAAGAAGAACCCAAACAGTAACAGCAGGATGCAGACGGATCCAGTCAACAAATGTCAGCTCTGTTGCTTTGTATGTGGTATACTGTGCTGCAAGATCTTCAACAAGATTTTTAGGCATGGCATACATTGCTTTCGTCAGAATACCAGCCAGCGCATGGTTCTCAGTTGATGAAATTACCATGCGGTAGGTGAATGTAGGCTGTTCCAGAAGAGTATATGTCATGGTGCCCGTAGTGTCGCTGTTCACAAACGCCTGTGCCATGTAATAGTAGACGAAGGCAGCATCTGCTTTACCCTCACGGACAGCTTCCATCATTTCCTGTCGGGTACTGCACATCAGTTTTTCTGCACCGGGTGCCATTGCATCTTCAATTGAATTTGATACTGTCTGGTCAACAGTAGTAACAACATTAATTTTTCCATCAAAGTCACGCCGTGTCACCCTTGCCAGCTGCATCGTAATGAAAGGTGCAGTAATCCCCCATTTTTTCGTCTCAGCATAGTTATCTGTTTCCAGGCGTGCATCGATGCTCATATCTGTGGTTTCCTTATTTTTCTGATAGGCAATATACTCATCTCTGGTGGCAGGTGTAAGAAACTCATAGGAAATCCCGGCATAGTCTGCAATTTTCCGGAAGTAATCCGGGATAATACCCTTCATCTCACCATTTTCATTATAAGAATATGGATAACGGGTCGGATCACACAGAACATGAAGCGGGTTGTCCTTGGAATACTGTGAAATAATACTTTTTTCTTTCTCCGTATATTCCAGATTCTTAGTTTCTATGCTTTCATAATTTTTATTGTAAAGCGTCGTTTTCCAGTCACCCTCAACCGCATTCATCTGATCGATCGCATAATTGATCTCATTCAGCAATTCTGTATTGCCCTTTTTAACAATGACATAGAAATCGCTGCTGCCAAATTTCTCCACGATTCGCTCATTGTTTGTTTTTCTCAGAGAACTGGTAACAATCGCATCAACTTTTTCGCTCTGAAGGGCTTCATCCATTTCTGTGGTCGTATCAAAATAAGATGGAACATATGTAAATCCTTTGTTGTCTGCAAAATCCGCAAACTCTTCATTCCGGGTGTTTCCGTTCAAAAGCGCCACACGCATACCGTTGTAAGTGCTGTAATTGCCGTCCACAATCGTGCTGTTGTCACTGCGGACGGTCAGCATCCCATAATTGGTTCCGATTGGACGTGAAAAATCAAACTTTTCTTCTCTGTCCGGTGTTTTGCGGGCAGATGTTACCATGTCAATCTCGCCATCTTCAAGCATCTGCTGCATATCATCCCAGCTCTTATCATATCCGACATATTCGTAATCTACATCCCAATAACGGGCCATCAGCCGAAGAAAATCATAGCCATACCCACTGCGGTTGCCTTCTTCATCCATCACATGATAACCATCCATGGCAAAGAAACCGACTTTGACAGTTTCATGCTGCGAACTGTCCTCGGCTGCGTATGCAGTCTGGGGAGAAAATATCATACACACGCATACAAAAACCAGTAACACTGCCACATATTTCTTTGCTCTCGAAATCATATTAAATCTCCTGTCTGTCTGTCAAATATATTTCTCTATACATCTCCTTGTCAACCTCCTGGTTTATTCAAGTCGAACGCACGTGAGACTTGGTGCGTGATTCTGGTCAGCGAAAGCTGACATATTCTTCTCAGAATCACTGCACATCCTCGCGGAGCGTTTATCTCAGTCGGAGATTGTACTCCCACTGAGAAAGACTTGTTATTACTCACCACTTGCAGAAGTGGGAGTCTTCTCGACTGAGATAAAATTGCACTGCCGCATCAAATCCATTTGTCACTGTTCAGTAGCCTGCATTTCTGTACCCCCCCCCACCAGATTTTATACTTCTGATTGTTTTTTCCAGCACCTTCATCTCAACCGGTTTTGAAATATGTGCATTCATACCGGCTGCCAGAGAATGCTGAATGTCCTCTGAGAATGCATTGGCAGTCATGGCAATGATCGGAATCTTCTTTGCCAGTTCATGGGAACTTCTGCGAATTGCCTTCGTCGCCTCATAGCCATTCATAACAGGCATCTGCACATCCATCAGGATCATGTCATAATCACCTGGAACAGACTGTTCAAATGCTTTCAAAATCTCTTCGCCATTTTCACAGATGGTACATTCCGCACCTTCAATCTTTAACAGTTCTATCAGGATCTCCGCGTTCAGCTCATTATCCTCTGCACACAGAAATCTCATTCCCTGAAGGATATTACCATCCTGCTCATCTGTTTCTTCTTGTGCCGCCAGAGCAACCGTTCTATCCTCTGCAATTTTCAGATCCAGGAGAACCTCAAAACAGCTTCCCTGTCCCAATTCACTCTCCACATCAATGGTACCTCCCATTGCCTCAACCAGATTCTTAGTAATCGCCATTCCAAGTCCGGTTCCCTGTATTTTATTTGTAAGGGAACTTTCCGCACGGGTAAACGCATCAAAAATTGTATCCTTGAAATCTGCCGACATTCCCATACCATTATCGCTAACTAAGAAACGGTACTTTGCATAGACAGATGACTTTGTCTCACATTCTTCTACAAAGAACTGAATTTTCCCACCTTCCTGGGTATACTTCACTGCATTGGAAAGCAGGTTGCTGAAAATCTGCATCAGGTGAACCTGATCACCATTCACCCACTCATGCTGAATATTTTCTTTTATGATTGTAAGGGTCTGCTGCTTTTCATATATTTGAGTATGAAATATAGTGTCAAGTTCCTGTACAAGATCCAGAATAGAAAAGTCAGAATATTTGAAGACTGTTTTTCCTGCCTCAATCTTACTCATATCCAGAACATCATTAATAATTCCTAGCAGATGCTGTGATGAACTATCTATTTTATCTGCATACTCTATAACTTTTGCTTTATTACCTGCATCATGTCTGATCAAAGACGTGATACCAATGATTGCATTCATAGGTGTGCGAATATCATGTGACATATTAGACAGGAAATCCGTTTTCGCCTTATTTGCATTTTCAGCTGTCTGTAAAGCCTCTGTTGCAACGTTCTTTGCCTTTTTCAGTTTTTGATTGACTACTTCCATTTCCTTCATTGTTTGTAAATGAAGTTCATTCTTTCTTTTTTCATATTCTGCTTTTTGATCTGCAAGACTAAGTCTGGAAATACTGTAGAATAATCCAGCAAAAAGTAAAAGTATAAAACCTGCCATGAGTATTGTTGTAAACAGCACCGTTTTCTGGTAATCCATCAGCACATTGTCAACAACTCCCTTTGCCACAATGCATACCAAAATGGTGTTGTTGCTTTCTATCGGGCAATACCCCAGATAATAGGGGTTCTGTTTTCCCAAAAGGGCAACTCCGGATTCTCTGTTATCAAACTTCTTTTTGAACCAATCAGCCTCTTCTTCTGTAATGGCCTGTTCCCCTTTTAAATGTTTTAACAAAGAATAATTACGCTGGTATTTATCTCCACTCTGGTTCGTATACGTAATATTTCCGTCATTATCCAGCATGAACAAATATGCTTTCCCGTCATAACCTTTCAGTTTTAACATGGAATCCAGTTTCGAATGATCATACACAGTTCCAATTGCCGTATAAGTTTCCCCATTGATCGTATATTCCTGACATGGAATTGCAACCAGATAACCGTCTTTTTTCTTCTGATCATAATCAAGACGCACCAGTTTTCCAATATTGTATCCATTCTTTAAGTCCAGCAGAAGTTTACTTGGCATATCAATCCGCATTTTTGTTCCACGTGCTGATATTGCCTGACCATTCTCCTGAATGAATATAAGGGTACTTTCCGATTCTTTTTCCCATGCTTCAAAGAAACTTTTGTTCACATCCGTTTCAAGAGACAGCTCCCTCTCATGAAGTAAAAATTCCTCAACCAACTGCAGCTGGCTGTAGTATCCACTCACCTGAAGATCATAGGTCTGCTGTATCTGTTCAACAACAGCTCCCATACTGCTTTTTCCATTTTCGCTGATATACTTCTTAGACTTACTTATCAGATACTTGATACAACCTAAGCTTAAAAGAATCATAAGTAGTATAAGCAACAGCCTTGTTATTTTTTTTCTTTTATTTACCGTTTGTTCTATCTCCACTTTTACTGTTCAACCTCTATATAGTCTTCCGGTGCTGACGGCTGCTGTCCTTTTGACATTGCTTCAATCCATGCACTTGATAATGTTGTCTCTTTAAGCTGCTCAATCTCACATTTCGGATTTATTTTTTTCAATACAGACATTGTGGTGTCTGTAAGAAGAATAGAGTATTCCTTTTCTTTGTCTATTTTCTTATCATTAACTGTCAAGTCCTTTAACGAACATCCACTTTCCTCTTGATTGACAATCATTTTCATACCGGATGCAATTGGTAATTCGTATTTATTGGTTACGTAAAAATTCTCATCCGCATCGGCGAGATAATTTTTCACGAGTTCACAAACCTGTTTACCATTGATTTTTGCAACATATAATGCTGTATCTGAACTCTTCGCTGTCATCATGCCAACCCGGCTGCTGGTGCATTCTCCTTTGTACATAGAGGAAGTGAAATAATAATATGGCGCCAGAGCCAGCTGTGCATCATTTTCTTCTCTGATCGTAGTTAAAATGGAAGATGCTGCATCACGGCCATTTCTATCGTTCAGTGAAATGGAATATTCATTTTCAAAATTCACCGTTGCTTTTTCTTCTGGATCTTTACGATTCATTACACTACGAAAAGTATCATAAGCCTGTGTTTCATCCATTTCCCCTGACAGTAATCCGTGAACAGCCTCAAGACTTGCATCAAATGATTTTTGAGCGGAATATCGGATATAAACAGCATTATTATTAATTTCCTCTTCCAGTCCAGGCACATCCTGCATCATGGTTGGAACATCTGTATTCAATGAAATAACACCGCTTCCATCCGCAATCAGCTTTTGCCCCTCTTCTGAAATCATACAATCCAGCACATCCAGTGCAGTATCCAGTTTCTCCCGGTCTTTTTCCAGGTTTTTGTTAAATGCAATGTTTAAGGACGGAGTCATGTACACATAGGATTCATCCGATGTCTGTGAAAAGTAAGGAATACGGATCAGATCTGCATCCATCTGTTTCTGCAGCTGCTGCATAACCGTCGGATGTCCATGAAACATTGCTGATTTTCCCTCGACAAACATCTGGATTCCTGTATCAACGTCAATATTGATATCTTCTTTACCAAAGTGCGAGTCTTTCAGAAACTGGCTGGTTTCTGAAAAAATACGTTTCCATAATGCATCATCAAACTTTACTTCATCCGATGCAGTCTCTGCACCGTTTCGCCATTCAATACCATCCAGGCTTGTGAACTCACCGATTGCCGCCGCCTGGATGATCTCATTATTAGACCAGTCTTCACCAAGATCCATGGAGTACGGTTTTATGCCATTATCATAAAACTGCTGACATGCCTGTACATATTCCTCATAATTTTCCGGAATCTTAATTCCATACTGATCAAACAGTGTTTTGTTGGCAATGATCGTCTGCGGAATACCACAGATTGGCAGCCACTGGATTTCATCCTCCGCATTCTTATAATATTGCAGCGCATAAGAATAATACTTGGAAACAACATCATAAGAAGCAAAATCCATAAGATAAGGCTGTAAGTCCTGTGCATCTGTTCCGGAGAATCGACGTACTGTTATGATATCCGGTAATTCATCATGTTCTTTAAAATAACTGTATAAATCGGTATCATTGTTACCAATAATAAATTCAATATCCTGATCAGGAAACTGTTCATGGATATAGGGTGCAATATTTTTCATCAAACGATTTTCCCACAGATAAACGGTAAGATGATCATCATTTTTAGATACTTCTTTCTTTGACTGTCCACATCCAGACAAGACGGCCGATGCTACAAGTACACCTGACACCACTGCTGTCAGACAACGTTTTGCCTTTTTCATACTTTTATTTTCCTCATTCTTTCCTGATAAAATCATTATTGTTACATCCATGAAATAACACCGTTAAAAAAGCACTGTCAACCAGACAGTGCACCTCATTTTATGCAACTGGCTGCCATTTTACAGGCCCTGTAGCTTTGCGTCCCAGACTTTCATCTGGTTTGCCGATTTTCTTATTATAGATATAACTTTTAAACTTATGCAAAAAAACTGATTTTATTATACTTTAACGTTCTACTATGCACAAGAAAAAAATTACCGTTTTAACGTTCAAAAACAAAAAAAGAACAGCCCATACATATACTCGAACTGTTCTCCTACTTCCGAAGTCCACGCAGCATTGACATTACTGTTTCCTGCTCATTTGTACTCAGATCGTTCCATATCCCTAGAACTTCTTTCTGTTTTTCTGTCAGATTCTCTGAATTACCTTCCTGAAAAAACTGCGATAATGTCACGCTTTTCACATAAAGATGTTATTTTATCCGCAATAGGAAGTATACGGATAAAAAAAATATAAAGATACTTTCGTTTCCGCAAAAGTCATTTTCGTTTATATCGTTTTTATAATATCATAGGTTGTTTCATTTGTCACATAAAATTTTGAAGCACAAATCAGCTCCTCTCTCCGGCCTATCTTTTCCGATTTATTTAACTTTTTTATGCAACAGAAAAACCCCGGAAACCTTGCGGTTCCGGGGTATCTTACGTTTGGACACAAGTTATCTTACGATAACAAATCTATATTCAGATTGTATTACTCGATGATTGTAGCAACACGTCCTGATCCTACAGTACGTCCACCTTCACGATACTTTAATCCCGTTTTACCTCATATTTTTTATGGTTTTCTCTCCAAAATACAGTGAAAAACGACTGATTTGTACTATTTATTTTTATTTGCCTGATTTCTTGGCACCGTTTTGGCACCGGAAGCCTCAGTCAAAAAGCTTCTCTTCTGCTGTTTATACTCTTCTCTATCAGCTTTAATTTATAGCCAAAAAGCAGCCAGTTTTTCATATAAATAATTTCTAATAACTTTTATCGCCTTTCTTCAAAGGAGAAAACGTAATCTTATTTGCCAAAAGAAAAAGAATTATTATTACAATACCAAATCCCACAAAAAGTGAACTTGTATCAACAACAGTAACTTTGTATATAATACTAATCACAAAAGATACCACTGGCGCGCATGCGTATGTAAGTGAAAATCGAATTGCAGAAACACGTCCTATATATTCTTTAGTAACTTCTTTTACAAATTTCACTTGTACATAAGTAATCATTAATCCCAATGCTGCACCAATTATTATCGAACCGATTAGCAACAGTAATTTTTGAGTTATAGGATTTGCAATATATTTTGAAACAAATGCAATAAAAACATAGTATACACCTAAAACAATTCCACAAAATGTAACAAGTGTATTATTTTTTTTCTCCTCTTTCATTTTTGCAAAAGTCAATGATCCCAAAATAGTACCAATAGTTACGCTTACACTTAGTAATGAAACAATTTTGGCATCTCCACTAAACATTTCTCTTGCAATCGGGGCGAGCAGTGCATCAAATGGAACCACTGCTGAATTAATTAGAATACATAAAAAACATAGTTTTAATAGCTTCTTATGGTCAAATACATAACTAAATCCATCTCTAAGCGAAATTAAATATTCTCTGCCAATTATTCGGTTTGTCTTCTTTTCTTCTTGAACAGAAAATTCTATTTTTACTATAAGCAACGCTGATATTAAAAATATCAAAGCATCTATCGCTAAAGAAATACCTATTCCAAATGAACTAATCACTATGCCTGACAAGCCAGTTCCAACTAATACTGCTATTTTGGTACAAGACACATTGACACTTACACCTTTATCATAATGTTCATTAGGAAGTACATGCTGAATAACTGCTACCCCTGCTGGCATATGAAATGCTTCTATTAATGAAATGGATATTGTCATAAAAACCAATATTAATGGTGAAAGCATGTTTTGTGTATATACATATAATATATACAAAACTAACAGAACTCGAGCTATATCTGAAAGTACTAACACTTTCTTTTTATTCATATTCTCGACTAATGGACCTATAAATGGTTGAATAATTACAGAAGTAGCTTGATTAATACCAAAAATAATCGCAGACCACCCTGCACTATTTGTAAGTAAATATACCAACCATGTAAAAAGTATTGTATCTAATGAATCACCACAGCGGTTAATAATATTAGAAGTCAGCAGATAAACATAATTGTGGTTATGATATAACTCATGTTTATTCATATTTGTTACCTCTCTAATCATAATTTAGATTGTTTAATTTCGCAAGCTATCTTATAAAGATCCTGATGTTTTAAAGCCGCTGCTTTTTCTATAACATTATCAATTTCTGATATATCATTAAGTGATTCCAAATATTTTTTCCATTTTTTCATTTCAACATTATATGCACAGTATCTATTTTCACTTTCAAATGAGCCGTTAATGCAATAACGACTATTACTACATCCTCCTAAGCATCGTTCTGTATAACGACATTCTCTGCAAAATCCTTTTAACTTACTACTATCAAAATTTCTATTCCACTTAAAAGAGTCCGGACTTTCCCAAATCGACTTTAAAGATTTTTCACGAATATTTCCCGCTACTAATGTTTTATCTCTAATAGAAGTACAAGCAACAATATCTCCATTATGCAGAATACCAATTACATGCTTTCCTGCTCCACAACCTGTCCAAGACCAATTATCATTAAGAAAATTCTCATTTACTTTTATATCTTTATTGCTATAATAACCTATGCAATCTGCCAAAACAATTAACAACTTACCTCCAATTTTATTATATGCAAAATCAATAATAGAAAGAATATCTTGAGGTTCTATAAGCCATTCTGGGCGTTTTGCAAAATTCCCCATTGGTAATGCAATCTGTAACTGCCAACTATTAACTCCCAAATCACTTAATAATTGATATAGTTCTTCCAATTCACATATATTTTCTTTATTTATTGAAGTTATTACTGATGTCGAAATATTATTTTTTCTTAATTCTTTCAATGCTTTAATACTTTTATTGAATGATCCCGATCTCCGTATAAAATCGTGAGTTTTTCAAGACCATCAATACTTAAACAGACACTTCTAATTCCTGATGTTATCGCATTATGAACAAAGTTTTCATCAATCAACCAACCATTTGTAATAATACTTGTTATTATGCCATTATCTACTAATCTTTTCGCAATAATATGCCAGTCACTACGTGTCGTAGGTTCCCCTCCAGATAATGTAATAACTTTTAATCCCAAATCTTTTAATTGGTCACACACCTCAAGAGCTTCTGATGTATTCAACTCATCGGGTAGCGCTTCTGCACAACTTGAACCGCAATGTTTACAACGCATATTACAACCCATTGTTATTTCCCATACAGCTGTAGTTAATTTATTCATATATTCTCTCCTATAATCCTTTTTAAATAAAAAAGACCTACTCTATATTTCTTTTTACATAGAGCAAGTCTTTTCTACAAACTACATTCTCACACCTGTTCCGTACATAACTGGTCCAAATAAGTTCTTAGAGGTTTTTAATTCAGAAATCTCTACAAACTCCAAGCTCAATTCTTCAAGATTAAACATTTTTATCCAACTCCCGTTTATTGAATTTATCTTAAGAATACATCTCTTATTTTCAAATGTCAAGTTATTTTCATTATTTTTCCCAAATTTCGAGTTCAAATTCTCGTTTTATTTGTAACATATTTCCCATTTTCTACGCATACATCAGATCTCTTAACCACTTATAAATGTCCGTAAAATTGCAAAAGCAACTGGAATCAGTGCTACAACCTTATATTCAATCATTCAAAAAGATTCCAATATTCGATTTGATTTTGCTTTAAGACTTGCAAACGAATTGCAAATTGATGTGAATGAGATATGTTCTGCCAGTCCATTTTCTGACACAATTAAGGAAGAAGAGATTTATCCTACACTTCCAGACGGTTTGAACGGAGCCTTAGACGCAAGTCGTGTAAAGACTTACTTAAAAAATTCTATGTATCCGTTGATGTATCTTTTTGGCAAAAATAGTATGCCTGATTTAGATAATCTACTTACATCATTCTATCAGCTTGATGATGAAGCCAGACAGGAAGTTGTAGAAACAATCCGTCTGAAACTGCAATATCATCGAGATCCGAAACGTGCTGAACAGATCAAGCAGATTAAAGGTTGGTAAAAAATCACTCCTGTGAATGGCAAACATTCGCAGGAGTTTCTTTTTGGGCACCGTTTTGGCACCACTGGTCTTATTTTTCAATTTTAAATTTATCTGTATTTTATCTTGCTGATAAATATTTCGCTATTTCTCTACTTATAATTTTTCAAATCATTCTCTCTTTAAGATACAGAAAAACCCGTAGAACCGAAGTTCTACGGGTATCTTACGTTTGGACACAACGTTATCTTACGATAACAAATCCATATTAAGATTGTATTACTCAATAACTGTAGCAACACGTCCAGATCCTACTGTACGTCCACCCTCACGGATAGCGAAACGAAGACCCTGCTCCATA
>ENA-OPSZ01001113-OPSZ01001113.1-human-gut-metagenome-genome-assembly--contig:-NODE-1113-length-13706-cov-2.230606_pt1 | contig 13706 bp, 13 predicted proteins | sample MGYA00241814_ERZ501919 | MGnify/ENA primary metagenome ERZ501919 (study PRJEB25962, sample SAMEA2042440) | human gut metagenome | biome: human gut; feature: human-associated habitat; material: faeces... | reverse complement strand
GAGCCACATTTGTGACGAGTGTGTACTTTATTGCTATAATGTTCTGGCTGAGCAGGAGGGACTTCCTACAACGAAGCAGCGTGGCAAGGGTAAAAATGCAGCTGACAGCGGCATAACCCTTAAGAAGCCTGCGGAGATAAAGGCGGTTCTTGATGAGTATGTTATCGGGCAGGAGGAAGCAAAGATAGCGCTTTCTGTTGCGGTATACAATCATTACAAGAGAATTTTGTCACTTAATGACGATGATGACGTAGAGATACAGAAAAGTAACGTTTTGCTTCTTGGACCAACAGGAACAGGAAAGACTTTGCTTGCACAGACTTTGGCAAGGCTTCTGAACGTGCCTTTTGCTATTGCTGACGCTACTACGCTCACAGAGGCAGGCTATGTAGGCGACGATGTTGAAAACGTGCTTACAAGGCTTATTCAGGCGGCAGATTATAATGTTGAAGCGGCTCAGAACGGTATTATTTATATCGACGAGATAGATAAGATATCAAGAAAATCGGAGAACGTTTCTATCACAAGAGATGTAAGCGGTGAGGGCGTACAGCAGGCACTTCTTAAGATAGTAGAGGGCTGTGTGTCCAATGTGCCTCCACAGGGTGGCAGAAAGCACCCTCATCAGGAGTTCATACAGATAGATACGAAGAATATTTTGTTTATCTGTGGCGGAGCTTTTGAGGGACTTGACAGTGTTATCAAGAAGCGTACAGAATCATCATCACTTGGTTTTGGCGGAAAGGTCAAGAGCAAGGAGGACGATAACAACATCATGAAGAGGGTAGTACCACACGATCTTGTTAAGTTCGGTATCGTACCGGAGCTTGTGGGCAGACTTCCTGTTATCACGGTTCTTGATGAGCTTGACGAGGACGCACTTTGCAGGATCTTGACTGAGCCAAAGAACTCACTTATCAAGCAATACACGAAGCTTTTCAAGCTTGACAACATCGATTTTGAGATCACAGAGGACGCAAAGCGAGAGATAGCCAAGAGGACTATTGAAGAAAAGACAGGAGCAAGAGGACTTAGGGCGATAGTTGAGAAGATACTCACAAAGCTCATGTTTGAAGCGCCATCTGATGATGAGATAGTTGGCATAAAGATAACGGCTGAATGTGTTCGCGGCGAAGCAGAGCCTGAGATCACTCGTGCGGTAAGCTCGGCCAGAAAAAAATAATAGTACAAATCTTTGTACAGATAAATGAGAGGTGGAGTATTCTGCCTCTTTTTTTTGTTGCATTTCTGCCTTATCCGCACATTATTTATTTGTTTAACAAACCATGTAGGGGCTGGCGCCCTCGACAGCCCGCTTTTTGGACGTTACATCTTGTAATTTATTATACAAACTTTGAGAAAACGCACAAATTGTGGTAAGGACGAGCATTGTTCGCCTGTTTCGGTCGCTTGCATAAATTTGTCACAATCAAAAAATTCGACACTTCGATATCGGGACGTCGGGGGCGCCGTCCCCTACATTTTGTTGTTTACGATACGAGTTCATGAAGCTAACGGGCGACACTCCCCACTTTGACCGCATTTTCCCTTGAATTATGCGGAAATATGTGCTATACTAAAGAAAATACACTATAGGGGGTATCCATATGAATGAACTTATCCAACAGTTTATTACTGATGAAGTCACTGCTCTCACTTACTCCGACCTTTGGAACTTCGTCAACTCCAACTCCATTTGCCGTGGTACTTTCGAGGGCAATAATCACATTATCATGAAAATCTCCTCTAATCAATTCATTATTTATCGCATTTGCCTTGGTATGGAAAACACCAAATATCAGGAAGCTGTTCTTGTTGCAAAAACCTACCTGCTTAAAAAGATAAATAGCATGGCTTATCAGCTTCATTTAGAGGATATTCAGAATATTTTAGACTAATTGCTTTTTAAGGAGATCATAAAATGAGCGTGCCTTTGGCTGAACGAATTAGACCCAAAACCCTTGATGATATTGTGGGACAGACCCACCTGCTAGGCGAAAATAAACCTCTCAGGCGTATTATCGAAAGCGGTAAAATACCGAATATGATTTTTTATGGTCCGTCAGGTGTTGGCAAAACCACGGTCGCAAGAATGATAGCAAATAATGCTAATATGACTATGCATAAGCTTAACGGCACAAGTGCTTCTATTGCTGATATCAAGCAGATAGTTGCTGAAACTGAGACACTCAGCGGTATTAATGGTATCTTGCTTTATCTTGATGAGATACAGTATCTTAACAAAAAACAACAGCAATCGCTTCTTGAATACATTGAAAATGGCAAGATAACTCTTATCGCTTCTACCACTGAAAATCCGTATTTTTATGTGTACAATGCTATAATTAGCCGTTCAACTGTGTTTGAGTTCAAGCCGCTGACTTCGGAGGAAATCTTGCCTGCAATAAAGCGTGCTTTTCAGCTTATGGCTGATGAGTTGGGGCTGAAACTGCGTCTTGAAAATGGTGTGTTGGAGCATATCGCAAGGGGCTGTGGCGGTGATGTGAGAAAGTCAATAAATACAGTGGAGCTTTGCATACTTTCGGCAGATAATGACGGTGAAAAGCTCACCGTGAACCTTGATAATGTGAAGCTTCTTACTCAGCGCAGTAATATGCGCTATGACCGTGCAGGCGATGAGCATTATGATATTCTCTCGGCTTTGCAGAAGTCCATAAGAGGTTCTGACGAGAACGCCGCACTTCATTATGCCGCACGGCTTATGGAAGCTGGGGATATCATTTCTCTGTGCAGACGGCTGCTTGTTATCGCAAGCGAGGATATAGGACTTGCGTACCCTATGGCGGCAGTAGTGACGAAATCCTGCGTTGATTCGGCATTGCAGTTGGGACTGCCTGAAGCAAGGATACCATTGGCGGAAGCTGTGGTTCTTCTTGCCACTGCTCCAAAATCAAATTCTGCTGAATCAGCAATAGACGCAGCTTTAGCAGATGTTAGAAATGGTGATTTTGGAGATTATCCACGGCATTTGCAGAATAAGCATTTTGACGGCGAGGGCGCAAAAGTGAAAGGACAGCACTATCTTTATCCTCATGACTATCCAAACCATTGGGTGAAACAGCAGTATCTGCCTGATAAGCTTGTGGGAAGGACTTATTATCAATATGGTGAGAATAAGACGGAGCAAATGGCGAAAGCGTATTGGGAGAAGATAAAGAAGTGAGAAATGGAAAAAACGAAAAGAGCGAAGCAATTTTGCGGCAGTAAAACCTATTCTCCACAAAAAAAATTAATCGCCGCAGGCGATACCTTAATTCCTCACTCCTCACTCCTCATTCCTCACTATAAAAAATTTTCGTTGACATCAAAAGAAAAATACGCTATAATAAAAGAGAACGGAATGTCCGTAAAATTTTATGATGGGAGTAATTTCGATGAAAATAATGGATACTATCGGCTTTGTTGAAAATGTCGATAAAGAAGTCGGCGAAGCAATGGAAGCCGAGCTGGCAAGACAGAGAAGAAATCTTGAGCTTACCGCAAGCAAAAATATCGTTTCCCCTGCCGTTATGGCTGCAATGGGTTCTGTGCTTACTAATAAGTATGCTGAGGGATATTCTGGTAAGAGATATTATGGCGGCTGTCAGTGCGTTGACGTTGTGGAGGATATAGCTGTTGAAAGAGCCTGCAAGCTTTTCGGTGCTAAGTATGCTAACGTTCAGCCACATTCTGGCGCTCAGGCTAATACTGCTGTTTATTTTGCTCTTCTTAAGCCAGGCGACACTGTTATGGGTATGAGCCTTGACGCTGGCGGACACCTTACACACGGCTCACCTGTAAACCTTTCAGGTAAGTATTTTAATTTTGTTCCTTACGGCGTAAATGATGAGGGCTACATCGACTACGAGGCTCTTTACAAGCAGGCTAACAAGTGCAGACCTAGACTTATTGTTGCCGGTGCAAGTGCTTATCCAAGAGCTATCGACTTTGAGAAGCTTTCTGAGATAGCAAAGGCTGTTGGTGCATATCTTATGGTAGATATGGCGCATATTGCAGGACTTGTTGCCGCAGGCTGTCATCAGTCACCTGTACCATATGCTGACATTGTTACAACAACAACACATAAAACTCTGAGAGGACCAAGAGGAGGACTTATACTCACAAACAACGAGTATATAGCTAAGAAGATAAATTCTGCTATTTTCCCAGGCACACAGGGCGGTCCTCTTATGCATGTTATCGCTGCAAAGGCAGTTTGCTTTGGAGAGGCTCTCAAGCCTGAGTTCAAGGCATACGGTGAGCAGATCGTAAAGAATGCACAGGCTCTTGCAAAGGGACTTCTTGACAGAGGATTCAATCTCGTATCAGGCGGCACAGACAATCATCTTATGCTTGTTGACCTCAGACCATTCCACATCACAGGTAAAGAGTTTGAGAAGAAACTTGACGAGGTTTACATCACTGTAAACAAAAATGCTATCCCTAACGACCCTGAGAAGCCATTTGTAACCAGCGGTGTAAGAGTTGGTACAGCGGCAGTTACCACAAGGGGACTTGTTGAGGAGGACATGGACGTTATTGCAGAGTGTATGTATCTCACAGCAACAGACTTTGACAATAAGGCTGATGAGATCAGAGAAAAGGTAAACGCTATCTGCAAGAAATATCCACTTTACGAATAATTGTACGGATCTATATACTGTTGATACACAAAGGGAGCGGCTTAGGCCGCTCCCTTTTTCTCAATAATATATGAATAAATCTCTCTTTTGGTTGATTTTTAACAGAGATCGTGTTATAATAATCTTTTAGAGTATAATTAAAAGGTGGGATATACTTTGCCAATTAAAATACCAAATGACCTTCCTGCGTTCCAAACGTTGGAAAATGAGAATATATTCGTTATTCCCGATGACAGAGCCGCTCATCAGGACATTCGTGCCTTGAAGATCGCTATTGTCAATCTCATGCCTGACAAAATAGCGACAGAAACGCAGCTTCTGCGTCTTTTGAGCAACACACCTCTTCATGTTGACATCGACCTTATTCAGATGAGCAGTCATATGTCAAAAAACACCTCTTTGGAGCATATGCTCGCTTTCTACAAGAACTTTGACGAGGTGAGTGATAATCGTTATGACGGTCTTATCATCACTGGTGCGCCTGTTGAGCAAATGGAGTATGAAGACGTTGATTACTGGGACGAGCTTTGCAGAGTTTTTGAATGGTCAAAGACCAATGTTTTCTCAACTATCCACATATGTTGGGGCGCTCAGGCTGGACTTTATTATCATTATGGCGTTCCAAAATATCCTTTGAAAGAGAAGATGTTTGGCAATTTCAAGCACCATATCGACTTTCCCGAAAGCATTATTCTTAAAGGCTTTGGAGATGTTTTCCATTGCCCGCACTCACGCCATACTGAGGTGCGTCGTGCAGATATCGAAAAGGTGGACGATCTTATAGTGGTGGCAGTGTCAAACGAGGCGGGTGTGCATCTTGTTTCAGATAAGACACAAAGACAGTTTTTCCTGTTCGGTCACTGGGAATATGATCGTGAGACCCTTGCAAAAGAGTATTTCAGAGATAAGGAAAAGGGGCTGCCTATACAGATACCATATAGCTATTTCCCTGACGATGATCCAGAAAATAAGCCTATTTTCAATTGGAGCTGTTCGGCTAATCTGCTTTATTCAAACTGGCTCAACTACTGCATTTATCAGAAAACGCCATATGATCTTAACGAACTTGAGCCACTGGGAACTGCACAATGAAGAACGGAAGACATATAGCTGAGTTTTACGGTGTTGGAGTAATGCTCGCAATAGTGGGTGGCTATCTTGATGCTTATACCTACATCAGTCGTGACCACGTTTTTGCAAATGCACAGACAGGTAACATGGTGTTGTTGGCTATCAATATCAAAGAGGGAAGCTGGCTGAAGGTCTTTCTTTATCTCATGCCTATACTGTCCTTTATGCTTGGCGTGCTGATAGTGGAAGCTGTGAAGCTGAAATTCAATGAACACCCGAGGATACATTGGCATAGGATCATAATCGGTGTGGAGCTTGTGGTGCTGACTATTGTGGGATTTATCCCTGCTGGTACGCTTAACACATTGGCGAATATCCTAGTTTCTTTTACCTGTGCAATGCAGGTCGAGGGTTTTAGGAAAATGGACGGAAAGCCTTTCGCTACCACGATGTGTACTGGCAATCTTAGAAGCGGTACGGATAATCTGTTTCAGTATTTGAAAACTAAGGATAAGCAAAAGCTTGGTAATGCAATGCAGTATTATGGTATAATCCTTTGCTTTATAGGTGGAGCGGCAGTGGGTGCATTTGTCACAGAGTTGCTTGAAACTAAAGCGGTGTTTGTTGCTTTGACAGGTCTTGTTATCGCACTCTGCATTTTAAGAAGCGATGACGATAAATTGGCAGAAGGTAAGTGACAATCACCGAGTGAAGCCTTGTCAGGGCTTGAGGCAGAGACTGAATATGCGTAAGCCAGACAGTAAAATAAGAAAATCAAAAAAAGCAAAGCAGTGTTTGAGAAAAATCTAAGCACTGCTTTTTCTATTTCATTTTGCAAAACCACATTTCAAAGCACAAAGTGAATTGGTGGCAAAACAAAGTAATATGGATATCCAAATAATAATTGCAAAAGATATAACGTCACAAAAGCGAAAATGATGTTATCTGACTGCTTTTGATTGAATGTTGTTAAAATGCACAAATATCTTATTCGTAATTTATAAAAACGGCCAAAAATAATGTTGTGTGAATGATTTTGAACGGAATTGCTTGACTTTTGCTGTACGATATGTTATTTTAATATCAGAAACAATCAATATCGTTCAATTGACGTCAAAAAACATTATTGAAATTTGAAAAGGTGATAAAATGCTTACAGAGGAAAGGTACTCTATTATATTAGAGAGAGTCAAGCAGAATAAAAGTGTGAAGCTTTTGGAGTTGTGCGAGCTTTTAAAAGCTTCTGAATCAACGATACGCCGTGACTTGACGGTGCTTGATGAAAGGGGTCTTTTGAAAAAAGTTCATGGTGGTGCTATATCAGCCGAGGAACATTCTTTCAATCCAGAGGAACAGGACGTTGAGTCAAAGTCAAAGCTTTTTACCGATGAAAAGCTTGCAATTGCGAGGTTTGCGGCCTCTCTTGTGGACGACGGCGATTTCATTTTTATCGACGCCGGAACGACTACAGGCTATAGGATAGACTTTCTGCCAGATAAGAAAAGTACCTTTGTGACTAACGCTTTCGTTCATGCCAAAAAGCTTGCTCAGCGTGGCTTTAAGGTCTATATGCCAGCAGGGGAGATAAAGCTCACAACGGAGGCTATCGTTGGTGCTGAATGCGTCAGCAGTCTGCAAAGCTACAATTTCACCAAAAGCTTTCTTGGAGCAAACGGAATTTCATTGTCAGGCGGTATAACAACACCGGACAGAAACGAGGCAAGAGTGAAGTCTACCGTGGTGTCAAACAGTCAGACTGTTTATATTCTTGCAGATCACTCTAATTTCGATCAGATATCTGCGGTCACTTTCGCTCAGCTTGGACGTGTGAAGATAATCACCGACAAGCTTCAAGACAAAAAATATCTTACAAAAGCAAATATCAAGGAGGTAATGTAAAATGGTATATACTGTAACATTCAATCCTGCTATCGACTATGTTGTTCATACAGGGGAAATGAAGCTTGGGTCTACCAACCGCTCAGATAGGGAAGAGATGTATTTCGGCGGTAAGGGTATAAATGTGTCTATAGTTCTTAGAGAGCTGGACATTCAGTCAAAGGCGCTTGGCTTCACTGCAGGCTTCACAGGTGAAGCTATCGAGAACGGACTAGCGGAAATGGGAATTGATACAGATTTTGTTCATCTCAAAAAAGGTAATTCCCGTATAAATGTGAAAATAAAATCTGCTGAGGAAACAGAACTGAATGGTCAGGGTCCTGATATAGATGATGAGGCTGTGAATAAGCTTTTTGCAAAGCTTGATAAGCTTCAGGACGGAGATACGCTTATACTCGCAGGAAGCATACCTGCCTCGCTGCCTTCGGATATCTATGAGAAGATACTCGAAAGGCTCGCGCACAAGAATATCAGAACAGTAGTTGACGCAACAAAAGACCTGCTTCTCAATGTGCTTAAATATAAACCTTTCCTTATCAAGCCTAACAACCACGAGCTTGGAGAGATGTTCGGAGTGACACTCACTAATGATGAGGAGATAGAAAAATACGCACGTAAGCTTAAAGAAATGGGTGCTGTGAACGTGCTTATCTCAATGGCAGGGGATGGCGCAATGCTTATTGACGAAAACGGTGAAATACATCGCTGTGGAGTATGTAATGGTAAGGTGAAAAATTCCGTTGGTGCAGGCGATTCAATGGTGGCAGGCTTTACCGCTGGTATATTGCAGGGCGATTATGAATATGCTCTTAAACTTGGTACAGCCGCTGGCGGTGCGACTGCTTTTTCTGACGGGCTTGCTCAAAAAGAAAAGATCGCAGAGCTTCTTGAAACTCTCTGAAAAAATATAGGGACGCGGAGCAATTGCAGTTTCAGGTGCAACTTTTGCTGCTCCTGGCGTAAATGTTCCATCAGGCTTTCTTGGCGCATTTCTTGCAGGTTTCCCTAGGAAAGTTACAGAATAATCTTTACAAATATAAGAAAATATAATATAATAATATTAACAATCCTAAATAAATTAAGTTTCAGAAAAGGAGAGATTTATTATGGTATCAAAGGTCGTAAATGCAGAGGGCCTTCATATGCGTCCGGCAGGTATCATTGCAAAGGCTGCTAAGGAGCATCCTGAGTGCGATATCATGATGAAAGCAAACGGCAAGGACATCAAGGCTAAGGCTGTTATGCAGATAATGGCAGCAGGTATCAAGAAGGACACTGAGGGAGAGATAATCGTAACAGGTGAAAACGAGCAGGCTGTGCTTGACGAGTTCGTTAAAATGTTTGAGGACGGTTTCGGCGAATGATTCCCTATATTCCCTAAAAAGCCAGACAAGACCGTAGCGTAAACTGCGGTCTTTCTGAGTAATATGACGTTGTAAAAAATCCAAAAGAGAGAAATACATATGGACAAAAAATATCTTTTACTTCTTGCACAAAAATTTCCTACTATAGACAGTGCCGCCAGCGAGATAGTAAATCTATCTGCAATACGCAGTATGCCAAAGGGTACGGAATACTTTTTCAGCGATATCCACGGGGAGTATGAAGCCTTTTTGCATATGCTAAAAAGTGCATCTGGCATGATAAAAAACAAGATAGACCTGACCTTAGGAAAAACAGTTTCCTCGGCAGAACGTGAAGCCCTTGCCTATCTTATCTATTATCCCGACAAGCAGCTAAAGCGTTTGCGTGATAAAAACGGGCTTTCAGACGAGTGGCGCAGACTTACTATCTATCGTCTGATACTTGTTTGCGAGGCGGTGTCGGCAAAGTATACACGTTCGAGAGTGCGAAAGAGCATACCAAAGGATATGGTCTATATACTTGACGAGCTGCTTAATGTCACTGATGATGTGGTAAAGGAATATTACTATGACGAGATAATCACCACAATTCTTGACACTGGAATCGCAGACCGCTTTATAAAGTCCCTTTGTGAGCTTATACAATCTCTTGCTATCGACAAGCTGCATATTATCGGAGATATATATGACCGTGGTCCAAGAGCAGATATTATTATGGACGAGCTTATGAAAATGCACGATGTCGATATACAGTGGGGCAACCATGACATTTCGTGGATGGGTGCGGCTTCAGGTAATCTCGCTCTTATTGCAAATGTTATCCGTATCTCCATGCGATACAATAACTTTGACGTTCTCGAGGACGGCTATGGATTAAATCTTCGTGCGCTGGCGGTCTTTGCAGGAGAAACATATAAAAACGATGAGTGCGCAATTTTCATGCCACAGACACTTGATGATAATATCTATGACCCTGTTGATGCAAAGCTTGTGGCAAAAATGCACAAGGCTATCACAGTTATACAGCTAAAGCTAGAGGGGCAGCTTATCAGGCGGCACCCTGAATGGAAACTGTCTCACCGTGACCTTTTCAGCATGGTGGACTTCGCAAATGGCACTATAACAATAGACGGGCAAACTCATAAGCTTCTTGACGGCAATTTTCCTACAGTTGATCCTGCCGATCCTCTTGCGCTTACCGAAGGCGAAAATGAGCTTATGACGATTCTTGCAAACTCGTTTATGCACAGCGACAGGCTCAACACACATATGCGCTTTTTGTATTCAAAAGGCTCAATGTATAAGACCATAAACGGCAATTTGCTTTTCCACGGCTGTATCCCTCTTGATGAAAATGGAAAGCTTCTGAGCTTAAGTATAGCAGGAGAGCAGTATTCGGGTAAGGCAATGCTAGATAAGCTTGACGAAATAGCCAACAAGGCGTATTTCTTACAGCCTTGTGAGGAGAAAAGCAACTGTGCAGACCATTTGTGGTATCTGTGGAGCGGTGCACGTTCGCCCCTTTATGGCAAGGACAAAATGGCGTTTTTTGAGCGATATTTCCTTGAAGATAAAAAGCTTCACAAGGAAAATTATAATGCCTATTATCACTTCTCAGAGAAGCCTGAGATATGCGGAAAGATACTTGAAATGTTTGGGCTTGACCCACAGCGTGGTCATATCATAAACGGTCATGTACCTGTAAAGATAAAAAAATGGTGAAAGCCCTGTCAAGGCAGACGGCAGGCTGTTCGTTATTGACGGTGGTATCTCAAAGGCTTATCAAAAAGCCACCGGTATCGCAGGCTACACTCTTATTTATGATTCCCACAGCCTTAATCTTGCGGAGCATAAGCCGTTTATTGCAGGAGAGAGTGAGCATACTCCTGAGATACATATGGTGGAAAGACTTGACCGTCGGGCAAACATTTCAGATACCGACAAGGGAAGGGAACTGCTTTTGCAGATAAACGATCTCCGTGACCTGTTGGACGCTTATCGCTCTGGAGATATCAAAGAAGGTTATAAGGTATTTTAGACGTTCTGAAAGGAGCTTAACATATGGAAAAGGGAGAACTGAACTGGGCTGTTATCGGCTGTGGCGTTATCGCAAACGAAATGACAAAGCTTAGGAAAGAATGGGGACTTAAATATCCTAAGGAGATATGGTGATATCCACATAATGATATAACAAACCAAAAGGCACTGGCTTCAATTGGAAGCCAATGCCTTTTTTATCTCTTGTTTTGCTGTGAAAACAAGTACAAATTATAGTACAAATAAATTACAAGTACAAAAATATGTACGTTTATCACACGAATTCAGAGCATATATTTTTGTAACATTCATTGGTGGAATAGACCCATTTTGTGAGCCTGCCGCCGGTGATGAAATAGTTTATCTTTGAGGGAAAAACGCTGTTTTCAAATACGTCTACGATAATGAGCTTGACTTTCATTTTTTCGGGGATAAGAGCCTTTATGTAAACACTTGCTGCCTGCCCCACACGCACATTTTCTCTTGGTTCTGCAAGCCCTGCAAGGTTCGGAGCAAGCTCTATAAAAATACCGTATGGTTCAATGGAGCGTACTATCCCGCCTACAGTTTCTCCTGTGGAGAACAATGCCGCATTTTCTTCCCATGTGCCTAAAAGTTCCTTGTGAGAAAGGCATATCCTGTCCTCGTCACAGCTTTTTACCACAGCATATATGTCCTGACCGTTGAAAAATCTGTCGTTGGGGTGGGTGATGCGTGAGACGGATATGGCGTCTATTGGTATAAGTGATGGAAGACCACAGCCTATGTCAACAAAGCACCCGAAAGGCTCAAGGTGTGTTACCTTTGCCGGTATAACGTCCCCTGATGTGAGGGTACTTATATATCGTTCAATGCACTCTTCTTGTGCAAGACGCCTTGACAACCTGCATATGACCTCGCCCTTTTCGTGAACAATATCTGTCACCTTGAAGCATACCGTTTTGTTTACCCTAGAAAGTAATGCTATGTCTTTTGTTTTGCCTTCTTGTATTCCGATCGCTCCCTCTGATCTTGGGATTATTCCTTTGCCAAAGGGAAGCTCTACTATTATGTTGTGTTCGCTGTCACAAAGCACAGCATGACCCTCCAGTATCAATCCCTGAGCCATTGCCTCAGCCATTGTTCGTTCGCTTTGAAGATAATATCGGTTTTCAGGGCTATTGAAGATCTTGCCCTCAGGTAAATATTTTTTCATTATTTTGCCTCTTTCCCCACAGATTTTTTAAAAACAGCAGGATCTCTGTGGTTGATCCATTGATTTTGTTCATATTCTGCACATATTTTCTTTGTGATAATTGTGCGTGAACTCTTGCTGATACAGTAAATTAATATTCAATGTGCTGAAATATTAGTACAATTTTTATATTCTTTGCTTCAAATTATAAACAAAAATCAAAAAAACTATAAAAAAGCTTGACAAATGCAATTGTGCGTGTTACAATAGTGTAGTAATTTGTAATCAGTTTGTAACTTTCTTAACCGTTATCGTTACAGATTGATACATAATTTTAATCGACCGTAATAAAATTAAATAGCGGCACAGACATGACCGCCGCTAATTAAAAGAAAGGGTGTGAATTGGCAATGCAGCGTGTATGCGTTGTAAAGCCGTATTATTAATGGATCATTCAGCAAATTTTATTTCAGCAAAGAATAAGTCACTGAAAGTTATAGTGATGTTTATTGCAGCACTTATGACATTTTTGGTAATGACAGAGGGATTTAGTGCCGATGCCGCTGCGGCAAAGCTTTCGACTCCTAAGATGACCGCTCAGATCAACTATGGAAGTGAGTTCACTCATCCGTATAACAAGCAGACAAACACTATCAAGGTGCATTGGAGCAAGGTAAAAGGTGCTTCAAAATATGAGCTGTACATCAAGGGTGGCAAATATAAGAGTTGGAAGAAATACAAGACAGTCAAGAACACGAACTGCACTGTTACAGGTCTTCAGAGAACAACTTCATATCAGTTCAGAGTTAAGGCTGTAAATGGCTCTGCCGCTTCTGCTTACTCAAAGACACAGACAATAAAGACAGCAAGAATGGACTTCAATAAGGCAGGCTGGGAAGCAATGTGCCGTATAGTTTATCATGAGGTTGGTAAGATGTCAGGTTCGGAGTGGGATAAGCCTATCGTTTATGTTGCAGATTGTGTTGCAAACCAGTATGTTGCCGCAAAGTACACAAAGAATGCAATGTGGAGATCCTACTATGCAAGATATAACAATGTTCAGGATATCATTTATAGGAGCGGCGGATTTATGTCATCTGCACAGCTTTCAAGGGACGGAGCAAATTATTCAAACGTTTCCAGAAGAGTAAAGCAGGCTGTTTTTGGTGCAGTGTATGGCAAAACTCACCTTAACGGTATTGCTAATGACTATAATGTTTACTTCTGGTGCAACAGAAGCTACAAGACAAACAGCAGCAAGATAGCTTACTCATTTAAAATTCCTTGGGGTTACTTCAATGTTTGGAGAACCTATTGGGGATAATTGTAATACTATTATAGAATTATGTGAAAGAAGAGCAGAACAAAGCGTCTGCTCTTTTTTCGTTGACAAGAATGTAGCGGTGTGGTAAAATAAAGTTGATAAAAGCAGGGAGGAATCAGAATGCTTGTGGGTGCGGTCGGCTATAATTATCGCCATAGAAAAGATTTTATTATGGATTGCCCTCACGGGGTGGG
>ENA-OPSZ01001109-OPSZ01001109.1-human-gut-metagenome-genome-assembly--contig:-NODE-1109-length-13717-cov-3.304275_pt1 | contig 13717 bp, 10 predicted proteins | sample MGYA00241814_ERZ501919 | MGnify/ENA primary metagenome ERZ501919 (study PRJEB25962, sample SAMEA2042440) | human gut metagenome | biome: human gut; feature: human-associated habitat; material: faeces... | reverse complement strand
TCACAACGTCAAGCGTAGGTATGGAGAGCAGCTTCATCTTTAGCGGCTTCGTCAGTTCAGAATATTCTTCAGTGTCGTGTCCTGCCGCCATGTCATACACAAGTCTGTCAACATAGGGGCGGTAAGGCTCCATGATGTCGTCTGCCAGACAATAGGCGTTGTAACGGTTATGATGATGTATGCCGAGCGTGGGCAGCAAGCCGGCAGACACAAGCGAGCGTGCCATAACGGCTCTCAGGATGGCATAGCCATAGTTGAGAAGATTGTTGGGCGGCATGCCGTCGCGGCCACGGGTGAAGCCCGACAGCCCTGAAACATCCTTGAATATCTGTTTCCAGTAATAAGCAGCGGCACGCCCCTCAAGATTGTCGGGGTCGCCGCTGCGCACGTCGGCCGACCACCGCTTCATGCATCCTGTTTCTATCCCCGAAATATTGTCGAGCACTGCCGCCTGGTTGTCAATCTTAGCCTTGACGGTCTGCTGCCACAGCTGCTTTTTCAGCGGCAGCGACGCTTCTATCTGCCGGCTGAAGCGTTCGCTCTGCAGCGTGTTGCCGCAAAGCGGAAGCATAAGCCCCACGGGCATGCCGCGCGAGTCGCAGGTTACAACGGCACAGTTGTTTTCGAGCAGCGCCTCGAGCAGTCCGTGCGTAAGCGTTATTTGCCGGTTGTCGAGCACAACCACACCGATGTCTTCCACCGGTATAGTTCTTGTGCTGTCTCTCTTCATGCTGTCCGGCAGGTCGCTCTTCTCCACTTCAGGCAGCTTTATGACGAGCTGCGCATCTCGGAGAGATAGATATGCCGGACTGGTGAAACATAGTGTGCGCTTAATCATATATTTTCGTTGTTTACCTCGGTTATATTTCCTAAACGGTCAACTTTAATAGGAATACATATTTCTTTTATCATCTCGCCGGTAATAGCTCTTCCTATTTTATTCAAAGAGAAAAATTCGACCTTATCAACTATTGGCGAAGCTACTATAAAGGGAATATAATAACACTCCGTTCCTGTACAGCTAACCATCTTATAAATTCTCCTCTTGTCCAAAGGCCTATTTATCGTTCCGTTCTTTACTTCATCCTCCGTTGGCAAATAAACAAGGTCGTTAGGCGAAAGCACAAACAGCAGCTTGGCTCCGTCTTTTTCTTCAGGGGCAGGAGTCTGCCCGTTCTTCAGTCTGTCTATAACGGTCTTCAGAGGAATAGTGTCGAACACCCGCTTCTTTATCGTTTCGCCTGTAGTGCTGTCTTCATATTCTTTCAGATAGACGGCAAAGAAAAGATTGGTGCCCTTGGCAGCCTCAACAAACTTGGCTGCCTTGTTGCCTTTGGTGCCTATGGCAAACTTATCTGCCTTTTCATATATCCTCACCTTATATACAGGCTTATGCGGCTTGCCGCCGTTAAGCTGTGTTATGTTGCGGTTCATCTCGTCTATGCCGTCGGCCGAGAATGCTTTTTGGCAGTCGCCGCCGTTGACTTCAAGATGGCGCTTCAGAATTTTCTGTATGCCCGTGTCGGTTATCCGCTCTATCTGTTTTTTGGCGTCATCAGCCTTGGTTATCTTGCTGAACAGCGTAACGAGGTCGTTGCCAAAGCGTGTGGCAAAATAGCGGTCGCCGGTGTCTTTGGTGAAATAGTAAACCTTTATCTTCTTCAGATTTACATCCTGCCATGCGTCCTTGTTGTCTTCAAAATACTTGGTTATCTGTTTCAGATCGTAGCCCAGCTCTATCATTGCCATTAGCTTCTTCTTCAGGTCTTTGTCAACAACGGCTTTAGGATTTGCCACAGCGTCCTTGAGCGACACTTCCTTTATGCGCCTCAGATTCACCTCGCCATACACCGTGTCTTTATGCATCGGCTTGCGTATGGCAAGGAGATGCCTGCCGTTGCGCTCCTCCTGTCTTACCGCCTTCTTTTCTTTTATGTGTTTCTCTTCGTTGTAGACAAATTTCTGATATTTATTCACCGTCTTGTTTATAACCCTGAGATTCTGCTTAAAGCTGACCACTATGCCACGCAAAGCCTTCTCAACGTCGGCATTGAACGTAGGCCACGGCTTAAGGAACTCGCGGGCAACGCTAATGGTGCGCGTCTCGCCGTTTCGTGTCACCATGGTGTCTTCATATCTGCGCAGCTTGCGCGACAGCTGATAGCGCACGGCGTTGTTCTTAGACATGGCAGCCTCGTTGTTGAGCAGGTTGACGTGGCTGCGCGTGGTGCATGCTATAACTATGGCGTCCATGGCGTGGTGACGGTGGTCAATGCGCTTCTTGTTAAATCCCTTTTGCAGGTTCAGCGGCATGTCGGGTATGGTGTGGCCGTTGGTGCTTGTCGTGGTAAACCGGTCGGAGCCTGTAACAGCGTTGAGCCTTTCAAAGCGCGGCAGTATGATATGGTTCCACACATCGTTCACGCCCCAGTCGCGTTTCAGCCTGTCGGTTATTGCTCCGTTACATGCTATCACGTTCTTCGATATATCCTCCTGCTCGCCTTCATCGCGCACCATGTTAGATAGCAGCGACTTTATCTTCTTGCTGATGTAGCGGCTGTCGTTGAGCTGGCGCTCTATAAACTTGTCGGGAATGTCGTCCATGAGCAGTTTCTTCATCTTAACAGGATTCTTTCTGAAGTTAAGCTGCACCAGTCTTTCATATTCCTCCGCCGTAAGTATGGTGACCGTCTCGCCCGAACTGAGCAGAACTTTCTCGCCGTGGTGTGCCTTGATGAACTCGTAGCCCAGCATGCGGTCTTTCAGCTGGTTTACTTCTGCCTCGCATATAACCTTGTTGGACATTGAGTCGTCGAAATAACGCGACTGCGGAATTACGTGCTCTATCTGATAATCGTCAGTAAACAGACGCGAAAGCGATATGGTGCGCCCTGTGTAAGGCGACTGATACTTCTGCTCGAGCCACAGCTTATACTTGATTATCTCGCCGTGAGTGGGACGCTTCTTAATGTCTGTCTGGTTGAACTTGCTTATTATTTCGTTTATCTCATCGGGCACTTCATCGACACTTTCCAACGCGCCTTCCTCATATATCCTCAACATCTCCTGCTGCGACGGCGAATAAGGACGCACGCCGGCTATGCCGAAATCAGGATCGGCAAACTCGGCAAGCATAGCCTTTATGCGCAGGTTTGCGTTCTCGTTGTCTATCATGCGCTTAGACATCTTAGCCCTGACGTCGGCCGGATTCTTCATGTCGCGGCCCATCTCAATGTGTATCTCGTCTATCTTGCCATACTGCCGCCAGATGTCGCGCACGGTGCGCAGAGTCTCGGTAACCACCTGCTCAACAATAGGGTTGCGCAATGAGTGTTGCTTAAAGTGGTCAAGATATTGGTCTATGTCGGCCGGACAGTTCCAGCGTGTTATATCCTTCGACTCGCTGTGGCGGTCGTAGACAATATAGCATGCCAGCCAAAGGGGTAAGCCTCTGAAATGTGATACATCCGTCAGGTTTATCGCCTTCTCTCTCACCCTTGTCCTTATGCTTTCGTCATATTCGCCGTTGATTATCTTGTCTATACGTTCAAGCGTGTGTTTGTCAATGGCGTCGGCACTCCAGTATTTGCCTGTGCGCATAAGTGCCAGCAGCTTCTTTATAGCCTTTTCTGAATAAGAGCCGTAATTTTTATTAAACGGAGGCAACGAGCTGAACACTTCGGCAAACTTGCCGCCGAGACTGTTTTTCGCGGCAAACTTTTCCATGGCCTTTGTTATCTCCTGCTTGTCCTCAACCGAATAAAGGATGTGCCACAGGCTATATTCTTTGTCCTTATCCAAGAAGCCTTCGTCTATGCCGGCATCTTTAAGTCCTTTCAGAATCAGCGCGCGTGTTTCGTTGCACGGATATGTCTTGTCCTCAACATAGTTCCAACGGTAAGGATAATCGCTGTCCTTGCCCTTGGGCTTCTTTATTTTGAAATATGTTCCCAACAAAACGCTCTGCGTTATGTCCTTTCGGTCGTTGAGAAAGTCGAACAGGCTCACCACATCGTCAGCACTCTTTATAAACTCGCCGGTAACGTCAACGTCGGTCTTCACGCTGTCGCCTATCTTCTTCTGCCGTTCAAATATCCTGATGTTCTGCACAAACTGCCATAGGCGGAACTCCTGAAACAGCGGATTCGACTTTGCGACACATTTCACGGGAGCCGTCTTCACCTCGCCGGTTTTACTGTCGGTATAAGAATGTTCCTCATAAGGACAGTTGTCTATTAAAGACTTTTTGCTCTTCAGCGGACGCTGATAAAAGATGATGTTGTCTACAAAAAGATACGTGAAGTCGCACGAGGATATAGACTGCCTGTAGGCGTCATTGCTCTGATACAGTTCGCTTATGCACCTGCCGTAAAGCTCATTGTCGTTAAGTTCGGGGATAAAGCGCTTCTGCGAGTCGATAATCTTTTTCAGCTCTTCTTTATAATACTTGCGCTCCACGGTTCTTACGAGCTTGCCCCTTATCTTCTGAGTTGGATCGGCCAGCAGCGCATCGTAGATATACTCGCCTACGGTCTTGCCCGACCTGTCTATGTCGTTTTCAGTTTTCTTTTTTATCAGAGTCCAGTCGTCTTCCTTTGGCATTCTGAACGAACGCTTTATGTTTCCCTCCTTGTCTTTCTTCGGCGTTCCGTCTTTTTCAAGGTCGGTGGAAACTATAAACTCCTTGGTCTTGCCTATCCAGTCGGGAGCCTCGGCAGCCGGACGACGATAAACCATACCATTCTCAAGCATGATGTTAAACCACGTGTCCTTACCTTTCTTCTCGCCCGTGTCCTCAACGTCGACCACTTTCAGCGCATAATATTCCACGAGCTTGCCTTTATCATCGGTCTGTTCATCCTCTCCTCTCAGCTGATAATAGCCACGCTTCTGGTTGAAGTTGAGCAGCAGCCAGGCCAGTTCCTGTTTCGTAAGAGGCTGCGACAGAGCCTTCTTGCGCAGATAATATATAGTCCAGTCGTAAGGCACCTTACGTCCTCCGGCCAGCCATTCGGGCTGATGAGCCACAAAGTCGGCAAGCATCTCGCGGAACGAATCTTCAAATACAAATGTCCATTTACCATTCTCGTCCTTTCTCCACGCAATCTTACATTCCTCTCCGTCCTTGAATTTGCCGTAGCGCGTAAGTGCAGCAGAATAATGTTCTGGCAGAAATCCCATTACGTCGAGCACCCTGTTAAGGCGTTCGCGGCGCAGCTTATGCCGTTCGCCCATGCGTCTTATTCCTCTTGCCGCCGTCCTGTCGGCAGTCTGCGATTTAGTGTTGCCCTTGGCAAAATCACCAAGAACAGCTGCGTCCATCGGTATTATTCTGCTTCCGGCAGCCTCAATACCGTTTATTCTCTCAACATCGTCACAATCTTGTTCACTTTTCACCAAAGCCCAGCCTATACTGTTGGTGCCGAGGTCTAGTCCTAATATATGTTTCATCTTCAATTAAATCAGTTGCAAGTTAAGTTAATGTACAAAGATAGCGAAAAGCGAGAGCAATGGCAAATAAAAAACTATGTTTTTTAACTTGGCTTTACCGAGCCGAATACTATCTTATTTAAAGATAGTGAAAAGCGAGAGCAATGACAATTAAAAATTATGTTTTTTACGAGCCGCGTTATAAACAATTATATTATTAATGAAGCAATAAACTATAACAGTTTTTCAGATTAAATCTTATGAATATAGCGCAGCTAATTTGTAAACTTTCTTCATGTTTTCCCGACCGTTTGACGCTCTCAGAGCACGCATGCTCTTCGCCATACCGCGATTTTGGGCAGAAAAGGGCAAAAAACGGGGCGTTTTGTTAAGACACTGACTGACAGCGAGTTGCAGCAAATAAGAGAGAAAAACAGAAGTGTTAAAAAACATAACCGGCCCACTTACGCATAAAAAGTGGCCCGTTTACGGATGGAAAGGTGTCATTTCCGAGGCTCAAACTTATGATTTCAGGCCAAGAAATGACTGATTTTAGTGGCATTTGTCGGTTTATTTGTAAATGTATGTTAATGAAATAATATTCCAATTATTGTTTCCTTAACATACGTTTACCTTTCGTTTTCCAGATTGAAAAATATTTTTGTCATGAGTTTTTACCACATATACGGTAAATAGCGCATGGAAAATTCTTGATGTTTTTGATATTGCTGTACGAGGAAAAAGAATGATATGCTTATGAGTTTTGCCGTTGTAATATTCCATTTCCTTACTATTTTACATATCTAAACTGTTCTCTTTGAGCAAGAAATCGAAAAGACCGATTGTAAGTATACCTTCCTCATTACGGCGAGGCATGATGTGATCTTTGACAACTATAATCTTTTTGAAAGAATCATTGATGCTTGTCAGTGAGCGAGATTCCTGTATCTCTTTCTCCCTATCAGGAATGGATAAAGCCGATTGTACATAATACTTCTTACTGCCGAGACTGGCAATAAAATCCACTTCAAGTTGTGTGCGAGACCACTTTCCCTCTTTATCAGGCTTTCTTATTTCCACCACGCCTACATCTACGCTGTAGCCACGTGTAACCAGTTCGTTATAAATGACATTTTCCATGATGTGAGTCTCTTCCTGTTGGCGCATGTCGAGTATAGCATTTCTTAAACCAATATCAGAGAAATAATACTTGGAGAGTGTATTGATGTATTTCTTCCCTTTTATATCATAGCGTATGGCTTTGTTCAGCAAAAACGACTCTGACAGATAAGTGAGGTAATTAGAAATAGTCTGACTGCCAATACTCACATTCTTAACGCTTTTGAAAGTATTAGATAATTTAGTTGGATTGCACGGAGCACCTATAGATGATGCCATTATAAGCACCAACTCACGAAGTTCATTATCATTTTTAATTTTATGTCTTTCAACAATGTCCGCAAGATAAACGGTCTCAAACAAGTTTTTCAGATAGTTTACTTTTTTTTGCTCTGTACCAAAAGACAGAATAAGAGGCAAGCCACCATAAGTGTAATATTCGCGCCATGCGTCTTGCTTGTCACCACCTACAGCAGAATAGAATTCTGAGAATGACAGAGGGTTCACATGTATCGTCTCTCCCCTTCCACGAAACTCTGTAGGAATATCTGATGACAGGAAGTGAGAGTTGCTACCGGTAACGTATGTGTCTGCATTTTCTATATGGCGGAAACTGTTCAGCACATCGACAAATTCATCCATCAACTGAACTTCGTCTATAATAATGTAGTATAAGTTCTTGTCCTTGATTCTGTCGTGAACATAATGAAGCATTGCGTCCGGATTGCGAAGTTCCTTATTTATTCGGTCTTCAAGATCAACACGGATGATGTGATCGTCGGTCACACCGCTATCCAACAGATAATGATAGAATAAGACATTTAGCAAATATGATTTGCCACATCTTCTGATTCCTGTTACCACTTTGATAAAGCCATTCTGACGGCTTTCTATCAACTGTCGTAGATATCGATCTCTTTTTATTTCCATTACCTACATTAAATTTTTGTCAACTTTGACGTTTTTATAATGCAAATATAGAGATTTTTTACTTGTCTGCACTAATACTGCATTAAAAATCTGTCAACATTGACAGATTTTTAATGCAGACAACGTATGAGCAGCACATTTTTAGAAGTATTCTGATTATTGCCGTACTATAAAAGTTTCGTTTCCATGATTAGAAAACATGTTTGCCACGACTATTCTACAAAGAGTTGTATTTGCATCACAGCCTTAACAGAAAGTATCAGTATGCAGACATAATGCCATGAAAAGAATTATCATGCTGAGTGCTACAAGAATAAGCTTAACTGCATATCATGACGAAGAAAAATACACGGCAAACAATGAAGACCATGAATATAAACTAAATAACTTAGTTAAAAATAATATATTCTGTACTACATTCTTATATTTTCGCTATATTTGCATAACATGAACAGAAATTTGCCTTCTGCATAAGGAAAAGAATATATCGCTAAAATAAAAATTTTATTGCCATGAAAATCATCAGTCTTATACTATTGCTAATGGCCCTGACGGCAGCCTCAGCCAGAGCCGACAATGACGCAACAGAAGCGATGGGCGACAGTTGCATGAAAATAAACGACACGTTCAACGCCATGAGATATTACGGCGAGGCGCTGCAGACAGACAGCTCAGACGCGATAAAGGAAAAAATGGCGCACTGCCTGTTTATGCGTGGCGAATACCGCAAATGCGCGTCAATGCTCGAAACCACGGCAAGGAAAGGCACAGACAGTCTGACTGCGGAGACGATGCGCCACCTGTTTGACTGCTACAGATATATGGACAACACGGCAAAACAAATTGAATGGGGCAACAGGTTGCTTAACAGGTGCCCAATGGACGGCATCGTGACGGCATACATGGCACACATATACAACAGCGACGACAATATATCGTCGCCGCAGAAGGCTTATGACATTACGGCCAGATATATGCAGACAGACTCTGCGTGTCTGCCCGTGATGCGCGAATATGCCGACGCCAACTTCCTGCTGCGCAACTACGACAAGGCAATAAATGCTTACAACAGGCTGCTTGAACTCGGCGATTCTACCTACAATACGGTCTACTCGCTCGGCATGGCCTACATGCAGACGGGCAAAAACCCTATGGCACGCAGATGGCTCACCAAGGCAGCCGAAAAAAGCAAGATGCAAAATGCGGGATGCCTTTACCGGCTCGGCATCGTATGTGTTGACATGGACAGCTTAGCCGAGGGCATTGACTATCTGGAAAAATCAATCGAACTGATGCAGCCGGACCATACGGTGCTGTTTGTAGTAAAGCGCGCATTGGGCGAAGGCTACTACAAGCAGGGCAAATACTGGTCGGCAATATACGCATGGCGTGAGGCGCTTAAACTTAACCGCAACAGCATGGCCACGATATTCAACACGGCGCAGGCATACGGACTTGTGGGCAAGCACGACATGGAGAAGGCTTACTACAGAACTTTCCTGAGCATGGCGGCATTGGTGAAGCCCAACAAGGAACTTAACCAGATGGTGGAACAGGCCGAGACCGCAGTGGGAATGAAGGAGAACTTCAACGGAAACATAATAAGCCTGCCTGCAAACTGACCATGCCGGCTGCCTAAAATGGAAAGACGCCACGTCGGCACATAATAGAGACAGCTTATCTTAGATTAATACAATACTAATTAAATATTTAAGCCTATGAAAAGAAATCTTTATTTTGTTTCTCTCTTCCTGTTTTTCTTCTCATTAAAAGGCATTGCGGCCATTCCTGAAGGGGCAATACCATTTATCTTTGACAGGCATCTGTATTTTCAGTGTACGCTTAATGACACCATACCTGTTACCCTAATTTATGACACCGGGGCTGATTTTCTATATTTAGACCAAGATTATCTGAAAGTAAATAATCTTCAAAATGCTTTCGGCAGAAAAGGCAGGGCCAAAATCGGGGGAGCAGGCAACAGCGGACCTCAAAGCGTAGAGATATTCATCGAGCCCGTCAAGATTCACTGCGGTGATATGGAATATCAAAACAAGATTACTCCTATAATTAAGCTGCGCGACATTCTCGGCAGACATACCGATGGTCTGTTAGGCAACACTCACCTACTGACATCTCCTTTGGAAATCAATTTTAGCGAGGGATACATAAAACAGCTTAAAAAACCGTTTAAATATGATTTGCTTGATAACTATATAAAACTTGACGCACGATTTGAGAAAAACCGTATTGATGTAAAGGCCAAACTTCAGATTGACGAGAAGAACACCTTGGAAGGATGGTTCAGAATGGATTTAGGATGTGGATCCTCAATCAGTCTTACTAACGAGGCAGCATCTTCTCTGAATATTGATGACATACCAAAAGCATACTTCAGGACACAAGCCGGCGGCATTGGCGGCGGTTCTGACCAGTTTATTATAAGAGCCGCACAATTCTGTATGACAGATACACTTAAAGACATCGTAATAGATTATTCTGTTAATGAAAAAGGCGCTCTGTCATTTGGTAAGCCATATTTAGGTCTGATTGGAAATAAAATATGGTCGTTATACGATATTGTCTTAGATCCGGAAAACTCTTCAGTGTGGGTGAAACGCAACAAGAATAAAGGAGTGTACATGCAATCATCCGTAACCCATATGGCAACTTTTGACCGCACGGATATTTATGAAGGATGGATAGTTAACGGATTATACAAAGGCGGAATAGCAGAAAAGGCCGGTATTGAAATTGGAGATATAATCATAGCCATAAACAACCGTCCGGTAAAAGAAATAACATGGGAAGAGCAACGAAAGGGCTTAAATCTTAATGGAGAAGTTAAATATACCGTCAAAAAAGCCGACGGCAAGATAGTTTGCTATACATTACACGTTGACAAACAGATAATCTGATTTAATACCTGACTAAATATTAAGTTTTTTATAATCGGGAAAGAAATTCTTATTTTTATAGGAATGAGGCTAAGATAGCCCTATTGCCGTTTTATATTGAATATCTTGCCGTCCGCTATTTTCTAGACATAGCCCGTTATGCCTGCTAAATAGCAGACGGCAAGACAGCAATATCTAAAAAAGATGGAAGGAAACATCAATCTGCCTGCAGAAACAAACAAGATACCGGCTTACGACCGATAAAGGTTTAACAGGCTCTTTGGCAAATATGATAAAAATATGAAAAACTGTTTGAGTGTTAGCATTTTATTAGTATCTTTGCAGACAGAATTTTAAGCAAATCACAATAAGGATTATTCCGTTGTGAAAACATTCAGGTTGGCTCGTCGTCCTTTTTTACGGCGGGCATTTTTTATAATGGCCGAAAGGCTTTGACAAATGGGTATTGACAACAAGATTTCACAATAAGTTATGGACACTAACATTTCCGACTATGAGATAATGGCGCCCGTGGGCAGCCGCGAGAGCCTGCAGGCAGCACTGCAGGCAGGTGCCGACTCGATTTATTTCGGCATCGAGAAGCTGAACATGAGGGCTCACTCGGCAAGCACGTTCACCATTGACGACCTGCGCGAGATTGCAGCTACGTGCGGCGAAAGGGGCGTGAAGACTTATCTGACGGTGAACACCATCATCTATGACGACGACATAGAGCTGATGCACCAGATTATCGACGCCGCCAAGGAGGCCGGCATCTCGGCCGTGATAGCGAGCGACGTGGCCGTGATGACCTACTGCCAGAAGGTGGGCCAGGAGGTGCACCTGTCTACACAGCTTAACATAAGCAACATCGAGGCGCTGAAGTTCTACTCTCAGTTTGCCGACGTTGTGGTGCTGGCGCGTGAGCTGAACATGGAACAGGTGGCAAAGATACATGAGCAGGCGGAGCAGATGAACATCTGCGGACCGTCGGGCAAGAAGATTCGCATAGAGATGTTCTGCCACGGCGCGCTGTGCATGGCCATCAGCGGCAAGTGCTATCTGAGTCTTGACAACGCGTCGCGCTCGGCAAACCGCGGAGAGTGCATGCAGCTGTGCCGCCGCTCGTACATCGTGACAGACAAGGAGACAGGCACGGAGCTGGAGATTGACAACAAATATATAATGAGCCCGAAGGACTTGAAGACGGTGCGCTTCATCGACCGCATGATGAAGGCCGGCGTAAGGGTGTTCAAGATAGAGGGCCGTGCGCGCGGCGCTGAGTATGTCTACACCGTGGTGAAATGCTACAAGGAGGCCATACAGAGCGTGCTTGACGGCACGTTCACCGAGGAGAAGAAGGACGAATGGGACGAGCGCCTGGCAACGGTGTTCAACCGCGGATTCTGGGACGGCTACTACCAGGGACAGCGCCTTGGCGAATGGAACAAGAACTATGGCTCTAACGCCACGGAGCGCAAGGTTTACGTGGGCAAGGGCGTCAAGTATTTCTCTAAGCTCGGCGTGGCAGAGTTTACGTGCGAGGCGTGCGAATTCTCTGTAGGCGACAAGATGCTTATAACGGGTCCTACCACGGGCGTGATGTATGTAACCGTCGAGGAGATTCACGACGACACTCATGCCGTTGAGACAGCGCAGAAAGGCACCCGCGTATCGTTCCGCGTGCCTGACAAGGTGAGACCGAGCGACAAGCTGTTTAAGCTGGTTAAGGTGGAGCCGAAGTATTGATTTTTCTTAGGAGTTAAAGGAGTTAGAGTAGTTAAAGGAGTTAAAGTCAAATGCTTTTCTTCTTAGGAGTTAAGGAGAAGTTCCTTGAGCATAGCGAAAAAAGACAAATGTTTTTCTTCGTAGGAGTTAAAGTCAAATGACTTGTTGCGTAAGAGCAAAACTGCTTATGACGACGGAATAGAAACGGAAGCTATTGGTTTCTCCTTGACATACGGATTAAATAAACACATAAAAAACAAAGGATATTATGACAATAAATGAAGCACAGGACGAGGTGATTGAGGAGTTTTCTGACTTCACCGACTGGATGGACAAATATCAGTTGCTCATTGACCTGGGCAACGAACAGAAGCCGCTCGACGACAAGTATAAGACGGAGAGTAACCTGATTGACGGCTGTCAGAGCCGCGTGTGGCTGCAGGCTGACTATGAGGACGGCAAGATTTATTTTACGGCTGAGAGCGACGCGCTCATCGTCAAGGGCATCATCGCCCTGCTGATACGCGTGCTGAGCGGACACACACCGCAGGAGATTCTCGACACAGACCTCTATTTCATCGACCGCATCGGTCTGAAAGACCATCTCTCGCCCACCCGCTCAAACGGTCTGCTGGCCATGGTCAAGCAGATCAGAATGTATGCGCTGGCGTTCAAAGTTAAAAACTAAAAGTGAAGAGTGAAGAATTCATTTGAATTGACAATTCATAATTTACGCCTTCTTGGTCAAATCATAATTTTCAATTCTCAATTTGAATCGATGCGCAAGTTAAAGGTTACGGAGATGAACCGTCTGACGGTAGACGAGTTCAAGAGTTCTGAGAAGATGCCGCTCATCGTGGTGCTCGACGATGTGAGGAGCCTGTATAACGTAGGCTCGGTGTTCCGTTCGTGCGACGCTTTCCGCGTAGAGGCTGTGTGGCTCTGCGGCATCACGGCATGTCCGCCCCACGTAGAGATACACAAGACGGCGCTCGGAGCTGAGGACAGCGTTGAGTGGCGCTACTTCAAGACGGCTGCCGAAGCCGTAAGCGAGCTGCACGCCACGGGATGCAAGGTGATGGCCGTGGAGCAGTGTGAAGGCAGCACCATGCTCAACGAGTTTGTGCCCGACGCCGACCAACGCTATGCCGTCGTGCTGGGCAACGAGGTGAAGGGCGTGCGCCAGGAGGTGGTTGACGCCAGCGACGGATGCCTTGAGATACCGCAATTCGGCACGAAGCACTCGCTCAACGTGTCGGTAACGGCAGGCATCGTGGTGTGGCACTTCGCGCAGGAGCACATCAAATCAGCAAAGCAACAGCAATAATGCCACGGCACCGCAATAAGCGGCGGCATAACACTGAACACATACGGCCCTGAAGCCGGCCGAAATAAAACAACGTCCGCAGATGTCTGCATCAGGCAGAATCTGCGGACGTTGTTTTTTCTATCTTGCTAATATAATCCTATCTGTTCCACACCTTTACAGAGCCCAGCCTTGTAGAGATGATGTATGCACCTGCCGGCATGCTGCTGATGCTTATACCCTCCTGCGAGTTATATTTTTTCATATCCATCAGCACGCCCGTCTGGCTGTACACTCTTACAGGCTC
>ENA-OPSZ01001106-OPSZ01001106.1-human-gut-metagenome-genome-assembly--contig:-NODE-1106-length-13731-cov-3.018792_pt1 | contig 13731 bp, 10 predicted proteins | sample MGYA00241814_ERZ501919 | MGnify/ENA primary metagenome ERZ501919 (study PRJEB25962, sample SAMEA2042440) | human gut metagenome | biome: human gut; feature: human-associated habitat; material: faeces... | reverse complement strand
CCGTACAGGGCGGGTGTCGTTTTACCAAGGATATTCCTCCTTATTGTGTGGCAGCTCACGAGCCGACTTCATTTTATAGTATCAATACAATGGTATTGCAGCACGAAGGATTTTCGGAAACGGTGCTTAAGCACATAGCCCATGCTTTTCGCATTTTGTATAAGGCGAATACCTCTGTTGAGGATGCATTGCGCCGTATTGAAGAACAAGTGCCTTCCAGCCCTGAAATAGTGCATTTGGTGGAATTTGTTCGAAATTCGAAGTTGGGTATTATAAAATAAGTGTATCTTTGTCTCCTCTCTATTTATGATGAACAGTGTTAAGAAGAAAAAAGCAGATAAAACGATAGTAAGAGAGCATGTTGTTCAAGCGGCTGCAAAAGCATTTACCCGGAAAGGGGTAAAGACAGTCAGAATGGATGATATTGCTGCCGATTTGTCAATATCGAAAAGAACGCTGTACGAGTTATTTCATGACAAAGAAGACTTATTGCTTGATGTGATGAGATTGCATCGGGAGGAGATGAAGAAATCAATGGAAGAAATAGCTTCCAAGGCAGAGAATGTCTTGGAAGTTATTCTTCGTTTTTATCAGAAGAGCGTACAGGATTTCCAGAATACAAATCGGAAGTTCTTTGAGGATATGGAAAAGTATCCTAGAGTTGTGGCTTATATTGCCGAAAGCCGTAAAGAAAACCTGGATGCCGCAATGGAGTTTTATCAAAAGGGGGTCAATCAAGGAATATTTCGCAAAGATGTGAATTATGCTATTGTTCGCGTTATGGTAGGTGAGCAGATGGATATATTGCTTCGCTCTGAAATATGTAAATCCTATTCGCTGGCTGAAATATACGAGACAGTTGTATTTATGCATATGCGGGGCATTTCTACGGAAAAGGGATTGAAGATTGTAGATAATTTCCTTCATAACCAGAAAGGAGAGGAGTATAACAAGAATGGATAGAACTAGTTAGTTACCTAATAATAAAGAGTAAACAGTAAATGAAGTTTTTTTTAAAGCCTAAGTTAGCCTTGTTGTTGCTGGCAGTGGCAGCAGCACACAGTGCACAAGCACAAGATACGTTAAAAGTTACTTTACAGGAAGCGGTCAGGATAGCGTTGAGCGAGAATCCGACTATTAAAGTAGCTGGTCAAGAAATCAAATTAAAGAAGGAAGCCCGTCGGGAAGCCTATTCAGGTCTGTTTCCCGAAGCCAATTTAGTGGGTAGTTATTCACGAGCTATCAAGAAGCAGTCTTTCGCTATGGAGGGGAAGGTGATTGAAGTGGGAACAGACAACACGTATAGCGGGGGGCTGTCTGTGAGTCTTCCTGTCTTTGCACCTGCACTTTATAAGAGTATCAGTTTGACAAAGACAGATGTGGATTTGGCTGTGGAAAAAGCGCGGTCTTCGCGTCTCGATATGGTAAACCAAGTAACAAAAGCTTTTTATCAGTTGCTTTTGGCACAGGATAGTTATGAGGTGCTGCTGAAAAGTTATAAGCAGAGCGAAGACAACTATAATGTGGTGAAAGCCAAGTATGAGCAGGGCTCTGTCAGCGAGTACGATAAAATCAGTGCAGAAGTGCAGATGCGCAGTCTGAAACCGACGGTTGTGTCTGCCCGTAACGGTGTAAATCTGGCTACTCTGCAACTGAAAGTTTTGATGGGAATGGAAGCAGAAGTAAATGTAGCAGTGGATGGTAATCTGAAAGATTATGAAATGTCTATGTTTACTCGCCAGGCAATGCCACGACCCAATAATCTGATAAACAACAGCACTTTGAAACAATTGGAACTGAATGCATTGCAACTGAAACAAAATCTGAAACTGCAATATACCAATTTTATGCCTACACTGTCTGCCAACTTTCAGTACATGTACACTTCTATGAATGATAACTTTAAATTCAAGGAGTATGACTGGCGCCCTTATTCAACTCTCGGTTTGAATCTGACTATTCCTTTATTTAAGGGAAGTAACTTTACCAAGTTGAAACAAACCCGTATTCAGATGAAACAGCTTGAAGAGAATCGTATTAATACAGAACGTCAACTTACCATGCAGGCTACCAGCTATCTGGATAATATGGCAGCAAGTTCTGAACAAGTTGTTAGTAATAAAGAAGCTGTGTTTCAGGCAGAAAAAGGACGGACTATTGCTGAAAAAAGATATGAAGTGGGTAAAGGGACTATCTTGGAATTAAATAGTTCGGAGGTAGCTTTGACAGAGGCAAAACTTACATATAATCAGTCCATTTATGACTACTTGGTGGCAAAGGCTGATCTTGATTTGGTGATGGGTGAAGAAGTGGGAATGGAATAATAACAACATAACATAAAGATAACAGTATGAGAAAAACTTTTCAAATAGCAGCTTTGCTGGTGGTGGCTTTACTGAGCGCTTGTTCAGGCGGAGAAGAGAAGAAAGAAGGAACACAGGAAGAGGCTGCGCAGCTGAATAAACCGGTGGTGAAATTGGCATCAGTGACTTCACGAGAGGTTGAACAAATAGAAGAATATACTGCAACAGTGGAAGCTGAAGCGAAAAATAATATAGCTCCGACCTCTCCCGGGCGTATAGACCGTATTTTTGTTGAAGTGGGAGACCATGTATCCAAAGGACAGAAATTAGTACAGATGGATGCGGCAAATCTGAAACAAATGAAATTGCAATTAGAAAATGAAGAAACGGAATTCAGACGTATGGATGAACTGTACAAAGTGGGTGGAGCTTCCAAATCTGAATGGGATGCAGCAAAAACAGCTTTAGATGTACGTCGTACTTCCTATAATAATTTGTTGGAGAATACGCAGTTGTTAAGTCCTATTCATGGAGTGGTTACAGCACGTAATTTTGATAACGGTGATTTATATTCTTCCGCTTCCACTCCTGTGTTGGTCATTGAACAGATCACTCCGGTTAAACTGTTGATCAATGTATCCGAACCTTATTTCCCGAAAGTGACTAAAGGTATGATCGTAAAGGTGAAATTTGATGTGTATGGTGATGAGGAGTTCGAAGGGAAAGTTAGTTTGGTGTATCCTACTATTGATGCTGCTACTCATACTTTTCCTGTAGAGGTAAAATTGGCTAATACCCGTCAGCGTATACGTCCGGGAATGTTTGGCCGTGTGACTGTGAGCTTTGGTACATTGCGGCATGTGGTGGTTCCTGATCAGGCTATTGTGAAACGTGCCGGTTCGGGCGACCGTTATGTATATGTCTACAAAGACGGTAAGGTTTCCTATAATAAAGTAGAATTGGGACGTCGGATGGGAACCGAATATGAATTGATTTCCGGGGTGGAGGATAATTCGCAGGTGGTGGTTGCCGGTCAGACCCGTTTGGCCGATGGTGTGGAAGTGGCAGTAAATTAAAAATTGAGAATTAGTTGATAATACTCCATATTTATTTACCTATATATGATTTTTTAGTTCTTAATTTTTAATTTAACAAACATGAGTTTATACGAAGGAGCGGTTAAAAAACCGATTATGACCTCGTTATGCTTTTTGGCCGTAGCGATCTTTGGTCTGTTCTCATTGTCGAAACTTCCGGTAGACTTGTATCCCGATATTGATACCAATACCATTATGGTTATGACATCTTATCAGGGTGCCAGTGCTTCCGATATAGAGAACAACGTAACCCGTCCGTTGGAAAATACGTTGAACTCGGTTAGTAATTTGAAACATATTACATCCAAGTCTTCAGAAAATATATCAGTTATCACTTTGGAATTCGAATATGGCTATGATATTGATGTGTTGACTAATGATGTGCGTGATAAATTGGATATGGTGAGTTCGGAGCTTCCCGATGAAGTCAATACTCCGATTATCTTTAAGTTCAGTACGGATATGATTCCTATCCTGCTGTTGTCCGTTCAGGCAGAAGAAAGTCAGCCAGCTTTGTATAAGATATTGGATGATAATGTAGTAAATCCTTTGGCTCGTGTTCCCGGTGTGGGAACGGTGTCCATTGCCGGTGCGCCGAAGCGTGAGGTGAATATTTATTGTGATCCCAACAAACTGGAAGCATATGATCTGACGATTGAGACCATCAGTTCCATTGTCGGGGCTGAAAATAAGAATACTCCGGGTGGAACTTTCGATGTGGGCAGTAATACCTATTCCTTGCGTGTGGAAGGAGAATTCAAGGACCCGAAAGAAATGGAGAATATCGTAGTGGGTATACGCAATGGTGCTTCGGTGTATTTGCGTGACGTGGCAACGGTAGTCGATTCTGTAGAAGAACGTGCTCAGGAAACCTATAATAACGGGGTGCAGGGAGCCATGATTGTTGTACAGAAACAATCGGGAGCAAACTCAGTGAACATTTCCCGGAAAGTAATGGAGCAGTTGCCTAAGTTACAGAAGTCACTGCCCAGTGATGTGAAACTGGGGGTTATTGTGAACACTTCGGATAATATTTTGAATACCATCGACAGTTTGACGGAAACTATTATGTATGCCATTCTGTTTGTGGTCTTGGTGGTATTTGTTTTCTTAGGTCGTTGGCGTGCTACGGTGATTATCTGTATCACTATCCCCATGTCATTGATTGCCTCCTTTATTTATTTGGCTATCACGGATGGGGGATCTCTGAATATTATTTCTTTGTCGTGCCTTTCTATTGCGATTGGTAATGTGGTGGATGACGCTATTGTTGTTTTGGAAAACGTAACGACCCATATCGAGCGTGGCTCCGAGCCGAAACAGGCGGCTATCCATGGAACAAATGAGGTGGCAATTTCTGTTATCGCATCCACATTGACCATGATTGCGGTATTCTTCCCGTTGACGATGGTCAGTGGTATGTCGGGAGTTTTGTTCCGTCAGTTGGGCTGGATGATGTGTGTCATTATGACTATTTCTACTATCTCGGCTCTGTCATTTACTCCGATGATGTGTGCGCAGATGCTTCGCTTGCAAAAAAAACAAAGTAAGTGGTTTGTCACATTCTACAAACCGATAGAACGTGCGTTGGATGGATTGGATAACTGGTATCAGAAACGTTTGAACTGGGCTGTCCGTCACCGCAAGACCATTATTGCCGGTTGTTTCGGGTTCTTTCTGCTGAGCCTGATTTGTGCGAAAGGAATTGGTACAGAGTTTTTTCCGTCACAAGACAACAGTCGTATTTCTGTTCAATTACAATTGCCTATCGGAGCTCGCGTAGAGCGTGCCCAGGCATTGGCCCAGGAGCTGACCGAAAGGTGGCTGAAGAAATATGAAGGGGTGATGCGTATCTGTAACTATACTGTGGGACAGGCTGATGCGGATAATACTTGGGCTTCTATTCAGGATAATGGTAGCCATATCATTTCATTCAATATCAACCTTTATAATCCCGATCAGCGTTCTGTTACGTTGGCAGAAGTCTGCGATGGTATGCGTGAGGATCTGAAAGCCTATCCCGAACTGGATAAAGCCCAGGTTATCCTGGGTGGTAGCAGTGGAGGCATGGGTGGACAGGCCACTGCCGATTTTGAAATCTATGGATATGATTTTACAGAAACAGATAAGGCAGCCGCTGAATTGAAAGAAGCTTTATTGAAAGTGAACGGTGTGTCTGAGGTGAATATCAGCCGTCAGGATTATCAGCCGGAATATCAGGTGGATTTTGATCGTGAAAAACTGGCTTTACATGGTTTGAATCTTTCTACAGCAGCTTTGTATCTGCGTAACCGTGTTAATGGTGCTTTATCTTCTTACTATCGGGAAGATGGTGACGAATATGATATCAAGGTGCGTTATGCTCCCCAGTTCCGTACCAGTATTGAAAGTTTGGAGAATATTCTGATTTATACCAATGAAGGTAAAGCGATTCGGGTGAAAGATATCGGCACGGTAGTGGAGCGTTCAGCTCCTCCTACTATTGAACGTAAAGACCGTGAACGTATTGTAACAGTATCTGCTGTGATTTCAGGTGCGCCTTTAGGTAGTGTGGTGGCAGCGGGTGAGTCTATTATTGATAAGATGGATTTACCTGGCGGTATCAGTATCCAGGTGGCAGGGTCTTATGAGGATCAGCAGGATTCATTCAGCGATCTGGGAACTTTGGCTGTTTTGATTATTATATTGGTATTTATTGTAATGGCTGCCCAGTTTGAGTCTCTGACCTATCCGTTTATCATTATGTTCTCTATTCCGTTTGCATTCAGTGGGGTATTGATGGCATTGTATGGAACGGGGACTACATTGAATGTCATGAGTTTGTTGGGAGGTATCATGTTGATTGGTATCGTAGTGAAGAATGGTATCGTGCTTATTGATTACATTACCTTATGTCGTGAGCGGGGTATGTCTGTTATTCATTCGGTCGTTGTTTCGGGCCGTAGTCGTTTACGTCCGGTTTTAATGACCACTTTGACCACTATTCTGGGCATGGTGCCGATGGCGATAGGAGGAGGGGAAGGTTCTGAAATGTGGCAGCCTTTAGGGGTGTCCGTAATCGGTGGTTTGACTGTATCTACCGTGCTCACCTTGATTTTGGTTCCGGTGCTCTACTGTTCATTTGCGGGTACAGGTATCAAGCGTAACCGTAAGAAGATGAAAGCTTCCCGTGAACTGAATGACTATTATCAAGCACATAAGACGGAGATGACCAAAGGCAAAAAAGAATAATTAATATAGTTGTTATCCGGATTGAAATGAATAGGAGACCGGATGACAGAACTTAAAATAAAAAATGGAATAATGAAATCAGTTTTCATCACTTTCGACCAAGCTTTTTACGAACGTATTCTGGCGTTGTTGGACCGTCAGAATTGTCGTGGATTCAGTTATTGGCAGCAGTTGCAGGGGCGCGGCTCTGTAAAAGGAGAACCGCATTATGGCAGTCACGCGTGGCCCAGTATGTGCTCGGCCATTATGACAGTGGTAGATGATACCAAAGTGGAGCCTTTATTGGACGCTTTGCATAAAATGGATAAGGAAACCGAACAATTGGGATTACGTGCTTTTGTGTGGAACATAGAAAGGACGATTTGAATCTGTCTTTTCATCATTAAAGAAAAAGACTGTTGCCCTCTTTCTGGCGCAGTCTTTTTTCTTTTTTTAGCCTCTATCATGAAGTACTCCGTCTAAAAAATCACTACTTTTGCGGTTAATTTACAAATATATCAATATGAAAAACTATATACCGGCCACTTTTCTTCTCACTCTTATTGTAGTAGGAGTGTTAATGGGGCTGTATTTCCTCCCCTCCATGTCGGTGGGCGGCAAACCGTTGCGCAAGGTGGACCTGCTGGCTGATATCCGTCCGGATGTGGAAGAAGAAGTATGTGATTCCGACACCATTGTCCTTCCTCCTCCTGTAAAACCTATTTTTGTGGATACATGTAAAACGGGTATTACCTGTATTGAGGATTATTCGGATTCCACCATGCGGGGAATGAAACATTTTTATGAGGCACTTTCCAAAGTGAAAACCATGAAACGCCCTGTGCGTATCGCTTACTTCGGTGATTCTTTTATAGAAGCTGATATTTTTACTGCCGATTTGCGCGAAATGCTTCAACAAGAATTTGGTGGTTGCGGAGTGGGATATGTTCCTGTAACCTCTTCCATCAGCGGTTACCGTCCTACGGTACGCCATACTTTTGGGGGATGGAGCAGTCATTCATCCAATGACTCCGTTGGTTTTGATAAAATGCAGCAAGATATTTCCGGACATTATTTTTTTCCTCGTGAAGGTGCTTATGTACAGTTGAAAGGACAGAGTAAATACGCTTCCCGACTGGATACCTGTGAGGTTTCTACTTTTTATTTCCTGAATAAAGGTTTTGCCGCTGTCCGTTCTAAAGTGAATAATGCTGCGGAAGGAGAGTTACATGAGGAAGTAGGAACAGGAGGTGTGCAGGCTGTTTCGGTGAGAGGAAGGATAGGACAAGTACGGTGGAGTGTGGAACAAGCTGATTCTGTTACTTTCTATGGAGTGGCTATGGACGGCAGGCAGGGAATATCTTTGGATAATTTTAGCGTACGTGGTAGCAGTGGGCTTCATTTACGTAGTATTCCTTTACATACGCTTTGCGATTTCCAACGTCTTCGTCCATACGATTTGATTGTGGTCCAATATGGTTTGAATGTGGCTACGGAACGGGGAGTAAAATACGATGGCTATAAGAAAGGGATGCTTTCGGTGATAGAACATTTGAAGACAGCTTTTCCTGAAACCAGCATTTTACTGGTCAGTGTGGGTGACCGTGAATATAAAAACGAGAATGGAGATCTCCGCACCATGCCCGGAGTCAAGAATCTTATCCGTTATCAACAGTCCATTGCGGCTGATAGCCATATCGCTTTTTGGAATATGTATGAGGCAATGGGAGGTCAAGGAAGCATTGTCGATATGATCGGGCAAAAAATGGCGAATCTTGATTATACCCATATCAATTTTAAGGGAGGCAAGCATTTGGCAGGTATCTTATTTGAAACATTGATGTATGGCAAAGAGCAATATGAAAGACGGAAAGCCTATGAGGAGGAATAACAGATTTCCTGGTCTGTCCGGTATAGCAATGGTATTGTTCCTGTTCTTGCTGTTTCCATGTCTTTATGCTCAGGATGCTATTCCGGCATTGTCCCGGCCGTTGGAGCCGCTTCGCATACCCGGTGAAACAAAGGAAATGCATCGGGGTATGCGGCTGATAACAGTACATGATTCACTTCCGGCGAGTTTTACTCATTCTTTGGATAATGTGATAGAAGATGAGAACCGTTCGCTTTCTCCTTTCTTTCAAAAGTTGAATGATATGACAGGACCGGTACGGATAGTCCATATAGGTGATTCTCATGTGCGGGGGCATCTTTATCCATTAATAACCCGTCGTCGTCTGGAACATGATTTTGGTGCTGAGGCTGTTTATCCTGATGTTATTTCATATCGTACCGGTGGGTTGGCACATGAAACGGGCGAACCGGGTATTGTTTATCATATGATTGGCATTAATGGAGCTACTTCTGTTACTTTTTCTGATGATGAAAAAATAAAAGAAATAGCTTCTTTGCATCCCGATCTGATTATTGTTTCTTTTGGAACCAATGAGGCACATAGCCGCCGTTATCTGGCTCAGGCTCACAAAATGCAGATAGGCAGACTGTTGGGTATGTTGAAAGCAGCCTGTCCTGAAGCGGCTTTTTTACTGACTACACCTCCCGGAGCATACGTGGGACGTCGTCGTGCACGTACCATTAATCCGAGAACCGTAACGGCGGCGCGTATTATAAAGGAGTATGCACAAGAGAATAAAATGGCAGTTTGGGATATGTATAATATAGTAGGAGGAAAGACAGATGCTTGTCGTAACTGGACGAAGCACCACATGCTTCGTGCGGATGGCATTCATTTCACTCCCGATGGATATCGTTTACAAGGTAATTTATTACATCAGGCACTGATTAAAGCGTATAATGAATATGTGGCAACTGGATTGGAATAAATTGGCAGAGGTATTGACTTATAATGCCAAGCAACCGATGATTTTTAGCAGCGGCTTGTTTTTGTTTCTGTTTTTAGGCTTTAGCCTGATTTATATGTTATTGCAGAAGAAGGATACGGCACGCATCCTGTTTGTAACGCTGTTTTCTTATTATTTTTATTATAAGAGTAGCGGTTTTTATTTTTTCTTGCTGGGGGTGGTGACAGTGACGGATTTCTTGCTGGCAGGGCGTATGGCGAATACCGAAACTCAATGGAAACGGAGGGTTTTGCTGCTGGCAAGTCTGGGAATAAATTTAGGATTGCTCTGTTATTTCAAGTACACCAATTTCTTTTATCAGATACTGGCTCCTTTGTGGAATGGGAAATTCCAGCCGTTGGATATTTTCTTGCCGGTGGGAATATCGTTCTTCACTTTCCAGTCTTTAAGTTATACCATAGATGTTTACCGTCGTGAGCTGGTTCCTTTGAACAGGTTGCTGGATTATACATTTTATGTGTCTTTTTTTCCGCAGCTGGTAGCGGGGCCTATTGTACGTGCCCGCGATTTTATTCCTCAAATCAGGCAACCGCTGTTTGTTTCCTCGGAGATGTTTGGCACTGGTGTTTTCTTTATCATCAGCGGATTATTCAAGAAAGCTGTAATCTCCGATTATATCAGTGTAAATTTTGTGGAACGTATTTTTGATAATCCGGCTCTTTATTCCGGGGTTGAGAATTTGTTTGGTGTATATGGGTATGCTTTACAGATTTATTGTGACTTTTCCGGATATAGTGATATGGCTATCGGGTTTGCTTTGCTGTTGGGTTTCCGTTTCCCTATGAACTTTAATTCGCCTTATAAAGCCGATAGTATAACCGATTTCTGGCATCGTTGGCATATCTCTCTTTCTACATGGTTGCGAGATTACCTTTATATCTCATTGGGGGGAAACCGCAAGGGGAAGGTCCGTACTTATATTAATTTGTGCCTTACTATGTTGTTAGGTGGTTTGTGGCATGGTGCATCTTGGAATTTTGTGATATGGGGGGGATTTCATGGAATAGCACTGGCTGCACAGAAATTCTGGCGTAACTTGCTGCATAAGCCTAAGACGGCTGGCAGTAAGGGCATTCGTAAATTTTTTGCAGTTCTTGTTACTTTCAATTTTGTTTGTTTCTGCTGGATATTTTTCCGTAATACGACTTTTGAAGCTTCGGTTGTTATGTTGAAGCAGATATGTACAGCTTTCCATCCCGAGGTATTCATGCAGCTGATAGAAGGTTATTGGAAAGTGTTTGTTTTGATGGGAATAGGGTATTTGCTGCATTTTGCTCCTGATAGTTGGCAGAATGCGTGTTGTCGTGGAGTGGTAAAATTACCTTTATTGGGAAAGGCATTATTGTTGGTAGTACTGATTTATTTGGTTATCCAGATAAAGAGCAGTGATATTCAGCCGTTTATTTATTTCCAGTTCTAACGGAATAGTTATCAAATCGGGGGTCTGACTAGCTATCTTTTCAGACACCCTAAATACTATTCTAGTAAGTATTTATTAATGCATCTACGATCCCAATTTATACCTCTCTTTACAATTTTTGCAGGGATGCCTGCTAATATTATATTCGGTTCGTTGAATACTTTGGTTACAATACTTCCCCAACCCACAATACTGTTATCGGGTATTTTTGTATTTTTACCAATCTTTACATCTTTCCCTACCCATACATGCTTGCCTATTTCTATACTTTGAGCAAAATTAATCGGTTCTCCCTTTAAATTTGTTATAGTATGTGCGTCGGTACACCAAATATCAATGCCCCAGCTTAATTGACTGTCTTCTCCTATGCTAACATTTGATTTATCTTCTTGTAAATATAAAGTAACTCCATTGATAACTACACGATTACCTATATCAACTCTACAATTATTGGCAACTCTTGAAACACCAGCTCCCAAACCGGGCAACTGGCCGATGATGAGTTTTAGTCCACTCATCCCTAGTATGTTGGAATAGCGTAAAATGATTGTTCCTAAATTAACCGTGTTATCGTTTCCCTTGATAATCAATAGAAAACCTTCGTTAAGAAGTAGTTTTTCAACATTCTATTCTGAATCGAAATGCATGGAAACATGATTGTTGTTTCCTGTAATTATGATATGGGATTGATGGATGATTTGATTGAATTGTTCATGATGGGAGGATATACAATCTATTTTCTTATGTGGTAAAATAATTGTAATTTCATTGCCTTGACCGTTGATGTTTTTCATCTCATCCTAATTTAATGGATTGTACAACTTTTTTTATTTTATATTTGAAGAGTATTCTTGTATTATCGCGTTGGTTAGTTTAGAGAATATTTCCGGAGACAGTAAATAAAAAGGAGTGTCTTCTTTTTCTTTTTCAAAGCGTATAAATAGATGTTTGATGTCTCGAACTTCCGGATATTCATAAGCTTCTATTCTTTCTATATGTATTCCTTCTTGTTTCAATTGTTTTAATATGTGTTTCCATTGCTGCTTGGATAGGAACCGGCATACATCATATAAGGAGAGGGGTGTTCCGTCCGAAGCTGTTATGATAGTAGAAGTTATATTCATTTTGATGATTTGATGAGGACAAATATAGCAATAAAAAATTATATAGTTTATGGGGGCATTGACTAAATGCCAGAATATTATTTATTTTCAGTTCCCTTTATGATATAAAGTGGGGATGAAACTTGCAAACTTGCAAAACTTGCAGCACTTCCACACCCACACACGTGCGCGTACATTATAATGTGGAAAAATGAGAGAACATAAGGAGAATGTGACAAGCAAGGGTGGAGGAGGACAAACGGACGATGCAGGGGAGAGCTGAAATGGAGGAAAGCATGACGGAGCACAGAAAGTGGAGCGGGGAAAAGGGAGAGATGTGACAGGATCTTTGGTGGAAAGAGGAGGGACCGTATAAGAAGAAAAAAGGAAATCGGAAGACAGAAACCGGAATCGGACAGACACAGGTGGCAAAGGGATGACTGCCCGAATCTTCAGCAGGTACTTGTATAGGCCGGGCCTTCCGCCAATCATGCTGGTACAGCTTGTACAATCCTGGGGAGAACAAGCTGTCGGCATGAGGAATAACGCGTTATCAATCTAAATGGAACACGTTACTAACGTGCAGGCCTGTATGTTAGTAACGTATAGGGCCACACGTTACTAACTTTACGGAACACATGTTACTAACCTTTCGGAACATATGAACTGTATGAAGACGCACGGCATGGCATCCTGTTCCGAGGCACCGTCCTGCCAGAAGACCTGCCAGCTGCTGTTCTTCAGCCGGCACTGGCTGTAGTAATGGTCTTTTAAAGAAATCTCCTCATCAAGACGCATATATTTCGCAAAAGAGAAAAAACGTGAACAAGAAAACAGGAGGAGATCAGATCATTCACAGATCACAATAAAGAAATAGAGTGGAATTCTGGAACATATTATTTTGTTGCATTATAATGTACGCGCACGTGTGTGGGTGTGGAGATGCTGCAAGTTTTGCAAGTTTGCAAGTTTGCCTTCCGTTTTTCCGTCTTTTCTTGTTTTCCGTCTGCTGTTTTCGTATGGGTTCCTTCCTTTTTCCGTCCCTATACGCGCGTGCGAATATTATAATGTGTCTGTCTTTTTCCTCCGGTGTCCTCCGTTATAAAAACATGCTTTGTAACACATCTGTTATTCAGAGTATTACAAAAAAGTTTCAGGAAATCCGTATAATTTTTCCTTCTTATGTTTGCTGGTTATCGTTAAAAGGTCTACCTTTGCATCCGCAATCGAGAGAGATGCGGCACTTCAGACAGTGTGTGACTGACTTGGTGAAACAAACGTAGGAGAGTTTTCCTTGACAGTGTCTGCACCCAGTATCTTACCTTAGCGGGGCTAAGGGAGCGAGAACGGATAAGACGTGGGGAGGATGGACGTCCCGCCTTTTATGGAAGTTTCGAAAAAAAAACTTTTTCAAAAAAAACTTTCGAAAACATTTGGCGGTTACGATAAAATCTCTTACCTTTGCATCCGCTTTCGGAAACGATGGCAAAATATAAATGAGAGTTCTTTGAAAGATTTAAGATAAACAAACAAGTAGTACAAGCCGGTGCACCGTATGTAATATATATATGGTGTACGGAAAAAACAAGAACCGTCAATATTGATATTGATAGATTTGGAATCCTTGAGCAGATTATCAACTGAACAGTTGGAAAAAGATATTATTACAATGAAGAGTTTGATCCTGGCTCAGGATGAACGCTAGCTACAGGCTTAACA
>ENA-OPSZ01001104-OPSZ01001104.1-human-gut-metagenome-genome-assembly--contig:-NODE-1104-length-13738-cov-2.615289_pt1 | contig 13738 bp, 15 predicted proteins | sample MGYA00241814_ERZ501919 | MGnify/ENA primary metagenome ERZ501919 (study PRJEB25962, sample SAMEA2042440) | human gut metagenome | biome: human gut; feature: human-associated habitat; material: faeces... | reverse complement strand
TATAGACGGAGTTATGGTATTATATTAAAAGGTATATTTAATAATTGGAGGCTATATAAAATGTCAATATTTAAACTTGATCCAGCATTTAAGGACTACATCTGGGGCGGCACCAGACTTAGAGATGAGTACGGCAAAAAGTGCGATTATGATAAGGTCGCAGAGAGCTGGGAGCTTTCTTGTCATAAGGACGGTCCAAGCGTTGTTGCTGATGGTGAATACAAGGGTCTGACACTCAATGAGTATATCGAAAAGGCAGGTAAGGGCGTTCTTGGCAAGAACTGCGAAAGATTTGAGAACTTCCCTATCCTTATCAAGCTCATTGACGCTAAGGACAATCTTTCTGTACAGGTACACCCTGACAACGATTATGCAATGAGAGTTGAGGGCGAATACGGCAAGACAGAAATGTGGTATGTTGTTGACTGTGACGAGGGCGCAACTCTTCTCTACGGTTTCAAGCACGAGATAACAAAGGAAGAATTTGCAAGAAGAATCGCTGACAACACACTGCTTGAAGTAACAAACGCTGTACCTGTTAAGAAGGGCGACGTTTTCTTCATCAAGTCAGGCACGCTCCATGCTATCGGCAAGGGTATCCTTATTGCTGAGATACAGCAGAACTCAAACACTACATACAGAATTTATGACTATGGCAGAGTTGGCAAGGACGGCAAGCCTAGAGAGCTTCACGTTAACAAGGCTCTTGACGTAACAAAGCTTGCTCCTGCTGAGCAGTATCCTGAGACACCTGTTGAGAAAAAGGACGGCTATGACATAAAGCTTCTTTCAAAATGCGAATACTTCACAACATACAGGGTGAACGTTGAAACAAAGGCTGAGCTTGACGCTGACGAAAACAGCTTCAACAGTATTCTCGTTCTCGAGGGCGAGCCTGTTATCAGCGGTGGCGAAACTGTTTCTGCAAAGAAGGGCGAAAGCGTATTCATTTCAGCAGGCACAGGCAAGTATACTGTTGAAGGCAAATGCACATTCGTGCTTACAAAGATAGACTAAGGTGAGATAAATGCTTAAACTTGACCTGAAAAAGGAGATAGGTGAGCTTGGCGCACTTGTGATCGCTTTTATTATCGGATTTGTGGCAAGCTCATTTTGGATAGGTCTTATCAGCTTTGTAGTGGTGGAGCTTGTGTATCTTCTGGTATATAACGCCATAGCAAAAAAAGGCTGAAGCCCAAAAGCCAAAAGAGGAAAAGGAAGAGATAAACTTTCACGAATATGACGATGACACTGAGAGCGATAACGCTCAGTAAGCTCAGAAAATAAAAGGGAGAAATTATTATGAAGTATTACATTGGTATTGATCTTGGCGGCACTAACATCAAAGCAGGTGTTGTAAATGAAGAATTTGAGATAATCGCAAAGGCTACCTGCAAGACCAATCTGCCAAGACCTGCGGAGGAGATCTGCGAGGATATGGCTAAGGTCGCTTTGGAAGCTGTAAAGAACGCAGGGCTGGAGATAGAGCAGATAGAGTCTGTAGGTATCGGCACACCTGGCACTGCAAATTCTGACACGGGCGTTATTGAGTATTCAAACAACCTTGGTTTCCTTAACTTCCACGTTGTTGACCTTATGAAGAAGTTTATCGACAAGCCTTGCTATGTTGAAAATGACGCTAACGCTGCGGCATACGGCGAGTATGTTGCAGGTGCAGCAAAGGGTGCAAACGACGCTGTTTGCATCACTCTCGGCACAGGCGTTGGCGGAGGAATAATCATTAACGGAAAGATATATTCAGGCTTCAACTTTGCAGGTGCTGAGATAGGTCACACTGTTATCGACCCTAACGGTCCGCAGTGTACTTGCGGCAGACACGGCTGCTTTGAGGTATTCTCTTCTGCAACAGGTCTTGTAAGAATGACAAAAGAGGCTATGTTCGAGGACAAGGACTCTATCATGTGGAAAATGAACGAAGAGGACGGCAAGGTCTCAGCAAGAACTGCGTTCAACGCCATGAGAGCCGGCGATAAGGCAGGCAAGGAAGTTGTTGACAAATACATAAAGTATCTTGCCTGCGGAATCACAAACACAATAAACATCTTCCAGCCTGATATTCTCTGTATCGGCGGCGGCGTATGCAACGAGGGCGACCCTCTGCTTTTGCCTCTGAAAGAGCTTGTGGCTAAGGAAGTTTACACAAAGAACTCAGCAAAGAACACTGAGATAGTTATTGCAAAGCTTGGAAATGACGCAGGCATAATCGGTGCGGCATTCCTTGGACTTTCACACAAGAAATAAAAATTATTCACTGACAAAAGAAAAGGGGTAACTACAATGGGATTATTTGATAAGCTTTTAAAGGGTGCGGTTGACGCAATAGACAACGCTGCGGCAAAGAACGGCAATGGTCCGACAGGACTTAAAGACCTGTTTAATCAGGCTATGGACAAAAAGGACGAAGCTATAAACGGCTCTTCAAGCACTACAGCTTCAAGCAAACCAAGCACTGCAACCACTTCAAGTTCAAGCAAGAGAAGCAATTGTGCTTATACAAGACCGAAATATACCACACCGCAGGAAGTTCTTGACACAGCGAGCATTCCTGCAAAGCCGTCAAGGAAAATAGAATTTGAGGTTTTTGACGGTGAAAACGCTGAGATAAGAGTGAAGGTAACATTCAACCTGAGCGGAGATTTTCTTGAAACGGCCGGAGATGTACACTATCTGGCGTCATATCTTCCGACCATTGATGATGATTATGATGCAGATTACTCTGACTCAAATACTCCGCTTTTTGGAGTTTTAGATGTAGATGACGAAATAATCTATAACATGGCAGAGAAATTTGATAAGGGCGGCGTACCTGAAAATGCAATGATGTTCCTGCCTGTCAATGACATGGGTCCAAGAGCACGCTTCAAGGCAAAAGTCGAAAACAGAGGTAAGATTGAATATCTCTATTATTGTCCGCTTTACGACTATATGCCTGACTTCAAGACCTGTTTCACCGTAAGCTACACTCATAATGTTGTGGGCACTCCACTTGAGAAAAAGCTTATGGCGGCTGTTGATGAGGCTGTCCGCACAATGAAGAGAGAAGTATTAGAAGTGGAGCACAGACCATTCCGCTAAGGAGGACAAAACAAAATGAAGTTCAATATAGGATTTATACCTACTTTGCTTTTGCTGATACCTGTGATATTCGCCTGCTTCAAGACACCTGCCGACAAGCCTGAGCTTGAGGACGAGAACATTATCGTCTTTATCGCAAAGTGTGTGGGCAGATTTGGCTGCATAGGCTATATGTGCCTTGCTATCGGAGATTACGAGGTAGGCTTTTCAAGCAAGCTGCTTTTCATAATATGGGCTGTTGTTGCACTGCTCGTTATCGCACTTTATTGGGTGCTTTGGATAAGGCAGTATAAAAAAGGCAATCATTTTGAAGATATTTACGGCACTGGGATCCCGCTTTTCATCATCCCTGCGGCATTCGTGCTTGTGACAGGTATCTTCTCAATGAATTTTATGCTTATCATATTCTCAGTGCTGGATATCGTTTGCGAATACTGCTCTGCATACGGTGTAAGAAAGCGTCTGCACCCTGCAAAGACAGAGGAAAGCTCAGACGAGGCTGAAAAAAAAGAAAATGAGGACGGAGAATAATACCGCTCTCGGTAATATATTTTTCAAAAGAGGTAATAAAAAATGGCGTGTAATTTTTTTTGTGACGGAGTAGACAAAGCTCCACAGAGATCACTTTTCAATGCTCTTGGCATGACAAAGGAAGAAATGGACAGACCTCTCGTTGGTATCGTATCTTCATATAATGAGATAGTTCCTGGTCACATGAACATTGACAAGATAGTTGAAGCTGTTAAAATGGGCGTTGCAATGGCAGGGGGGCGGAACACCTGTTGTATTCCCTGCTATCGCTGTTTGCGACGGTATCGCTATGGGTCACATGGGAATGAAATATTCTCTCGTTACCCGTGACCTTATCGCAGACTCAACAGAGTGCATGGCTTTGGCTCATCACTTTGACGCTCTTGTTATGATACCAAACTGCGACAAGAACGTTCCTGGTCTGCTCATGGCAGCCGCAAGAGTAAACGTTCCTACTATTTTCGTATCAGGCGGTCCAATGCTGGCTGGTCACGTTAAGGGCAAAAAGACTTCCCTTTCAAGTATGTTCGAGGCTGTTGGTACTTACAACGCAGGCAAGTTCACTCTTGATGACGTTGAGGAATTTGAGAACAAAGCCTGTCCGACTTGCGGAAGCTGTTCAGGTATGTACACTGCAAACTCTATGAACTGCCTTACAGAAGTTCTTGGCATGGGTCTTAGAGGAAACGGCACTATCCCTGCTGTATATTCTGAAAGACTCAAGCTTGCAAAACACGCAGGTATGCAGGTAATGGAGCTTTACAAGAAGAACATCAGACCAAGAGATATCATGACAAAGGACGCTTTCATCAACGCTATCACAGCTGATATGGCGCTTGGCTGTTCAACAAACTCAATGCTTCACCTCCCTGCTATCGCTCACGAGTGCGGAGTAGAGCTTGACCTTGACTTTGTAAACGAGATATCAAAGAGAACGCCAAACCTCTGTCACCTTGCTCCTGCCGGTCACACATATATGGAAGACCTCAACGAAGCAGGCGGAGTTTATGCAGTTCTCAGCGAGCTTAACAAGAAAAACCTTATCAACACAGACTGCATGACTTGCACAGGCAAGACAGTAGGCGAGAACATCAGCGGCGTTGTAAACAAGAACCCTGAGCTAATCAGACCAATAGACAATCCATACTCACAGACAGGCGGAATCGCAGTCCTCAGAGGCAATCTTGCTCCTGACACCTGCGTTGTTAAGCGTTCAGCCGTTGCGCCTGAAATGCTTGCCCACGAGGGTCCTGCAAGAGTATTCGACTGCGAGGAGGACGCTATCGCTGCTATCAGAGGCGGCAAGATAGTTGAGGGCGACGTTGTGGTTATACGTTACGAGGGACCAAAGGGCGGTCCTGGAATGAGAGAAATGCTCAATCCTACATCTGCTATCGCAGGCATGGGTCTTGGCTCAACTGTTGCACTTATCACTGATGGACGTTTCAGCGGTGCTTCAAGAGGTGCTTCTATCGGACACGTATCACCGGAAGCAGCAGTCGGCGGACCGATCGCACTTGTTGAAGAAGGAGATATGATAGCAATAGATATCGACAACTGCTCTATCACACTTAAAGTATCTGACGAGGAGCTTGCTGAAAGGAGAAAGAACTGGAAGCCAAGACAGCCAAAGGTAACAACAGGCTATCTTGCAAGATACGCTTCACTTGTAACTTCTGCAAACAGGGGTGCTATACTTCAGATAAAGGACTAATATCCGATACAAAATAATAAGGGAGAAAGGCGGAATAATATGAAAAAATTCATTTCAGGCTTGCTTGGAATACTCTTTGTAGTTCTTGTAGTAGTAGGTGTTTTCATCTGTACATATGTATTCAATCAGCCGTCAAGATCAGGCGATTCAAGAGAGCTTATCTCTGGAACATGGACAGATAAGGACGCAAACATCACTTTTGAGTTCTCTGACGAGGGTGATTTCACTATCACTCACACTGATAACAAATCAGTTATCGCAAAGGGCTGGTTTAAAATTCAGGAGGACGGGGGAAGCGGAAAGATACAGCTTCTTGTAAATCCGTCTGACAGAGATACAACTGTTGACATCGGTCTGAGAATGAAGTTCTTCTCGACTATTTCCTACAAAAACCTTTCTGTACCGTCTGAGGACGAGGGCGACAAGGTCGCTACCTGCAAGTTCATTTTCCAGAACTCTGACGGAGTTTACTCATGCGAGAGAAAAGACTCTGACGGCTCGTTCTACGACGGCAAATAACGAATTTTCAAGGGCTACGGCTGAACGATATGTTTAGCCGCAGCTTTTGTGCAGTAAAGACTTGATTAAGATAAAAAAGGAGTAAAAATGGAGCTACTGATCAAAAATATCCGTGCCTGCGACCCGCAGACAGGGCTTGACGGTATAACGGACATAGGCATTGACGGAGAAAAGATAGTCAGCCTTGGAAAAACTGACGAGCAGGCTCAGAGAGTTATCGACGCAAAGGGCAAGCTTTGTGCATTGCCTGGGCTTTTCGATATGCACGTTCACTTTCGTGACCCAGGTCTTACCTACAAGGAGGACATCATCACAGGTGCGAACGCCGCAAAGGCAGGCGGTTTCACGGGCGTCGCTTGTATGCCGAACACAAAGCCGCCTATCGACTCCCCTGAGGGCGTGAAATACGTTTTTGAAAAAGCAAAGAAAACAGGTATCGACGTTTTCCCTATTGCCTGCGTTACAAAGGGCATGAAAGGTCAGGAGCTTTGCGACTATGACGCACTCAAAGCCGCAGGAGTTACCGCCATTTCAGATGACGGCAGACCTGTTGAGAACGCTGAGCTTATGCGTCAGGCTATCGAAAAGACTAACGAGAACGGTCTTATCGTGACTTCTCACTGCGAGGACTTGAAGATAATAAACGGTGGTATCATCAACAAGGGCGATATATCCGAAAAGCTTGGAGTAAAGGGCATGGACAGAGCCTCTGAGGACTATATCACAGCCCGTGAGATATGCCTTGCAATGAGCTGCAATGCGAGAGTTCACATATGCCACGTTTCCACCAAAGGCTCTGTGAACATCATAAGAGCGGCGAAAAAGGACGGCGTTAAGGTCACCTGTGAAACTGCGCCGCACTATTTCACATTCACAGACGAAAAGCTTTTAGCCCGTGACGCAGATTTCAGAATGTCGCCTCCACTTAGAACTGAGGAGGACAGGGCGGCTGTTGAGGAAGCTGTTCTTGACGGCACTATCGACTGCATCATCACCGACCATGCTCCACACTCCGCAGAGGAAAAGGCTGACTTTGAAAAAGCTCCAAATGGTGTTGTGGGACTTGAAACTTCCCTTGCAGCTACGCTTACAAAGCTTTATCACAGCGGCAAATGCGGTCTTGACAAGATAGCAGAGGTAATGTCGGTAAATCCGAGAAAGATAATGGGACTTGAGCCTATCAAGATAGCAGTTGGCGAAAGATGCGATCTTTGTATCTTTGACCCTGACTATGAATGGGAAGTTATCCCTGCGGAGCTTAATTCAAAGAGCAAAAACAGCGTGTTCAAAGGCACAAGGCTCAAAGGCAAGGTAATGTACACAATATGCAGAGGAAAGCTCGTTTTTGAGCTTTAATATAAAAATATCCGAAAGGAAGATAAAAATGGCATTTGACAGACTTATTGAAAATATCGTAAAGACACAGAACCCATCAGTAGTGGGGCTTGACCCAAAGCTTGACTATGTTCCTGAATACATCAAGGAAAAGAAGTTCAAGAAATATGGCAAGACGCTCAAGGGTGCGGCTAAGGCTATATGGGAGTTCAACAAGACTATCATCGACGAGATACATGACATCTGCCCTGCTATCAAGCCGCAGGCTGCATACTATGAAATGTACGGCTATGAGGGCGTAAAAACGCTTTACAAGACTATCCAGTATGCAAAGGAAAAAGGTATGTTCGTCATGACAGACGGCAAGAGAAACGATATCGGCGCAACTATGGAAGCTTACGCAACCGCACATCTTGGTCTTACTGACGTTGGCGGTGAGCTTGTGGAAGCTTTCGGCGCAGACGCTCTCACTGTAAACGGCTATCTTGGTTCAGACGGTATAAACCCGCTTCTTGACCAGTGCAGAAAATATGACAAGGGCATTTTCGTTCTTGTAAAGACATCAAACAAGTCAAGCGGTGAACTTCAGGATCTTATGATAGGCAACAAGACAGTTTATGCCACAATGGGCTCAATGTGTGAGCTGTGGGGCAAGGACGTTATGGGCAAGTATGGCTACAGCGGTGTTGGCGCAGTTGTGGGTGCGACTTATCCTGAGCAGCTTGCTGAGATGAGAAAGGCTCTGCCGCACACATTCTTCCTTGTACCGGGCTACGGTGCACAGGGCGGCGGTGCTGAGGGCGTATCAAAAGCATTTGACGATCACGGACTTGGTGCTATCGTAAACTCCTCCCGTGGCGTAATGTGTGCATACAAGAAAGAGGATAACTGCGACGAGCATGATTTTGCAAAGGCTGCAAGACGTGAAGTTATCAGAATGAAAGAGGATATAATCTCATATCTGCCAAAGATCACACTTGAATAAACACTAAAGGAGTGACTGAGTATGACAGCAAAGGGCGTTATATTGTTTACAGCGACGGTGGGAGCATTGCTTTTATGCTCCTGCGCAAAGAACGAGGATACAAGCTCTTTGACGGAAAGTCAGCAGGAGCAAAGCGATTTTCCAAGATGTATCGTAGGCGAGTGGAAATGCCACGAAACGCCCCTTGACAACAGCGAGCTTTATTCGGGCTATCTCAGCCTTATTATCCGTTCAGACGGCAACTATCTCATGTATGACGCAGAAGCAGGCAATCCCTGCTTAAAAGGCACTATCGAAATGGACGGCGACGATCTTGATCTTATCTTTGTTGATGACAGCGGAGTGGATTTTGCGCCACCTGCCGGTTGGGAGAATATGTCCAAAAGGCAGGAGATAGGCTATTTTGCTGACGCTTACACGCTAAAACTTACTTATACTGATGATGATAACTCGGTCACTCTCGTTTTTGATGCAGTGAACGCTCCGAATGAAGTAAAGAACTAAGTACAGGGAGGATTTTTAATGTACAAGCAGGGTAAATACCCAATAGTTTCAAAAAAGACCCTTGCAAAAGGAATTTTTGACATTGAGATATACTGTCCGCACATTGCAAAGGCGGCAAAGGCAGGACAGTTTGCACAGGTGCAGGCAGAGGGCTTTTTCCTACGCAGACCTATCTCTATTTGCGATATCAACAAGGACAAGGGTACTATCCGCCTTGTTTTTGAGGTAAGAGGTCACGGCACTGACAAGATAAGCGAGCTTAACAAGGGCGATCTTGTCGACATTATCGCACCGCTGGGTAACGGCTTCAAGGTGCTTGAAAAGGGCAAAAAAGCTGTCTGTATCGGCGGCGGCATAGGCACGCCTCCAATGGTGGGCATTGCAAAGGAATACGGCGAGAACGCCACTGTTATAAGCGGTTTCAGAAACGCTGCGGCTGTTATTTTGCAGGAGGACTTCAAAGCTATGGGCTGTGACGTTCAGCTTTGCACTGACGACGGCTCGGCAGGAAGAAAGGGCTTTGTTACTGACGCACTTCTTGACGTGCTGAAAAGCGAAAAGCCTGATATCGTTTATGCCTGCGGTCCAATGATAATGCTGAAAAATATCACAAAGATATGTGAGGAAAACGACATTTACTGTCAGGTATCTCTTGAGCAGAGAATGGCTTGCGGCGTGGGTGCGTGTCTTGTATGCGTATGCCGCACTGTCAAGGACGGTCAGGAGTTCAATTCTCACGTTTGCAAGGACGGTCCTGTATTCGACAGCGAGGAGGTAGTGTTTGATGAATAGGATAAATGTGAATTTCTGCGGAGTTGAGTTCAAAAACCCTGTTATCCCTGCAAGCGGAACATTTGGCTACGGCAGAGAGTACGAGCAGTTCTATCCCCTTTCAAAGCTGGGCGGAATATCCGTAAAAGGCACTACGCTTCACCGCCGTGAGGGCAACCCCGGTCCGAGAGTTGCGGAAACTCCAAGCGGTATGCTCAATTCTGTTGGACTTCAAAACGGCGGCGTTGACAAGTTCATAAACTACGAGCTTCCAAACCTTGTGACAAAGGACACAAGGATAATAGCCAACATAGCAGGCTCAACTATCGAAGAATGTGCAGAGCTTGCAGAAAAGCTCAACGGCACGGCTGTTGACATGATAGAGCTTAACATATCCTGCCCGAACGTAAAACAGGGCGGAGCGGCTTTCGGCACTGACTGCAACGTTGCAGGTGCGGTCACAAAGGCTGTAAAGGACGTTACGGAAAAGCCTCTTATGGTAAAGCTTTCACCGAACGTTACAAGCATTGTGGACATTGCAAAGTCTGTTGAGGCAAACGGTGCGGACGCTGTTTCGCTGATAAACACGCTTCTCGGTATGCGTATCGACATAAAGACACGCCGTCCGATACTGAAAAACAACGTGGGCGGACTTTCAGGTCCTGCGGTGTTCCCTGTTGCCGTAAGAATGGTATGGCAGGTGGCAAACGCTGTTAAAATACCTGTTATGGGCATGGGCGGTATCGCCACATGGGAAGACGCCATTGAAATGATGATGGCAGGCGCAGGAGCTGTTCAGGTAGGTGCGGCAATATTTGCTGACCCTTATGCACCTGTGAAGATAGCCGAGGGTATGCAGAAATTCTGCGAAGACAACGGCATTGACAACATCTCTGAGATAGTCGGCACTGTTAACCCTTGGTAATAACATAGTAAAATATCCGTCTTTTTACAGGGCGGATATTTTTATGGTATTTTTTCTTATGAATTTCTTAAATCCATTGAAAACAGCTTGCAAAAGTGCTATAATTTATGTCGTCAGGAAAGGCTGACAGAGAAAGGGGAAAGATATGTTTCTTAGAGTACTTTGCGTGATAACATCTGCACTTACAGTTCTTACCACGCTTTCAATGACATCATGCGGAGCAGACAACACCATTTCGTCTGAGGCTTCCGAAAGTGCTGTTACATCTACGGCAGACAGCGGTAAAACTGCAAAGGATATCCTTTCGGCAATAGAGGGCGACCACATGGACGCTTCAACTTTTTACGGTGAGGACAGCTTCACAAAGAATACCGAAAAGCTTTATGGTATAGAAGCCGACAAGCTCAGCGATGGAGGAATACTTTACTCCTCTGACGGCAATTATGCTGACGAGATATCAATGCTTAAAATGGCTGACGGAAGCAGTGCAAAAAGCCAGCTTGCAGACAGGCTGAGCTACAGACTTAATCAATATGAAAACTACAAGCCTGAAGAAACAAAGAAAATACAGGCGGCAAAGATATTTCAGGCTGGAGATTACTGGGTGCTTGTTATCTCTGACAATGCTGACGAGATATCTGACGAGATAACAGACATGATAAATTAAAAAACGGAGGAAAGAAAATGACAACAGCGAAAAAAATACTTACCCTTGCACTTTGTCTGACCTGCCTTACAGCGGGTATGACAGGCTGTGCAAAAGATAAAAGCAGTTCTGATACTAAAATTGCTAAAAGCACATCATCACAATCAAAAAGCAGCGACAGCGAGAAGATAAAAGAACTTAGCGACAAGCTTGAAAAGCTGGAAAACACGCTTTCTGACATTCTTGGGGAGGATATATTTGATCCCGCAGACGGTGACGGCAACGTAAACGGTGAGATACACCCTATCTATGATGATACGGCAGTGGTTGAAGCTTACAAGTCGGGTGATGATTCAAAGCTCACTGACGACAAGGACAAATACATACTCAAAGAGCTAAAAAAGGCTGTGGGCGAGATAATCAAAGACGGCATGAGCGAATATGACAAGGAAAAGGCTGTTTATGATTATGTGTTCTCTCAGACCCACTTTAATGACGATTCTCTTGTGGCGATATCTGATGACAGTGAAGATGACGAGTCATACAATCCTTACGGATTTTTCCATGACCACTCTACTATCTGTGTGGGAAACGCAACAACAATAAAGCTGTTTTTTGATGTCCTAGGTATCGACAGCAAGATAATACACTCAACAGAAAACGGCGAACACGCTTGGAACGTTGTGAAGATAGATGGCAAATGGTATCACCTTGATGTGACATTTGATGGTGGCAACGAAGCTCCAGACTACGCATATTTCAACGTACCTGACACTGCAAAGGACGACGGCTCCTATCCTTGGAACAAAGAGGACTTCCCTGAATGCACTGCCACTAACGATTGCTACATATGCAAGAATGCCAAGAAGCTTGACAGCGTTTATGATATACCTGAGCGCATAAAGGAAGCAATGTCAGATAAAGGAAAAACTATATATATGTCACTGGACGTTCCGGAGGGGGCAGGCAGCACTGCTGTTGCGGAGCAGGTCACAAACATAATATCAAACTTTTACATTGACGATTACAACGTCTCTTCCACACCTGTTATTGACGCAGGGGACAAGGTTTGCTTTGGAATTTCTTTAAACTCGGCAGATGATGACGATTCGGATAATTCTTATGACACAGACAATGCACTCGGCATTGATTACGACAAGCTTTCAAAGGCTTTCTCAGATGCTCTCGGAATAGATTATGAGTATGAGCCTGATTATTCTGATAATAACATAATGGGTTAAAGCCTATAAGGGGATTCTTTAAGGCAATACCGCACAAAGATTGCACGCCGTCAGGTGGGATTTGTGCGGTGTTGCCTTAATAAAAGCCGCAGGGCATACAGCGTAAAAACTGTATACCCTGCGGCTTTTTATATCGGATTTGATCGAAGAAAGCTTGTTCATTGGGTCACACGTCAGCTTGCCTGACTGTCTGCCCTTTTCCGATTTTGTATGTTTGAGAAATTAGTTCTCGAAAAGTGCTGTTGAAAGATATCTCTCACCTGTATCAGGGAGAAGTGCAACGATAGTCTTGCCCTTGTTCTCAGGTCTCTTTGAAAGTATCTCAGCGGCTTTAAGCGCTGCACCTGATGAAATACCAACAAGGATACCCTCTGTTTTAGCGAACTTGTTGCCTGTCTTGAAAGCGTCCTCATTCTCAATAGGGAGGATCTCGTCATAAACCTTTGTATCGAGGACATCAGGAACGAAACCTGCGCCGATACCCTGAATTTTGTGTGGACCTGATTTGCCCTGTGAAAGAACAGGTGAAGTTGCAGGCTCTACTGCTACTATCTTAACGTCAGGGTTCTTTGATTTGAGATACTGACCAACACCTGTTACTGTTCCGCCTGTGCCAACGCCTGCGATAAAGATATCTACCTTGCCGTCTGTATCGTCCCAGATCTCAGGACCTGTTGTTGCAAAGTGAGCGGCTGGGTTTGCTGGGTTTACGAACTGACCAAGGATAACTGAGTTCTCGATCTCGCCCTTAAGCTCGTCAGCCTTCTTGATAGCACCTGTCATGCCCTTTGCACCTTCTGTGAGAACTATCTGTGCGCCATATGCCTTAAGAAGATTTCTTCTTTCGATACTCATTGTTTCAGGCATTGTAAGAATTACCTTGTAGCCCTTTGATACGCCCACAGCCGCAAGACCGATACCTGTGTTTCCTGATGTAGGCTCTATGATAGTTGCGCCTTTCTTGAGAACGCCCTTCTTCTCAGCTTCCTCGATCATTGCAAGTGCAACTCTGTCCTTAACGCTTCCTGCCGGGTTGAAATATTCAAGCTTTGCAAGGATAGTTGCGTCAGCCTCTACTGCCTTTTCAAAATTAACTGCTTCGATTATTGGAGTTTTTCCGATAAGCTCCGAAACGCCCTTATAGATCTTTGACATTTTAATCTACCTCCGATATGAAAATTATTTTATGCGGTTTTCTGTACCGCTTATGTTTACTATGGTTATACTATATCACTTTATTCCTACTATGTCAATAGGATTAATATGCTTTCTACGTTTTATACAATAAAGTCAGCTTATTGCAAGCTCCAATTTGTGCATCATGACCTATAATCATACTCAGTAATGCAATATGGCTTATTATTTTCATCACAAAGCTCCACAAATTTTCTGCCCTCATCGGTATAAACAAGAGTCTTTATGGCTTTACCACGCTTCAAGGGATTTTTATATTCCACACGGATACGCTTCA
>ENA-OPSZ01001091-OPSZ01001091.1-human-gut-metagenome-genome-assembly--contig:-NODE-1091-length-13949-cov-2.269109_pt1 | contig 13949 bp, 10 predicted proteins | sample MGYA00241814_ERZ501919 | MGnify/ENA primary metagenome ERZ501919 (study PRJEB25962, sample SAMEA2042440) | human gut metagenome | biome: human gut; feature: human-associated habitat; material: faeces... | reverse complement strand
GTGGAGGGTTCGAAGAACAAGGTCGCTGCAACTTTGCCTTCCAGCACCTTACGGTTCGGATTTGCTTCAAACTTCCTGGCGTTATCCAGAATACGAAGAATGTCCTCTTTGGAGCATTGATCGATAGAAACTAAACTTTTACTTTTCATTGTTGTGTATATTCTGTCTTATGCCCACAAAAGTATAAAAAAATGAATAGACAATGTCATGGCTCCGCTTATTTTTCATTTGATAAAAAAGGACCTGTTTCGTTGAAGTTTGGATACTTTTTCTGAAACAGGTCCTATGGAATAGGTAAAAGGTCCGGTTTAGAAGGTTTTTGGCTTTTATGGATAAAAAATGTTTTCTTATTCTCTACCGCCGCCTAAAGCTTGATAAAGGTTGATCACGCTTTGTATCTCGGTGAACCGGTTAGCTGTTTGTGACAGCTGTGCACTCAACAAGGACTGGCGGGCGGTCAGCACTTCCAGATAGGTCGTCGTACCATGTTCCATCAGCAACGAGGTGCTTTCCAATGCTTTTTCCAAGGATTGGATTTGCTTTTCGAACAAAAGGGTCTTGGCCTTGCTTGTCTGGCAGGCGACTAAAGCGTCGTTGACTTCGCTGCCGGCATTCAGCAAGGCTTGCTGGAAAGACAGGCTTGCTTCTTCCTGCTGTGCTTTGGCGATGCGGTATTGGGCCATGATCTGTCCTTTATTGAACAACGGTTGTGTGAGTGAGCCGACTGCCGAAGCCAGGAATTTGCCTGGATTGACGATCATACTCCCTGCCGAGTTGGTCCATCCGGCACTTCCACTCAGTACGATGGAAGGATAGAAAGCGGCACGAGCCTGATTGGTCGCGTAAAATGCTTGTTCCAGCGAACGTTCGGCAGCACGTACATCGGGACGGTTCGATAACATTTGCATAGGTACGCCGACTGCTACGTCTTCCGGGAGCCGCTGGTCGGCCAGCTTTCCACGTTCGTAGCGGCGCGGTGTCTCAGCGAGCAATAGGGCGAGACTATTTTCGACTTGGTTGATCTGCTCTTTCAAGTCAAGAATGGAAGTCTGTACGCTGTAGTAAGCCGCTTCCATTTGGGAAGTGGCCGCCTCGTTAGCTAATCCGGCATCCATCAATGCACGGGTAGAAGCCACCGTCTCTTTCCAGGCATCTTCTGTCTGTTGCGAAATGGCTAACTGTTCATCTAACATCAACAATGTATAGTATACGTTGGCGATCCCGGCGATCAACTGGGTACGCACAGCCTGCTGGTAGTCCTTGCTTTGGGCATACAGTGCTTTGGCCTGTTGCTTGGCATTGCGTAGACGTCCGAAGATGTCCAGTTCCCAACTGGCTGTGACTGGCAGCGTGTATGTCTTTGTCGCTTTCCCACCGTCGAAACTGCTGATCGTTCCTTGCGGGGAAAGTGCGAACGAAGGAAGGAAAGCAAGTTTTGCCGACATTAACGCCGCTTCCGCTTCCTCGATCTGCAATTGGGCGGACCGGAGATCGGTGTTGTTTTGTAACCCTTGTTCGATAAGAGCCTGTAACTGCGGGTCCGTAAAAAGTTCCCGCCAGTTCACATTACCGAAGTTGGTCGTATCATCGACAGCCACCTCTTCTCCGTACAGGTTGTCCGGAGTCGTCTCGGCCGGTTGATATTTGGTGTATATGCCGCAACTGCTCAACAGGGCGGTTGCGGTTGTTAATACGATTATTTTCTTCATACCTTATTTATTTTCATTGTTTAAACCGTCACGTTCGGTTTGGCTCTTTTGCTTTTCCAACGCAACTTGCATATCGGTTTCAACTTCCATCGGCGGACGGATTTTTTCTTGCATGTATTCGAAAATGATGTAGAATACCGGCACGACGAACAGTAATGCCAATGTCCCGACTGCCATACCGCCGACAACACCTGTTCCTAATGAACTGTTACCGTTGGCTCCGGCTCCGGATGCGAACATAAGCGGAAGCATACCGAAGATCATCGTAAGTACGGTCATCAAAATTGGACGTAAACGGGCTTGTGCGGCCGAATAAGCCGATTCGACGATCCCCATCCCTTTACGACGGCGTTCGATGGCGAACTCAGTAATCAAAATTGCCGTCTTGGCCAAAAGTCCGATCAACATGATTACACCGGTCTGCAAGTAGATGTTATTTTCCAATCCAAACAGTTTGGCAAACAGGAATGAACCCATCAAACCGAACGGAACAGACAGGATAACGGCCCAGGGCACAAGAAAACTTTCGTACAGACAAGCCAGAATCAAGTAGATAAGCAAGATACAGACCGCATAGATAAAGAGTGTCTGCGAGCCTCCCGTATTGGCCTCTTCACGTGCCATACCGCCATATTCGTACCCGTATCCTGTCGGCAGCATTTGGGCAGCCACTTCCTCGATGGCCTGTTGTACTTCACCCGTGGAATATCCCGGTGCCGGGTTCACATTGACCGTGATACAGCTAAAGAGGTTGAAACGATTGGATACTTCAGGTCCGAGTACCCGTTTCAGGGTTACGAACTGGCTGAGCGGAGCCATTTCCGTCCCGTTGCGGACGAACATGTTGTTCAGGGCTTGTTCGTCAAGACGATATTCAGGTGAGGCTTGTGACATCACACGGTATACTTTCCCGAATTGGTTGTAGTTGGAAACGTATGCACCACCACAATAGCTACCCAATACGTCGAGAACCATCGAAGGTGAAATGCCTGCCCGTTTACATTTGGCTGCATCCACATCGACCGATATCTGCGGGAAGTTCATTGCATAAGAAGTATAAGCCATTGCAACTTCTGGGCGCTGGTTTAAAGCTCCGATATACTGCATGGCGTTGCCGTAGAAAGTGCTCATATCTCCACCTGTACGGTCCTGCAAGTTCAACTCGATAGAGTTACCCAGACCGTAGCCCGGAATCATACCCGGCTGGAAGCAGAATATCTGCGCTTCTTTGATTTGGGCGAATTGTGCGTTTAGGCGGGCTACTACTGCGTCGGAAACATGTTCGGCCCCTTTTCTTTCATCCCAGTTTTTCAAACGGATGATTGCCATACCGTAGGAAGTACCTTGACCAGCCAGGAAGCCGTAGCCAGCTACGCGGGCGTAGTGTTCTACTTCGGGCGTGTTCTTCAGGATATTCTCTACTTTGTCCAGCACCTTGCCCGTTTCTTCCAATGTGCTACCCGGAGCAATGGCCACGTTTGCCATGATGGTCCCTTGGTCTTCTTGCGGGACAAGACCTGTTTTGGTATTGCTGATAAGCCATCCCAGCAGAATAATGGATGCGATCGTTCCGGCCCATACCATCCAGCGGTGGTGAATAAAGAACATGACGCCTTTTTTGTATTTGCCCAACACGGCATTGAAAGAGGCATTGTAGGCTGCACGTACACGTCCGTTGAAACTTTTGGCACTCTTGTTTCCATCGCTCGGGCGCATCATCATAGCACACAAGGCGGGGCAGAGCGTCAATGCACAGATCATGGAAAGACCTACGGAGGTTGCCATCGTCACACCGAATTGTGTGTAGAAAATACCAGAAGTACCACCCATGAAAGTTACCGGTATGAACACGGCCATGAACACACAGGTACAAGAGATAACGGCCATCGTCACGTCACCCATCGCATCTTTCGTTGCTTGATAGGACGAGGTGTAACCCGCATCGAATTTCGCCTGTACGGCTTCTACCACTACGATCGCGTCATCCACTACCGTACCGATGGCAAGCACCAGGGCAAACAGGGTCAGAATGTTGATCGTGAATCCGGCTGCGGTCAGACAGGCGAATGTACCGATCAACGAAACGATGATTGAAATAGACGGGATCAAGGTACTCTTGAAGTCTTGCAGGAAGAAATACACCACGAGGATTACGAGGATGATCGCCACGATCAGTGTTTCGACTACATTATAAATAGAAGCAAATAAGAAGTCGTTGGAGCTCATCATCGTGATGAATTCCATACCTGTAGGCAATTCTTCTTTCATCTTTTCCAATTCGGCGGCAATACGTTCGTTGACTTCCGTAGCATTGGAACCGGCTACCTGGTAAATCATGAATGTCACGGCTGGTTTGCCGTCCATTTGGCTGTCGAAACCGTAACTCAATGTTCCCAACTCAACCTTAGCGACATCTTTCAGGCGTAAGACAGAACCGTCTTCCTGAGCACGGACGACGATATTCTGGAATTCTTCTACGCTCTTCAAGCGTCCACGATATTTCATCGTATATTGGAAAACGTTTTTCGAGTTTTCACCCAGCGAACCGGTCGGAGCCTCGATATTCTGTTCTCCTAATACAGCAGTCACATCCGATGGAACCAAGCCGTATTGGGCCATTCGTTCGGGGTTCAGCCAGATACGCATACTATAGGTATCACCCAACTCCATTACGTCACCTACGCCTTCGATACGTTTGATACGTGGGATGACGTTGATGTCGAGGTAGTTTCCGAGAAAGGTCTTGTCAAATCGTCCGTCAGTGCTGACAAGTGCGTCGATCTGCAGGAAGCTGGTCTGTCGTTTTTGAGTGCTGACACCGATACGGGTTACTTCAGCAGGCAATAAACCCTGTGCCTTCGTTACACGATTCTGTACGTTGACGGCTGCCATATCGGGGTTTGTCCCTTGTTTGAAATATACCTCGATCGTTGCCGAACCGGCATTGGTTGCTGTTGAAGTCATGTACATCATGTTTTCCACACCATTGATGCTTTCTTCCAGTGGCATGATAACACTGTTCATCACTGCATTGGCATCCGCTCCGGTATAGGTTGCCGATACGTGGACCGTAGGCGGCGCAATGTCAGGATATTGCTCGACCGGCAAGGTAAAGAGCGAAATTAGTCCGATCGCCAAAATAAGAATGGAGATGGAGATGGCCATAACAGGCCGTTTGATAAATATATTTCCTTTCATACTTCGATCCTTTATTTAACTTGCGTTCCTTCGCGTACTAACCCGGCTCCTTCGGATACGATTTCTTCGCCAACCTTCAATCCGTCAAGTACGATATATTCGCGACCGTCGTTGATTTCAGCTACAGTAATCAATGTGGAAACAGCTTTCCCATCCACCACTTTATAGACAAGCGTCTTGTCCTGCAAACGGACTGTTGCACCTTGAGGAATTACGATACAGTCTTTGTAAGTTTGCGGTATGAGCACATTGCCGGAGGCTCCGCTATGAAGCAGGCGGGATTCGTTAGGGAATACGGCACGCACGCCGACTGTCCCGGTCTTCCGATCGATCACTCCGCTAATCGATTCGATCTTTCCTTTTTGTTCGTAAATAGACTGGTCATTCAGTTTCAACGACACTTCCGGCATGTTTTTCAACGCTTCGTCCATGCTTTTGTACTGGCGGCTCATAGCCAGTAATTGATTTTCGGTCATGGAGAAGTAAACATACATGTTCGAATTGTCGGAAACAGTTGTCAACGGTTGGGGAATACTGGCGCTGACCAATGCTCCGGCACGGTAAGGCAACATACCGACAACTCCGTCGGACGGACTTTTGACTTCCGTATAAGACAGGTTGTTGCGGGCGTTCACTTCTTGTGCTTCCGCCTGCGCCAGTTGTGCTTTGGCCGTCAGATAGCTGTTTTCGCTTGTTTTCAGGTTGAAAGCGGAAACGACTTTTTTCGCAAATAATTCTTTAGTACTGTTGTAGTTCAGTTCGGCTGTAGCTAAAGCTGCTTTTGCCACTTCCACATTTGCCTGGGCTGTCTTTAAAGCAGCTTTGTAAGGAACTTGGTCTATAACAAAAAGTAATTGTCCTTTCCGTACGACCTCTCCTTCGGTTACACAAAGCCTTTCGATCGTTCCCGATACTTGCGGATAAATGTCTATATCCTGGCGACCGCGGATCGTGGCCGAATAAGGGGTTGTCAGCTCTTTGTTTGCCGTAGAAACTTTCATCGTCGCGTAAGATGCTTTCATCTGTGCATCCGGTGCATGTTTGCAGGATGCCATCCACATAGTCGTACAGCCGATAACTGCCATCAGCCGTATCCATTTTGCATTTGCTCTTGTCATATTCGTTTTATTCATTAAAAATGACGCAAATGTACCTTAAAAAGAGCGGTTTTATTTGTCTGAATGTCTATATAAATCTTCCATATTTATACAGTATAGATATTTTAAGAAAAGAATGATTGAAAAAAAACAAATAACTATAACTTATTGCCGTGTATTATGTAAATAGGGCGTTTGGAGGAGGAAGACAGGTTTATGGGGAAGATAAATTTCACGAGAGAGGGGTGGTGTGCACACCACCCTCTTCTCTATTTTTATTGCAGATATTCTGCCAGTTTGGTCGGCAAGTAGAATGTATTGTTTTTGTCAACGTATACGATTACCGAATTCAGGCGGATTTCTTCCCGGCCTTTCTTTCCGATCGTCACGATGTTGCTGAACGGCGTGATGTTGATCTGCTTCCTTTTGTTTTTTACGACCAGTGAAGGAGAACCTTTCTCGTCTTTAGCCGGAACGATTTCACATTTGAAATCTTTGAATACTTCCGTGTGAGGAGCGAAGTTTCCGGCTGTCAGTTCTTCCAGCGTGTCGTGTGTCATGCCGAACAGGGCACAGAGATAATGATTCAGTTCGATATTCGTGTGCATACCGAGAGGTAAGCTTGTACGGTCGGGATGGTAAGCTGCAAGGAACACCTCTTCGCCTGTGTGGCCGCCAGTTGTGAAACCGAAACAGGTTCTGGAGGTAAGCAGCTTGGACATGAAAGTCGTCAGCGAACTGCTGTATAAAGAGCCTTTGCCTTCGATCGAGCGTTCATTTTCCGGGATCGGGCTGTTTTTGTAATTCTTGCAATGGTTCAAGGCATCCAGTTCTTCAGGTGTCAGTTCGAAGCCGGCATATTCCCGGAAGACGTTTTGCACTTCGGAATTCGGTACACTGTTCACTTTCTTGGCAAAGCCTTCGGCTGTCAATTTATACAAAGAAAGCTGATGAAACAACTGGTCCTTGCTCAGTTTATCGTAACCTTTACAGTCGGCACGGCCGATACTGATACCGCTGTTACCATGATCGGGAACGATCACTACGGCAGTCTCGCCATTCTGACGGGCAAATTCGAGGGCAGCACCGCAAGCACGGTCGAAAGCCAACATATCCGTGGCCATGCCGACCGGATCGTTCGCGTGGGCAGCCCAGTCGACCTTGCTGCCTTCCACCATTAGGAAGAAACCGTTCGGGTTTTGGGATAACTTTTCGATTGCCTTGCGTGTCATCTCTTCCAAGGATGGCTGTTGGCTCGGATCTCGGTCGATGTCGTAAGCCATTTCCCGATCTCCGAACAAAGCCCACATATTGTTGCCTTTGTAATTACGCATACCGTCGATGTCATTCTTGAAAATACCGTATCCGTTACCTTTCAGGTAGGCTTCGCTCTCTTCGGGAAGCAGGCTGGCGCCGCCACCGATCACGACGTTCAGGTCGTTGTGAGCCATCTGCGGAGCGATCCATTCATATTTGCCACGGTTGTAGCTGTGGGCGGAGCAGTCGGCCGGTGTTGCATGCGGGAATTCGCAGGTGAAAACCAGTCCCGTTGATTTGCCCTGTTTTATTTTGGCAGCTTCCAGGACGGTTGTCAGCGGTTGGAAAGCGCGTGCCGGATCGGTCGGGTAGATATCGTTGTCACCGTCGTTCTCCGGGTAGGTGGAAACGTAGCCTGTACGGCTGGGTTGTCCTGTCATGTAGCAGGAAGTCGTAGGAGCCGAGTCGCCGATCGGGGCATTCGAAGAATGCGTGCGGACTGTTCCGCAGAGATACGGGTCGATGTTCAATTTCGGTTTGTCGGGGTTGGTATACCATTGCAGCCAACGCGCCATAGAGACTGTAGCCAGTGATGTCCCGTCCGGGATTAGAAGAATGACATTCTTCACCGGCTTTACGTTTTCTACATCTTGTGCCTTTACCGGCATGAAGATGACAGACAGTAACAGGAGAAGTGAGATTGTTTTTTTCATTATGATTTATGATTTATGATTTATGATTTATTTGTCTAATTGTATGATATCTTCTGTGAAGTGCGTGATCTTCTCCAGTCCGGTTTCCGTAACCAGGAAACTATTTTCGATGCCGACGGCGCCGATACCCGGTATCACATATTTCGGTTCGAGTGCAAATACCATGTTCGGTTCCAGCATGTCTTTCGAGCGGGGCGTAAGTACCGGCAGCTCGTTTATCTGGATGCCGATGCCGTGCCCTACGAATTTGGCTTGTTGCTTGGTCCCCATGAAGTATGCGCCGAGTCTCTGGCTTTCGGTGATCTTGGCGGCTATCTCGTAGAGTTCGGCACAAGGTGTGCCCGGCCGGGCGATATTCTCGATCTCGCTTTCGATAAGGAGGGCTGTCTGATGTGCCCGGTAAGCAAGCTCGGTCAGGTGGCCGACGGAGAACACACGTGTCATATCCGTCATATAAGCCGTATAATTTCCTGCCATGTCTACCATGATGGCTGTCCCTTCTTTCAGAGGCGTTCCGTTTGCACCTAACGGGCAGGAAGCGTCGATACCACTACCACCTAAGGCAAAGTCGAAAGGCGAGGGGACTTCGGCGTTTTCTCCCGCCAGGATACTTCCCATAAAGATATCCATATTAGCTCCGAAGGCGCGGAACAGTCCGATGGAACCGTTCTTGCGCATCCGTTTTTCTATTTCATACTGGAATTCGAGATCAGTCATTCCGGGGCGGAAACATTCGGGAATTTCGGCATATGTCTTGGCGTGGCGTTCGGCCGAGATGCGGAACATTTCGATCTCGTACGGTGTCTTTATCCGGCGCAGTTCACGCATCATTGCGGTTGCGTTTCCGGTCTCTTTCGGATTGAAGATCTTTTGCAGACGTATATAGTCGTTGTATGTCAGTTCGTCGGCTTCGAGCAGAAGCTTTTCCGGCATTTCCAGTCCGTAGAACGCGAAGAGCTCGGCCATCTGTTCCGGTTGGCGAATGTATTCGACATGATCGCCTGCCAGTCCGTTCGGCCGTTTCACGAAGAACCACGGAGCACCTTCCGCAGGAAGATAGAAATAGCCGCTATAGATACGTCCGGTTGTGTAATACAGATTTACATCCACGGTAAGCAGGCATCCGTCGGCATTTATCTTCCGCATCGCCTGTTGTATGCGATCCCATTTCAGCTTAAGATCGCCGGTCAATTCTTTTTGTATCATTTCCAACACTTATTTTTATCCGGCATCAAAGATATTAAATTAATGCCGGGATTGGAATGATTAGGGATATTAAATCTTGATTAAATTTAGAATTGTTCGAGTACTTGTATCCGCTTTTCAATGGGTGGATGAGTGGCGAAAAGTCCGCTTAAACCGTTCAGTGCGCTTTTGGCCTGTTGGCCCGGATGCTGGATGAAAAGCTGGGCTACGTCTTCTCGTTTGACGGCTTCGATGTCGGGATCGGCCGAGATTTTCCGTAGTGCGCTGGCGAGGGCGAGCGGATTCTTGGTCATCTCGGCAGCCCCGGCGTCGGCCAGGTATTCCCGTTTGCGCGAGATGGCGAAACGCATCAGCATGGAGAAGAAATAACCGATGGCTGCAACAACCATGACTAAGACGATGATGATCGCAGTGTTGTTTTTCTCGTCTCTCCTGCGGCTCATCGACGAGTAGTAGACGGAACGCATGGCCATCTGTGCGAGCATGGCAAAGATGCCGACAAAGACAATCGATACGATCATCAGGCGCACGTCTTTGTTGCGGATATGCGACAGCTCGTGTGCAATGACCGCTTCCAGTTCTTGGTCGTTCAACTTGTCGATGATCCCCCGTGAGAGGCTGACGGTGTAAGTCCTTTCGTTGATGCCGCTTGCAAAAGCGTTCAGAGAATCGTCGTTGATGATATTGATCTTGGGCATTTTCATTCCCTGGCTCATACATAGGTTTTCCACTAAGTTGTATACCCTTTTGTTTTCCATTCTCGACAAAGGTTCGGAGCCGGTTGCCGAGTTGATGATGCTTGTATTGGCAAAATAGGCGATGATGAACCATATGAGTACACCTCCCAATACGTATGGCGCCAAATGGATGAACATCCCGGTGGAATATCCGAGCAGTTCGGCCCCCGTCAGGCCGTCGTCGTTCATTGCCAACAGGTGGAGCAGGTAGCAGAACGCAAAAAGCAATCCCATTACCAGGCAGGGAAACAAGCAAAGCAGGAGCAGGGACCGGAAATTGTTCCTGCTCTGTTGGGTTTGTATACCGACGTATTGCATCCTTAGAACTTGATTTTAGGTGCTTCTTCGAGTGTCGCGCGTTGTTCGCCCAGGTCGAACATCACTTCCTTCTTGAAACCGAACATACCGGCGATCAGGTTGGACGGGAATGTCTCGACTGCGTTGTTCAACTCTTTCGTGGCCGAATTGAAATAACGGCGCACGGCAGCCAGTTTGTTTTCCAGGTCGGAAATTTCTTCCTGCAACTGCAAGAAGTTCTGGTTGGCTTTCAGATCGGGATAGGCCTCGAGCGTGATCTTCAATCCGGCAAGAGCGGAAGTCAGGACGTTTTCGGCCATGATCTTGTCGTCGATCGTTTTGGCGCTGATCGCTCCGTTACGGGCGTTAATGACGCGTTCCAGGGTCTCTTTCTCGTGTGAGGCATAGCCTTTGACCGTTTCGACCAACTGTGGGATAAGGTCATGGCGTTGTTTGAGCTGTACGTCGATGTCGGCAAATGCGTTCTCGCGGTTGTTGCGCAATTTCACTAACGAATTATACAAAGAAACGATCCAGATTGCCAGGATCACGATCACTGCTATTAAAATGATTACTGTCATTGTCTTTATTTTTTTAGGTTACGGCTGCAAACATACGAATTAATTTACAATCTTGTTTCTCTTGAATCCTAAAACAGGTCACTATGTGATTCATTCCGAACCAAGAGCCGTTCTACAGTAAAAAATATCCACAAAACCGTAATTTGTATTCCTTCTGTTCGAGTGATGCCCTGTAATTTTGTTCCCGGAAGAAAACGAATAAAAATCAAATCTGAAATTTGAAAATATGGAAACAACAAAAACAGTGCTTGCTCCCGGAGAGCGTATTACAGTGATCGATGCCTTGCGTGGCTTTTCTCTTATCGGCATTTGCCTGATTCATTCTATGCAACATTTTGGAGCTATGGGGACGATGACGTCTCAGGCTGTGTTCCCGTGGGAGGGAACGATGAACGAGATTTTCAGTTGGCTTATCAATTATCTGGTTTTCGGGAAATTCTTCATTATCTTCTCTTGCCTGTTCGGTTTAAGTTTCTTTATCCAGATGGATCGGGCGGCGAAGAAAGGACTTGACTTCCGTCCACGTTTTTTGTGGAGGCTGGTTCTTTTGTTGGCGATCGGTTATTTACACGGCTTGATTGTCCGGGTGGATATTTTGCTGATATATGCGATACTGGGGTTTGTTTTGGTGTTGATGTATAAATGGCCGACCAAGCTGTTGGCAGGGATTACGCTGTTTCTTTTCTTAGGGGGGGCGACACTTGTCCCGGTAGCTTATAAAAGCCTGACGGCTCCGGCGGTCGAGCAGGTGGAACGTGTTGCCGAAAGGCCTGCTTCCCGTCCGGCAGGTCCTCGGAAAGTCCCGACCTTGTCTGAAACGATCGAGAGTAACGCTTGGGACGGGATCGTCGGAAAAATGCGCTTCCAGGTGTCGAGCGGGCGTATTTACTTGACCTTGGGACTTTTCATCTTAGGGTTCATCGTAGGACGCATCCGTCTATTCGAACGTATGGACGAGTTTCGTGGCCGGCTGAACCGCTGGGCCTTGCTTGCCCTCGCAGGATTGGGACTGCTCTATGTGGCGCGTTCTTATCTTCCGCCTGTGGCTTGGGGAGAGGTCTCTTTTTATTCGTGGATGAGTTCGACGACGACTAATCTGATTAACCTGTTGACTGCTTATCTATGGGTAATTGTGGTGATGGAGGGATACCGTTTGCAGAAGGTGCAGCGGGCGATGGCACCGTTAGTCAGTTACGGGCGTATGGGCCTGACGAATTATATCGCGCAGTCCGTGATCGGTGTCTTTATTTTTTCCGGTTTCGGGTTGGATTGGAGCCATCTGGGTGTTTTCTTGAGCGTATTGGTTTGTCTTGCTTATACGGGTGTTCAGATAGTGTTCAGCCATTATTGGCTGAAGAAGTTCCGTTATGGACCGATGGAGTGGTTGTGGAGAACCGGAACTTATATGAAATGGCAGCCGTTGGCACGGTGAACTCCCTCATCTCGCCTATAGTCATTGTTGTTGTGATCATTTTTTGAGTGTAAATGTTTGCTTTCCGCCGGATCTGTGAGTACCTTTGTCTAATATCAATACATTAATACCATGTTAGACAAATTAGATTATTCTTTGGTTCCGAACGACTTTGCACTTTGTTTTAACGGGAAATGCCTACATGCTTCCACCTGTCTGCGTCATCAGGTGTCGCGGCATATCCCGAAAGAACGTTGGGCGGTGAGAGCGATCAACCCGGAACGTGTTGTCCCCGATGGCGATTGTTCCGGGTTTATGGACGACAGCCCGTTGAAAAATGCCTATGGCATGGAGCACCTGTTGGACAATATCCCTTATCGCCAGGCTAAAGAAATACGGCGGGAGATGAGAGAATATTTCGGGACGACTCATTTTTACCGTTTGAAACGCAAGGAGCGTTGTTTTACTCCTGAAGACCAGTTATACGTACGCGATTTGCTCCGTCAATACAATATCGAAGAGGAACCCCTCTTCGACCGATATGAAGAAAATTTCGGTTGGGAACGTTGTTCTGATACCATTGCATGAAAGAGAAGTTTCCATCGCATGAAAATAAATTTTCCATAGTGGGGAAATAAATTTTCATGTGATGGAAAATTTATTTTCACTGTTGGGGAAAGAATGAAAATTTTTAGGGTATCTGAAGAAACGAGGTTTCTTGTATAAATTGCTTGTGTTGAAAAAAGACCTATCTTTGCAAACTTGATCGACAAGGTAAACTTAAAAAGATATTGTATATATGGAAAAACAAAAACAGTCCCGGCGACTGCTGTCGCTGGATGCCCTGAGGGGGTTTGATATGTTCTTTATTATGGGAGGGGCTTCTCTTTTCGTTGCGTTGGCAACGTTGTTTCCGAATTCTTTTTTTCAGGCGATAGGTGGACAGATGGATCATGTGGAGTGGGACGGGTTGACACACCACGACACGATTTTTCCGCTGTTTCTGTTCATTGCCGGCATCTCGTTTCCGTTCTCGTTGGAAAAGCAGCGCGAACAGGGGAAGAGCGAGTCGGATATCTATAAAAGGATTGTCCGCAGAGGAATTACGCTGGTGTTGCTGGGATGTGTCTATAACGGATTGCTACAGTTTGACTTTGCGAACCTTCGTTGCGCCAGCGTCTTGGCGCGTATTGGGTTGGGATGGATGTTTGCCGCCTTGCTGTTCGTGCATTTCCGGACTTCAGTCAGGGCGTGGATAGCCGGGACGATCTTGGTCGGCTATTGGGTTTGGATAGCTTTTATCCCTGTGCCGGGTGCGGAGGTCGGACCATTCACGCTGGAAGGCAACTGGGTCGGCTATGTGGATCGTTTGTTGTTGCCGGGGCGTTTGCATCAAGGATTTTTTGACCCGGAAGGGTTGTTGTCCACGTTACCGGGGATTGTGACGGCTATGTTGGGAATGTTTACGGGCGAGTTTATCAAGTTGCGTAAAGAGGGATTGACGGACAAGCGGAAGGGGGCAGGCTTGGTGTTGGCCGTTACTGTTGGTGGGGGTGTTGTGGAGTTTGGTGTTCCCGATCAACAAAAAGCTGTGGAGCAGTTCGTTTGTCTGCGTTGTCGGAGCCTATTCGGTTTGGATGTTCGCCCTGTTTTATTACATTGTCGATGTGTTGGGATGGCGGAAATGGACTTTCTTCTTCCAGGTGATCGGGGTTAATTCGATTACGATCTATTTGGCGCAAA
>ENA-OPSZ01001081-OPSZ01001081.1-human-gut-metagenome-genome-assembly--contig:-NODE-1081-length-14056-cov-3.270909_pt1 | contig 14056 bp, 7 predicted proteins | sample MGYA00241814_ERZ501919 | MGnify/ENA primary metagenome ERZ501919 (study PRJEB25962, sample SAMEA2042440) | human gut metagenome | biome: human gut; feature: human-associated habitat; material: faeces... | reverse complement strand
CGGCGGGAAGGCTTCGGAGAATGCTTCTCATGGCTCCACTTTTTCGATTTTACCCAGTTTCACATACCACAGATACCCCTCGGCCGGGGCATAATCCATTTCGCCCAGCAGGCGGAGGTATTCGCGCATCTGCCGGCGGTGGCGTTCGGCGTCGCGCAGGCCGAACTTGTAGTCGACGACGACGACCCGGCGTCCGTCGATCATCACGCGGTCGGGACGCCGCGTCGACCCTCTGCCGGGGATGATGATTTCGTTTTCGTTGCGCACGCGCTCCCAGCCTCCGCCGAACCATTCGCGCACCTCGGGGTGTTCCAAGGCCCGGGCGATCATCTGCCGCAGGGTCGCGGCATCGGCTTCGGACAGCGTGCCGTCGGCCTGCATGCCGCGCACGGCCTCGTGGATTCCGGCCTCGTCGTCGGCCTGCTCGAAGGCCCTGTGCATCAGGATGCCGAGGTTCCGGGGCGAGAGCTCGACCTCGCCGCCGTCCTCGAAATAGCGTTGCGAGGGGAGCCGCAGCCGCAGGTCGGCCTGCGCCGTGGGGTACTCCTCCAGAATGACGTGCTCGGCCTCGGAGTGTTTCGAACCGCCCGCGACGGGGCCCGCGAACTCCCCGAAAGCGAAGTGTTCGCCCGCTTCGTCGATGGTGCAGCGGCCTTCGAAGTCGCCCAGCAGGGCCTTGTCGCCGTCGGTTGCGATGCTCTGGAGCAGCAGCCCCCCGACCGTGCGGCCGCCCTTCTGCGGGATGAAGACGTGCAGCGACTCGGCGGCGCGCGTGAGGGCCACGTACAGCAGGTTGACGTTGTCGACGTGGGCGTAGACCAGCTCGCGGTAGTACTCCGACGAGAAGCCCGATTCGGCCATCGCCTTCTTGTACTTCACCGGGAAGCGGCCGATCGCTTCGGCTCCGTCGCCGCGCGCCTCGGCCCAGACGATGTTCTGCACCGTACCGCTCGACTTGGGGTCCGGCGACCACGAGCAGTAGGGGATGAGCACGGCCCGCTTTTCAAGCCCCTTGGCCTTGTGGATGGTGGTGATCTCGACCGTCGTGGCGCTCTCCTCGACCGACAGCGAGCGGTTTTTGCCCGTCTCCTCCCACCAGCGGAGGAACAGCGCTATGTCGGCGATTTTCGTCGCGCAGAACGAGATGATCTGCTCGTGGATGGCCTGGAGGTAGGCCGTCTGCCGACGGTCGCCTTGCAGGGCGTGCCGCATGACGATCCGCTCGAACGCCTCCTCGGGCGACAGGAGCCGCACCGAGCGGAAAAAATCGCGTTCCGAATCGTCGAGCGGCCGGTCGAACGGGCGGCCGAGGTAGTGGTTGTAGACGGCGCGCGAGAGCGAGTCGTCGGGGTTGAGCGCCAGCCGCAGGGCCGCGGCGATGAACGAGCTGACGGGGGCGTTGCCCACGATCAGAGCCTCCTGGGTCATCACGTCGAAACGGTAGCGCGGGTCTTTGTTGCGGCGTTTGAAGTCGAGCAGTTCGGCGGCGACCTTCGCGCCGTCGGTGGCCCCGCGCACGAGGATCATAATGTCGCACGGCCGGAATCTCTTGTCGATCAGCGCGCAGATGCGCTCCACGACGGGCGGCCGCTCGGCGAAGGTCTCGACCGAGACGTAGCCCGGGTGTTCGGCCTTGCGGCGCGGGAGCTGGGCATGTCCGCGGTAGGCGTCGGCGAGGGTGTCGCGCAGCGCGGCGGCCTCCGCGGGATCGACGGAACCCTCCTCGGAGGCCTTTGCGAGGGTTTCGTTCAGCGCACGGTTGTCCGCGGCGACGATCCGTTCGATGATGCGGTTGTTGAAGGCGACCACCGCGGGGAGGCTCCGCCAGTTCTCCCGCAGCACCTCGACTTGGGTGTCGCCCGCGCCCAGCGCCTGCTGGGCCTCGCCGTGGAGGATTTTCCAGTCGCCGCCCCGCCAGCGGTAGATCGACTGTTTGATGTCGCCCACGATGAACACCGAGGTCTCCTCCGACTGCGCCATGGCGTTTTGCAGCAGGGGCAGGAAGTTTTCCCACTCCTTCAGGGAGGTGTCCTGGAATTCGTCGATCATAAAACGCTCGAAACGGTTGCCCACCTTCTCGTAGATGAACGGCGCGTCGTTGTGGCCGATGAACTCCGAGAGGACGTATTTGGTTTCCGAGAGGAGCATCATGTTCTGCTCGTCGCACAGCTGCTGCACCCGCTTGTAGAGGTCCGACAGCAGGGCGAAGCTGCGGTAGTTCTCCTTCAGCAGGTCGCAGGTGTTCCAGCTCTTGCGGTTGGCGTCGTAGATGTCGCACATTTCGCGCAGCAGGGGTTGCAGCTCGGGGGCCAGCGCCTGCGCGGGCGATCCCTTGGCGCCCCAGCCCTCGGGCGCGGCGGCCATCTTGGCCACCGTCGCGCCGTAGGGTTTCAGTTCGCCCGCGGCGACGGTGAAGAAATAATTGGCGAAGCTGCGGCTCTTGCCCGAAAAGTCGGCGGCCGTAAGTCCGGCCCGGGAGATGATCGCAACGGCCCGGGCGGCGGTCTGCTGCAATTGCTTTTTGGTCGCCTCGGCCTGCGCCGCGGCGCGCGATACGATCCGGCCCAGTTCCTCGCGCGACCGCGGCACCGACAGCGCGTCCTTGTTCTTTTCCTTGAACAACTCGCCGCCGAGCGAAAGGATGCCGTCGCGGATGTCCCATTTGCGGCCTTCGTCGATGCGCTCCTGCACGAACTCCGTGAGCCAGCGTTGCAGGTCGCGGTCGACGGTGATCTGCTCGATGAGCGTGTCGGCGCCCTTCGACAGCACCGACGCCGTCTCGATCTCGACGTTGTAATTGAGGTCGATGCCCAGCTCCTTGATGAAGGCCCGCAGGATGCGCTGGAAGAAGGTGTCGATCGTCAGCACCGTGAAGCGCGAGTAGTCGTGCAGGATTTTCGAACGCACCTCGGCGGCGCGTTTGCGCACCGAACGCTCGTCGAGCGACAGCTCGCGGCAGAGGTTTTCCAGATAGGGGCTTGCGCCTCCCGAGGCCAGACGGTGGATCTCCTTCAGGATGCGCGATTTCATCTCCTCGGTGGCCTTGTTCGTGAAGGTCACGGCGAGGATGTGGCGGTAGAGGCCCGGCTGGTCGATCACGTCGCGGACGTATTTGTAGGCCAGCTGGTAGGTTTTTCCCGATCCGGCGCTTGCATTCAGAATCTTCGCTCTCACTGTCCGAAATTTCGTTTTAATGGGTAAAAATACAAAACAAATCCCGAACTTCGCAATAATTTTGTAATTTAGCGGAGCTAAAACAAGATCTTGTTATGAAGAAAATGATTCTGACGGCCGTGATGCTGGCCGCCGCAGCGCTCTGCCGGGCGCAGCAGCCCGCCGAAACCGGGGAACGCCGCGAATGGCTCACGTCGTTTACAGCCGTCGAAGTGTCGGCGCCGCTCGACGTCAAATTCGTGCAGGTTCCCGACACCGAAGCCCCCAAGATCGTCTACGACACCAAAGGTTCCTATACGACCAAATTCCGCGCCGAGGTGAAGGACAAGGTGCTGCGCATCACGGAACGCTCCGACGCCCGCCGGCCCGACCGCACTTCGGTGACGGTTTATTACAATTCGCTGGAGCGCGTCGCCATTGCCGACGCCGTGGCGACGTTCGACAGCACGCTGGTGGCCACGGTCCTCGACCTGACCGTGGGCGGCATGGCGCAGGTGACGGCCCGGATGGATGTCAAGGACCTGAAAATGGAGCTTACGGGCAAGAGCACGGCGACGCTGACGGGCGCGGTGCGCTACCTTTCGCTGTTCGTCTCGACCGGAAAACTCGAAGCAGCGGGGCTGGAGGTGATGGCCGCCGAGGCCAACGTCACCAGTTCGGGCGTTGCTGCGCTGTGGGTGACCGACCGTTTCCAGGGCAAGACCTCGACCGGGGGCAAGATCACCTACAAGGGCGCTCCGCCCATTGTGCGCAGCGGCGCGAAGTTCATGGGCGGCGACATCACAAGGGTGGAGTGATTCGCAATTCATAATTCATAATTCACAATTTTGACTTTGCTGAAGTCGGTTTTGAACGTCTGCAAACTAAATTATTGTGAATTGTGAATTTTGCATTATATGAAAACCTTTCTCCACGAAGTTGCCGAAGACCTCTATGCCCGTTACGGCGAAGGGCTTTCCGAAAGGGCGATCCTCTTTCCGTCGCGGCGTGCGCGGCTGTTCTTCGTCGACGCCCTGACGGGCATCGCCGGGCGTCCGATGTGGCAGCCCCGGTGGGTGACGGTCGACGATCTGACGACCGAGATTTCGGGACTCCGCACCGGGGACCGCGTGCGGCTGATCACCGAACTCTACAAAATCTATTCGGAATACCACGCCGAGCCGTTCGACAAGTTCTATTTCTGGGGCGACATGCTCCTGACGGATTTCGACACCATCGACAAATACCGGATCGACGCCGCGATGCTGTTCCGCAACATCTCGGAGATCAAGGAGATCGAGGCCGACATTTCGTACCTCACTCCCGCGCAGCTGCAAATCCTGCGTTTCTGGTCGACGCTCGCCGACGAAACCGATCTCTCGGAGGAGAAGCGCCGCTTCCTGGCGATCTGGAAGACCCTGGGGCCGGTTTACGCCCGCTTCCGCGAACGGCTCTCCGAGCTGGGCATCGCCTACAACGGCATGGTCCAGCGGGCCGCCGCCGACCGCATCCGCGGCGAGGGGTATGCCTTTCCCGAGGCGCGGCAATATGTCGTGGCGGGATTCAACGCCCTGTCGGAGTGCGAGAAACAGCTATTCCGCTTCCTCTCGACGGCTGCCGAGACCGATTTCTACTGGGATTACGACTCCTATTATAAAGACCGCCCCGAGCAGGAGGCCGGGATGTTCGTGCGCGAGAACGTCGTGCAGTTCCCGCCGCGCGGGGACGTGTCGCACGACAACATGGAGCGTCCGAAGGAGCTGACCGCCGTGGCCGCCGTGTCGAACGCCGTGCAGTGCAAGCACGCCGCTGCGATCCTGCGGGAACTGGCCGCACGGGGGCCGCTGGACAAGCGCACCGCCGTGGTGCTGACCGATGAAAACCTGCTCCTGCCGCTGCTCTACGCCCTGCCGCCCGAGATCGGGAAGGTCAACGTCACGATGGGCTATCCGCTGCGGGCCAGCCTGGCCTACACCTTCGTCGAACGCCTCGTGGAGTTGCAGGCTCACCGCCGCACGAAGGGCGCAGGATGCACTTTCTACCATGCCGACGCCGTGGGCATTCTCGCGCACCCCTACGTCGCGGACAGCGATGCCCGCGAGACCCGCGCCATGCAGGACGAGATCGTGCGCGAACGGCGCATTTCGGTCGACGCCGCATGGCTGGGACGCAACGACCTGCTGCGGATGATCTTTTCGCCCGCCGCCGCGTGGCGCGAGCTGTCCGACTGGCTGCTGCGGGTCGTCGCCGCCGTGGCCCGGACGCCCTACGAGGGCGACGACCGGCGTCAGCGCGTGGAGTTTCTGGCCGTGATTTCGGAGGAGATTTCCAAACTCCGCAATTCGCTGGACGAGTGCGACATCGAGTTGACGACGGAGGTTTACACCTCGCTGCTGCGCCGCCATTTGCAGACCGTGCGCATCCCCTACGAGGGCGAGCCGCTCGAAGGGGTGCAGGTCATGGGCATCCTCGAAACCCGCAACCTCGATTTCGAAAACGTCGTTCTGCTCTCGATGAACGACGACAACTTCCCGGGCAACCACATGGCGCAGGCGTCGTTCGTGCCCTACAACCTGCGGGCGGCCTACGGACTGCCCACGCCCGAGCACCACGAAGGGGTTTACGCCTACTATTTCTACCGCCTCGTGCAGCGCGCCCGGCGGGTGTGGATGCTCTACTGCTCGCACGCCGACGACAAATCGACGGGCGAACCGAGCCGCTACATCTACCAGCTCGACTACGAGAGCGGATTTCCCGTCCGGAAGGTCGAGGTGGGTGTGGATGTCAACCTCGCCGAGACCGATCCGATCGAGGTGGCCAAGGACGAGGGGATCATGCAGCGTCTCGGACGCTTCACCGACCCAGAATCGAAGGCCACGCTCTCGCCGACGGCTTTCTTCCGCTATGTGGCCTGTCCCCTGCGGTTCTATTTTCACTCCGTGGCGCGTCTCCAGGCCGACGACGAGATCGCCGAGGAGGTCGACGCCCCGATGTTCGGCACGATCCTTCACGCCGCGGTGCAGAAACTCTATGCCCGGATCGTGGGCGAGGCGCACCCCGGCGAGACCCTGCGGGCGATGATCCGCACGGGTGAGATCGCCGCGGCGGTCGAGGCGGCGATCAACGAGAATTATTTGCAGGACCCCGCGGCCACGACCGACGACTATACGGGCAACCTGCTGCTGGTCAAAGACATCGTTACACGCTATCTGCGGGGCGGGGTGATGCCCTACGATGCGGCGCACGACGGTTTCACGGTCACGGGGCTGGAGCGGGAAGTGGCATACGGATTCGATTTCACGGCGGCGGGTCGCCCCCTTTGCATGAAGTTCGCGGGCATCGCCGACCGCATCGACGCGCTGGACGACGGAACGCTGCGTGTGGTGGACTACAAGACCGGGGCGCCGCACCTGGAGTTCGCCGGGGTGGAGAGCCTTTTCCGCGGCGAGGGCAAACAGCGGCTTTCGAACATCCTCCAGACCTTGCTCTACGCCATGATGCTCTACCGTACGCGGGGCGTCGACGCCGAACCCGCGCTCTACTACGTGCGGGCGATGAACCGTCCCGACTATCTGCCGACGCTCGACGACCGGGAAACGGGCGTCCGCGGCGGACGTTACACGCTTTATGCCGAACGGTTCGAGGAGTTGGTGCGCCAAACGCTGGCGGAGCTCTACGATCCCTCGGTGCCCTTCCGCCAGTGCGAGGACGCCGACACCTGCAACTTCTGCGATTTCAACGTGATTTGCAAGAGGTAGTTTTTGCGGCCTGCGGCCGCGGGATTTCATGTACTTTTTTCCGCAAAAAGTACCAAAAACTCCCCGACGGATGCCTTTGCCTGCGACGAACCGGCTAACGCTGGCTCCGGGCGACTATTCGCGGGGGCGCACGCGCCCCGTCCCTTCCGCTTGCGCTTTTAGCCGGTCCGTCGCTTAACGGCCCCGGCATCGAGTCGGGATCGGATTGTCTCCAAGATTTAAGTCTACAATTTCACCACGAAATAGGACGCTCCGCTGCGGCGTGCCGCCTCGATGCCGATTGCGGAATCCTCGAAGATCAGCGTCTCGCGCGGCGTGCAGCCTTCGCGGCGCATGGCCTCCAGAAAACAGTCCGGAGCGGGTTTCGGACGCTCCACGTCGGCGCCCGAGAGAATGCCGTCGACACGGCCCAGCGGCGCTGCGGGGTCCGTTACGCCGGAATGGAAGCCCGTTTCGGAGACCCCGCCCTCTGCCGTGGGGCCGCCGATTCCCAGGTGGCGCATCACGTTGTCGATGTTGGCCCGGCTGCCCGTCGAGACCCCCCACACGCGGCCGCTGCCGGCGCGGAACTGCCGGCAGAACGTCCACAGGGGTTCGTTGAGCCGCACGGTGTCGAAAAACGTGGGGTAGAGGGCGATCTTGCGAAGCCGCAGCCGCTCGCGTTCGGCGGGGTCGGCGATTCCGAAGCGTGTGAGAAACTCGTTGCACCGCATTCCGAAGTAATTGGCGGCGTACTCCTCCTCGGTGAGCGTGTAGCCCGCCTCGCCGAGGGCCGCGACGTAGGAGAGCGTGTTGGCCCGCCGGGTGTCGGCCAGCGTGCCGTCGAAATCGAGCAGAAGAAGGCGGATTTCAGAATTTTCCATTTTTCGGTTTGCTATTCGGTCGAAGGCGTGTATCGGCTATGACTCGTTCCAAAGGCTCGTTGCCGCCTGAATCCCGGCTCTTGGCCGGGTCAGTCGAACGACTGCATGCCGGTCTGGGCGATGCGCATCAGGCGTTGGTACTCGGTGGGGGTCAGCTCCATGAAGAAATAGTGGATCGGGTCGACGCGCATGCCGTCGAGCCGCACTTCGTAGTGGAGGTGGGGGGCCAGCGAAAGGCCCGTGTCGCCCGAGAGGGCGATGATGTCGCCCCGCCGCACGGTCTGGCCCTTGCGGACGTTGATCTTCGAGAGGTGGCTGTACGAGGTTTCGTAGCCGTTGCCGTGGTCGATCACCACGGTCTGGCCCTGCGTCGAGTTGCGCTGCGCCGCGTCGCGCACCACGCCGTCGGCCGTGGCGAAGACGCGCGAACCCTCGGGGATGGTGTAATCCACGCCCTGATGCGATTGCAGCGTCTTGTAGAAGGGGTGGATGCGCATGCCGTAGGAGGCTGTGAGCAGCGTCAGCTGCTTGTTGATCACGGGCTGGATCGAGGGGATGTTGTCGCACCTGCGGCCCGCCGTGTCGATGCGCGCCTGCAGTTCGAGGTACGAGGCGTTGAGCGTTTCGAGCTGTCGTTCCATCTCGTTCACCCTCTCGCGCAGTTCGCGTTTGAGCTGGCGCGTCGAGCGGCCCACGATCTTTTCGTAGGTCGAACTCTGCCGCTGTTCGTGCTCCGAGTCGAAATCGTACGGCTCCGACTCGAAGAGGATGCGGAAAACGTTGCGGTCGCGTTCCGAAAGGTTTCCCAGAACGGTCGAGAGCGAGTCGTACCGGGCGGACAGCGCCTCGTATTCGCGGCGCAGGCGGTCGGTCGAGTGCTTCATCTGGTATTCGAACGGCGTGTCGAAGAAGACCGAGAAGCCCACGTAGTAGAGCACCGCCATCCCCAGCCACACGAAAAGGTGGACCGTGGCGCGGATGATCCGCTGCTTGCGCCGCCTGCGCCTGCGCAGACGCTCTAAATCCTTTTTACCTGCCATGTCAGAGCTTTTCGAAGTTGGTCTCGCGCATGTTCTCCATCAGGCGTTCGTACTCCTCGGGGGTCATGTTGCGGTTGAAATAGTTGATCGGGTTGACGGGCACGCCCTTGTGGATCACCTCGTAGTGGAGGTGGGGACCCGTCGAACGCCCCGTGTTGCCCGTCCGGGCGATGATCTGGCCGCGCGTGACGCGCTCGCCGGGTTTCACGAGCACCTCGTTCAGGTGGGCGTAGCGCGTCTTGTAACCGAATTCGTGGTTGAGCAGCACCTGCTTGCCGTAGCCGCCGTTGAAGCCGCTGGCCGAGGCTGTTTCGACCACGGCGTCGCCCGTGGCATAGACCGGAGTGCCGCGGTCGCAGCCGAAGTCGATGCCCGTGTGGGGGCGGATGTAGCCCAGCACGGGGTGCATGCGGCGCGCGCTGAAGGCGCCGATGTGGTTGTTGTGCAGCGCCGAGCGGTCGATGGGCCAGATGGCCGGGACGGCTGCCGAGAGCTGCTCCTTGTTCTTCGAGAACTGCTGCAATTCGTCGAACGACACCGATTCGAGGTAGATCGTCCGGGCCAGCGCGTCCAGCTGCCGCCATGTCCCGACCATCAGCGGGGCGTAGTCGTCGTCGGCGAGCGGGGCGTATTTCGAATCGGGGTAGGGTTGCCACACGCCCGGGATCGAGAGCGTGTCGGTCGAGAAGAGCGAGCGGTAGACGTAGTTGTCGCGGTGGCGTATTTCGTCGACGCGCTGCTGGGCGGTGCGGATGCGGTCCTGGAGAATGCGGTATTTGATCACCGTCTCGCGGTTGTCGCGCAGGATGCGGTACATCTTGGGCGTGTAGAAGAAGTAGGAGAAGAGGACGTTGGCGATCGACACGAGGATGAATCCGATCAGGATCTTGCGGATCAAGCGGTAGGTGCGGAGCCGGAACGGGGCCGTCATCACGCCGTGCGTGAGAACCTGCGCCTCGTGTGTCAGCTCCTCTGCGCCTGTCCGAAGCGTTTCGGTTTCGAATCTGTGTCCTTTTTCGCCCATCGCGGAAAAATCTCCTTTAATAGGATGCAAATTTAGTTTAAAATGTGTAATTTTGCAACCCGAAATCAAGAACGTGAAAATAGGATAAATCAATATATCATGGAGTCAAATAAAATTCGTCAGGCCTTTCTCGACTTCTTCGAGTCGAAAGGGCATGCTATCGTGCCTTCGGCCCCGATGGTCGTCAAGGGCGACCCCACGCTGATGTTCACCAACGCGGGCATGAACCAGTTCAAGGACATCTTCCTGGGCAACGCCCCCCGCAAGTATCCGCGTGCGGCCGATACGCAGAAATGTCTGCGCGTTTCAGGCAAGCACAACGACCTGGAGGAGGTCGGCCACGACACCTACCACCATACGATGTTCGAGATGCTGGGCAACTGGTCCTACGGCGATTACTTCAAGAAGGAGGCGATCGAGTGGGCCTGGGAACTGCTCCACGGCGTCTACGGACTGCCCGCCGAGCGGATGTACGCCACGGTGTTCGAAGGTTCGGAGGAGGACGGCGTGCCGTTCGACCAGGAGGCTTACGACTACTGGCTCCGGTACCTGCCCGCGGACCATATCATCCGCGGCAACAAGCACGATAATTTCTGGGAGATGGGCGAGACGGGACCCTGCGGACCCTGCTCGGAAATCCACTTCGACCTGCGCGACGAGGCGGAGATCGCCGCCAAACCGGGCCGCGAGATGGTCAACGCGAGCCATCCGCAGGTGATCGAGATCTGGAACCTCGTCTTCATGCAGTTCAACCGCAAGGCAAACGGCTCGCTGGAGGAACTTCCCGCGCGCAACGTCGACACGGGCATGGGCTTCGAGCGCCTCTGCATGATCCTCCAGGGCAAGAAGTCGAACTACGACACCGACGTTTTCCAGCCCACGATCGGCCGCATCGCGGAGATGTCGGGCAAGAAATACGGCGAGGACCGGAAGGCCGACGTGGCCATGCGCGTGATCGCTGACCACCTGCGCGCCATCGCCTTCTCGATCGCCGACGGCCAGCTGCCGTCGAACGTCAAGGCGGGCTATGTCATCCGCCGCATCCTGCGCCGCGCCGTGCGCTACGGCTACACCTACCTCGGCTTCACCGAGCCGACGCTCTGCCGCCTGGTTCCCGGACTGGTCGGGCAGATGGGCGGCCAGTTCCCCGAACTGAAGGCCCAGCAGGGACTGATCGAAAAAGTGATCGAGGAGGAGGAGTCCTCGTTCCTGCGCACGCTCGCCACGGGCATCAACCTGCTGGACGGCGTGATCTCCAGAACCAAAGGCGAAGGCAAGGAGCTTATTTCGGGCAAGGACGCCTTCGAACTCTACGATACGTTCGGTTTCCCGATCGACCTCACGGAGCTGATCGCCCGCGAACAGGGCGTCGGCGTGGACCTCGCCGCCTTCGAGAAGGAGTTGCAGGCCCAGAAGGAGCGTTCGCGCAACGCTGCCGCCGTCGACACCGACGACTGGGTGGAGCTGTTCCCCATCCGCGAGAGCGTCTTCACGGGCTACGACACGCTGACCGAGAAGGTCCGCATCGCACGCTACCGCCGCGTCACGTCGAAGGGCAAGACGTCGTACCAGCTGGTTTTCGACCGCACGCCGTTCTACGGCAACTCGGGCGGCCAGGTCGGCGACATCGGTATGATCGAGAGCGCCAACGAGCGCATTCCGGTCGTGGCCACCGAGAAGGAGAACGGCCTGATCATCCATATCGTGAACCAGCTCCCGGAGAACCCCGCGGCCGAATTTACGGCCCGGGTGGACCCTGAAAAACGGCAGGCCGCAGCCAACAACCACACCGCCACGCACCTCATGCACGAGGCGCTGCGCAAGGTGCTCGGCGCGCATGTCGAGCAGAAGGGTTCGCTGGTGACGCCCGAAATCCTGCGTTTCGACTTCTCGCATTTCCAGAAGGTGACGCCCGAGGAGCTGCGCAAGGTGGAGCAACTCGTCAACCGGGCCATCCGCGCCAACTATCCGCTCGTGGAGAACCGCGAGGCTACGAAGGAGGAGGCCGAGAAGTGCGGTGCGATGATGCTCTTCGGCGAGAAATACGGCGACAAGGTCCGCATGGTCCGCTTCGGGTCGTCGGTCGAACTGTGCGGCGGTACGCACACCGGCGCCACGGGCAATATCGGCTTCTTCAAGATTCTCTCGGAGAGCGCCATTTCGGCCGGCGTGCGCCGTATCGAGGCCGTTACGGGCGAGCAGGCCGAGAAGGTGCTCTATGCCGCCGAGGACACGATGCGCAACATCGCCGAATACCTCAATAACCCGCAGGTCGTGCAGGCCGTGAAGAAGATGCTCGAAAGCAACGAGACCCTCTCGAAGGAGGTCGAGTCGATGCGCCGCGAGCAGGTGGCCCAGTGGGCCGACAAGATCGCCGCATCGACGCCCGAGCGTCACGGCATGCAGCTTTTCGCCACGCAGACCGACCGCCGTCCCGACTTCGTGAAGGACCTGGCCTACAACCTGCGCCAGCGTTCGCCCAGGCTGGTCTTCGTCGTGGGTTCCGTCTGGGACGGGAAACCGACGCTGACGGTGATGCTGGGCGACGAGATCACGGCCTGCGGCGTGAATGCCGGAGCCGTCGTGCGCGAGGCCGCGAAGCTGATGCAGGGCGGCGGAGGCGGACAGGCCTTCTTCGCGACGGCCGGCGGCAAGAACCCCGACGGTTTGCAGGCCGCCATCGACAAGGCTGTGGAGCTGATCGGGGCGCAGGTGAAATAATTGTGTGGTTTCCGTCCGCATTCCGGTCGCGATGCGATAAGCCCTTCCCGAGGGAAGGGTTTGGGATGGGGTCAGATTTGTAAACGGCGCCACAGGCGACGAATGCAGCCTCCGGAGGCAATAAAACGGTAGTAATTAAAACAGAGTAAGATATGAATAACAAGGTATTACTTATGATTCTCGACGGCTGGGGAAACGGCCGTCACGATAAGGCGGACGTCATTTCGACCGTGCATCCCGAATACATTTCGGCCATGACCGAAAAATACCCCCATGCCGAACTGCGCACCGACGGCGAGAACGTCGGCCTGCCCGACGGACAGATGGGCAACTCGGAGGTGGGACACCTCAATATCGGCGCCGGCCGCGTCGTTTATCAGGACCTCGTGAAGATCAACCGCGCCTGCCGCGACAACTCGATCATGCAGAACCCGGAGGTGAAAGCCGCGTTCGAATACGCCAAGAAAAACGGCGTGAACGTGCATTTCATGGGCCTCGTGTCGGACGGCGGCGTGCACTCGTCGCTGGAGCATCTTTTCAAACTCTGCGACATCGCCGCCGAATATAAGATCGAAAATACGTTCGTGCACTGCTTCATGGACGGCCGCGACACCGACCCGCGCAGCGGCAAGGGCTTCGTCGCCGACCTCGAAAAGCACATGGCCGCATCGACGGGCAAGGTGGCCACGGTCATCGGCCGTTATTACGCCATGGACCGCGACAAACGCTGGGAGCGGGTGAAAATCGCTTACGACGCGCTGGTCGACGGCGTCGGCGAGAAGGCGTCGGACATGGTCGAGGCCGTGCAGAAATCCTACGACGAGGGAGTTACGGACGAGTTCATCAAGCCCGTCGTGCGCGTCGACGCTGCCGGACAGCCCGTCGGCATGATCCGTCCGAACGACCTGGTGATCTTCTTCAACTACCGCAACGACCGCGCCAAGGAGCTTACCATCGTGCTGACGCAGGCGGATATGCCCGCCGAGGGAATGCACACCATGCCGCTCTACTACTGCTGCATGACCCCCTACGACGCCAAGTTCACGGGCCTGCACATCCTTTTCGACAAGGAGAACGTGCCCGACACCATCGGCGAGTGGGTTTCGAAGCAGGGCCTCAAACAGCTGCGTATCGCCGAGACCGAGAAATACGCCCACGTGACGTTCTTCCTGAACGGCGGCCGCGAGGAGAAATTCGACGGCGAGGAGCGTATCCTCGTCGCCTCGCCCAAGGTGGCGACCTATGACCTCCAGCCCGAAATGTCGGCCCCGGAAGTGGCTGAAAAACTGGTCGCTGCGCTGGGTGAAAAGAAATTCGACTTCATCTGCCTGAACTTCGCCAACGGCGACATGGTGGGCCACACGGGCGTCTATGAGGCGATCGTGAAGGCCGTGAAGGCTGTCGACAAGTGTGTCTCCGAGGTCGTGGAGGCCGCCAGGGCCAACGGCTACGAGGTGGTGATGATCGCCGACCACGGCAACGCCGACAACGCCGTCA
>ENA-OPSZ01001079-OPSZ01001079.1-human-gut-metagenome-genome-assembly--contig:-NODE-1079-length-14076-cov-3.051851_pt1 | contig 14076 bp, 7 predicted proteins | sample MGYA00241814_ERZ501919 | MGnify/ENA primary metagenome ERZ501919 (study PRJEB25962, sample SAMEA2042440) | human gut metagenome | biome: human gut; feature: human-associated habitat; material: faeces... | reverse complement strand
CTTTCCCTCGGCGCTGGTTTCCGCAGCCCGCACAGAGCGCGGAATCTCTGTTCCAAAGATGTTGATTTTCCCACCGTATGCACTCCGAATCATCTCGCTGATTTCGCGCTCGTAGACCGTTCGCCCGTCCATCAGGGTCATCAGAATCCCCTCGATTTTCAGGCTGGGATTGATTCCGCGCCTTACCTGATGAACACTTTCCAGCAGCTTCTCGATGCCCTTTGTCGGCAAATGCTGCGGAATCGTCGGCACAACAATGCCATCCGTTGCCGCCAGCGCGTTGATGGTCATCATGCCCAGCGACGGCGCGCAATCAATAAGAATGTAGTCGTACTCATGTTTGTAAGGCTCAATCACCTGTTTGAGTATCGTTTCGTGGTACATGACGCTGACCAGCGACATCTCCATGCCTGCCAGCTCGATGTTGGCAGGCAGGAGATCCACCCCTTCCTCGTGATGAAGCATTCCTTCTCCATGGGTGACAGGTCTATCCTGTATGGCTTTTATCATATGATCGTACAGCGTAATCGGCAGTTCGTCCGGCTCCCAGCCAAGGCTTAGTGTCAGGCTTCCCTGTGCGTCTGCATCGACAAGCAGCACCTTCCTCCCCGCCTGCGCCAGCCCTATGCCCAGGTTGGCGCAGGTCGTCGTTTTGGCTGTGCCGCCCTTCTGGTTGGCAAGGCTGATAACGTGCGCATCCATTTTTTATCGCTCCCTTCTGATAGGTGCAAAAAAAGCCGTCTGTATCATCAAGCAGCTCTCTGATTCAGCGTCTTTTCAGACGCTTTGGGTCAAAAGAAAACCACTCGATCTTCGCAAAAATCGAGTGGCCATGTTATGAGATTTACTTTTTATCTTTGATTTCTCGCAAATATGTCTCCACGTTCCGATACTGTACATCCTGCACAACCTGTTCTTTTCCGCGATAGAGCACATATTTTCCTGTAATCGGCCCATACCGATGTTTCGTTTGCTCGCATTTCTTTTCGTCGATTAAATGACGTATCTGCTGGGGCACAATTTCAGCGCTGTGCTTGATTTCATAAATCTGACAACAGCCCGCACCCGGATCAAACACGACCATATCAAACTCGCCAATGGGAAATTGCAGCACAAAAACCTGTTTTTTCGGATTGGCCAGCTTGGTTTCCAGCAGAACAATATCCTCCATCATCCTCCCCTTGATCTCATTCAGAACACGTTCCTGCACGGCATTTCTCTCTGCCAAAGACAGCGCGCTGAACGTCTCATCCAGCAGCAGACTGCGGATCAGCGCATCCGCCTGCGCATAGCGGAGACCCGGCTGCGCGACACATACGCGGTTGGACTTCGTGCCGACGTCCGGCAGGTGCAGCACATCAATTTCCTGCGTCAAGTCCAGCAAATCGAGATACTCTTTGATCTCCGCCGCGTGTACTTCGTCCAGCGCTACCGTCTGCTCTGCCCTGTTGCGAATTTCCAGCAGCTTCCGCAGACTGTCGGTGACAAGCGCAAGGTCGATGCGGTCGAGGATGTCCGTCGGGTTCTTTCGATCCCGGCGCAGATTGCTGGCGGAAATGCCAAGGTCGTGGGACTTCCAGTCCTGCGTCAGCACCTCCAGCGTGAAGCGGTGGTTGATGTCCTCCACCACGCGGTTGATGGCACTGGTCAGTTCATTTTTCTCATACAGATCCCGCAGATGCCGGAAGTGCCCCTCGTACTGGTAGCGGCGCAGGGAGTGCTGGATGTTGCGGGCAATGGCCGTGTCCACATACTCGTCGGCACTTTCCTTGCTGGCGAAGGTGGAGGTCTCGTTGTAATGGACGCCGCCGAGACTCATGGTGCCGCCGTAACGGATATACTCGTCGATGCCATGGATGCCGAGAACGGACTCAAACTCGCAGTAAGGGATGAACGTGGTGTGCAGCAGGATGCAGCGGTCATAGAGCTGCTCATCCTCAGTAAAGAGAAAGCCCAGTGAGTCCGTTCCGGAGAGCACGATTTTCATGCCGCAGGCCGCAAACACGTCGGAAAACAGCGCCGCACCCTCGATGAAATCCTCCATCAGCGTCACTTCATCGAGGAACACATAGCGGAAGCCCTGCGTTTCCAATGCCTTGAGGTCGCGGTTCACATCTGCCAGCGTATCTCTTGCGGTGATCTGGATGAACGCAGCCTTACCTAAGTCCGCCTCACTCATCTCCGCAAAAATCTGGCGGATCATGGTGGTTTTGCCCGTCCGGCGCAGACCGTAGAGGATAAACACCTTGTCCTGCTGCCCGCCATAAATGTAGTCGTGCAGTTGGCGGAAGCACTCGCGCTTGCGATAGACTCGAACAGGGGATGCAAAGGAGCGCAACGCCTCGCCGGTGCGGACATTGGTGGTAAACGCAGAGGTATCCATAGTTTTTAGTTTTTGCTTTTGGCAGCTGCTTTTTCAGCGCTTTCAGTTCCTGCTCCAGTTCCTTCCGCCGCTCGATTTGAGCGCGAAAATCCACCAGTTCATCCACAGGGATATACTTCTCCCGTCGTTTTTTGTTCTCTGTCCAACGATGGTAGAAATATTCCTTACCGTTGACGGTTTTCTTCGTAATAGAACCGGTTGGCAAAGCGAAAATCTGCTGTTCCAGCTCCGCCACACGTGCCTGCATCTCAGATAACTCCATAGCGCACCTCCCATGAGATACTATTTTATGTAGAATTGTACCCTATTATACCCACAAAACCAAGGGTATAATAGGGTATAGTTGCTTGCGATAAAAAATACTGATAAGAGTTTTTTCTTGATTACAATTTTTGCTTGTGCAATGAGCTTTGCAGCTTATCCCGGATTCTCTCTTTTTCTCCGCTGCCGTCTGTACGGAGGCGCAGCAAAGGAACAGCACATTTCTCCAGAATAGAGTTCTTCTTTATATCCCGCTCGGCCTGTTTGCTCCCAGCCTCATGGAAGCCAGTTCCGTCCACTTCAATCGCCAGTACAGGCTGCTTATCCATCTGATTGAACAGCAGAAAATCAACATGTGTCAATGGATTTCTGGCATATTTGCGTTCTTCCTCTGTCAACGGTTCATAGTCCTTTACCAGCGTTGCAAGAGAAACATGTACAGCGCAGCCAATGGTTAAAAAGGCTTCCTCAGACAGCACCTCTTGAATCACAGAGTACATGAGATTCTCGGAATCATACTCAGATACTCTCTTATGTTTTTGAAGATATGCCCGGCGCTGCTCGGCATAGCCCTGATAGAGCATATCGAATACGGAGTAGACCTGACTCTGGATCACCTCAAAATTGTTGTACTCGATGTATCGTGCCAGATCCCCGTAGTTGGTCCGGTCATTGCGTGGGTCCTGTGAGGTGACCACCGCCAGTGAATGAACCGCGCGGGAAACTGCGACATTCAGCATGTGGGGATCATCCACAAAATCTGTAATGACATTATCCACCGAGGTTAAAATGATGGCGTCCTGTTCTCGCCCTTGAAATTTATGGACGGTGTCCACTTCATAGGTATCACCCAACTGCTTGCGGATAGCTGCCACTTGATCCCGGTAGGGCGTAATAATGCCGACGCTCTGGTAGTTCTCCTGCTGAAGTCGCGGAAGCACCTCCTGCTGAATCACGTCGATCTGACGCTGGTTGAGATGTCCACGAGCATGGTTGCCTGCGGTTGTCCGGTACATGGTCAACACATCCGGCTCATTGTGATCCTGAGTCATGACAATCAACTGCCCATGATAGAACTTCTGATTGCAGAAGTTAATGATCTTCGGATGGCAGCGGTAGTGTTCACGCAGCAGCGTGACCGGTGCATCCCGCCATATTCCCAGTGCAGAAGAAAGCAGGCTGTGAGTTGAAAAGCGATATCGTTCATCTAAGGAATACTTTTGCCAAATGGCATCACTGGTGCGAATATCGTTCTCTGTCAGCACATTGGGAAGCTGCTTCAGATCGCCGACAATCACGATATTGCGTGCGCAGGAAAAGGCCAATACGCCGGTAGCCAGATCGACCTGCGAGGCCTCGTCCACGATAAGATAATCGTAGATATGATCGATGCCCAGCGTCCCTTTGATGGAATAGGTTGTGCTGAGCACCACCGGGTATTCGTTCGTAAACGCGGCAGATTCTCGCCGGAAATCACTCTTTTCAAAGCGCTTTCGTTCACTTTTCCACGGATACCTCGTTGCTAGCTCTGCCCGGAACAGTCGCAGTGACTTCTGCGCAAGCTCGTCCATCTTTTCATCGAAAGAATAGTGTTCCAGCTTGCGGTTCAGCGTATCTTTCTCATTCTCCAACTCCTGCTTTTTTACGAAATAGAATTGATTTTGCAAATAGGGAATGACCAGTTCCGGGGAGCGGAGAAATAGTTTGAGTGCGCCGCGATTGAACCGGAACATGATGGAGAGTTTTTGCAAAAGGCCTAAGCGAGTCTCATGCTTTGCGTGCTGTTCAAACTCCATCCAGAGGGCGAGAATTTTCTGCGAGGACAACTTATTCAGACTTTCAGACGGCACATCACGGTAAGTCGCATAGTATTCCTCAAAATAGTGCTGCTCCGGTGTTAGCTGCAAGAATTCCTGCTCAATTTCCGCGATACGATTCTTTGCATTGAGCATTTCGTTCAATTCTTCGGAAAGCGCAGTCGTTTCCTGCTCTAATTGCTGCCGTTCCTCCGGCTGCATCTCCCAATCGCTCATATCCGGATAGGCGCCTGTCTGGGCATCTAAAAATTTTTGCTTGTTGGTGAGATTTCCAAGGAATGCGGTCAGAAAGGCAACCTTTTTCTTCTCCAACTTTTCCGCAACATTATGCGTTGCGGAGTTATTATTGGAGGCCACCGCCACAGTCTTTTCACTACGGACAACATTGGCGATGATATTCAGGATCGTCTGCGTCTTTCCTGTCCCCGGCGGACCTTGAATGATGCTGATTTTAGAGGAAAGTGCCCGTTCTACCGCCAGTTTCTGGCTTTGGTTCAGGCCGAACGGATAGATGATCGCCTCCGGCATCCGAGGTGCTTTGATTTCTTTCTGCGGCGCAAGATAGCTTGACAGTACGGTATCCTCGCTGACCTGCTGAATCTTGTCGTACTGCATGCTCAGAATATTGCTGCCGTTTTCAGCCACAAGACTGATTACCGCGGCAGTCTCTTTGAAGTATTGAAATACTGCCTGATTTTTGCCGTCTGTCAGGCAATTCTGCTGGAGCTGCACTTCACTCCTACGGAACAACAAGTCTTTCTTTCCGCTGCGGATAATGCGATAATACGCACCAAAATCGAGAAGTTCATCGATCCCGCTGATAGTCTGCCCGTTTGCGGTGACGATCACCTTCGCTGGATCGATTATCTTCTGCAATGGCAGAATCTCTACATTGCCGCTCTGAAAGTCATATACCTTATTGGGCTCACTGGTATAGATAACCTCACACTTTCCGTCATGAAACCGAAAACTTGCCACTGAGTCTGTCTGGTCTTTTCCCTTTATGATAATTAAGTGCTTTCGCGCGTCCATAGGCTATCCTTTCTCTCAAGAACGCAAGCTGTTGACTTATAACCCGCCCACTTTGTTGCAGCGGTAGGAGCTCTTCTGCACAGCCTATTCATTCAAAAACGTCTCCTGCTCGATTGTGACACCATAGTTTAGGATTCTCTCTATGGCATCTCGGAACAACGGATATTTTCCGTTCTCCACATCAATTCGCAGGGATGATAAATACGCTTCGGAACGCGCTAAGCCATGCTCGTGAAAGGAATCCACAAATTCGCCGGACATACGCATGGGTGTCAGCGAAGGAATCAGTTCCTGCAAATGGCGGAACATTCGGAATCCGCCGGTGTCGATATCCGCCCAGAAGCGTATCTTCATGGTTTCGGACGCCGCATGGGCAATCGACGCGATCAGTCTTTTCTTTTGGGGGCTGAGAAATCCGCCATGATAGACCACCAGCTCTTCCGGCTGCTTTTCCGACATCACATACGCATCATAGTTGGTCTTGTTCTCAATGAACGTGATGCTTCGGATGGCTGTCAGGTCTATTTCCATAATGAAATCCACCAGCGTGCTGGGTAAAGCCAGCCCATACGGCGCGGCTCCAATGCAAATACTTCCCTGACTTGTCTGGATCGTGCAGTTCCCGGCAAGCTCATAAAGCTCCGGGCGGGCGTAAATGCCCAGAAATGCCAGCTGCTCTCTTTCACCCAGTTCATTTTCATCGCAGGCCAGCGCTAACTCTGTGTCATATTTTCTTGCAATGGTCAAAAACAAATCGCGAACATTTCGCTCAAAGTACTTTGTGTCAGAAAAACACCTGCTGCTGAAGGCCCGCATGGTTATGCTGCCAGACAGTGCAGCATAACCACGAAGTGCACCGAGCAAATCGCGCAAACTTGCATCATCCTTCTTGCAGAATGCCGGAACCTTCATTTGCTCATCGGCAGACTTGCAAACGTCTTCCCTCCATGCCGCGATCCATGGAACCGCAACGCCGTCCAGGCCAATGCGAACCGCGTCAGTGACCTGCTTTGCCCTCACCCGGGGATGCACTCGTTCAGCCGCGGCATAGCACGGCATGATCCGGTCCAAGCGCAGTATAACGGTCGAAAGCACGGGACGCGCCTTAACCCATTCGAGCTGCACCAAATGCTGCTTTTCCAGCTCCAAGGCCGCTTCATTATAGGAATCCCGTATAGCCGCGTCCTCGTAGATGTACTCAGGCAGCTCTTTCTTTCCTACTCTCAGCATAACCCGCTGGGTGGATGTTCCGGGTTCGGAGAGATGCTTGCTGTTTTCATACTTGTCCAACAGCCGGTTCAGAATAACGCCCTGTTCTGTCATGGCGTAATCTCCTTGCCAAATGGCAGAATGTGCATTCTGTACTTGTCTTTGCTCACCAGCAGCGTGCGGTCTGCGATTGGCATAATATCCGAAACCTTATCAGGTGGTGTGCAGATAATAGCCTGCAAGCCCATCTTTCGCAGAAGGCGGACGCTTTCAATAATGCGGTCACTGTCCATCTTATTGAACGCCTCATCAAATACCGCCAGTCGAACGGTATTACCAAAGCTGGAGGTGTCATTCACGCGATAAAGCTGGGCAAATGACGCCAAAACCGCAATATAGAAAGGGGTCTGCGTTTCGCCGCCGGATTTTGTGTTCAGCGTCTGCGAAAGCAGCTGCTTTGCTCCATTCTGGTCGGTCGTTTCCAGATCGAACTTCAGGTAGGTCCTGAAGTCTGTATATCGCTGGATGTTTTCCTGCAATTCACTCTGCTTTCTGGCATTCAGCTGCGTATCGTCCGCCATGGTGATTTGGCTGAACAGCTTCTCTATCAGCTGGCCATATTTTTCCTGAAACGGCAGCGCAAACAAGCCCATGTCTCCTTCCATAAGCTCCGGAGCCATAATCATGTCATAGTATTCTGCATAATCCGGATTGCGCTCCACGCGGAACTGGTAGCTGTCTGTGCCAAACTGCGCCTGACGCAGTGCGCGATTCAGATTTCTCACCTGATCCTGCACTTGATCGATGCTGGATTTCAATTTTGCCAGGAAATCATTCTGGAATTGCTCCATGGCGCTCTCCCGCGCCGTTATGATCTTTTCACGGTACCGGGGCAGCTCGCTTTCCTCCAAAAGCCTTTGCTCCGCTTCGTATTCCCCATTGTCCATGGACTCGACGCGGAAGGAGCACGGCTTGAACTGGTCATTGTATCCTCTGCGCGCCTCAAACAGCTTTTTTTGCGCGGCATCACGCTCATTGGTGCTTTGCTCCAAGCGGCTGCTGAAATTCTTGTGGACAACATCCGCGCGCTTCAAGCGGTCAAATTCTTTTTGATATCGGGGAATGCCGGTTTTTTCCCGGTACTCAGGAGAAAACTCTGCCTCAATACAGTCCTCCACATAGGTCAGCTGCTGGTAATGATCCGGCAGCACCTCATAGTCCAGCTGGCGAATGCGCTCTTTTTGTTGGCCAATCTGAATCCCTTTCTGCTCTTTTTCTTTATTTAGTGCTATGACTTCATTCCCCAGCGTGGAAATCGTGCGACGCTGTTCGTCCAGCCACAGGAGATCCAGCTTTGAAAGCCGTTCGTCGATACCGGCCACCTCATCGGTAATCTCCATGCCCCTCAGATATGCAGTTTGCTTTTCCGCTACGGTATTCTGAACAAAGAAATGCGTAAACAGCGGGTCTTTTGACTGTGTCAAAAGCTGGCGGATGGGGGCCCGCTTATGCAACTCATCCTCAATCTGCTTCAGCTCACCTTCCAATCGGGAAATACGCAGACTGACTGCCCGGCGGCCGATGAATGCGTCGTCCATCCACTCTCGCCGCATGGAACGGGCCACATAGCCCTGATAAAGCATGCCGTCCGCCGTAAGGGCAATCTTGAAATTGCACAGCTGCTCGACCCTGTTGCAGCACACCACACGCCCCAGTAAGTAATCCATATAGCTGCGCGCCAGCGGATTCTCTGTCTCCACTTTCTTCGCAAGACTGTCGTCCCGAGGACGGATCGTCTCTCGTTCACGGAGCTTACCGATATCCACCAGTCCAAAGGAAGCAGAGCCGAAATCTCTTTTGATCCGGTCAAACACAGGCAGCGCTCTTTGGTAGTACGCCGGATCGATCAGTAGGTAAAACTTCTGCGCATGAAGATAGCCCTCTACCGCTCCGCGCCAACGTTCGTCTGCAACCTCCAACACGTCCGCCAGAATATCGATTGTAACCGGGCTTCCCAACTGATGCTCCAGCTCGTCGGCCAAGCTCTCCTTAAATTGCAGCAACCCTTTTGGGTAGTCTTTGATATTTTTCCGGAGATTCGCAAGGGCAACGCGTTTCTGGTCCTGCTGCTCTTTCAATTCCGCCAGACGGTCTTCTATTTTGTGTCGGGCGTCCCGGACCGCCTCCGAAAGCACAGCAGCCGCCTGCCGGGCATTTTCAAAAGGCGCCAGGGAATGAGAAAACATCTCATGGTTTTCCAACGCAAAAACCGCATATGCCTTCAGGACGCCCTGGGCCGCATCCTGCACAGGCAAAAGATTTTCTTCCGCTTCCTGCTCCAGTATCGCACTGCACAGGTTATTCAGCCGAAGCGCTTCCTTTTTGATTTCCTGAGTCAGGGATCGCATTTCCCGATGCAGCTGTCCCCGCTCATCCAGCAGGGCCTGTTTCCGGCCGCGCAGCTTCTCCTCCTCCTGAAATACGCTGCTCTGCGCACAAGCCAATTCAAGCTCGCGCCTGCGGTCCTCTTTCTGCGTGATCTGCGTTGTGATTTCCCGGATCCTCTCGCCGGCGGCGGTTAAATTTGCGGTACACTCCGCCTTTTCCAGCTCGAGACGGTGAATCTGAGACCGCTTGACCTCCTTCTGGGCCCACAGCACCAAAAAGGACTGCACCTGCCAGCGGTCGATCGCCTGATGCATCTCGCGATATAGTCTGCCAATCTCCTGCAGGGCGGCCAGTTTCTCCTCCTGCCGCTGCGCCAGCAGCTCGTGGCGCTTATAATCCCGGATATTCTGCTGCATGGCCTCAATATCAGGCTTATCCGGTATGTCGCAGATGTTCTCCGTGATAAATTTTTGAATATCCACTATCGGCCGGAAAGACACCGCTTTTTTCATCATCCGGAGGACCTGTTCATTGTGAACATTCCAGCGGGAGAGCATGTTCCGGCGATATTCCTTCTGCGTATCATAGATTTCCGCTTTGGCATAGTTTTGTTTCAGATAGCGGCGCAGTGCGGGAATCTCCATTGCCTCCCCATTCTCGATAAAGCAATTTTCCGGCAAAGTCCCCACGTAAATGAAAAAGCGTTCCTGTCTGCTGCCATCACTGCGGCAATCGAAAACAACACCGGTGACGAAGCTGGTCCCTTCCACCTCGTCCTGAAATTCGCAGGCGATATAGCTGGAAAAATCCTTTCCGCGGCGGGAATAGGGGTTATTTTCATCCATATCCGCCCGAAGATAACCGTCAAGCGTGCGCTGGGACTTTTCATTGGCCGCCTGATTGAAATTACGGGCATTCGTTTCGCCCAACAGCACAATCTGAAGTGCGTCGATCACCGTTGATTTTCCTGCGCCATTCTTTCCTGTCAGGAAGTTCACGTCGCTCACCTCGATGAGTTCCTTGCTGAAATACAGCCAATTAATCAGCAGGATCTTCTTCAACTTCTTCATCGGCGTCCTCCTTTCGCAGCACGGATACAACGGCATTCAGCTTCTCGCCGGATACGGCAGCCAGCACCGTCGGAAGTATGGCGAATTTGCAGCTGCTTTGATTGAACTTCCCGTCAATGCGCTGAATAATGGCGTGGTTTTCCAGCAGGGTCAGCGCCCGCTTCACCTCGTCCATATTTGGCTTTGCAGGCAGGATCGCATAGTCTGTTACGACCTTTTCCAAAACATCACGCACGGTACAGATGGCATCCTGTTCCAAGCCCAGCCGCTCCTGATTCTCCTCATAGATCATGCGCAAAGCCAGCAGGATGGCTGTTTCCTTTTTGTTCAGATTACAGCGGTTTGCCTCGTCGGTGTTGACCACATAGAAATAGCCATTCAGCGTATCTTTGCGCAAATCCCAATCCATAAGGCCAAGATAGTCCTGCACGGCCTCATAATGCAGCGACAGAAACGTATAGTCCGGATTGTTCACCCGTCCTTTCCCGGGGCGATACAGGGTCCGCACCACATAGGTCCGGCTAAGGAGCTGGTTGCATACAGACTTAAACTGTTCCAGCTCCTTGGAGGTTGCCTGCTGAATAAAGTCGAAATTCATTTCTTTTTCTCCTTCCGGCGAATCTGCATCTGAGGGATGGAGTAGCCATTTTCGTTGAAGGTACCACCTAACTCTTTGATTTGATACCCAGCAGTGGGATCTTCACTTGTCAACACAGCCAGCAGGCTCATGATATATCCTTTATCATCCCGAATTTCCAAATCCTTGGAATAACGAATATCCGCATCTCCCAACCACCCTCGCACGTAAGCCGCTATGGCCGTGCGGCCATATTCAGAGCGCAGCAGCTTCGCGGCCTGAGCGGCAGCATCCGCATCAGAATCCGCCTCCCGGATAAGGACCGGCACAGCCTTTGTCCGTTTCCCGGGACGTTTCCGGTACCACAAGCTCTTTTCAGAAAGAAAGGACTGTTCATAGAACTGAAACACAGGCTGTATCTGGTCCACTAAATCACCCGCGCGGCGATTTCGTGACAATGCCGTAAGCAAAACATTCAGGTTTCCACGGACGTTTTGATCCCGATTCGTCAGATTTTCCACTTTTTGCGTCGCTGCTCTCGTATAGCGGCGAACCTGCGCGTCGATCTCATCGAGATAGTCATGCTCCATGTTATCGTATCGTTCATCGATCCAGAAAATTTTCCGCAGCAGATCGGCACGGCACTTCGCCACGGTGTCGCCGCGCTTATCCTGCAATGCCGTGTTGGCCATGGCAAGCAGCAATGCATCATTCTCTGCCCAGCTTCTCAAAACCGACTGGATGGGAACGCGGTATTTGGGAACGGAGTCCTTAATTTTCAAGGGGCGTATGTATGCCTCGATCACTTTCTGCCCAAAATCATTGAAGTGGGACGCCAGCACCTGATTCACGTCCTGCATGTCGATCTGCATCTGGAAATAGTGCTTCACATTGTGATAGACCATTTGCAACAAATTTATCAGCGCGCTGGTGTTATCATAGGCGCTGTATACAGCGGACATCTTCTCATATACGCTTCCGCTCTCATGCGCCACTTTTAATGAAGAATAAGTGTTGAACACATAGGAATAGCCGCGAACGGAACTGTCATCCCGCAGCTGGTGAAACAGCTCCAGCAGACGGCTGCTGTAACTGGGAACAGTGATGTACTCCTCAAAGTCGTCACCCCGTTCTTTCTCAAACCAGCCCTTGCCGCAGAGCTTTCGGATCAGGAAGCGGGCCCTGCCGGAGATATCACGCAGTTCCTCCTCGTCGATATCCTCCCCTTCAAATGTTGCGTCCGCCAGCTGCTCCTCCAATTTGCTGCGCAGCATGGAATACAATGCGTCCTCGCGTATTTTCAGGTTATCGCGGTATGCACTGTACAGCACGTCCAGCGCATCTGCATATAGCGCACGGTTCGGCGAGGCAAGAGGTGAAAAAAGCTCACTCGGTATCGCTTCAAAGAATCTCATGAAACTTCCTCCTACAGGAGACAACAATGATTGGACAATTGATTTGGAATCATGACAGGCCGGATATCGCATTCGATACAGGCGCACTGTATGGCGGACTGCACTGCGGAGACTGCTTTCAATGCCGGGTGGACGAGCGGTGGCTCAATGTCCGCCTTGAATATGCCAACGACTGGGTATTGATCCATAGCGACGGCTCTATACCGATTCGCTATGGCGTTCTTGTTCGGATTTGATCATCCCACCACCAACTTATTTGTCTTCTTCAAAAACTTCGCCGGGATCGGACGATCCAGCTGCCAAGTTATATTCATCGGTCTGCTGCCTTCGTGCTTGACGTAGCGTGCCGTACCCAGATAGGTATATGCCTCCGCACCGCCGGTCACACGGTCGGCCTTAAACTCACGGACGAACAGCAGTACCTTGCTGCCGCGCTCTTTGTGGTGGATATAGCGCTGGCCGGTGGATGAAGTCTCCGCCGTGGTGCTCTGGCTCTGCCAGTGAAACAGGCTCTCATTGATGGAATAATCGTTGTACATAGTCGTTGGAGAATAGTCTTTGTCTGCTTTATTCAGCGTTACAAAAAACACATCCAACTGCTTATCCGGCAGCCATTTGACACCTTCGCGCACTGTTGCAGGCTTCATAAAGTCCATGGCAACCAGAATCTGGTCGCGGGTGTAGGTGCAGTGCAGATCCAGCGGGCAATCAAAGCCCAAATCTACCGGCTCGTCGATGAAGTCAATTTGCTCGAAGCGATAGCGCAGCAGCTCCAAAAGCTCATTCAGCAGGACAGTGCTGTCAGACAGGGCGTAGAGATTGTCCAGCACTTCTTCGCCGTCCCAGTCATCTGCCGCCTTTCCCCAGACGGTGATGTAAAACATCTGCATCATACGCTTTTGGGCGTCTGAAAGAGCGGCAAAGTTCACATCATCCAACCGCGGCAAAATGTCCAGCAGGAAAGAAATCCAGCGACGGGAGTCAATCACGGCGAGTTTGGCAAGCGCCTTAGTCATGGTTTCTTCCAGCGGCTCTGCAAAATCCGAAATGAGATCCGCTCTGGCGCAAATGCGAGAGAATGAAGAAAACTTATAAATCGCCCTCGGATCGAGATGGTAATAGTCCAAAAAATTCGCAATCGTCAGCTCCAGCCCGCTATCCTCCGTAAAAGAGGCAACGCGCGACACCAATCCGGCAGTATTGCCATAGGAGGCACGGATGTTGTCCAAAATGTACTTGGCCGCTTTCTTCTCCAGTTGGATATAGCAGCCCTTGGGGACGGAAATGAATCCGTCCTTGATCTCTCGGCTCACGCTGCGGGTTGTGTTCGACAGGAGTGCTGCAAACTTATCCTCGAAATTGTACTTCCGGTTCGCCTGACCGATAAAGTCCAGCACGGTCAGGCAATCTTTATCCTCAGCCAAACGCAGACCACGGCCGAGCTGCTGCAAGAAGATCGTCAGGGATTCCGTAGGACGTAGGAAGAGTACCGTATTGACTTCCGGAATGTCCACGCCCTCGTTGTAGATGTCCACAACAAAAATAAAGCGTACCTCACCGGCTACCAAGCGCTGCTTGGCGGTCTTTCTCTCCTCGTCTGGGGAATTGCCGGTCAGGAACATGGACGGAATATGATGCTCATTAAAATAGCGGCACATGAATTCCGCGTGATCGACCGTCACACAGAACCCCAGCCCCTTCACCTCGTCCATGTCAGTGACATATTTCAGGAGTGACGACACCACATGGTCGGCACGGCGGTTGGCAATCGCCCCGCTGAACGTATAGATCTGTTCCAGCTCGCTCTTTTGGTAACCACCGGCAGACCATTTCAGCGTGTCAAGATCTACAGTATCGGTGACGCCGAAATATTGAAACGGGCACAGGAGCTTACGGTCAATGGCTTCCGGTAGGCGGATCTCCG
>ENA-OPSZ01001070-OPSZ01001070.1-human-gut-metagenome-genome-assembly--contig:-NODE-1070-length-14159-cov-2.681012_pt1 | contig 14159 bp, 15 predicted proteins | sample MGYA00241814_ERZ501919 | MGnify/ENA primary metagenome ERZ501919 (study PRJEB25962, sample SAMEA2042440) | human gut metagenome | biome: human gut; feature: human-associated habitat; material: faeces... | reverse complement strand
ATTTCCGGACCAGGCCTTCGTAAATGGTCCTGCCGTAGCCCATTTCCCGGAAGGAATTGGCCAGCAGTTCATCAAAGTACCAGTTCACCAGATCATATTTGTCCAGAAAGTGCCGGTAAAAGGTCTGGCGGGATACCCCGGCCTCCCCGGTGATTTCCTTTACGGTGATGTCTTCCAGGCTCTGCCGGGCCATCAGCCGTTTCACCGCCTCTGCCAGCCGGTATTTGCCCCCGGATTCCCCGGTATGCTGTGATTCCTGTGGTTCTGCCATTGGGTCCGTCCCTCCCTGCTATGGTGTACAGACCCTATTATAGCAAAAAAAGGGGGGTGTGAAAAAATGAAGAATCATTTTTTCACACCCCCTGGTCTCAGGCCGTTGACCCTTGACCTTGTTTACTTCAACAGCCCGCTTTCTTTCCAGGCCCGGGTGACCTTTTCTCTTTCTTCGTCGGTCATGGGGCACAGGGGCAGACGGTAGGGCCCCGGGTTGAAGGGTGTCATCAGTCCTACGGCTTCTTTGATGGGGATGGGGTTGCTCACCAGGAACATGCTCCGGGACTGGAGGACCATGGTCTTGTTCAAGTCCCGGGCCTTCTGGACTTTACCCTGTTCGAAGCTCTGCATCATCTCCTGGATCAGTTCTCCGTTCACATTGCTCAGGACGGAAATCAGCCCTACGGCGCCTACGCTCATAAAAGGCAGGATCAGGGCATCGTCCCCGCTGTAAATGGAGAAATCTTCCGGCACCAGACGGTACAGGTCTTCCACCTGGCTTACATTGCCGGCAGCTTCTTTAATGGCCACAATGTTTTTGCATTCATGGGCCAGACGGGCAACGGTGGCAGGCAAAATATTGCTGCCGGTCCGTCCGGGCACGTTGTAGATCACAATGGGCAGGCTGGTATTGTCTGCAATGGTCTTGAAATGACGGTAGAAACCTTCCTGGGAGGGCTTGTTGTAATAGGGCCCCACCACCAGGCCTCCATCGGCGCCCCCTTTTTCTGCCAGTTTGTTCATTTCCAGTACATCCGCCGTGTTGTTGGAGCCGGTGCCTACGATCACCTGGCCTTTGCCTTTGGCTCTTACCTTGGCGATGACTTTGGTAAACAGTTCTTCTTTTTCTGCATAGGTCATGGTGGGGGCTTCCCCGCTGGTGCCGCTGACCAGGATGGAATCAGAGCCGTGATCCAACAGCCAGGAGGCGAATTCCGCCGTCCCGTCCGCGTTCAGGGAGCCGTCTTCGTTGAAGAAGGTCACCATTGCTGTAATCAGTCTTCCGAAATAAGGTTTCTTGTTCATGCTAACCACCTTTTATTGTTGGAAAGCAGCGTGCAGGGCATTGACTGCTTCTTTTACCTGGGATTCCCGTACAATGGCGGAAATCAGGTTGTCAGAATCTGTAGTTTGAAGGATCTCGATGCCGGCTTTGGCCAGAGCGTTGATGAACCGGGCCATGATGCCAGGCACACCGCCCATATGGGAGCCCACCACGGTCACTTTGGCGCAGTCTTCCACTTTGGTGTACTTGCAGTTTTCCGCTTTCAGCACTTTTTCCGCATCAGCGGCAGCAGCACTGTACACGGCGAACATCAGGGAATGGGGCTGGAGGCTCATGGTACCGATGCTCACTCCGTTTTTGGCCAGGGTGTCGAACAGTTCAGCCCCGTCATTGGTTTCCAGGTTCACGGAGAAGAAGGCGATGTTGTTCTTGCTGGCCACCCCGCAGGCATGTTTTTCTTCCAGGGAATCGGTTTCTTCCATTTCCTTGGGCTGGTCTTCCTTGCTGATCAGGGTACCAGGGGCTTCGGAGAAGGTGCTCTTTACCACCATGGGGACCCCGTAACGCATAACGATTTCCACCGCCCGGGGATGGATGACCTTGGCGCCCTGGTGGGCCATTTCACGGATTTCATCATAAGAGATCTGTTTGATGATGTGGGCATCCTTTACAATCCGGGGATCGGCGGTCATGACCCCGTCCACGTCGGTGTAGATTTCCACCTTGTCCGCATGGACGGCTACCCCGAAGGCGGCGGCAGAGGTATCGCTGCCCCCACGGCCCAGGGTGGTCACGTTCTTGTGATCGGCGGTTACCCCCTGGAACCCGCAGATTACAGGGATGATCCCCTGTTCCACCAGTTCCAGCAGGTTGTCCGGTTCCACCGTGCGGATTTTGGCATTGCCGTATTCATCATCGGTGATCATACCGGCCTGGCCCCCGGTAAGGGCTTTAGCCTTCAGGCCTTTTTCCTGGAGGGTGGCGGCCATTACCGTGGAGGAGATGATTTCTCCGCAGGCCATCAGAAGATCCAGTTCATGAGGAGCCGGGTTGGGGTTCACACTTTTCAGCATATCGATCATGGTATCCGTAGCAAAGGGATCTCCCCGGCGTCCCATGGCGGACACCACCACAATGGGAGAATATCCCTGGGCAATGGCTTCCTGGACTTTGCCCACCACTTTTTCACGGGTGGCAGGCGTAGCAACGGACGTTCCACCGAATTTTTGTACAATGATTTTCATTTTAAACTCAGGCTCCCCTCGAATATCTCGTTTGGTTTTCTCTTACAGCCAGCCGTTCTTCACCATGGTTTCCGCAATCTGCAGGGTGTTCAGGGCAGCCCCTTTGCGGATCTGGTCCCCTACGCACCAGAAGTTGAAGCTGTTGGCCGCGGATTCATCCCGTCTCAGACGGCCCACATACACATCGTTCTTGCCGGAGGTGTACAGAGGCATGGGATAGATCTGCTGGGAAGGATCGTCCTGGAGCACCACGCCGGGGAAGCCGGCCAGAGCCTTGCGGATGTCTTCCAGTTCCACGTCATGTTCCAGTTCCACGTTGACGGATTCGCTGTGGCTCCGGTATACGGGAACACGGACGGTGGTGGCAGTAATGCGCATTTCCGGATCGGAGAAGATTTTCTTGGTTTCGTTGACCATCTTCATTTCTTCCTTGGTGTACAGGTTGTCCAGGAAGATATCGATCTGGGGCACCAGGTTGAGAGCCAGCGGGAAATGTTTCTTGGCGCTGGCGCTGGGGAAGATCTTGGCGGTCATTTCTTCGCCCCGGGCAGCCTGTTTGATCTGGTTTTCCAGTTCGTCCAGCCCGTCTTTGCCGGCGCCGGAAGCAGCCTGGTAAGTGGAGACGATGATCCGTTTGATCCGGGCCAGATCGTAGATGGGTTTCAGGGCCATGACCATGATGATGGTGGAACAGTTGGGGTTGGCAATGATCCCGTGATGTTTGGTAATGTCCTGAGGGTTCACTTCAGGGACGATCAGAGGCACATCCGGATCCATCCGGTAGGTGCTGGAGTTGTCGATCACCACGGCACCGGCCTTTACGGCAATGGGAGCAAAGGTCTTGGAGATGCTGCCGCCGGCGAACAGGGCCACATCCACCCCATTAAAGGAGTCGGCTTTGGCTTCTTCCACTTTATATGTCTTGCCCCGGACGGTGAGTTCCTTGCCGGCGCTGCGGGCAGAAGCCAGCAGTTTCAGGTTTTTGAAGGGGAAGTCCCGTTCGTTCAGCAGATTGATGAATTCCTGTCCAACGGCGCCCGTAGCACCCAGAATTGCCAAGTTGTATTCTTTCATGATTTTCGTCTCCTCTTATCCTTAATCCAGAATCTGATCCAGTCCGTACACCAGGCCCTTGCGGTTTACCATGGTCCGGCAGCCCAGCATCACACCGGGCATGTAGCATTCCCGGCTCACCGGGTCGTTGCGCACCGTAAGGGTTTCGCCCATGCTGCCGAAGATGATTTCCTGGCTGGCCACGAACCCGGGCAGCCGTACGCTGTGGATCCGCATCCCTTCATATTCGCTGCCTCTGGCATGGGGCAGTTTCTCCACTTCATCGGGATTCCCCTGCTGGACAAAGCCGCCCCGGACTTCCGCCAGTTTCTGGGCGGTAAGGATGGCCGTGCCGCTGGGAGCGTCCAGCTTTTTGTCATGATGCATTTCGATGATCTCCACCTGGGGGAAGTATTTGGCCACTTCTGCGGCGATTTTCATCATCAGCACCGCCCCCATGGCAAAGTTGGGACAAACCAGGATGCCCACGTTGTTCTTTTCCGCCAGGCCCTTCAGTTCACCCAGGTTTTCCTGGGTGAAGCCGGTGGTGCCTACTACGGCGTTGACCCCGGCGTTCAGGATGATCCGCAGGTTCCCCATGACCACATCCGGCCGGGTGAAGTCCACCACCACATCGGGCTTATGGGCTTCCAGGGCCTGTACCAGGTCCGTATCCACCGGGCAGCCTTCCACGGTTTTGTCCTTGCCGAACACGTCCACGGCGCCCACCAGTTCCATATCCTTCTGCTGCAGGACCGTTTGTACCACTGTATGCCCCATTCTGCCCAGGGCACCGTTTACCATCACTTTGATCATTCTGTGCATCTCTCCTTTGTTGATCCTTTGGGAGACAAAAAAGCAGGTCATCGAGGCGAGCCCAATGACCTGCAAGAAAAGAAGCCGCTCCTGCCGTGGCAGGGGACTTGGTTCCGTTCCCATTGATAGCTCTCCACCCAAAGGCGACAGTCTGCAGATTGTTCACCTGCATCCCAGCATAAGCGCGCACCCGCAGCTTTGCTTCGGCGGTTCCCCTTTCATTCCCCTCAACGGTGTCCCTCAGAGAATTACTGATGTTTTCCGCGCCTCTATCTTTTGTTTAGTTATGGTAACAGTATAGGAGTTTATCTTCAACTTGTCAACCTTTATTCACTACCGAAGACAACTTTTTTCAGTCCCGGAGCCCTTTCCGCAGTTCCGCCTGGGTCCGGCTGAAGAAATTTGTTAAATCTTTTACAAACTGCTGGGAATATACCGTGCTGTCAATGGTGCTCCGTTTGGCAAAGATGGCTTTCTGCTGGGCCAGGTTCTGGCCTTCGTAGCCCCGGAGAGCTTCCACCAGCCCATCATAGGTGGCTCCGTAGCTGTAATCCGGAGTGGCTTCCATCTGTTTGCCCAGGGCCAGGTAGAATTCATTCCATTCTTCTTTGGAAAGGTCCTTTTTCAGGGCCGTCAGGCAGCCCCGGATCAGGTGAGCCTTCAAATAAATATATTCCCGGAGGGCCGTTTCCCGCTGTTCCGGGAACAGTTTGAACCATTCATACAGCTGGTAGCCGCCCCAGTCTCCCATGGTGTCCACCAGGCCGATCATTTTCTTCCATTTATTGTCCGTCATGGTCATCCCTCATTTCGTGGTGCTGCCGAAGCCGCCGCTCCGCTCCTGTTTGGGAGCCCTGGCGTCATCATCGGCCAGCAGATACGTATAGAAAATCCCCTGGGCCACCCGTTCCCCTTTTTCCAGGGTCACGTCCTGGCTGCTGTCATTGGCCAGGGCCAGCAGCAAATGGCCTTCGTTGTCTGGATTGTTGTAGTAATCCGCATCCACAATGCCTTCGTTGTTCACCAGGCGCAGGTGGCGTTTCACCGCCATGCTGGACCGGATGTGGATGCCCAGGTATTCGTTGTCCTGCATGTAGGCCTTTACTCCGGTGGGGACCATTTTCTGGCTGTGGGCCGGAATGGTCACGGTTTCCGGCAGATAAATGTCGTACCCGGCACTCCGGGCGGTCTGCCGGCTGGGCAGGGGGAAATCCACCTCTTTATAGGAAGAGATTTTTTCAAATCCGCGGATTTTCATGTTTCACAGGCTCCTTTTTGTTCTCCAGATTCCAGGCCTGGATCTCTTTTTCCAGGGCGGCCACAAAGGTCCGCTGAGGAATGGGGAGAAATTCTTCTTTGATCTTTTTCTTTTCCAGGCTCTTCCCTTTCCGGGTCAGCACCTGGATCTGGTTGATCCGGTAGGTGTGGTCAGCTTGGTTGATTTCCACATCCATAATGCATTCTTTGGCCGAATCATCCTCTTTCAGATCCTTGGCATACAGGTGATCCAGCAGCCGGATGAACGAGGGATTCTTCAGCACTGCCCGGGCTGTGGCCTGGGTCAGGGACGGGGTCCTGGATTCCTGGCGGAACGAGGCAAGGTCCGTATAGTAGGCTCCGGAAGTATTTTCTCCCAGAAGGCTCCAATCAGTGGGTTTGGCCGCCAGGGCATCCCCGCTGCCCCAAAGGACAAAGCAGGAAAACGCCAGGGCCAGCAGTTGTTTTTTCATAGGCCCACTCCTTCACAGTTGGTTTTATTCCTTCATATTATAGGATACCAGGTTGCAAGTCAAGGGGTTGGACTGGCAACAGTTCCCCACCACCCCATCATCACCGCCCCGGCGGCTCCGGCTTCTTTCAGTTCCGGGACCTTTTCCGGGGTGATGCCTCCCAGGGCGTAGACGGGGATGGGGCTTTGGGCGCACACCTGCCGGAGCTGTTCAAGGCCCCGGGGCGCCAGACCCGGCTTGCACCGGGTGGGATAAATATGGCTGAAGGTGCAGCAGTCCGCCCCCAGCCAGGCTGCCTCCAGCACCTCTTCCAGACTGTGGCAGGAGGCCCCCACTTGCCCTGGGAATTTCTGCCGCCACCTGTGAGGCAAGGCCCGGAGCACCGGCATGGGCAGCTGGATTCCCTCCGGCTCCAGTTCCAGCGCCGCTTCCACAAAAGTATGGAACCAGCAGGGAACCCCCGCCCGGCGGCATTTTTCCAGCACCTGCCGGCCCAGGGAAACATATTCCTCCAAAGAAAGGTCCTTTTCCCGCAAAATCACTCCCGCCGGACGAAGGGTCAGGATCCGGTCCAGCTGGTCCAGAAAGGGCATGGAGTACAAATGCCGGTTGGTGATGCAGAAAAGGGGAAACGACATGGGAAAGGCCTCCTTGACAGGGATTTTATGTTGATTATAGCATAAAAAAGGGCCTGCCGGATGTTCGGCAGGTCCTTTTTATCCATTCAAAGCCAGCTGTGCTGGCATCCAACGGCCATTGACTATTAACCGTTAACAACCAAATTCACTTTTTCCACAGCCCATGGAGGTTGCAGTAAGCGTAAGCGGATTCCACTTCATCCCCATCCACCAGGGCGAACACGGCCTTGGGAGCATCCCCCGGCTTCAGTTCTTTTCTCTGGTTCCCCTGTTTGGTGTGCAGGGAGATCCATTCAATGTAATGTTCCGGCTGCATGGGATGGAGCACGGAACCAACGGTCACCGTTACGATATTGCCGGAAACTTCCACTACCGGCACATGTTTTTCCTGAGCGGCGTCCGTGGTATTGGGCACCAGTTCATCCATCTTCTGGCCGCAGCACATTACCGGCACGCCGGTTTCTTTCACAACAGCGATGATCTTCCCACAATGAGCGCATTTGTAGAATTTCTGTTCCATAAAAAATTCCTCCTCACAAGCAAATGGTATGGTTGTCAGCCTTCGTCGACAATCTTTTCTGACAAGTCCATGATACCATAAAAACAGGAGGAAAGAAAGGGGATAATGTGATATAATAGTAAATAAATAATAATTCTTTGCTTAAAATATTATCTGCTATTTGAAAGGAGGCCCCTTATGGGATTTTTCACCAAAAAGATCACTGTTTATAAGGAAAAAGGCTGCAAAGCCCACTGGCAAACTGCCAAAGAAGCCCTGAAAAACGCCGGCATTTCCTTTTCCTCCACCTCCCTTCCCAGCGAAGCCCCCGCCTGCGGCTGCGGTGCCAAGCTGGATATCCGGGATTTTGGCCCTAAAGGAAAAATCGACCGGGATATGTACTACATCGATGTGGAAGAAAAAGATGTGGACCGGGCCCGGGAAATCCTGGCCTCCCTTGACGGAGCCACATGGGCATGATAAAATACAATGTACACACTATACCTGGGGATGTACCGGTTTCGACGGGGGTAGATGGTGTGCGATAAGCGAGCTGGGATTCCGCCAACCCCATTAAACGGTGGAAACGCGTTATAAACGCAGACGATTCTTACGCTTTAGCAGCTTAAATTGCTAACGTCTTTCCTCTTCATTCCTGCTGAAGAAGAATAGACGACACTTGCAGGATACCTGCCATCCAATTCTCGGAGGATGACAGGGAAACCCATCGAGATAGCAGGTCGACTGGCCCGTCTGCAGGCAAGCCGGCTGCGAAACAAAATATGCAGTCTGCGCTCGGAGAAGTTCGCATGGCAATGCTTTCGGACAGGGGTTCGACTCCCCTCATCTCCACCAATGCTTATTACGGGAACGGGTTAGCGTCACATACTGTTAAAAACCTTGTAAACATGCGGGTTTTGGGGTTTTTAAACCAGTTTGGACGTTTCACACCGTTCCTTTTTTCATGCCTGTTTTGCCAACTTTTTGCCAACTTTTCAAAAATCAGCAGAGCAAAATTTGCGCACTTTTTCAAAGTCTGGAAAGCCGCGTTCCACACCGGCTGCCAGAGCCAGGGCCATAGTTTTCATATTCTTCATCTTGCATCTCTCCTTTTTGTGCATAAAAATAGGGCAGCCGGTTTCCCGGTGCCCTTGTATAACACTATGAAATTCAGGCAGAAGAAAAGCCCGCTGCCGGAGCAGGGGGATTTTCTTCGATAAAAATCAGTTTGGATTTGCCCATTTTTTTGCTTCGTCAAAAGCTTTTTTTAACGTACCATTTTCATCATCTTCAACAATTTCAAACTTACCAGATACCTCACTATCCAGCAAACGAGGTTCGTTAATCAAATAAACATAGTCTTCTCCCGAATCATCTATGATTTTTATCCAAGGAACCTTGACCCCAACAACTGCATAAATTTTATTACTTGTAAACGCATCTACCCCTTGATTGGGGCCAATATACCTAACTTTCATCTTATTTTCTCCTCTCAACAGGCCATCCTTTTACTTTAAAGTCAATACTTTTTATCGTTTTTACATTAGCCAGGCATTGCCGTTTTTCTCAACCTGGCATGATGCGTTTGGCCACATACCGGCTTTTCTCCTGTATGGCGTTCTGGAGGGCTCTCTGGGCGGTTTTTTCTCTGCCGCCGCTCCATCATTCGTCCGTGCATACGGGATGACCGGGCGGGATTGCTTCGCAGCCCTTGGTCATCCCCCTACGGATTTCTACCGGCCAATCGGTTAGGCTCCGCAGGGCCGGTCGCAGCGGTTCGGTCTCGAGTCTCGAGACAAAAAAGGGATGTTGCCCGTGCAACATCCCTTTTTCTTTTACATCCCCTGCTTCTTGATGAAGGCCCGGATGGGTCCGAACCCTTCGATTTTGTTCAGGGTGTCTCCCTGGGTTACCAGCAGGGTGGGTGCGCTCTGCACCTGGTATTTTTCCGCCAGTTCCGGATGTTCTTCGGCGAAGATCTCTGTAAAGGCGGCTCCGTGTTTTTCCAGTTCTTTCACAGCCATTTTGCAGTTGGGGCAGGTGTGGGGCCCGAACAGGATCCAGCCTTTGTCCCTGCCGGCGCTGACCACCTGTTTGGCTTCAGTGGGAGCCGGTTTCACCGCCGGTTTGCGGAACTGGGGCCGCTGGCCTTTGGCTTCTTCTTTGTTCAGATGGGATTGGCCCAGGTCATAGACTTTCCGGTCCTTGAATTCCTGGATCTTCCCGTCGTTCCAGTTCTGCACCGGCCGATAATATCCGGTGATCCGGCTGTAGACTTCGGTCTTCTTGCCGCAGTAGGGGCAGGTGTACTGTTCCCCGTTCAGATACCCGTGTTCCCGGCAGATGCTGTAGGTGGGAGACAAGGTAAAATAGGGCAGCTTGTAGTTGTTGGCAATCTTCCGCACCAGACCGGCGGCAGAGTTCCAATCCGGCAGTTTTTCGCCCAGGAAGGCATGGAATACGGTACCGGAGGTGTACAGGGTCTGGAGATCATCTTCCATATCCAGGGCGGTGAACAGGTCTTCCGTATACCCCACCGGCAGATGGGAGGAGTTGGTGTAATACGGGGTTCCGTGTTCGTTGGCGGTGATGATGTCCGGATACTGTTCCTTGTCGTGCTTGGCCAGCCGGTAGGTGGTGGATTCCGCCGGAGTGGCTTCCAGGTTGTACAGGTCTCCGTACTGTTCCTGGTAATCCTTCAGCCGTTCCCGCATATGGGTCAGCACTTCCTTGGTGAATTCCAGGGTTTCCGGATGGGTCAGGTCCTTCCGGAGCCAGTTGGCGTTGAGCCCCACTTCGTTCATGCCAATGAGCCCGATGGTACTGAAGTGGTTCTTGAAGGTGCCCAGGTACCGTTTGGTGTAGGGATAGAGCCCGGCATCCAGCAGCTTGGTGATTACGGTCCGTTTGGTCTTCAGGCTCCGGGCGGCAATGTCCATCATATGGTCCAGTCGGCGGTAAAAATCATCTTTGTCCTTGGCCAGGTAGGCAATCCGGGGCATGTTGATGGTGACCACCCCTACGGACCCGGTGGATTCCCCGGACCCGAAGAAGCCCCCGGATTTCTTCCGCAGCTCCCGGAGATCCAGCCGCAGCCGGCAGCACATGCTCCGGACATCGCTGGGTTTCATGTCGGAATTGATGTAGTTGGAGAAGTAAGGAGTGCCATATTTGGCGGTCATTTCAAAGAGCAGCCGGTTGTTTTCCGTATCGCTCCAGTCGAAATCCTTGGTAATGGAATAGGTGGGAATGGGATACTGGAAGCCTCTCCCGTTGGCGTCCCCTTCGATCATGTTTTCGATGAAGGCCTTGTTCACCATATCCATTTCCTTCTTGCAGTCCCCATAGGTGAAGTCCTGTTCCTTACCCCCCACAATGGCAGGCACGTCTTTCAGGTCGTCGGGGACGGTCCAGTCCAGGGTGATGTTGGAAAACGGTGCCTGGGTACCCCACCGGCTGGGAGTGTTCACCCCGTAGATGAAGGACTGGACGCACTGCTTCACTTCCTTATAGCTCAGGTTGTCCTTTTTCACAAAAGGCGCCAGATAGGTATCAAAAGAAGAGAAAGCCTGGGCTCCGGCCCATTCGTTCTGCATGATGCCCAGGAAGTTCACCATCTGGTTGCACAGGGTGGACAGGTGGCTCGCGGGAGAAGAAGTGATCTTCCCGGGGATGCCACCCAGTCCTTCCTGGATCAGCTGTTTCAGGCTCCAGCCGGCGCAGTAGCCGGTGAGCATGCTCAGATCGTGGATATGCATGGCAGCGCTTTTGTGGGCGTCAGCCACTTCCTTGTCGTAGATTTCATTCAGCCAGTAGTTAGCGGTAATGGCTCCGCTGTTGGACAGGATCAGGCCCCCTACGGAATAGGTGACCGTGGAATTTTCCTTTACCCGCCAGTCGTTGACATGGAGGTAGTTGTCCACCAGTTCCTTGTAGTTCAGCAGGGAGGAATTCACGTTCCGGATCTGCTCCCGCTGTTTCCGGTACAGGATATAGGCCTTTGCCACATCGGCATAGCCGGAATCGGACAGTACCTTTTCCACACTGTCCTGGATGCTTTCCACGCTGATCAGATTGTCCTTAATCTTGGGATCGAAGTCGGCAGTGACTTGCAGAGCCAGCATGTTGATGATGCTGGGATGGTAGTTTTTGTGAAGTGCTTCGAATGCTTTGGTAATGGCACTGCTGATCTTGGTCACGTCAAAATCAACGATCTGGCCATCGCGTTTTACCACTGAATACATGGCTCCATTCCCTCTTTCTCTTGATTGCTCTTCCAAAATGCTCTTTCATTGTAGCCCGTATTGGAACGCTTGTCAATATATGGTGGTAATATACAACGTTGTATACTAGATGTTGTGTCATACGCCCCGCAGTCCAACCTTGTCCGCCAGGGGCTCCAGCAAGGCTGCATACCGTTCCAGGGATTTTTTATCCGGAGCAGTGAAGCCGGCAAAGGGGACGGTGTCCCGGTCCTTGAAAGCCTGGAGATAAAAAGCCGGGATCTTTTTCCCTTTTTTGGCAAGGAGCGGCTCCAGGTAATCCCGGATTTTTTCAAACGAACGTTCGGTGTGGAGCTGTTCCACAACGGTTGTACGAAGCTCGAAGGGGACGGATCCGGAAAGGAGCTTATCCAGGCTCCCGGTCACCTGTTCCAGAGGGGATACCTCCCGGCCCACAGTAAGGGCGTAGTCTTCCGGAGCGTTTTTCCAGTCCATGGCCACGTAATCCACCAGGTGCCGGTTCAGGATCTCTCCCAGAAGGTCCGGATAACACCCGTTGGTATCCAGCTTCACCAAAAGATCTTTTTCCTTCAGCCGTGCCAGGAAGGCTGCCAGATCAGGCTGGAGACAGGGCTCTCCTCCGCTGACCACCACACCGTCCAGGATGCCCTTCCGGGCGTCCAGATAGGCCATCACTTCCTCCATATCCTGGGAGGGCATTTCGCCTTCCAGGAGCTCGCTGTTGTGGCAGTAGGGACACCGGAGATTGCATCCCCCGGTAAACAGGGTGCAGGCCACTTTCCCCGGGTAATCCACCAGGGATACTTTCTGCCAGCCGGCAATGTGCATGTTTCTCCCTCCCCTCCTGACAAATCGGTATCATTATATCACGGCTGAAAAAATATAAAAGACTTGACAAAAACGTGTGTTCATGGAACGCAAGGCGGGATGCGGGTTTGGGAAATTTTCTCAGATATGCGAAAAGAGGACCCTCTGGAGCAGGATCCTCTTTGTGTGATTGGATATTCTGTTGACTATCCTTGCGCTTACAGCCCCATGGCCATTTGCATGGTATGTGCAATGTCCAGGAACTTACTGATGATGATGGCGTTGGTGATGTTGCTCAGGAACCCACCGATAACCGGTACCACGAAGAAGGCCAGTTTGGAGTAACGGTACTTCTTGCACACGGCCGTCATGGTTACCATGGATACGGGCACGGCACCCAGGCCGAACCCGGTATGACCAACGGCGATGACTGCTGCATCGTAGTTCTTGCCCATTCCGAAGAAATCCACGAAATAGGAGTAGAAGATGATGAAAATGGCCTGGGCCATGCAGAGGATGAACAGCTGGAGGCCCATGCCGGCCAGGGTCCACAGTTTCATGGAAATGATGGACATGGACACGAACAGACCCAGGGAGAAGTCCCCAACGGTATCGATGCCTTCATACAGGGCCGTATGATCTGCGCCCTTCTTGGCGTCAAAGAACAGACGGATCAGGATGCCGGCAAACATGCAGCATACGTGGATCGGGAAGGAGATGTGCAGGGCTTTCAGCACGGTGAACACGGCACCGCCAACCCCCAGGGCGAAGCACATCAGGTACATGGCCTGGACCACATCCCCTTTGTGCATCAGGTTGCCCATGGTGGACTTCCCGGATTCTTCTTCCATTTCACCCTTCCCATCCAGAGCAGGATCTTCCAGGTGATGTCTCCGGACGATGAACCGGCCAAAAGGCCCGCCGATGATGGCGCCGGAGATCAGACCAAAGGTGGCTGCAGCGATGGCGGCTTCCATGGCATTGCTCTGGCCGAACTGTACGGCGATGGGAGCAAAGGCTGCGGCGTTGCCGTGGCCCCCGGTCATGGGAATGGAACCGGTCATCATGGACAGCAGAGGCGGAACCTTCAGTACAGAGCCCAGGCCCAGGGCGATACCGTTCTGAAGAGCGGCCAGGACGGCAGCGGAAATGCAGAACAGCACCACGTATTTGCCGCCGGTTTTCAGCAGGCTCAGGCTGGCTGCCGCACCGCTGGCGGCAAAGAAGATGCAGTAGAACAGGCTGTTGGCTACCTTGTAGTCAAATTGCAGTTCGCAGATGCCCGCGTTGTAAAGCAATAAACTGATAATGGCAAAAATCGTACCGCCGACAACTGCACCAGGCAGGCAGTACTTCTTCAGGAACGGGAATTTGGCTCTCAGCCAGTCACCGAACCAGATGGAAAGTACACCCAATGCCAATGTGTGGAACATGGATAATTTAATAATCATCCTCTCCATTTTTGAAACCCCCTCTAAATAAAAAATAATGAAACCATGCAGCGCGTCAGCCGGCTCCAGCCCGGCTGACCTTCGTTACTGGAATATTGTAGCACAATAAAGTCACAAATTCAAGGGAATAGTCTGAATATTGATAACTATAACCGTTATCTTATTTGTTACACAATGAAGATTGTGCCTATACAGAATACATTGCCCTGCAGGATGGTATAAATAAGGCATCCTGTATGGCAGATCGTGGACATTGTAACGATTCATAAAAAAAGGGGGGTGTTGCACAGGACGTGCAACACCCCCCCCTTTTTTCCCCCTTACACCACCGGGTCGATCATGCCCCGGCTGCGCATTTCCTGGGCCTCCTGGCGCAGGCGTTCGATCCGCTTTTCGGT